>Ga0247727_10014531_pt1 | contig 13062 bp, 12 predicted proteins | sample WisWelCaveWW1625_FD_202498 | JGI IMG/M metagenome (GOLD analysis project Ga0247727, IMG submission 202498) | Biofilm microbial communities from Wishing Well Cave, Virginia, United States - WW16-25 | ecosystem: Environmental > Aquatic > Deep subsurface > Groundwater > Cave microbial mat | place...
AAGAGTCAGTTGATCCACAATGTAGCGCCCCTCCGAATGTGCAATAGGCATACGCAATACTTGCCCTATTTTTGCCTGACCCAAAAACCGGGATTTTGTGGACTCGACCTTCAAATAAACATCTTCACATTGAAACTGAAGACTTTGGTTCTTCATCATAGCTCCTGGTAAAAAGCCTGCCTCCACCAAGACTTGGAATCCATTGCAAATTCCAAGAACCACGCCTCCTTTTTCAATAAAGCCCCCTAAACTCAAAACAGCCGGAGATATCTTTGCCATCGCACCTGCGCGAAGATAATCACCATACGCAAATCCTCCTGGCAAGATGACTGCTTTATACTGATCGCCTATGGGCTCGTTATACCAATGATAGGAAACAGACCTTCCTAAGACGTTTGCAATCACATGGTAAGCATCTCTGTCACAGTTAGAACCTGGAAAAATGACTATTCCGACATCTGCCATCATTATTTTGCCACTTTATTCGAACAGTTTTAAACTTCAACTAGATGGTTTTTAAGATAAAATAAAATTTAAAAGGCAATGAAAATCATAGGGTTAACCGGAGGAGTTGCTTGTGGAAAAACCACGGTGGCAAAGCTTCTTGTGGAAAAAGGGTTTCCGGTGATCGATACGGATGAAATTGCTCATGATCTTCTTGAACGGGATCTCAATATACAAAAAAAGATTTTGGAGCTGTTTGGAACGTTAGAAAGACTTCAGTTGCGGGAACAGATTTTTAAAGATTCTGACAAACGAAAAAAGATCGAGCGGATTCTCCATCCGCGGATTTGGGATATTGTCCAAAAAAGATTGGGGGCTCTAAAAAGTCAGGAGCCAATGCCTACCGCAGTGATTGTTGTCATTCCCTTACTCTACGAAACTGGATTAGGAAAAAAGGTAGATCAAGTTCTTTCGGTCATCTCCTTTGAGGAAAATCAAATGAGTCGACTCCTTAAAAGAGACGGGATTAGTCAAGAGTTGGCAAAAAGGATGATCTCTTCTCAATGGCTCAATGAAGACAAAGCCAAACGCTCACACTTTGTGATTCGAAATGATGGAACTCTTCTGGAATTATCCCGGCAAGTGGATAAGATTTATTTAAAGATTTGGGAATCAGTTGCAAGACAAAAATAAGTCAATTAATTCATCACCTTTTCTTTTTCGCCATTACCTTCCAACAGTTGAAAATATCCATAAATCAACGCATGTTGGATTTCTTCCGACAGGGTACTGATATAATTTCTTTTCTCCTCAAATGCGCAGAGGGAAAACGTGTGGTTTAAGGCTTTATTAATTTCGTCTAACTTCTCCTTAAACAACTTTCCTAGTTCATCTTGATCTTTTGAAAACGCCCCCCGTATCATGTCTGGATTAAACAAGAGATGATTTCCTTTTCTCCCTTCGGAGAGAATAAACTGAAACTTTGCAATTTCATGTAAAGTTTGCTCAAAACTCATCTTCTGAACTGGTTGCTCCATGATCTTAATATATTCACTCACTTTTCTGCGTCAAGACCCCTTCATATAATAAGAAAGACTGGACATTATTCCAAACAGCATCTCTTTCATCTCGGCACGGGTCACAATCCGATCCAACATTCCATGTTCTAGCAAAAAATCAGAATGCTGAAACCCTTGAGGGAGTTTTTCTCTAATCGTTTGTTCGATGACCCTGGGCCCTGCAAAACCAATTAAGGCATTTGGTTCGGAAAGTAAAATATCTCCAAGCATCGCACAGGAAGCTGCTACTCCACCTGTCGTTGGATCCGTCAAAAGGACAATGAAAGGAATCCCCTTCTTGCGAAGCTTGCCAAGTGCAGCCGTTGACTTTGCCATTTGCATTAATGAAAGTATGCCTTCTTGCATCCGAGCCCCACCGCTTGCAGTGATGACCAGACATGGTTTTCTTTCTATTTGCGCAAGTTCAAAAGTGCGGGTCAGTTTTTCTCCCACGACTGATCCCATACTGCCCCCCATATATTCAAAGACAAAAGTACCTATCACAATGTCCAAATCTTTGATTTTTCCTCGTCCATAGATGTAGGCTTCTTTCTCTGCGCCTGCCCTTTCCAAGGCTCTGATCCTATCTCGGTAGCGTTTTGAATCTTTAAAATCCAACGGATCCATTGCACCCATACCCGCGTCGAGCTCCTCGAAACTTCCGGACTCAAGAATGATTTGAAGTCTATCTCGAGCCTTAATCCGAAGGTGATGTTGGCATTTTGGGCAAACCATAAAATTTTTTTCAAGGTCCTCTTGAAACATAATTTCGCAACAGGCAGGGCATTTGGTCCATAACCCTTCTGGAAAACTCGTTTTGTTCTGGGAGGTGGATGAAATTTTGGGCGGTTTTAACTTATCTATCCAAGACATGGTTAGGCCAAGACATGGTCAGGACATAAGAAACATGGGGGAACATGATTAAAACTCTATTTTCATTCCCGGCTCGAGCAGCCTGATTCGCTCATCATTGAGAGCATCAAGTTCCTGCACAATCTCTCCCTGGTAAGGAGCTTTCATGTGATATACAAAAATAGGAACATTCTTAAATCGAATTTTTTCCATTTCTTGGTAGAGTGTGGATGGAGTATGATGCCCACTCACTTCTGCAACGCTTTCCAACCGATTTGGAAATGACGTTTCCAAAAGAATGGCTTTCATATCGGAATTGCGGCGATTTACTTCCTTCCACACCTCTTCCGTAGGTCCAGTGTCTCCTGTATAGAGAAGAGTACCGGTTTGAGATTTAAAAAATAGTGCCACACAGCCTCCAGGATGTGTAACTGGAATTCCTAAAACCTCGAGCTCTCCAACCAAAAAAGGAGTTCCCACCTCAAATGGCACATATTGAAGAATCGGCTTTGTTTTGTTAGGCAAAATTGTAAAATCTGGCCAAAGACGATCGTTTAATAGATGTGCTTTCAGTTTTTCAAGGGTATCCTTTGTACCGCGAATATTCACTGGAGCCTGACTTAACGTAAAAATGTTCTCTGCAAAGAAAGTGATGTCCTTTGTGTGGTCCAGGTGAGCATGACTTAAAAATATGTCTGATACTTTGGCTTGTTCTCCAATCGTTAATCGAGATGCAGCTGACCCCATATCCACCAGTACATTTATACCTATTTGAAAGCTACAGGGATGATGTCGATCTAACTCACTTCCCGAACAACCAAGAACTCGAAATATCATTTTTCAACCTCGGGTTGGTTCATGATCCTTACAATATCTGCACCCACAGACGCCAATTTTGTTTCCATCCTCTCATATCCTCGATCCAAATGATAGATTCTTGATACTTCTGTAACCCCTTCTGAAACTAGCCCCGCCAATACAAGGGAGGCACTCGCCCGAAGATCTGTGGCCATCACAGGAGCTCCTTTAAGTTTTTGAACTCCTTCAATCGTAACTTCTGGTCCTTTGATCTTTAGATCTGCTCCCATACGAATAAGCTCTGCCACATGCATAAAACGATTTTCAAAAATGGTTTCATGAACCAAACTTCTTCCCCGCGCTAAAGAGAGCAAAACCATGAATTGAGCTTGCATGTCAGTGGGAAACCCCGGAAATGGAGCGGTCTGGATCTCAAGAGGCAAAATAAGTTTTTTCCCTTTGACAAAAATTCCTGAAACATCTTCAACTATTTCTGCTCCACAGTCTCTCAGTTTTTGAATTACAGCTCCTAGGTGCTCGGCATTCGCTCCACGCAAAAACAATTCCCCTTCTGTGATCGCGGAAGCGACCAAATAAGTCCCTGCTTCAATTCGATCAGGGATCATATCCGCTCGAAACCCTTTAAGCTCATTCCTGCCTCGGATTCGAATGGTTTTGGTTCCAGCTCCATCGACAGTAGCTCCCATTTTGGAAAGAACCTCGCCCGTCAAAAATACTTCAGGCTCTTGTGCACAATTGTGAAAAACACTCTCTCCAACAGCTAACGAAGCAGCCATCAGTGCGTTGATGGTCCCGGTAACTGTGACAGACTCAAATGTATGTTCGGCCCCTTTAAGGCGAGAGGCTTTGGCTTCCACATACCCTTCCTTCAATTCAATTTCGGCTCCCAAAGCTTCAAAAGCTTTGAGATGTAAATTGATGGGACGAACACCAATTGCACAGCCACCTGGCATAGAAACTCTTGCAAAGCCACATTTGGCCAGAAGTGGTCCCAATAGCAAAACCGAGGCTCGCATCTTTCTCACAAAATCGTAAGGAGCCTCAACTTGATTGAGTTTTATAGTTTGAGCGTTAACTGTGTGATTTAAAAATGTAAGATCCACTCCCAAAATACGCAGAATTTTGATCATGTTCTGGATATCTAGGAGATCAGGTACAGCGGTGAGTTCACATGGGTCCCTAGTTAAAAGGGTCATGGCCAAAAGCGGAAGCGCAGCGTTTTTCGAACCACTCGTCAAAATCTCACCCTGCAAACGATTTCCGCCAACAATTCTCATTTTATCCAAGGCCACGTTTGACTCCTACAACCATTCTCTCAATACTTGAAAGGTCTTTGACGATTTTTTTGACCCAAAAGCCTGAGGACTTAAGTAGCTCAACCACTTGGAGGGCTTGTCCCATTCCAACTTCTAAGATCAGCTTTCCGCGATCTTTGAGTCTCAAAGGTGTTTCTTTGATCAACTGACGAATCAAATCAAGTCCATCTTCTCCTGCAATTAAAGCAGGATGAGGTTCGTACTCTCTCACATCCAAGGGAAGATCTTCCATTTCTTTCTGCGCAATATATGGAAGATTGGCGACAACGATATCAAAGGGCTGTGAAATGGATTCTAAAAGATTGCCGCAAATTAGACCAATTTTTGTACCATGCCGGATCGAATTCCTTTTTGCTACGTTGAGAGCTTTCGGACTCATATCTATAGCTTTCACCAAAGAATGAGGGACATTTTTCTTAATAGCTATCGCAATGGCCCCTGTACCTGTGCCAACATCTAATACGTGAGGCAATGATATCTGTTCATTTTTTACCGTATCAATGACTTCTTGAACCAAAAGCTCCGTCTCCGGCCTAGGGATGAGAGTATTTGGATTAACGTAAAAAGGTAGAGAAAAAAAGTCCTTTTCGCCAACCAAATAGGCCAAAGGCATTCCTTTTTTTCTCTGATATAATAACTTAAAGAAACTGTTTACATGTTCTTCATTCACTTTTCTTTGAGGATCGCGATAAAAAGCCTCGCGATTTTCGCAAAGCACATGGGAAAGTATAGCTTCGGAAGTTAACTGATCATCGGAGTAACCATTTTGAGCTAAGGTTTGTGCTCCAAGCTGCAAAAGGGCATAAACAGTTGTGGCTTCTTGGGGACACGTACGGAATTCTCCAAGAATTCCGTACGTGTCCCCATTCAGTTTAGTGTTTTTTCGAATGGCTTTCACCTTTTAACATTTCTGTTTGGTAATAAGTGCGCAGAGAAGTGACTACTTCATCCAAATCCCCTTCCATGACGTAATCCAGTCTATGTAACGTAAGACCGATGCGGTGATCTGTAAGACGGTTCTGCGGAAAATTGTAGGTACGAATTCGTTCGCTACGATCCCCAGTTCCAACCATGGACTTCCTAGCCGAAGAAATTTCTGCATCCTGTTTAGCTTGTTCCTGCTCCAAAAGTCTTGCTCTTAACACTCGTAAAGCTTTGGCTTTATTCTTATGCTGAGACTTTTCATCCTGACAATAAACCACAATTCCACTTGGGATATGGGTGACTCGTACTGCTGAGTCCGTTGTATTGACACTTTGTCCTCCAGGCCCTCCTGCCCTCATCACATCAATATTGAGGTCTTTATCATCAATCTTTACATCGACTTCCTGAGCTTCAGGTAGGACAGCCACTGTTACTGCAGATGTGTGAATCCTGCCACTGCCTTCGGTCGCTGGTACTCGCTGAACCCGATGTACCCCCCCTTCATATTTAAGGTGGCTAAAAACGTCCTTTCCCTCCAACAACACAATCACTTCTTTCAGTCCACCCAAGCCTGTTTCATTCTTGGAAATAATTTCTGCCCGCCATCCAAGACGTTCAGCAAATTTTAGGTAAAGACGCAAAAGATCCGCAGCAAATAGAGCAGCTTCTTCGCCACCGGTTCCGGCTCGAATTTCCAAAAAAATGTTCTTCCCATCATTTAAATCTTTAGGGAGCAACAAGAGTTGGAGTTGTTTCTCAAACTGTTTTTTTTTTGTTTCGAGCTCCAAAAGTTCGTGCTTGGCTAATTGCGCCATCTCTGAATCGGTTCCCTTGGCAAGCTCCTCCCCTTGCTCAACTTCAATTAGGACTTTTTTGTATTCGCGATAGGTTTCGACCAGGACTCTAAGGTCTGAATACTCCTTGGAGAGTTTTTGAAATTCATCTTGCCGTGCAATGACTTGAGGGTCAGAAAGGCGAGAGGCAAGGTACTCGAAACGAAGTTCTACATCATTGAGGCGTGAGAACATAAATAAAGTCCTGTCGCCCTAAACCAAGGCAGTGCTATTTGGTTGGAGTAGAGCCTGTGCCCTTACCGTATTTCTTACGAAATCGATCAATCCGTCCAGCCGTATCGATCAACCTTTGGGTTCCGGTGTACATCGGATGGCATTTGGAACAAATTTCTACCCGGATGTTGTTTTTAGTGGATTTGGTATGAATCACACTTCCACACGCACAAGTAATGGTCGTTTCTACATATTCAGGATGAATACCTTTTCGCATACTTCTCCCCCCTCCTCAAAGGGATGGGTTTTTAAATATAAACTTAAGAAGGTGGCTTTTTACCATATCAACGCTTCTTATAGCAACTGTGGTATCTTTCAGTTTACCTATAAAGTACCAGCGGTTTTAGCACCACAAATGAAACAATTGGTGGTAAATATAAGAGTTTTATTATGTCTTACAAGAACTTAGCTACCCTTTTCCAAAACAGGGTGTACCAGTTTGGTAACAAACCTGTTCTGGGATCTAAGGTAAAGGGCCGATGGAGCTGGATCTCTTGGAAAGAATTTGGAAAAGCTGTGGAAGACGTGGGGCGAGGTCTTATTGCACTTGGCGTCGAAGCAGGTGACCACGTATGCATTTTCTCGGAAAATAGACCTGAATGGGTAATCACAGATCTGGCTATTCAATCCATTAGAGCCGTGTCAGTCCCTATCCATGCCACCAGTGCCCTCTCCCAGGTTCACTTCGTGATCCAACATTCGCAGGCCAAAGGATTGGCAGTAAGTTCTCTTGACCAATTCAGGAAAATTCAGTCGTTCAAACCTGAACTTTCCCATCTGAATGTCGTATTCTCTTTTGAGGAAACCATAGAGACAAAAGATATGGAAAACATATTTACTCTAACCGGGATAAGAACCAAAGGCCAAAGTATTCCCTCTTCCATGTTCTATGAGCGTTTGGAGCAAATTCAGACAGATGATCTTTCCACCCTCTTTTACACTTCAGGCACCACAGGAGAACCAAAAGGGGTGATGCTCACTCACAAAAATATTCTTTCCAATTGCGAAACCTCTTGTGAGGTCCTCCTTCCCGGCTCTTCGAAAGATACATTTTTATCCTTTTTGCCCCTCTCCCATGCATTAGAGAGAACAGGCGGCCTCCTTTGCCCAATTTATTTTGGGGCAAAAATTGCCTTTGCAGAAAGCATTGCCAAAGTGCCAGAGAATCTCTTAGAAGTGCGCCCGACCCTTATGATTTGTGTTCCCCGAATCTTGGAAAAAATTTACAACAGAGTTTACGAGGAAGTTCAAAAAAAACCCAACTGGATAAAACTTCCTTTATTGCATGTTCTCTCAAGTCAAGGTGAGTCCTTAAGTTACCTTAAACATCCATGGCGGACTTTTTTAGCAAAAAATCTGTATAAAAAAATTCACAAACTTTTAGGTGGAAGAATACGATACTTGGTCTCAGGTAGTGCACCCCTCAATCCAAAAATCGGATTATTCCTTCGTAACGCTGGCATAGAGGTATTAGAAGGCTATGGTCTAACAGAAACTTCCCCTGTCATTAGTGCAAATCGACCTCAAAAAAACAAAATTGGCACTGTAGGGTCCGTTTTACCCGGAGCGGAAGTACGGATCGCTCCAGATGGAGAAATACTCGTACGTGGCCCGATGGTCATGAAAGGTTATTACAAAGATCCCATGGCTACCCAAGAAATAATTGATCAAGAGGGGTTTTTGCACACAGGAGATATAGGAGCGTTAGATTCAGACGGATTCTTACGTCTGACGGATCGAAAGAAGGAGTTCCTCGCTACTTCTGGAGGAAAGAAAATTTCACCTCAACTTTTAGAAAACGAACTCAAATCTCATCCTCTGATCGAACAGGCTTGTGTGGTTGGGGATGGCAGGAAATATTTAACGGCGCTCTTGGTGCCTAATTTTTCATTTTTGACCAAGAAAGCGCAAGAGGTCGGAATTTCTGACAAAGACCGAGTTAAGTTCATAAACAATCCAGAAGTACGAAAATGGTTTCGAGAAATCATCAATACTCTCAATTCAAAACTCGCAACCTATGAAACCATTAAGGATTTTGCTCTATTGCCTCAAGAATTTACCATCGAAAATGAAGAAATTACCCCCACCTTAAAGCTCAGAAGGAAAATAATCATTGCACGCCATATTGAAATGATTGAGAAGATGTATAACGAAACCATTGTACTCTCATAACTCGGCCTTTTTGTCTTGACAAAGCCCCCCGTTCCGGCGGTAAATATTGGATTACACCATCGTGGAAAACAGTTTTTTTATGGCTAGCTCGGCGGAGCCATCTGAGTCTTCTGCAGTCGGGCAGGAAGCCTTTTATTTAGCTGAACCTATTCGCATTCTGATAGCTGAAGATGATAAAGACATTCGATATTCGCTAACTGCGCTGTTTGACTCCATTGGGTATCAGGTCACGGAAGCCCAAGACGGATGTGAATTTTTGGATCAATTGGCTCCCTTCATTTTGGCAACGGCAAACGATTCACCTCCAGATGTCATCTTAACCGATGTGAGAATGCCGGGGTTTGATGTTTTGAATATCATTGAGGGTCTGCGTCAAATGGGATGGAGAATCCCTATTTTTGTTTTTTCTGCGTTTGCTGATTCTGCAATGTACCAAAGAGTCAAGCAAGTCGGAGTTACCAAATTTTTTCACAAACCTTTGGATTTTGACCAACTTGAGCAAGCCGTGCGACTCGTGACATGGAATGCTCAAAGAGACTGATTGGCCACATCAAATTTAATCGACAAACTATCATCAAAATAACCCTTCTCTTTCTCGTTTACTATATTACTGCGTCGTTTGGCCTCAAAATGGATGCTGTTGGTGGCTTTGCTACATTTGTATGGCCCCCTACAGGAATTGCACTGACGGCTCTTTTGCTCTTCGGTACCAAATTATGGCCAGGAATATGGCTCGCTGCCTTTTGCGTGAACTTACAAATGGGTGCCTCAACGTGGGTGGCAGCGACCATCGGTATTGGCAACACATTGGAAGCCGTATTCGCGGTCTTATGGCTTCAAAAATATGTAGGATTTCATCGCACCTTTGATCGGCTCCGCGATGTTTTAGGTTTCGTATCTTTTGCCGCATTCTTAAGTACAACAGTGAATGCAACCATCGGTGTAACAGCGCTTTGTATCGGAAAGACCATTCCTTGGGAACAGTATCAAACCACTTGGTTTGCCTGGTGGTTGGGAGACATCATGGGAGATTTGATCGTAGCTCCCATGTTACTCCTCTGGATAGCACCGATGAAGCTTAAACAAACTCTCTGGACTTATACAGAGGCGCTGAGTTTGGGAATTTGTACCGTTTTCGTTGGGTTGATCTCTTTTGGAGGAGTTGGAGTAAAAGTGGTTCGTCCTTATTTTTTATTTCCACCTTTAATTTGGGCTTGCATTCGCTTTGGCCAGAAAGGTTCTGTCCTCACTGTTTTTCTGATCGCAACTCTTGCCATATGGTTCACGGCAATTGGACAAGGTCCTTTTGCCAGTACACAACTTCGAGAAGGCCTTTCTTATTTGGATATGTTTTTAGTTGTGTTATCTGTCACTGGCCTTGTGTTGGCTTCCATCGTTACACAATGGAATCAAACTCATCAAAAACTGGTTTTAGAAATTGAAGAACGCAAACGTCAGGAAGCAAGAATCCGCGAAAGCGAAGCACGATTTCGTTTGATGGCGGATGCAGCTCCTGTGATGATTTGGATATCTGGAACGGACAAACTCTACAATTACTTTAACAAAACGTGGTTAGCGTTTAGGGGACGTACTTTTGAGGAGGAATTGGGGAATGGATGGGCACAAGGCTTACACCCAGTAGATTTAGAGCGTTGTCTGGATACTTATTCTCGATCATTTGATTCCCGAAAAGATTTTAAAATGGAGTATCGCCTAAAACGGTGTGACGGTGGATTTCGTTTTTTAGATCATGGTACACCCAGGTATGCTCCGGATGGTACGTTTCAAGGGTATATTGGCTCTTGTATTGACATCGACGATCGAAAAAAGATTGAGAAGGCTTTAAATGAAGCGATCGGGGTGCGAGATGAATTTCTCTCCGTAGCCTCTCATGAACTACGCACCCCTCTTACGGCTATGCAATTTCAGATTGAAATACTAGATCGCATTTTTCATAAACGAGCTGGTGACCTGGCCCAAACAGTGGACAGGTCGGTTATTGTTCAAGGACTTCTTCAACAGATTCGCCGCTTCTCAAAACTCATCAACGACATGTTTGATGTATCGAGGATTACGGCAGGTCAATTCAGGCTAGATTTGGAAGACATCGATTTTTCTTCCATCGTCAAGGAAGTATGCGACCGCCATAAAGAGGAGTCTCGGAATGCAGGGTGCGAGATTAAGCTAGAAATAGACGAGAACCCTACCGGCAGATGCGATCGAACTCGATTGGATCAGATTGTAACCAATCTTTTAAGCAATGCCTTAAAATTTGGCCCTGGACAGCCAATTGAAATTAAAGTCGGACAAAACTCAGCTTCCATTTCTCTCTCTGTAAAAGACCATGGCATTGGAATCTCTTCCGAACATCAGAAAAATCTTTTCAAAAGGTTTAAACAATTTGCGCCTAAGCAAAACTATCATGGCCTTGGGTTAGGGCTGTGGATCGTACATAAGATTGTCAAAGGTCTCGGTGGAGAAATTGTTGTAGAAAGCCAGCCAGGCAAAGGCTCTATATTTAAGGTTATTCTGCCTCGCAATCCCACAACCATTCAAGACAACTTTCCAAGATCTCAATTTAGTAGCGATCATTCCACAATCATTTAGCAATCAAGCCGCCGTTGATCCTAACCCGTTGGGTGAAGAGCAGAATGGAAGTTGTAACTCGGGGTGGCGCGGATGGGGTGGACCTTCCGAGGACCCCTGGCCCGCAGGAAGGTGGGCCCCAGAAGCGACAGGACCCCAGTTACAACTCCCAATTTAGGTTCAATCTTCCTTTCTTTTATTCTTTATCCCTTCTGCCCGCATGCGAAACTCTTGAAGTGTCTTAGGTAGACTTTCCTTCACCAGGAGGGAAGTGACAAATCCAGGAACCAACCGACTGAGTTCCACATCGATTTCATACATCGCTTCAGTTTTCTTACCTTTCGATGTAAGGGACCACCGACCAGTGTTTTTCCGAATGAAATCGCCATTTAAAAGTTTCCAGCTAAGTGAACTAGGCGCCTTTTCCTTGAGTTCTAACGTATACCGAAAAGGCCTAACCAAATTGGCCTCAAACTCAACGACCGCACGGTTTTTTCCTCTTTTAAGAACTTTAACTCCAGTGAGAGCCGAGATAAATTGAGGATACGATTCGTAATCGGAAATTACTTCGAAAAACTCCTTTGGAGAAACTGTGACTATTATTTTTTCAAAGGCTTGAGCCACTACCCTACCCTTACCAATTGTAAGCGATCACTCCACATTTCTCTTAAGAGCCAAGAAAGATGCTGATGCTCCTTATGAGTAAGGGTTTCATCCTTCTCAACCAAATCCAAAGCTTCTCTTCTTGCAAGTTCAAGCAAACTCAAATCTCTGGGAAAAGTGGCTACTGAAAATGGAGGCAGTCCTGATTGAGCCACTCCAAAAAAATCTCCTGGTCCTCGAATATTTAAGTCCTCCTCCGCCAACTTAAACCCATCGTGGATCTTCTCAAACATTTTCAGGCGGCTTCTCACAGCTCCTGAAACCTTTGGCGGACAAATCAACATACAATAGGATTTTTCTCCACCTCTCCCTACGCGGCCTCTTAACTGATGCAGCTGCGACAGCCCGAATCTTTCTGGATGTTCAATTACGATCATTGTTGCGTTGGCAACATCAATCCCCACTTCAATCACTGTAGTTGAGACTAGGATATCGACCTCTCTTTTAACAAAACGATTCATGGTTTCTTCTTTTTGCAAACCCGGCATCTGCCCATGAATGAGTGCTACCCTACATTCGGGAAATACTTCTTTTTGAAAGATCTCTGCCATGCTTGTCGCATCTTTCGCATCCAAGTTTTCAGAAGACTCAACAAGGGGATAAACAACATAGGCTTGCTTTCCTTTAGCAATCTCTCCTCGAACTTTCTCATACACTTTGGATCGATCCCGTTCTTCAAAAAGTCGTGTTTCAATTGGCTTTCTGCCTGAGGGTACCTGATCTAAAATAGACACATCTAGGTCACCGTATAATGTTAGAGCCAAGGTTCTCGGAATAGGTGTTGCCGACATGACCAAAACATCTGGCTCGCGACCTTTTTCCCGAAGTTGAGCCCTTTGGCGAACACCAAAACGATGTTGTTCATCCACAATGACAATCCCAAGTTGTTTGAATTGCACCTGCGCCTCAAAAATCGCGTGCGTTCCCACAATCAGATCAAATTCTCCATTTAAAATGCCATGAAGGATCTTTCCTTTTTCCAAAGAAGAATGTTTACCCAAAAGAATTCCAACCCGAATTCCAACCAGTTCTCCCCATTTGGAAAGAGTTCGAAAATGTTGCTCAGCCAAAATTTCGGTCGGTACCAAAAAAGCCGCCTGAAAGGCATGGTCTATGGCAATAAGGCTTGCAAGCATTGCAACAACAGTTTTGCCACTTCCC
>Ga0247727_10014532_pt1 | contig 13061 bp, 12 predicted proteins | sample WisWelCaveWW1625_FD_202498 | JGI IMG/M metagenome (GOLD analysis project Ga0247727, IMG submission 202498) | Biofilm microbial communities from Wishing Well Cave, Virginia, United States - WW16-25 | ecosystem: Environmental > Aquatic > Deep subsurface > Groundwater > Cave microbial mat | place...
TGCTTTAAATATTTTTATGTTTTATACTTTTGCTATAATAATATAATAAAAAAATAAAACGAAATCAAGTTTTTCGTAATTTTTATTTCTCGGACAGGCACTAATTACTCCGATCCGCAATTCAACGTCAATAGCTTGGCAGAAAAGCTGGGAATATCAACTTCATTTTTGCGGGAAGCGGTTTATACGGCTTATGGCATGGGCGTGCATGAGCTGATCGAGACCATTCGGCTGGAACAAGCGATCGCATTGCTTGGCGCGAATGGCGACGTAATCGAACGCGCTCGCCTTAAAGCCGGATATGCTTATTCCAAAACTTTTCGTGCCGCCTTTAAAAAGCGGCTCAATTTGACGCCGCAGGAGTGCAGGGAGGCGCTCGCACGCGCCGAAAATAAACCGGCGCAAATCGAGCGTTTATTAATGGCGCTGTGGGAAGATGCCGATAAGAATGGCCATTGTTTTCAACCGGCGAAAACAACCGGCGATTTTGGGTCTTGAACGGAAAGTTGAAAATTTTGTAATTTCTGTTGCCGCTTTATTGAAGCACAATGAGGAGTCCTGCCCTCATCTTTCAAATCATTCAAATTAAGGAGGTGTGTGATGAAAGTTTCAAAGTTTTTCACGAAACTTGTTGGTTGCCTGGTTTTGTGGCTCAGCGGCGGGCTAGCCGATGCGCAAATCAACTTCTGGCAGCAAACCAACGGGCCTTTTGGCGGAACCGTCTACGCCATCGCCACAAAAAGCAATGGGGACGTTTTTGCCGGAACGGACCGCGGCGTTTTTCGTTCCACGGATAATGGCGAGAGCTGGAAGAACGTCAGCACCGGAGTTTCTTTGCTGGGGACCACGGACATCAATTTTATCTTTATTCTGCCGAACGGAGATATTTTGGCCAGCACTTTCTTTGGCGTTTTTCGGTCTACGGACAACGGCAACAACTGGACGCGAACCGGGTTCACTACAACCGAAGTCAATGCGTTCGCTATCAATAGAAAAAATGGCGGTATTTTCGCTGCAGTTGGCTTCGCGGGAAGCGGCGGGGTTTATCGTTCCACGGATAATGGCGCTACCTGGACGGCAACCGGCTTGACAGGTCCTTTTGTCTTCTCGGTTGCCATCACTTCAGGCGGAACCATATTTGCCGGCACAACGAGCGGCATCTTTCGCTCCACGGACGATGGTGCAACCTGGACATTCATCAATACCGGTTTGCCAGCCAACACGTCTGCGCTTTCTTTTGCCATAAACGATTCCAGCGGAACGATTTTGGCCGGAACTTCCCGCGGCGCCTTCCGCTCAACGAGCAATGGCAATAACTGGACGTCCACGACAGTGACGAACGTGACCGTCTACGCCGTTGCCATTGATTCCAGCCGGCGTTTTTTCGCTGGAACCAGCAACGGCGTCTTCCGCTCGATCGATGATGGCAATAGTTGGGCATTGATTAATGCCGGCTTGACAAGCCCAAGAGTTTATTTTGTTGCGGTCAATTCGAGCGGACATCTCTTTGCGGGCACGGACATCGGCGTCTTTCGTTCGACGAATATCGGAAACAACTGGCAGGAAATCAATAAGGGTTTGGCCACTTTTGCCATCACAGCACTTGCCATTAACAATTCAACTGGTTCCGTATTTGCCGGAACGGATCGCATCAACCGCGGCGTTTTTCGCTCCACGGATAACGGCATGAGCTGGAAGGCTGTCAATACCGGGCTGATAAGCCCATCGATTAGTTCCCTCTTTATTCTGTCGAACGGCGATATTTTGGCGAGCGCTTTTTCTGACCGCGTTTTTCGATCCGCGAACAATGGCGACAGTTGGACAGAAACGGGTTTTCGTGAGCAAGTCAATGCCTTTGCTGTCAGCAATGTGAACGGGCACATTTTTGCCGCGGTTGGTTCTTCCTCAAACAACGGCGTTTTTCGTTCAACGGACAATGGCAATAATTGGACACCTACCGGCTTGACCGGTCTTAGTGTTTCTGCTTTAGCCCTCACTACGAGTGGAACCATTTTTGCCGGAACTCCGAGTGGGGTCTTTCGCTCCGTGGACAACGGTGATACCTGGACGATCAATAATACCGGTTTGCCGAGCAGCACCAACATACTTTCTTTTGCCATCAATAATGCCAGCGGAACGATTTTAGCAGGAACTTCTTTTCGCGGCATCTTCCGCTCGCCCAATAATGGCAATAACTGGTCACCAACCAGCGTGACGAATGTAACCGTCTATGCCCTTGCCATTAATTCAAGCGGGGAGATTTTTGCCGGGACCGACAACGGCACCTTTCGCTCGCTTGATGATGGCAACAGTTGGGCGCCAATCAATACCGGCCTCACCGTTACGACTATCCGTACACTGGCCACCAACAGGCAGGGCTTCATTTTCGCGGGAACCGATGGCGGCGGCGTTTTCCGCAGTGTGCAGTCCACCACGGCAGTCAATGACAGAAAAAATGCCGGTGAGGTCCCCGCGTCTTTTGAATTGGCGCCGAACCATCCCAATCCCTTCAATCCATCGACGATGATCAAATATGATCTGGCGCAACAGGTCGAAGTGAAGCTCAAGATTTTCGACTTGATGGGCCGGCACGTGCGCACGTTGGTGAATCAAACGCAATCAGCCGGGCGTTACGCGATCATGTGGGATGGCCGCAACGAGCAGGGCCAAGCGATTGCCAGCGGTCTGTATATTTACCAACTTCGGGCGGGAACTTTCACGCAGGCGCGGCGGATGGCGTTGGTGCGATAATCACCAACAGGAATTGGGGAAACGGCGAGGTTTTATGCCTCGTCGTTTTCTATTCATGACCTTTGACCGTCACCACCGCAATCATTGGCGGCACGCGAAAGCGCACCGGCAGGATGCTCGTTCCCGTTCCAGTCGCTACGTACAAATGTCGTCCGGCTTCAACGATATGCCCCGCGGTGTAGCGGGGATTCGAGGGAACCACGGGCGCGCCGATAAAAGGGAGACGAACCTGGCCGCCATGCGTATGGCCGGTTAAAGTGAGATTGACGCGTTTTGGCACACGCGGAAAAATATCGGGATTGTGTGAGAGCAGAATAGCCGGATGATCGTCGGTCACAAAGTGCATCGCCGCCGCGATATCGTGTTCACCCGCCCAGAGATCGCTGACGCCCACCAGCCAAAACGAACCGACCGCAGCATCAAGCGTCATCGCCGAGTCGCTGAGAACAATGATGCCGTTGTTTGTTAAAGCGCGCGTGACTCGCGCGGCGTCAAGCCAGTAATCGTGATTGCCCAGCACGGCGACGACGCCGAGGCGCGCGCGCAAACCTGCCAATTCACGCGCGATGGGTTCGGGAGGAACAAACTCGCCGCCGATCACGCCATGAATCACCAGATCGCCGAGAATGCAAATGAGGTCGGGCCGCGTGGCATTCGTCATCGCGACTAGATGTTTTAGTTTGGGCAGATCGTTATGAGGTGAGCCGATATGAAGATCAGTTAAAATTGCTATACGCAGCGGCGGGTGTGGCCACGGTATGGAAAGCGTTTCTTCATGAACACGTAAACTCGCGGGCTCCAACCAGAATGCCCATAATCCGAGGAAGCTAAAAACAATTGTTATCGAGACAAAGAGGTGTCTGAGATATCGTTTCATCAGAGTTGAAATACCACCATTTCACTTTGCGGACTGCCCATTTTATTCATGACGATGGTTCTCAAACGATCGAAGAAAAACTCGGCGTCTTCCCAAAAAAGAACTGGAACGGAATGTGGCTGCGAGTGGCCCAATAGGTTTCGCTGTGCAGCGCTTCGGGAAAGGCAAAATACAGCAGTTCTTTGCCGAAAACAAAACCTCGTTCCAGCAGCAAATCTCGCATGCTGCGGGTGACTTCATAGTTGTCTTCCGGCCAGCCGCTGTCGAGATAAAGCTGCACATTGCGTTTGGGTTCGGTGGCGATGCGTTGCCGCAGATCGTCACGATACGTAAACGTGCTCGACAAACAGGCGGCTTTGCCGAAAACATTGGGATGTTGCCACGCCAGATAAAGCGAAACCACGCCGCCCAAAGATGCTCCCATCACGGCGGTATGCGCCGGCGCTGCCAGCGTGCGCAAATCGCCATCCACCGCTTTTTTTAATTCTTCGGTAATGAAACGGCCATAGCCTTCGTAACCCGGCCTGGTATATTCGTACATCCGATCATGCGGATAAATGCCGACGACGATAACTTTGTCAATGATATTCATGGCGTCGAGGCGATCCATCGTTTCATCGACGCGCCATTCGTTGTTAAAAAAAGCTTCGTCCGGAATGAACAAATTATTGCCATCGTGCATATACAAAACCGGGTAGCGCTTCAACGTGTTTTCATAATAGCCCGGCGGAAAATAAATCCGCAGCCGCTGCGAAAACGACAATAGCTGCGAGTAAAAATCAATCGGCTCGGAAATGGAGCCGTTGGCATTGCTGAAAAAATACGGGTAGATATCGCGCGTTGCCAAACGGCTTACGATCGCGAGATAGTTGTTGCCGATGGCCCAGTGGAAGCCATTTTGATCGATGACGCAAGGTTTGAAATAAAAATAAGGCCGCGAGGTGTTGTAATGAAACTCAAACGTCGTGCGGCCGGCATCAACCGACACGGCTTCAACGTCGTGGTTCCAATCCTCGTCGACGCGCAAAATGATTCTGCCGTTTTGCAATGGGTAAATCACGCGAATGATAAGATTTTCAGCCATAATATTATTGAAGAGAGATTAAAAGCGAAGTGTAGTGTTTAACCATCATGCTTTCACAACCAACTCTTTCTTTTCAACAAACCGAGAACGGCCGGCGCGCTGCGCCAGCGCGAAAGGAGCGAGCGGCTAAATTGAAAGATCGAGAAGTGATTGAGCTGTGCCAGCAATTTGGTGTTGTAACTAAACCACCAGGGTTTCTTCAAAAAAGAGACCGGTTCGAGATTGAGGTATTTGGAGCGCGTCATCTCCATTAAACCCTCACGGCCATGCGTGCAGCCGTAGCCGCTGGCTTTCGCGCCGCGATTGGGCGCTTCGCAGGAGCCGAAGTAACTGATGGCATCGTTAATAGAAACGGCGCCGGCATCGATGCGTTGCGCCACCTCGCGACCGCGATTGAGATCGCGCGTCCAAACACTCGCGGAAAGGCCATACGGCGTGGCATTGGCCAAAGCAATCGCTTCATCAACATTGCGCACCGGCACCACCGGCAGGAGCGGGCCAAAAGTTTCTTCCTGCAAAACTTTCATGGTGGCATTCACCTCAACCACGACCGTCGGCTCGAAAAAGAGAGGTCCGAGGTCGGGACGGCGTCTGCCGCCGCAAAGCACGGTTGCGCCTTTAACGATGGCATCGTTGAGCTGTGATTCGAGCGCGGCCACCTGGCGCTCGCGAATCATCGGGCCAACATCGATGTCCGGTTGATGGCCGGGGCCGAGGCGCAAACGTTTGGCTTTCTCAACAAGGGCGTTCACAAAGGGCTGGTAAATTTCCTGCTCAACAAAAATGCGTTTGACGGCAACGCAGCTTTGTCCGCAATTCATAAAGCGGCACCACAACGCGCCGCTCGCCGCGAGATCAATCTTGGCATCGCGCAACACCACCATCGGATCGCTGCCGCCCAGCTCCATCACGACCGGAATCAGTTTCTCCGCCGCCGCCGCGGCAATTTTTTTTCCGGTGGCGGAACTACCGGTGAAAGCGACGCCGTTGATTTCACTCACCACCAATGCCGCGCCGGTAGTGCCATCGCCGACGATGACCTGGAAAACGCCATCGGGCAATCCCGCTTCACGCAACAATTTTTCAATTTCCAGCGCCGATGTCGGCGTAAATTCCGACGGTTTGAGCACCACAGCATTGCCAGCGAGCAGCGCGGTGATCGCCGGGCCCAGTGGCAACATGAATGGATAATTCCATGGCGAAATGATGCCCATCACACCGAGCGGTTCGTATTGCACGTAACCACGTTGCATTTTCAGCGCAATGTTTTGGTGCGGCAGGCGATGCGGCCGCAGCCACAGCGGGCCGTAGCGGAGATAATATTTGACGATGTCGAGACTGACGATCACATCGGCCAACAACGCTTCGAGCAGCGGTTTGCCGTTTTCGCGTGTGACCAGCGCGGCAACTTCCATGCGCCGGTCGAATAGGAGTTGAGAAAACCTGCGTAAAATCTCCGTGCGTTTTTGAACCGGCCACCCGCCCCAGCTTTTTTGCGCCGCATGCGCTTTGGCGACGGCGGCTTCAACCTGCTGCGAGGTCGCATTGTCGTATTCGCGCCAAACTTCGCCGGTAGCGGGGTCGAGAGATTGAATCTTGGTTCGGACTTGCGTGCGAATCGGAAATGGTTGAATCATCAATCATTCATTGTTTAAGTAAGTCTTTTGCAGAAAGAGCGAAGACTTATGATTGAGCTTATAAAAGACCAAAGCGCTAATTTTCCATCTCCTGTTTGAGTTGCAGAATCGTCGCTTCGGATAAGCCGGTCAATTCCACAATCAGCGGGAACGCCAATCCCTTCATCAGCATTTTTCGCGCAATGCCGGTTTGTTGATCGATCAGGCCCTTGTCATAAATCCGGTTTTTCTCTTTTTCAAAGGCGGTGCTCAACATCGCGCGTACCTCCTCGCGTACCTCCTCGCGTACCTCCTCGCGTACCTCCTCTTTAGCCTTCTCTTTACTTTTTTCAAAAAACTCTTTTCGCTCTTTTTCCAATGCGGTGATTAACATGGCGCGTACCTCATCTTTGCTTTCATAAATGCGTTCGAGTTTGTCAACATCCTCTTCCGGAATTCTGCCGTGCTCGCGCAACTGGATAAACCAGTTCAACAGCAACGAGATCGGCCCCTTGTCCTCTTCCCTCTCAAAGGTCTCCAAAAACTCTCGCTGAATCATCTCGGCCTCATAATGAGCCTCGGCGAGAAACAGGAGTGAGACCACGTTTTTGATCTGCAGCAAATAATCTCTTTGGTATTCGTTGATCACGATCTTGTGATATTCAAAGTTTAACGAAAGCCCGCCCAGGTATTCACGGCCCTCAATCAAATCAGAAAGCCTGGTTGGCGCGGTCCATTCCGCATTGCCATTGTAGAGCAGAATGGGAAATACCGGCGGCAACATCCTCACGTTTTTATTGGATTCGACATAGTCCTTGTAAAAGCCGGCAACATAATGCGACATGTCCAAGCTGGTAAATCTCTCCACCGTCGATTTGAATTCCGTCAGGATGACGATAAAAATCTCTTGTTGCTTTATTTTAAGCTTATGGATGACGTCGCTGACGGTCTCTTTGTAATGATCAGCGATAAAAGACTTGTCCAAGGTTTCACAAGTCTCAAAATCCAGCTCTTTCATCCATCCTTTTGCGACAAAGGTCTCCAACAATTGCCGGAAAATGCCCTTGTTCTTGAACAATTTTCTGTAACCCCGGTCGTGAATATGATGCATAAGGCCTGCTGATTAAATAGTAAATTTTGATGAAATTTGCAACGCTTTTCAACGCCGAGGCGTAAAGTTTCTTCGTTAATTAAAAATTAAAATAATTAGAGCCACAATGAATTATTCGGGAACAAAAACACTGAGTTCTCTATTTCTCGTACCTACCCAACGCCAGCACCGCATTCGTGCCGCCGAAACCAAAGCCGTTGGACAGGGCGTATTTTATCGCCGCCGGCCGCGGCCCGTTCGCTACGTGATTGAGATCGCATCTGGGATCAACGTTTTCCAGATTGATGGTCGGCGGCAGCATTTGATGATACAACGCCATCGCCGTGTACGCGGCCTCGACCGCGCCGGCGGCGCCGAGCAAATGTCCGGTCATGGATTTGGTCGAACTCACTGCGACATTTTGGGTGTGCTCGCCGAAAACTGATTTGATCGCCGAAGTTTCGGCGATGTCGCCGAGCGGCGTCGAAGTCGCATGCGCATTGATGTAGCCGATATCCTGCGGTTGCAGCCCGGCGTCATTCAGGGCCATGCGCATCGCCAGCGCCGCGCCTCTGCCGTCTTCCGGCGGGGTGGTGATATGAAACGCATCCGACGACGAACCGGCGCCACAAACTTTCGCCCAAATGCGCGCGCCACGCTCTTGCGCACGATCCTGACGTTCGAGAATGAGAATCCCCGCGCCTTCGCCCATCACAAAACCGTCGCGCGCCAAATCAAAAGGCCGGCTCGCGGTGCGGGCATTTTCATTATTTTTCGACAGCGCTTTTGCCGCGGCAAACGCCGCGATGCTGATATCGATCATCGCCGCTTCGGAGCCGCCGACGATCATCACGTCCATATAACCCTGCCGGAGCAACATGAGGCCATCCATAATCGCGTGTGCGCCAGTGGCGCAGGCTGAAACGGTGGCGTAATTTACGCCATGGGTGCCGTAGCGAATTGCCAAAAATCCGGCGGCGATATTCGTGATCGTCGCCGGAACAAAAAACGGCGACACGCGCCGCGGCCCTTTTTCAATCAGGCTGCGCGCATTGTCCATAAACGTTTCGACCCCGCCCATGCCGGAACCAACCACGATGCCGGTTTTTTCTTTTGGCAAATCTTCCGGCTTCAAACCGGCATCGGCCAATGCTGCATCTGCCGCGGCTACGGCAAAGTGGGTGTACCGGTCATAGTGCCGGACTTCTTTCGCATCCATGTAATTGGCGGCGTCAAAATTTTTCACTTCGCCGCCAAACCGCGTCGGCAGGGAGGAAGCGTCGAAACGCTGAATCATGTCAATTCCCGAGCGGCCCTCCATCAACGCGCGCCAGTTTTCCTCCGGCGTCAATCCTAATGGCGTGATTAATCCGATTCCCGTGATGACAACAGAATTGTTGGACGAACCGTGCATAAATTTTCCTTGTTGATTCGATTTAAAATATATTTCATTATGATAACACCGAACAGCCAAAGAAGCAAGCAGAAAGTGTTTGCCTAATTGGGCAAAATGTTATAACTTTTGCAAATGTGTTCGCCAGTTTGCCGGTTTGCCAGTTCATGGTTTTGAACCGGCCAACGGGCTAACCAGCTAACGGGTTAACTTTTTCTTATGACCGAGTATTACTCCGTTGTTGCATCAGTTGAAAGCGAATACAAAGTCAAAGACTCAACTTTTATCGCATGGCTCCGTCCGGTTGCTTCACGACAAGAAGCGGAGACGTGTATTGCCGAACGCAGCCGGCAATTTCACGAGGCGACCCACAACTGTTACGCCTTTCGCGTCGGCTTTGACGATCGTCTCGTCGCCAAATCCAGCGACGCCGGTGAGCCGGCAGGCACGGCGGGCCGACCGATTTTGCAGGCTTTGGAGCGACGCCATCTGACTAACGTTGTGGCCGTGGTCACGCGTTATTTCGGCGGCACCAAACTTGGAACCGGCGGCCTCGTGCGCGCTTATGGCGGCGCCACGGCCGCGGCGATTGCAGCGGCGGCGTTATCACCGATTTTTCCCAAACAAAAATTGCGGCTGCAATATTCCTATGCGCAGACGGCAGCGGTGCAAAAAATTTTGCGTTTGGTCGCAGCGGAAACGCTGCAGGAAAAATTTGGCAGCGCTATTTCTCGGGTGATCGCCGTGCGCCTGCTGCAGGCGGAGGAAACGCAACGCCTGTTGCGCGATGCCTGCGCGGGCAAAATTGTGATCGAGGCGCTCGAACCCATGCGATAAAAATGTGGCGAATTTTTCCTTGACTTTAAACCAAACGTGAAGTATTTTATGTCAAGGTAGGTTGGATGGGCAGCTCAGTAGTTTTTCCCGCAGGTATTCGTGGCTTGATAAAAACCGGTTTGACGTGTGGTGTGGTTGTTGAGGAGTTTAACTCGCAGGTGTTGGGTATGATGAGTGTGTGCCGGGTCGAGGGCTATCGCAATTTTGTGATGCAGCAGAGGTGACAATTCCGCTCCATCACGAAGTGGTGAGGTGCCATTTTTATTTTTGTGAAAGGCCGGACAAACAGGGATGAAATGGTCTGGACACGTAATATGCTATCAGGAAAAGACAACTTGCCGATCCCGAAGCTGCCCGGGAAAAAAATCATTACCATTGATGATGAGCGGCCGATTCGGAGCCTCATTCGGCATGCGTTACGCCAGGATGAGCACGAAGTTTTTGAAGCCGGCGACGGCAGTGAAGGGTTGACGATTATTCGCCGGGAGCGGCCCGATCTGATCGTGATGGATTTTGTGATGCCGGTGATGAACGGCGCGGAAACCCTGCGCGCCATCCGCTCCGATCCGGAAATTGCGCACATTCCGGTTTTGCTGCTCACCGGCGTCAAAGACGCTGAAAAACTAGCGCCGCTGCTGCAGGATGAGCGCAGCGATTTTCTCGACAAGCCTTTTCTTATCGAAACGTTGAAAGAACGCGTCCGCAAAATGTTGTTCCTGCACGGTGCGCCGGCTTAAGGCAGCATGGTGATGTATTGCTTTTTTATCGCATAGGGCAGGCAACGAAAGCGCCGGATTTCCTGCAGCCGCTCATCCGGAGGCAGGCCGTCAACAAAACGAGTGTATTTGTGGCCCAGCCGCAGCGCTTCGCCGTAAATCTCGGTCAATTCCGGGGAATCGTAGCGCGTGTCGTCGCACTCAAACAGATGATGGCGCAGCCACAGGCGATCCATCTGTTCGAGCCGGCCGCTCGCGTTGAAATACGCCAGAAAATATTTCAGCAAAAAATACGAATCGATTTTGGCCTGCAGCTCCAAATCGCGCACAAAAGTCTCGCCGAAAATGTTGGTTTGTCCCTCCATGAATTTCAGCGCCCCATGCACCGCGTGGTTGATCTCTTCGATAAAAACGCGAAAAGCCGCGATGTTTTTTTCCGAAAGCCCGCGGCGCGGATCGTGCGTTTCCAATGCTTCGATCACGGCGGCGGAATAATAAATTCCCACGTGCAAGCGGCCTCGCCTCAGGCGAAAAAAAACGCGCGCCAGCGCTGACAACTCGCGCGCCCGCTGATCGAATTGCGACAAATATCGAAAGCGCTCGCGGCTGATCAGAAATTCCTCGAAATTCACGCCGGTCGCATGATACGTGCGCTCGGTGAGTTTTTGGATGTCGGCGAGAAGGGACATGGGGTTCGTTTTTAAAGGCGTTTGCCGGTTCGCCTGTTAGCCGGTTAAAAGCAGAACGGGCCAACCGGCAAACCGGCTAACGGGCTAACAATTTTATTCCAAATCCAACTCCCGCTTTTCCCGAAAATGATCCAATCGCCGAATGACGCGATCGGTGACGCCGGGGTGGCGATCAAGATGCAAAAATGAATCCGCGACGTGATTCAACGCCAGCCGCACCTGCCGAAACTGCTGGCCGAGCAAATACAAAATATCCGACAAGCGATACTTCTCCGCGATGCGATGCTGTGAAGCGCGTTGATAATTGGCGCTGCCCACCTGCTCGTAATAGCTGAAATCCGGCGACGGCGGATGGTACTTCGCGCGATGGTAAACATGATCCGGAAAAATGCCGGTCACAAACAGCGCGTAATTGCCGAGATGGCTTTGCACCTGAAACGTCTGCTCGGAATTGGCGTCCAACAAGTCCGCCATTAAATCGACGAGATATTTGTATTCTTTCGTCGCATGTCGATCGACGCGATGCATGCGATTGCCCTTGCCGAACTCCGTGAGCAAATTCGCGAGATAATCGGCCACCGCGCGGTCGTCGATTTTAAATTCGCGCAAAGCCTGGCGCACGAGGATATAAAAATAGAGGAAGGGAGAAATCGCCGTGGTCTGGCGAAAGGCAAGAAGAAACTCCAAGAGCCGCGGATGATCCAGCATCGCGTCGCGCATTTCATCATCCGCGAGCAATCGCAAAATGGTGCCGTCCTTTTCCCCCTGGCGGCGCAGCGCCGTCACGATGAACTGCAAATCATCCTGATTCAGCTTGTTGCGGGCCTGGGCTTGAATCATAAACTCTCCGCGGTTGGTGAGTTATTGATTTGTAGTCCTGCCCCCTTGTGGGGCATTTTTGAAAGCTGGATGATTGGGTTCAACGACCGCCCACCAGGGGCGGGGACTACGTGAGAGGAAAATTTTTAACTGCGCTACTGCCGGGCAAAACCGAGGTGAAAAAACACGAGGCAAAGATGAAAAGCTTGACTTTAGAATTGACACGCGGTATATTAACCGATCTTTGGTGCAGCAAGATGGATTGGTAAACAGTATAACGCCTGAACTCGTTTTTTGTTCCTGAGTCCTCCAAAATGTTCGCAAGCATAAAACGATTAACCAGCCATTCCGCCGTCTACGGCATCAGCACGATTTTGGGCCGTGCGATCAGCTTTTTATTGCTTCCTTTATATACGCATTATTTGACGCAGGAAGCGTACGGCGTCGTCAGCCTGGTGCTCGCCTATCTTGGCGTCATGACGATTATCTCCACCTACGGCGTCGACGCGGCATTTCTGCGCTTTTATATTTTAGCGCGCAGTGAGGAAGAGAAACGTCACATCTTCAATACCGGCTTCTGGTCGATTCTGCTGATGTCCGTCGGCATTTTGTTGTTCAGCACGCTGCTGGCGACGCCGTTGGCGGGTTGGTTGCTGGACAGCGCGACCTATCGCAACCTCATTATCCTGATGGCGGGGATTTTGCTTTTTGATTCGATGATGATTATCCCTTTTCTGCTCTTGCGCGCCGAGGAACGCTCGACGCTTTTTGTCATTCTCAAAGTTTCAAATGTCATCGTCAATTTTCTCACAACGTATTTTTTTGTCGTCAAACTCGGCCGCGGCGTCACCGGAGTTTTTGAGGCCAATCTCATCTCTTCGGTTTTCACTTTTGGGACCGTGCTGCCGGTGTCGCTGCGCCGGCTGCGTCCGACCATGCGCCGCGCGGTTTATCTGGATTTGTTGAAATTCGGCCTGCCGTATTTGCCGTCAACACTCTCCGTCTATCTGGTCGACGTCATCGACCGTTTCATTCTCAAGCAACTCACCGATGTTGCCACCGTCGGCCTCTACAGCGCCGGCTGCAAGCTCGGCATGTTGATGAGTCTCATGATCGCCGCGTTTCGCTTCGCCTGGCATCCGTTTTTTCTCAGCACTTCGAAAGAGCCGAATGCCAAAACCATCTTTGC
>Ga0247727_10014533_pt1 | contig 13061 bp, 8 predicted proteins | sample WisWelCaveWW1625_FD_202498 | JGI IMG/M metagenome (GOLD analysis project Ga0247727, IMG submission 202498) | Biofilm microbial communities from Wishing Well Cave, Virginia, United States - WW16-25 | ecosystem: Environmental > Aquatic > Deep subsurface > Groundwater > Cave microbial mat | place...
AGGCGACGATCATCGCGAACGCCTCGTAGGTGCAGAAGAGGCCGTGTCGTCCGGAGAGCACGTAGCCCTCGAGCCACCCCTGGCAGTTGTGCTCGCTCAGCACCTCCATCACCCGGCCGTCGGGAGCGAGCTTGTCGTCGCCGGGCAGCATCCGCTCCATCCAGCAGCGGCCCGTCACCTCCAGCACCGCGCCCAGGCGGTTCGAAGTCAGCTCGTCGGGGCAGAAGACGCGGAAGTTCCGCTGCCGGTCGGTGCGCGCGAACACGTCGCGCAAGAACGCGCCGAGCTGCCGCACCGACTCGTGACGCTGCGTGGCCGGATGCTGCACCTGCACCGCGTATTGCGTGTAGTCCGGCAGATCGAGCGGCACCAGGACGCGGCCGCCGTTGGCGTGGGGGCTGGCGCTCATCCGCCGCTGCCCGCGCGGCGCGAGCTGCCGCAGGGAGGCGTGCGGCGCGCCCGCGGCGTCGAACAGCTCCTCGGGCCGGTACGACCGCATCCAGGCCTCGAGGCGCCGCAGGTGGTCGGGGTTGTCGCGCACGCCGCCGAGCGGCACCTGGTGCGAGCGGTGGGTCCCTTCCACCTGCACGCCGTCGACGCGGTCGGGCCCCGTCCACCCCTTGGGCGTGCGCAGGATGATCATCGGCCAGCGCGGCCGCGACGCCACCGCCGTGCGCTGGATGGCGCGGATGCGATCGTGGCAGGCGTCGAGCGTCTCGGCGAGCGCGTCGTGGACGCGGGCCGGCTCGTCGCCCGCCACCAGGAACGGCTCGTAGCCGTGGCCGCGGAAGAGCGAGAACAGCTCCTCTTCGCTCTTGCGCGCCAGCACCGTGGGGTTGGCGATCTTGTAGCCGTTGAGGTGCAGCACCGGCAGCACCGCGCCGTCGCGCTCCGGGTGGAGGAAGCTGATGCCCTTCCACGATCCCTCGAGCGGCCCGGTCTCGGCCTCGCCGTCGCCCACCACGGCCAGGACGAGGAGACCAGGGTTGTCGAACGCGGCGCCGAAGGCGTGCGTGAGCACGTAGCCCAGCTCGCCTCCCTCGTGGATCGATCCCGGCACCGGCGGGCTGACGTGGCTGGGAACGCCGTGCGGCGTCGAGAACTGGCGGAAGAGCAGGCGCAGCCCCTCGGCGTTCTGCGGCACCTCCGGGTAGATCTCGCTCCAGGTCCCTTCCAGCCAGACGTTGGCGATGAGCGCGGGGCCGCCGTGGCCGGGGCCCGCCATGAAGAGCGCGTTGACGTCGCGGTCGACGATCAGCCGGTTCAGGTGCGCGTACAAAAGCGACAGGCCCGGCGACGTCCCCCAGTGGCCGAGCAGGCGCGGCTTGACGTGCTCGGGCTTGAGCGGCTCGGCCAGCAGCGGATTCGCCTGGAGGTAGATCTGGCCGACCGTGAGGTAGTTGGCGGCGCGCCACCAGGCGTCGACGAGATTCGCCTCGCTCGTGGAGAGATGGGGCATCGGCGCAAGCTACCGCATCCGGCGCCGCCTGCGGCTGACCCGGTGCGCGCCGTGACGTAGAGTGACGCCATGTCTTCCCTTCGCTGGATGCTCTGCCTCGCCGCGCTGGCGCTGGCCGTTCCGGCTTTCGCGGCGCAGAAGCTCGGCCAGGGCTGCTCGGCCTTCGAGACCTGCGGCGACGGCCTGAGCTGCCATCCCTTCATCCAGAAGTGCTTCCACTCGCCCCGGCGCCTGGGAGAGCCGTGCGTGGCGGGACACGGCTGCGGCCCCGGCCTCACCTGCCTGGCGGGCAAACACGTCTGCGTCGGCCCTGGCAAGCTCGGCGATTCGTGCCACGCCACCAAGCCGTGCGGCGCCGGCCTGAGCTGCGCCCCCGGCGTGCACCGCTGCTACCACGAGGTGCGCCGCGAAGGAGAGCCGTGCAGCGCCGGGTTCCCCTGCGATCCGGTCCTCGATTGCGTGCCGGTCAAACACGTCTGCAAGAGGCCGCACGTGCCCAAGGTCCGCCAGGCGCGCCGCGGCGAGGAGGGCTTCTACGTCATCGCGCACATGGCGAACAACGCCGACTCCATCGACTGGGCCGTGGCCCGCGGCGCCAACGCCATCGAGGCCGACATCCAGTTCGACCACCAGACGGGGGCCCTCACCGAGTTCCGCCACGGCGGCGTCTGCGACTGCGCCTGCAACCTCCCGCTGAGCGGCAACGTCTGCAGCCCGCTGCGGATGAGCTGCGAGGCCAGCGAAGCCGCGGCGGCGCACCTGCGCAAGCTCGCCAGCAAGAAATCCCTGGCGCTGGTCATCCTCGACAGCAAGGTGCCCGCCGACGGGAACGCCTTCCATGCCGAGGCGGCGGGCCGGGCGGTGATCGCGGCCATCGACGCCCACCTCTACGGGCGCGGCGCGAAGTTCCGCGGCAAGGTCATCGTCAGCCACGGTACGCACTCGGAGCTGGGCAAGCGCTACCTCAAGAGCGCCGCGGCCGCGGCCAGCGCCTCGCCGAACCGCGGCCGCATCTACCTCGGCTTCGATCAGGACACCGACGTGGCGAAGTCGGCGGCGCTGGTCTCGCAGTGGACGTCCAACGTCACCGTGGGCGCCGGCATCAGCGCCTGCGCGCCCGCCGACTACGTGCCCGCGATGAAGCGGGGCAGGGAGCTCAAGGCCCGGGGCAAGGTCGGCCTCGTCTACACCTGGACGCTCGACGGCAAGAACTCCGATCGCCGGCACATCGCCGCGGGGTCGAACGGCATCATCACCAACACGCCGGGCAACCTCCTCGAGGCGGCCCGGGCTTCGGGGATCAGGCTGGCCACGCCCGACAGCCCCATCCGCAAGGTCGCCGTCCACGCCGGCGCGCAGCGCTGAGGAGGTGCCGATGTGCCGGAACATCAAGACGCTCCACCACTTCGAGCCGCCGGCGACGCCCGATGAGGTCCGCGCCTCGGCGCTGCAATACGTGCGCAAGCTGACCGGGATGAACGCGCCGTCGCGCGCGAACCACGACGCGTTCCATGCGGCGGTCGAGCAGATCACCGCGCTCACGCTGCACCTCTTCGAGCACCTCGAGGTGCACAGCCCGCCGCGCTCGCGCGAGGCCGAGAAGCTCAAGGCGGTGGAGCGCGGCCACAAGCGCGAGGCGCAGTTGCGCGCGAGGTACGCCCGGTAGCCGACGGCCTGCCTAGCGGACGCCGCGCCGCAGCGCCTCCACCCACTTTCTCGCTTCGGCGCGGGTCGATTCGGCCAGGTCCTGCGATGCCGCGCACCGCTCGTACCAGCGGAACGCGTCGCCGCGCATGTCGAGCTTGCGGCTGGCCTCCGCCATGCCGCAGAGCGGCTCGCCCAGGGCGGGGGCGATGCGGTGGGCGTTCTCGTAGGCGACGAGGGCCAGGTCGGGTTGTTCGAGCGAAAGCCGCACGCGGCCGAGCGCCAGGGCGGCCCCCACGTGACCGGGGTTCAACTTCAGCGCCGCCGCGAACTCCTCGGCTGCCATCGCCCTGTCGCCCGCGTTGGCGAGAGAGAGCCCACGCCGGTATCGGACGTCGGCCTCGCTCGCGGCGCGGCCGAAGGCCCTCGGCACGGGTTGGACCTTGGGCGGCGGCGGCGTTTTCGGCGACACCATCGTGCGTACAGGCTCGGCCCGCGGCGGCGCCGGAGCGGCCGGCCCCACCGCCGCGTACCGGGGCCGGGAGAGGTCGCGGCCGCGGAGCATCTCGGTAGCCGCCCCGGTCAGGAAGCTCGCCAGCGCCTCGGCGTTCGGCTCCACCAGGAGCGCGCGCCGGTCGAGCAGGGCGTTGTCGCAGGGAGCGAAGAACTTCAGATCCGCGGCCCACGCGGCCCCCGAGAGCGCGGGCGAGAGATCGAGATCGAGCGCCCGGGTGCCCGCCTCCAGCGCCGCTACCGAGCAGACGCACACCGGATCGACGCGGCAGGCCGGCCCGGCGGCGGCCAGGTGCTCGGCGAAGAGGGCGGCGTCGATCTGCCGGGGCGCGAACGGCGGGGGAAGCGAGGTGGTCATGGCCTGGACCGCGGCGCGCACCGCCTCGGCCGGCACCTCGCGCGCGTGCGGCGGGAGCACCGTGACGTAGAGCGCGGCGGCGAGCAGCGCGGGCATCACCACTCCACGGCGATGCCGGCGCCCAGGCTGGGCCCGCCGTCGGTGGAGAAGCGCGCCTGGTAACCACCCCGGAAGAGCAGCGTCAGGTTCTTCGACATCTCGAAGCCCACGTCGAGGAGCGCGCGGATCCCCACCGGCGCGCCGCCGTCGGTCAATGGATTCGTCGGCGTGGCGTCGGGCCGCACCGGCGACTTGGGCATGTCGGTGACGTGGACGCCGAAGGCGATGGGAAAGCGCGGCACCGTGTCCCAGTGCAGCTCCAGGAAGGCGTCGAAGCCGCCGCGCTTGAGACCCATGCCGCCGATCTGCACGTGCGCACCGGTCGCCTCCCCGATGCGCAGCGCGCCGCCGAAGCCGGTGGCGAAGCCCAGGTCGTCGGCGCCGAGGATGGCGCGCGCCGAGGCGCCCACCAGATCGCCGAAGTTGAACGACAGCTCGCCGAAGCCGTAGTCGTAGCCGGTGGCGCGCGTCGATTCCGTGGTGACGCCCGTGCCGACGGTGGCGAACGCCGCCGGGGGAGGGACCTTGCCGCGCGTCCGCACCACGCCCAAGCGGATGGCGTCGATGGTTCCCAAGAGCCGGTACTGGTAGTCGGCCTCGAACTGCGAATAGCGATCCTCGTGCGGCTCGCCGGCGGTGGAGCTGCCGTGGGCGCCGAAGACGACGAAGTCGCCGCGCAGGCTGGCCCGCGAGCGGTGGCCGTTGCGGCGCAAGAGCCGCTTCTGCTCCTCGATGTCCTCGACCGTGCCGCGGACCAGCACCGGGTGCGGCGATTGCGCCGAGGCGAAGCAGTCCTGGCCCAGGCTGCCCTTCTCGGCCGCGCGGATGAAGTACTCGACCACGGGGGCGCGGACCTCGGCGGCGCCGATGACCGCCGCCCAGTCGCCCTCGGCGTTCTTGCCGAAGGCCACGGTCCGCCACTCCTCGCGCGGCCGCCGGAAATGGGCGGTGAGCGCGGCCACCTTCCACCCCTGCTCGACGCGGGCGGTGAGCAACAGCGGCGCGCCGGGCAGCGCTTCGGTGGGGGGAGCGTGGAGGACGGCGGGCCCCTGCTCCGCCACGGCCGCCGTCAACAGTGCGATCGCTGCCAGCATGGATCACCAGTGGAAGGTCTGGGCCACGCCCAGGCCGAAGCCGTTGTGGTTGATGTCGCGGAGCTGGTAGCTGAGGCGCAGCGAGAGGTCGTAGAAGTCCGCCAGCCGCCTGCCCACCGAGTAGACGAAGCGGACGCCGTAGTCCTCCTGCACCGGCTCGTTGGTGACGATGACCGAGGCGGCCATCGGCCAGCCCTTCACCTGGTCCCAGGTCAGCGCGATCTCGTTGCGGTTGCCGATCCCGGGCGTGAAGCCGGAGGAGAGGAGGAGGTTGGTGCCCTGCTCGCGCCCGATGCGGATGCTGCCGGCGACGCCGCCGAGGAACCCGCCGCGGTTGACGCCGGTGAGCACCTTGCTGATGAGGCTGAAGTATTCGCCCGAGCGCACCTCCAGCTCGGTGAAGCCGTAGTGGTAGCCCACGCGCCGGGCCCGGTAGTCCGGCGCCCCGCTGCCCGCGGCCGTCTCGGCGCGGATGGCCTCGGAGAGCGACTGGCCGTAGCCTTGATAGACGCCGAAGCCGAGCCGGAGCGAGTAGAGGGCGGGCGCGAGCACGCGATAGAGGAACTCGCCCTCCACCGTCCAGTGCTGGTCGTTGCCGCGCAGGCGGTTCCAGTCGACGAAGTCGACCCAGAGGCCGGTGCGGCTCCGCTCGTGGCGCGAGACGCTCTCCACGCCGGGCGGCCGCTGTACTTCGACCACCAGCGGGTGCGCGCCGCTGCCGCCCACGGCGCGTTCGACGCCGCGCTGGCCCACCATCTCGACGAAGTAGTCGACGCCCGGGACCTTGGCGGCGTCGTCGGGGAGCCGGGCGCGCCAGGTGGCGGCGCCGCCCTTGGCGAAGGCCACCGTGCGGTAGATCGATTCTCCCTTGCCGCGCCAGTTGAGCGAGGCAGCCTGGGGCGCGGCGCCGGCCAGCGCGTCGCCGAAGGCCAGCACCACCTCGATGGGATCGCCGGCGAAGGCGCGGGCGGGGGCGACGATGCGCGGCGCGGGCAGCGAATCCTCGGCCGGCTTCTCGCGGCTGGTGGCGGGCGTCAACGGCTCCGAGCGCAGCGCCTCGATCTCGCGGCGCACGGCGGCGCCCATCGGGGACCGGGGGTTCCGATCGAGCCATCCACTCCATTGATCGGCGCGCGCCGACGCCTCCAGCCCCTGGAGGCGCAGCCAGGTGTCGCGGAAGCCGAGCGCCTCGTCCGCCTCCGGCGCCCGCTGCGTCGGCGGGCAGGCGACGGCCTGGGCGCGCGCCTCGGCCGCCGGCGTCGAAGCCGTGGACGGGGCCGGCGTCACCAGCTCCACCTCGTCCCCGACGCGCAACAGGCGCGCCACGTCGGGCTCCGGCCGCGCCCGCGAGAGCACCTGGCCGGCCTCGGCGACGCGCAGCTCGGTGACGAAGAAGCTCTCCTTGACCACCCGGCGCGTGATCGGCTGAAGCGCGCTCACCGCGCGCAGGACGCGGACCCGGCTACCGGGCGCGGCACCGACGGCGCGGCCCAGATCGAAGAAGGCGTCGCGGCCGTCGATGCGCAGGAGGAAGGCGCGCTCCGGCGCGTCGTCGTCGCCATCGTCGTCGTCGCCGCGCGCGCCCAGCGCCGCCAGCGCCGCGGCCAGGAAGAGGAACCGTCGCATGCCGGATGGACCGGGCTCGCGAGCGGATGTGACAAACCCCGCTACGGCGCCTCGACCGATCGCCAGAAACCCGACACCGCTTCCGCCACGCGCCCCGGATCTTCGACCTGCGGATAGTGGCCCAGGTCCTCCCAGCTCACGCGCCGCGCGCCGGGGATCTCGCCCGCCAGCTTGTCGGCGATGGCGGGCACCGCCACCGGATCGCGCAGGCCCCAGGCGACCAGCGCCGGCACGTCCAGCCGCTCCAGCGCGCCGATCCACCGCCGCGCGAAACGGACGCGCTCCTCGGTGTAGCGGATGATCTGCGGCAGCCGCTGCGCTCCGTCCTCGCGCGACAGCAGATCCCACATCGCGTCCAGCTCCGCCTCGGCGGGCTGGCGCGCGAAGACGCGACGCATCTGCATCTTGAACGAGGCGCGGCTGTTGAGGCGGGCGAAGAGCGGGCCGAGCCGCGACCGCAACAGCCGCTGCCCGATGGTCAGGTGCGCCAGCTCGATGTGCACGCTGCCGTTCATCAGGACGACGCTGGCGACGGAGAGGGGAAGCTGCCCCCGCTCGCGGCGCGCGAGCAGCTCGGTGGTGACGCTGGTGCCCATGTCGTGCGCCCAGAGGTGCGCGCGCTCCAGGCCGTGGGCGCGGGCCACCGCCAGCGCCACGTCGGCCTGCTCGAAGAGCGAATAGCCGAAGCGGGGCGGCTTGTCGGAGAGGCCGAGGCCGAGGAAGTCGAAGAGCACCAGGCGGCGGCCGGGCAGCTTCTCGATCGCGGCGGCGAAGTCGAACGAAGAGGTGGGAAACCCGTGCAGCACCAGCACGGGGACGCCGCCGCCGCCGGTGTCGACGGCGAAGACGCGGCCGTCGCGCGTTTCGATGGTCCGCCCGCGAGCCCGGTACGCCTCCAGCGAGGTCATCTAGCGGAGCGCCTCGGCGGCGGCGCAGGCCTTGGGGTCGCCGTGGTCGCAGGCCTTGCCCAGCGCGCTCCGGGCGCGCAGCGCGTCCTCCGGCGTGTTGCGGCTCGAATACAGGGAGCCGAGAGCGGCGCAGCCGTACCCCTGCGGGCCCTGGCAGGATCGGGAGAGGGCGCGCTCCGCTTGCGCCTCGTCGCGCTTGACGCCGCGGCCTTCGAGCAGCGCCGAGCCCAGCGACGCGCAGCCCCGCAGATCGCCGCCGTCGCAGGCGGCGCGGAAGAGCTTCACCGCGCGCCGCGGATCGGGGCGGCCGCCCTGGCCATCCATCAGCATCCCCGCGAGCCCGAGGCAGGCGTCGCCGTGGCCGTCGCGGCACGACTCCTCGAGCGGCGCGCGATCGGCCGCGGGGGCCTGCTCGTGGGCGGCGGGCGCAGCGTCCTGCGTCGGCAGCGGGCGCGGCCGATCGGGATCGCCGCACGCGAGCTTCCACCCCAGGGCGCAGGCGGTGGCGTAGAGCTGCCGGGCGCGCATCTCGTCGCGGGGCAGGCGGCTGCCCTCCTCGACGATCATCGCCAGCTTCACGCACGCCCGCGGCTCGCGCCGCTCGCACGACTGCTCCAGCAAGGCCGAACCCTTGCCCGGATCGGCGGTCAGGCCCGGCGCGCCGTCGAACCACGCCGAGGTGGCGGCGTCGCAGTCGGCCCACTTCCCGCTGACGCAGCCCAGCTCGACGTCGCGGAGATCGCGGCCCGCGAGCGGCTGGGCGATCACGCTCAGGGCGAGGAGGATGAGCATGGACGATCTGTAGCACGCTCAGGATCCCGGTGCCGGCGCGCGCCGGACCCGGATCTCGGGGAGCGTGTCGCGCGCGGTGGCGACGTTTTCCTGCAGGGCGCGCAGCATGGCGGCGGTGGCTTCCGGCGCCGGCGAGGGCGCGTCGGCCAGCGCCAGCGCGTCGTCGAGCGCGGTGGCGATGGCCAAGAGCCTGGTGGTGAGCTGATCGACGGCGGTGAACGCCGGCAGGTCGTCGGCGGCGTCGCTCCCGCCCACGGGGCTGGGCAGGAGCACCGAGTCGGCGAAGACGCGATCGGCCACGTCGGCGGCATCGCCCGCGGTGCGGATCAACTCCTCGAGGACCGGGGCGTCGCGGACGCGCCGCCGCCGGAGCAGGTCGGCGCGGCGGACGATGCCGTCGGCGAGCCGGCGGATGGCGGATTGCCGTTCGGGCAGCCGCTGGACCGGAGCGCGTTCGATCTCGGGGACGAAGCCCCACGACAGCGCATACGCGACGAAGGAAGACCCGGCCACCGCCGCCCAGCCGAACGGGCCCTCGATCTGCAGCGCCCAGGTGAGCGCGGCGCCGATGAAAAGGCCGACGACGGCGGCGAAGGGGCCGCCGTGCCGGGAGAGCCAGAGCTGCACGCGCGACCGCCTCGCTCCCGGGCGGATGGTGGCGGGGAGCCCTTGCTCGGCGCAGATGGCGAGCGCGGTCTCGGCGGTGCGGCGGCTCGCGCCCGCGACCAGCACGGCGCGGCCGGCGCACGAGGTCCGCAGGCGCCAACCGCGTTCCGCGCGCGCGCCCAGCCGCTCGAGCACGGAATCGAGGCGGCGCTGCCGCCGCAGGATCGCCGCGGGCGAGAACAAGGCGAAGACCAGCACGTCGAACTCGCCGCTCGTCATCGGCGGCGGCGAGGCGGGCGGCCCCGGCACCGGCTCGCCCGCCAGCGCGCGCAGGAACTGGCCGCAGTCGAGGAAGCGGCGCTCGGGATCGGGCGCCAGCGCGCGGCGCAGGATGGCTTCCTCGGCCTCGCCCACGTCCTGGTTGAACGCCCGGGCGGAAGGCAAGGGCTCGCGCTGCTGCCGCGCCACCTCGACGGGATCGCTGGCGCCGAACGCGCGCCGCGCGGTCAACATCTCGTAGAAGGTGGCGCCGAGCGAGTAGATGTCGCTGCGCGCGTCGGCCGGCTCGCCGGCGAGCACCTCGGGGGCGATGTAGCCCGGCGTTCCCATCGCCGCGCTCGAGGCGGTCAGCGGCGACTGGCCGCGCATCCGCGCCAGGCCGAAGTCGAGCACCTTCACCGCGCCGTCCTGGGCGAGGAAGACGTTCTGCGGCTTCAGATCGCGGTGGACCACGCCGGCGCGGTGGGCGGCGCCGAGCGCCAGGCAGATCTCCTGCGCCACGCGCCGGGCCAGCGCCACCGGCAACGGGCTCTCGCGGATGCGCTGCGATAGCGGCTGGCCGGAGAGCAACTCCATGCTGATGAAGGGCCGCCCTTCGTGCTCGTGCAGGTCGTAGACGCGCACGATGCCGGGATGGTCGAGGCGGCGGGCGATGGCCACCTCCCGCCGGAAGCGCTCGCGCACCACCGCCACCTGCGCGTAGTGGGGGTGCAGCGCCTTGAGCGCCACCTCCGAGCCGGTGGCGCGGTCGCGCGCGCTGAAGACCTCCGCCAGCCCGCCGGAGCCGAGCGCGGCCACGACCTCGAAGCGGCTGCCGAGCAGCGCGCCGGGTTCGATGGCTCCCATGTCGGCGAGCTTAGCGCGGCGCCGCGCGGCGGCGGAGGCCACCTCACCGGCGCGCCGCTAGAGCGAGGCGCTCGCGCAGGAGCGGCCAGCCGACGGAGTAGACCCGCACCGTGCCGTCGAGCGAACCGAGCGCGACGCGCGAGCCGTCGGGGGAGAAGGCGGCGCTGGCGATCGCGTCGCCGGCGCCGGGCAGATCGATGGGCGCGAACGAGCCGTCGGCGGCGACGAGGCGGGCCCCGGCGCCGGCGGCGACGATGGCCCGGCGCCCTCCCGGCTCCCAGAAGACCTTGCCGCCCTCGAGGCTCCTGGCGCCGAGCGGCGCGCCGGTGCGGGCCGCGAAGGCATGGAGCACGGCCTCGTCGGCCATCGCCAGGAGCGCGCCGTCGGCGCCGACGAAGCGGACCCAGAGCGCGGGACGCCGGCCGCGGATGGAGAGCAGGGGCGGCGCCGCCGGATCGGCGCTCCGCACGATCGAGGCGAGGCCGTCGGCGTACGCGGCCACCAGCCGCGTGCCGTCGTGGCTGAAGTCGAGCGACGCCACCGCGGCCGCGCGCCGGGGCGCGGACATCGGCTCGTCCGCGGCGCCGAACACGTGCAGCCCGCCCTCGCGATCACCGGCGGCGATGCGCGCGCCGTCGGGCGAGAGCGCGACCGCCGAGAGCGGCGCCGCCCAGCTTCGCCGGACCAGAAGTCGCGCGCTCGCGAAGAGCCGCGCCGAGCCGTCCTCGGAGGCGGTGGCGACGCGCGTGCCGTCGCGATCGACGGCGACCGCGGTGACCGGTCCGCCATGGCCGTCGAGGATCAGGCCCTGGCGCCCGGGCAGCGACCAGAGGCGCGCGGTGCCGTCGGCGCCGCCGCTCACCAGCCGTGCGGCGCCGGCGGCGAAGCGCAGCGCCAGCACCGGGCCGCGATGGCCCACGAGCACCAGCGGCTCGGCCGGCGGATCGTCGAGGCGGAAGAGCCGCGCGGCGCCGTCGCTTTCGGCCACCAGCAGCGCGCCGCCGTCGCCGAAGCGGGCCGCGCGCAGCGTTCCGGGCGGCAGGCCGAGCGGCACCTGCTCGCTCGATCCGTCGCGCCGCCAGAGCCGGACCGAGCCGTCGGCGGCCACCGTGGCCATCCATGCGCCGGCCACGCCGAAGCGCAGCGCGACGATGGGTGCGCCGTGGCCGCGCCGGGCCGGGGCGCCGCCCAGGTGCAGCGTGCCGTCGCGCCCGGCGGCGATCACGGAGCCGTCGGGGCCGAACCAGGCATCGGTGAGCGGGCCCGTGCCGCGGATGGCCACCGTGCCCCGGCCGCCGCGCGCGGGGAAGACGCGTGCCGTGCCGTCGTCGCCGGCGGTGACGATGCGTGTTCCCTTGGAGTCGAAGCGGGCCGAGCGCACGGCCGAGAACGGCGAGTGCCCGCGCAGCGCTGCCCGGCGCTGGCCCGACGAATCGAAGACCCAGCCGGTGCCGCCGAAATCGGCCGCCGCCACGGTGAGGCCGTCGGGCGAAAACGACGCGTGCGCGAGCGGGAACTGGCCGGCGCGCAGCACCGAGTGGGGCTGCCCGCCCCTCACGGCGAAGACTCGGGCCGTGCCGTCGAGCGACCAGGTGAGCAGCCGGCGGCCGTCGCCGCTGAACGCCGCGCCGCGCACTGCCGCGCCGTGGCCGGGCAGGGTGCGCGAACCGCGGCGGCCGTGGAGGCGGACCGACCCGTCCTCGGCGGCGGTGGCGGCGAGGCCCGCCGGTCCGAGCTCGATGGCCGTCAGCGCCGCCGCGTGTGCAGGCAGCGCCAGGCCATCGACAGCGGCCCCTCGGGCGGAGGCCACGGCGGCGCGTTTTCCCTCGATCGCCAGCGCCACGATCGGGCCGCCCGGCGCCGCGAACACCGCCTCCGGCAACCTGCGCGCGAGCAGTGCGAGCGCCGCCGCGGCCGCTCCGACGGGTTCGCCCCCGAGCCTCGCCAACCGCCTCGCCGCCTCGAGGGGATCGGGATGCGACGCGGCGGCCGCCACCGCCGGCGCCCGATCCCCAGCGCGCCGCACCAGCGCATCGGCGGCGTGCGGCGCGAGCGCGGCGGCCACCAGGCTGGCGATGGCCGCGCCTCGCAGCGCGCGGAGACGCTTCTCGCGCCGCTCGATGGAGGCGCGCACCCCGTTCAGCCGCGCCAGCATCTCGCCCGCGTGGCGCGGCCGATCCGCGCGCCGCTTGCAGAGCGCGGCCAGCACGGCGTCGGCCAGCGCGCGATCGACCGGGAGCCGCGAGGCCCGGGCGGGACCGAGGACGTCCTGCCGCCGGGCGAATGGCAGCTCGCCGGCGACCATCACGTGCAGCAGCACGCCCAGCGCCCAGACGTCGGTGCGCTCGTCCTCGTCCTCGCATCGCCACTGCTCCGGCGCCATGAAGCCCGGCGTGCCCGCGGCTTGCCCCAGGCCGTGCTCATCGAGGAGCCGCGCGAGGCCGAAGTCGAGCACCTTGGCGCGCCCGTCCCGGGTGACGAAGACGTTCCCCGGCTTGACGTCGCGATGGACGATGCCGCGGGCGTGCGCGTGGGCCAGGCCGGCCGCGACGTCGATGGCCACGGCCACCGCGTCGGCGACCGGCAGGGTCCCCCGCGAGAGCCGCTCCGCCAGCGTCTCCCCGTCGAGCAACTCCAACACGAGATACGAGAGCCCCTGCGCGCGCCCGACGTCGTGGAGCGTGACGATGTTGGCGTGCTGCAGGCGCGCCGCCGCCTCGGCTTCGCGGCGGAACGCCTCGCGGCGCGGCGGGGCAGACCCTGCTCCGCCGCGATGCCGATCGGGATGGACCACCTTGAGCGCGACGCGCCGGCCCAGCTCCTTGTCGCGCGCCTCC
>Ga0247727_10014534_pt1 | contig 13061 bp, 9 predicted proteins | sample WisWelCaveWW1625_FD_202498 | JGI IMG/M metagenome (GOLD analysis project Ga0247727, IMG submission 202498) | Biofilm microbial communities from Wishing Well Cave, Virginia, United States - WW16-25 | ecosystem: Environmental > Aquatic > Deep subsurface > Groundwater > Cave microbial mat | place...
GCTTCCCCAGGCGACATCGCGAAGCTCAGGTTTGTGACCGGAACCGCCGGATGCGCGACCACCGCGATGTCGCCTGGGGAAGCGCCCAAGCCGGCCAGCCCCAGCACCGCAAGGAACAATGTTCTGATTCGTCTCATGGTGGTCTCCTCAGAACGTGAAGCTGGTTTGCGCAAAGGCGCCGCTGATGCGCGGCACACCGGGCCGCCGCAGGTTGCGGTATTCGAGTTTGAACGCGGCGAAACTGGTGAGATCATACCGGATGCCGGCCACCGAGCCGGCCAGGCTGGGTAAGGTGGTGAACACCGGATCGGCGCCGTGCACGTGGATGTACTCGAACCGGTAGTAGGGCTTCCACTGCTGCTGTCCCCAGGGCAGGCGATAGCCCATCTGCACATACCAGGCCTGGCTGTTGAACGCCACGGGACGGCCATTCTCGCTGTGGCGCACGTTGGCGAACTCGGCGATCACTTCGGGATTCTCCTTCGCCCACACGATGTGGCCCGAGGTGATCCACTCGTCGAAGTTGCGCGGACCGAGCGTGACCTTGTCTTTGTAGACTGAGCCGCCGGCCTGGAGTCCGTAAAAGCGGTTGGGCTTGACGAACAGGTTCAGCAGCACGGCGCGATTGTTGTTGTTGTCGCCGGCGTCTCCGCCGCGGCTGATCACCGAACCGCGCCCGTTGCCCAGTCCAACGTTGTAGTTCAGGTTCAACCCGCCGGCGGGGACCGCTCCTTCCACCAGGCCGCCGACAAAATGCACCGGAATGAAGCGCCCCCCGAACTGCGTCATCTCCGGACGGCTGACGGTGGTTTGCAGCCACTGGCCGTGATGGTAGTTGTTATTCCACCAGTTGATGGGCGTGTGGTAGCGGCCGAAGGAAACTTTGAAGAAGTCGCTCTGGTCAAAGCGGATCACCAAGCGCTCCACTTCCGCGTTGAAGCCGGTGGCGGGCGGCGTTCCCGTGCCGGCGTCGCCGCGCGCGCTAAAGCTGACCTCTCCGAACACGTTCACTTTGGACGACAGCGCCGTGGTGGTATGCAGAATGAACTGCCCCTCGGTGAAGCCGCTGCGCGTGCCGCGCTGGTTGGTCGAGCTGAAGTTGAAATCACTGAAGCCGGCGATCTTCATCGCCGGCGCGGACGGATGCGAATGCATCTCCGGCGGCGGAGGCTGCTCTTGTTGGGAGGCGGCCGCCGGGCGCACCGGCGTTGGCGTCAGGGCCGCGATCACCGGCGCGGCCGGCGCGGCGGCGGCGGGTGCCGCCTTCGACTCCAGTTCGGCGACGCGCTTCTCCAGTTGGGCCACTTGCGACATCAGCCTCCGAATCAACTCCTGGGTGTCGGGGGTATCGGGAGTCTGTCCGAACAGGATCGGCGAGGCTCCCATCAATAGCGAACAGACGAATCGCATCGGCTTCATCCAACGCTCCTTCCTGGTGCTTGAGACTGAGGACCGAATCGGGCCCCTCCCCATGATGCCATGCGCGGCGGGGTACACTGGGAATTCTCCATGCCTCTATCCGCCGGCGACAAGTTAGGTCCTTACGAGGTCCTCGCCCCCATTGGCGCGGGCGGCATGGGCGAGGTGTACCGCGCGCGCGATCCGCGGCTGGAGCGCGATGTCGCCATCAAGGTTCTGCCGGAACACCTGGCGGCTGATCCCGAGGCGCTGGCGCGTTTCGAGCGAGAGGCCAAGGCAGTGGCCTCCATCTCCCACCCGAACATCCTCGCCATCCACGATTTCGGCAAGGACGACGGCGTCCACTTCGCGGTCACGGAGCTGCTGGAAGGCGAAACGCTGCGCAGCCGCCTGAAGCAGTCGCCCATGAGCTGGCGCAAGGCGGCCGAATACGGCGTCGCTCTGGCGGAGGGGCTAGCCGCCGCTCACGCCAAAGGCGTCGTCCATCGCGATCTGAAGCCGGAGAACATTTTCCTGACCTCGGCGGGCCACGTCAAGATCCTCGATTTCGGACTGGCGCGGGTGCGGCCGCCGGTCTCGGCGCAGGATCAAGGGACCACATTAACCCGTCACGGCGACGGCGTCATGACCACGGAGCCTGGAACTCTGCTGGGCACCATCGGATACATGTCGCCGGAGCAGGTGCGCGGCCAGGATGCCGATCTGCGCAGCGACATTTTCTCGCTGGGCTGCGTGCTGTACGAGATGGCGGCCGGCAAGCGGCCGTTTCAGGGTGACGCTCCCGCCGAAACCATGGCCGCTATCCTCAAGGAGCACCCCGCTGAAATCTCCACGATCTCCGGCGGCGTACCCGTGGAGTTCGACCGATTGGTGGGCCACTGCCTGGAGAAAAAGCCGGAGAATCGATTCCAGTCGGCGCGCGACATGGGCTTTGCTCTGCGCGCCATCGCCAGCGGCTCCCAGATGACTGCTGGCGCGGCGGCGCCCGCGCCGGCTTCGAAGCGTCGTCTGCCCTTGCCGCGCTGGGTTATCGCGGCCGTTCCCTTGGTGCTGGCCGCCGCCGGAACCTATTTCTGGGTCACCCGCGATGGGACCATCTCGTCACTGGCGGTGATGCCGTTCGCCAATGCCGGCAACGATCCTGGAACGGAGTACTTGAGCGACGGAATCACCGAGTCCATCATCAACCAGTTGGCGCAGTTGCCGAAACTGGAGGTGGTTCCCCGCAGCACGGTGTTTCGCTACAAGGGCAAGGAAGTCGACACCAGCAAAGTCGGCAAGGAGTTCAAGGTTCACGCGGTGTTGATGGGACGGGTGGTGGCGCGCGGGGATAATCTCAACATCAGCACGGAGCTGGTGGATGTGCGCACCAATCGCCAGATCTGGGGCGAGCAGTACAGCCGCAAGCTCGCCGACCTGGCCTCGGTCCAGGGCGAGATCGCCCGGGAGATCTCCGACAAGCTCCGCCTGCGTTTGAGCGGCGAGGATGTGCAGCGGCTGGCGCGCCGTCAGACGCAGAACAGCGAGGCCTATCAGCTTTACTTGCAAGGCCGGTTCCACTGGAACAAGCGGACTCTGGAAGGGATGCAGCAGTCCATCGATCTGTTCCAGCAGGCCATCTCGAAGGACTCAACCTACGCGCTCGCTCACGCCGGGCTGGCCGACGCCTTCGCTCTGCTGGCGGACTACAACGTGCTGCCGGCCAAGGAAGTCATGCCGCGCGCCAAGACGGCGGCGACGCGGGCGCTGGAGTTGGATGACAAGCTGGCGGAGGCGCACGCGTCGCTGGGTTGGGCCAAGCTGATGCACGACTGGGCCTGGGCCGATGCCGAGCGCGAGTTCCAACGCGCCTTACATCTCAATGTGAACTACGCCACCGCGCGTCAGTGGAACGCCGAGTTTCTGGCGCTGCGAGGGCGGTTCGATGAAGCACTGGCGGAAGTGCAGAGAGCCCAGCAAGCCGAGCCTGCCTCGCTGGCGATCAACCGCGCGGTGGCGTCGACGTTCTACTATGCGCGCAAGTACGACCAGTCGATCGACCAGGCGCGCAAGACGATTCTGCTCGATCCCTCCTTTGTCGGCGGACACCTGATCCTGGGGCGGGCGCTGGCGCAAAAGGGATCGGCGGCGGAGGCGGTGGCCGAGTTCCAGAAGGCGTTCGAGCTTTCCCAGGGCGACAGCAACGAGCTGGCCGCGCTGGGTCACTCCTACGCCGTCGCCGGTCGCGCGCCGGAGGCGCGAAAGACGCTCCAGGAGCTGAAGGACCGCGCCTCGCAGACCTACGTGCAGCCCGTGTGGATCGCCCTGATCCACGCCGCGCTCGGCGAGAAAGACGCCGCCTTCGAGTGGCTGGAGAAGGCTTACGGAGACCGCTCCGGCTGGTTAGTGTATCTGAAGTCCGACCCGCTGTTCCAGCCGCTGCGCTCCGACGCGCGGTTCACCGAGCTGGCCCGGCGCGTCGGTTTGCCGGACTAAATCGAACCGGCTGAAGCCGGTCCGCCAGCTGAAGCTCGCCCCACGTCAGAAGAAGAGGCGCAGGCCGAACTGCACTTGCAGTGGTGAGCCGATCTGCTGATTGGTCGGATCGTAGCCGCCGGTGCCGAGGCGCAGGCGCATGAACCGCGGATCGACCGCGGCAGGATTGCCGTCCGTGCCGAGGCCCAGGCCGTAGACGCTGGAGTTGGCGCCGGCGAACACGACGTTGTCGACGTCGAGCAGGTTGAAGAACTCGGCGGAGAACTGGAGACGCGTGCGCTCCGAGCCCAGCGGGATGTTCTTCAGCACGCGCAGATCAACAATCTTGATGGAGCGGTTGCGGAAGGCGTTGCGGAGGATCGGAACACCGGCGGCGGTGAGCGGCCGGTCGTTGCTCTTCAAGTCCTCGTTGGCGTCGCCGCCGGTCTTGGCGTCGATGGGCAGGCCGCTGCGCGCGCGGAAAATGCCGGACATCTCAAAGCCCCACGGAAGCTGGGCGACGCCGAATGTGGAGAACTGGTGGCGCTGGTCGAGATCCGAGTAATTGTATTCGGGGCGGAGGTTGAAAGAGTTCTCCATGCGGAAGCCGGTGGCGTCGCGCTCGCCGTCGTCTTCTGCGTAGGTCTGGGCGACGGTGTAGGTGGCGCCGAACTGGAATCGCCGGGCCCGGTACTGCGCCTGGAAAGTAACCCCGCGATACAGCGAGCGCGCCGACGACTCGCGGATCAGGATATCGCCCAGCGTAGGCGCGGGACGAGCGGCGCCCGAGCGCAGTCCAAAGAACGGCCGCTGCGAACGGTCGGTGGCGCGGATCACGGGAGCGGGCAGGTTGTAGTCGCGGTTGCGCAGCAGATGGACCGAGTTGACGTAATGGAACTGGACGCCCGCTACGAAGTTGCGGAACAGCTCGCTGTCGGCGCCCAACCCGGCCTGGAACGATCGCGGGTTGCGGTAATCGGGGGCCATGGCGGTGACGTTGATCCCGATGTAGGGATCGCGCGCCGTTCCTCCCAACGCCAGCGCCGAGGCGCGCTGGACCACATCGATGGGGATCGCCGGGAGCTGGTTGAGCGGCGTGCGGTTCAGATCCACGCCGGCGGCCAGTAGCTGCTGATAAACGGTTTGCGTGGCTGTTGGGGCCAACTGGAAAGAAACGTCTCCCGGCGGCACGCGGAAATTATTGGTCGGGCCGGCGAGCGCCAGCAGGGGCGTAGCCGCGTAGAAGACTCCGGTGTGCCCGCGAATGACGGTGCGGCGCGTGCTGGAGAACGGTGTCCAGGCGAATCCGAAGCGCGGCATCACCTGCGCGGTGGCGTCGGGGATCGATGTGGGGTCCGCCGTCGTGCCGAGCGGGAATCGCACGCCGCGCACTCGATTCACGACAGTATCGTTGTTGGCGGCCGGAGTGGGATTCCATTGGCCTTCCCAGCGCAGGCCGAAGTCGAAAGTGAGCTTCTGCGTGGCGCGCCATGAGTTTTGCCCGAACAGGGCGAACTGGTGGACTCCGTACTCGGCCAGCAGATTGCCGATCTGGCGGTTGTAGGTGACGTCGCGGGTGTCGAAGCGGTTGGCGGTGGGACCGCCGACGGTGAGGATTTCCAGCAGCCGCGTGATGTCGGAGCCGGCAACGCTGAACGAGCCGAACTGGTTGAAGCCGAACACCTGGCCGGTGGTGATGCGGCTGTAGTCGACTCCGAACTTCAGCGTGTGCGGCCCACGCGTGACCGAGAGGCCATCGGTGAGCTGGATGCGTAAGTCGTCCTGGGTGGTGGGGAGGAAGCTGCGGGTCCCGAAGGTGCCGATGGTGTTGCTGACGGCGGGAATCGCGGAGTTGGCAAGGCGCGGTCGTATCTCAAAGGTGCCCGTGAACCGAAAGTCGTTCAGCACCATCGGGGATAGCAGGTGAGTGTACTGGGCCGTGCCGGTGTGGGTGCGGTCCTTCTCCGTGCCCTCGTTGGTGAGCGACTGATTGGTCAGCGGATTCAATGCGCCGCCGACACTGACGCCGTTCTCGGCGTTGGCTGTCGAGAAGTTATAGCGCAGCGTCAGGCGGTGACCGGCGGGGAAGCTGTAGTCGCCGCGGCCGGTGAGAGCGGTGGCGTCGTTGGTCTGCCGGAAGGGTTTTTCTTCCCCCTTGTAGAAGTTGAATGCCTCGGCGGTGTCGGCCGTGGCCGTGCGCCCCACCAGTTGCGAAAAGAACACGCTGCGCGGGGTCTTGGAGTACTGCTGCTCGATGGCGGCGAAAAAGAAAAGCTTGTCACGCTGGAGCGGTCCTCCGACGCCCCCGCCGAACTGCTGGAGCGTCTCGGTCGGCTGGATCTTGAGCACCGGGTTCAGCCGGCCCATTTCCTTGTGCCGGAGCTGATAGAAAGTCTCGCCGTGATACTCGTTGGTGCCGGACTTGGTGATGGTGTTCAGAATCCCGCCGGTGGAGCGGCCGTACTCGGCCGAGTAGCCGGTGGTCACGACCTGGAACTCCTGGATAGCCGACTGCGGAACCGTGAAGACGAAGTTGGAGCGCTCGCCGCCGCGGATGCCGCCGAAGAACGGCTGGTTGTAGTCGGCGCCATCCAGCATGACGTTGGAATAGATCCCCTTCTGGCCTGCGAAGGAAAGCTGCTGGCGCTGGGGCTCGATCTGCACGGTGGGCGTCAGAACGGCGAAGTCCTGGAAGCGGCGCCCGTTGATCGGTAGATTCGCGATCGCCTGGGTGTTGATCACCGCCGAGGGCGCGGCCATGGCGACACTGACGAGCCCGGCGCCGACCTCGACCACGGTGGTGGTGGAGGAAAGTTGCAAGGTGATGTCGATGTTCAGCGTCGAACCGACGTTCAGGGTGATGCCTTCGACCTTGGCGGCGGCGAATCCGGCGCTGGAGGCGCTGATCTCGTAGCGGCCCGGGTCGAGCAGCACGGCGCGGTACTGTCCTACTTCATTGGTCTTCAGCTCGCGCGTGGAGCCGGTGCCGGTGTTGCGCAGAGTGACCGAGGCGCCGGGGACGACGGCCTGTTTGGGGTCCCAGACGGTGCCGGCGATCTGGCCTTTGTTGGCGTCGGCCTGCGCCCATAGGAAAGCGGGAGTCAAACCCGCGAGCAATAGAACAATGGCGAGCTGCTTCATGGTCAACCTCCGGATCATGTCAAATCTACCAGAATAGGAAGGGGTGCGGGGGAGCGGGCGCAAGGAGGCGCGCAAGCATGGACAAGGTGAATCTGGCGGAGAAGTTCGGGGAGTTTCAGGACCACTGGAGCCCGAAGATCGCGGCCGAGCTGAACGGCCAGCAGGTGAAGCTGGTGAAGTTCCAGGGGGAGTTCGTCTGGCACCACCACGATCACGAAGATGAGTTATTCCTGGTGGTGCGCGGCCGCTTCCGGATGGACTTCCGTGACCGCGAGGTGTGGGTGGAAGCCGGCGAGTTCATCGTGATACCCCGCGGCGTAGAGCACCGGCCGGTGGCCGAGGAGGAAGTTCACGTGATGCTGTTCGAGCCGGCCTCGACGCTGAACACCGGCAACGTGAGGAGCGAGCGCACCGTCGAGCGGCTGGATCGGCTGTGACCCGCGGCGGTATGCTGGAGCCATGTCCACAACCGCCACGGCGATCCTGGTCCGTCACGAAGGGGAAGCTCCCAGGGAACGCAGCACCTGCGGATGGCGGCACCTTCTCATCAGCCGGCAGGACGCCGGCGCGGGCGTGGCTGCCTGGGCGCATGCCGTGGATATCGATGGCGCGCGCCTGCACTACCACAAGCGCGCCACCGAGCTGTACTACGTGCTGGAGGGCGAAGGGACGGTTTCACTGGATGGCGTGGAGCAGGCGGTGAGCAAAGGTTCGATTGTGCACATTCCGCCGGGCGTGGTCCACGGGGCCCAGGGCCGCATGCGCGTGCTCGTGGTGGGAATCCCGGACATCAGCGACGGCGATCTGTACTTTCCCTAGCCCCTGCTACGGGGACACGCGCAGGTTGGCGAAGTGCGCATCGGTCCCCGGACCAATCCAGAGCGCGATCGCGCCGCGGGTTTCCCCGAGCTTGAGGTCGTTGACGAGGAGCGTGGGTTGCGCCGCGCCGTGGACAAAGAGTCGCGCCTTGCGGCCGCGCACTTCGATCTTCACCTGCGTCCAGTCGCCGGGGACCAGGTCCACGTAGGACTCGTACATTTCCGGGAATTCCTTGCGCAGGCGCGGCCAGGGGAAATCGGGAAACGAGATGTACTGGGCGGAGTGGTTGCGACGCACCTGGTCGTCGGCGCGCCCGTTGGTGGGCCGCAGGTAGAAGCACTCAAATCGGGAGACGTCGGCGGCCACGCGAAAGGCGATGCCGACGAATCCGCGCGCCCCCTGCGCCGCGCCCGCCCCGGGCTGGCCGGCCACGTCGACTTCAATGACGCCGTCCTGGAAATCGCTTCCGCTGAGGATCACCAGCCGGTCCTCGCCTTGTGCGGCTCCCGCCGGCTCGGTGACCATCAGCGCCTGCCGGCCTTTGAAGGATACGGGCTTGGCCGCCACCTTGTGGAGTTTCAGGCCGTCCAGAGAATCCAGGCGAAGGGTTTGCGCCGGCGCCACCCGCGGGATGACGGACAGCGCGAGGCTGATCAACAGGGCATTTGTCAGATACATGGTTGAGCCTCACTCAAAAATCGAGCTTCAGCGCGAACTGGAACGTCCGCGCAGGCGCCGCCGTTGAGGTGATCCGGCCGAATGCCGTGTTGGTCGGCGCCGTGTTTGGATTCTCCAAGATCGCGTGATTCAAAGCATTGAACGCCTCGGCGCGGAACTGGAACTTGATGTTCTCGCGAATGGGGAAATACTTGATGGCCGAGATATCCCAGCGATTCTGGCTGTCGCCGCGGACGTGGCTGAAGCGCATCGGGAAGGCGCGCAGGTTGGAGCCGAGCTGCTGGGCGGCGTTACGGTTGAAGCCGGCGTCGACGTTGAACCAGCGGTCGACGTTGCGCTGGCCGGAGGAGAGCGCGATGTTCTGGATATCGCCGTTGAAGATGGAGTTGCCGAATCCCAGCGCGGCGCCGGACTGGTAGATGATCACCGCATTCAACTGCCAGCCGCCGGCGAAGAACTCGGCCGGGCCCGGGAGCGTCGATCCGAAACGCCGCTTCTTGCCGAACGGCAGCTCGTAGATGCCGCTCAGCGCGATCCGCTGGGGCCGGTCCAGCGCGCCGATGGTTTCATACGGCAGCGCATCGGTCGCGTTCATGAATGACACCGCCTCCATGTTCTTCGACCACGTGTAGGCGAGCTGGAATGTGTAGCCGTGCGAGAACCGCTTCTCGGCCCGGACCTGCAGCGAATGGTACCAGTTGTATCCGACCGGCTCCTCGGTGAAGACGTCGCCGAAGTGCGGATACGGCCGCAGCAGGCTGCCGCGCGAGATGTTGGCGCCATAGATCGGGTTGGTGCCGCGGAACGGATTCGCGAAAGTCTGGCTGAGAAAATCGATGGTGGGCTGGTCGCGGGCGTTGAGCCGGCTGAGGTACTGCGCCGGCGTGTTGTTGATGTTGCGATCCACGCCCAGCCGCGTCCCGCGGTTGCCGACGTAGTTGGCGTCGAGGACAAACTCGCGGAGCTGCCGCTGCAATCCGAATGACCAGCGCTGGGAATACGCGTGCGTGCGCGGCCGATAGTAAAAATCCAGACCCTGGCCGAGGTTGGTGGACAAGCCGCCGCCGGCACCCAGCGGAGCCAGCAGCCCGGTGGGAAACGGATTGGCGTTGCTGGCGATGTAGGTGAGCCCGCTGTCGAGCGACGCCTGGATCGGCGTGGTCTGCGCGAATCCGGTCTGTACGGCGGCAGTCTTGTTCACACCGATGCTGTCGTGGAACATCCCGTAGCCGGCGCGCAGCACGGTGCGCGGATTGAGCTGCCATGCCAGCCCGATGCGCGGCATGAAGTTGTTGCTTTCGCCCTGGAACGGGCTGCGCGGCAGCCCGCCCGTGGAGGCGAACAGCAGTCCGCCGCGAACGCGGAAGGCGCCGGCGGGCAGCTCGGCGATAGGGGCCCGCGCGTAGTTGGCCTGCGCCTGAGCCTCGATGGGGTTAGCCGAGTCGAACGCGAAGCCCCCGTTGATGCGGTCGAAGCGCTCCGTCAGCGGCTGCTCCTTTTCGTAGCGCAGCCCGAGGTTCAGCGTCAGCTTGCGGGTCAGCTTGAAGTCGTCGTGAAGATAGAGCGCCAGATACTGGTCCTGAAACGCGTAACTGGCAGTGCGCTCCATCGACCCGGCCGGAACGCCCAGCAGCATCGAAGCCAACTCCTGGCCGATCGGCGCCGCCGGCGAATTGTCCAGCGGGCCGCGGGTGTAGGTGGTGTTGTAGGCCAAGTCCGGCGAAACCTGGCGCGGGAAACGGTTGCCGAAGGCGCGGTAGGCGCGGGCATCGACGCCGAACTTCAGATTGTGGGTCCCCTGGAGGCGCGTGAAGTTCGCCGCCAGCGTGTGCGTCAGGCTGGCGTTGGTGCCGTCGCCGGACTCCCACGGTGAAATCGTCGAGTAGCCGCCCAGTTGCACGCGCGGCACGGTCGCCAGTTGGCGTTCCACCAGGCCGGTGAGCGCCGTCGAGAAGCCCAGCGACGCCAGGTCGTAGCCGCGCGTGATGCGGCGCTCCGGAAAGTCCTGGTTGGTGAACCCGTAGCGGATGTTCAACAACAATTGCGGATTGATGACGATCACGTCGTCCAGCGCCAGGCCGCGGTTGATCCGGTTGAGGATGATCCCGTTGATGCGGTTGGCGAAGTGGTCGTTCTTGTCCTCTTCCCAGAAATCGTAGTGGAGGCGCACGAAGGCGCGATGATTCTCGCTGAAGGCGTGATCGACGCGGGCGATGTGGACATAGTAATCTTCGAGCGACCGTAGCGCGCCATTGAAATAGTTGTCGCGGCCGTCGCTGGTGCCCATCTTGTTGGGCAGCGGGTAGAGCTTGTTGATCGAGGTCCCCACCTGGTCCAGGCGGCTGGACGGAATAACGTTGCCCGCAAACGGCACACGGCTGAACCGCCCGCCGGCGGCCGCCGCTGTCGACCGCGGATCGTAGATCTGATAGACGGCTCCCGACCGCAGCAGTTGTGAAAAGTCCCCCTGCCGCTGCTCCGCCGTCGGCACCGTGCCGGTGAACTGGCCGGGCACGATCCACTTGTTGGCTTCCCAGGCGTAAAACCAGAAGGTCTTGTTCTTGCCGCTGTAGAGGCGCGGCAGATGCACGGGGCCGCCGGCGGAGGCGCCGTATCGGTTGTCCTGATAGACCGCCGGCTTTGTGTTGTTCTTGTTGTTGAAGAAATTCGGAGCGTCGAAGGCGCGGTTGCGGACGAACCAGTGCGCCTCCCCGTGGAGTTGATTGGTGCCGCTCACAGTGCTGACGTTCACCACGGACCCGATGGTGTGGCCCGCGCTGGCGTCATAGGTTGCCGTCTGCATCTTGAATTCCTGGATGGCGGTCTGGGGCGGAGAGAAGGCGACGCGGGCGCGCTCGCTGCCGTCGGCGAAAGTGTTCGACACGCCGTCGATCTGGAATTCATTGTTGTACTGGCCGTTGCCGTCGGTGGAGATCTGCGAGTTGCCGTTGTTGAAGGCGGGCTTGCGGTCCCGCAGGTTGGTGCCGTTGACCACGCCCGGCGTCAGCAGCGCCAGCTCGAAGGCGTTGCCCGCCAGCGTTGGCAGCTCCAGGATGCGCCGCGTGTCGATCACCTGCCCGAGCGACGGGGAGGTGGTTTCGAGCAGCGGCGTGGTGGCCACCACTTCCACGGACTCCGAGATCTGGCCCACCTGAAGGGTGATCACCAGCTCGGTGGTCTCGCCGACGCGCACCTGCACGCCGTCCTGCTGGAAGCGCTTGAACCCGGTCAGCTCGGCCGACAACGAATAGGAACCGGGAATCAAGTAGGGGACCGAATAGCGGCCGGCCTCATTGGTCCGCGCGGAGGCGCTGACGCCGGTCTGGACGTTGGTCGCTTTCACTAGCACGCCGGCAACCACGGCGCTGCTGGAGTCGGCCACGTGGCCCGATACGGTGCCGCGCGGATCCTGCGCGGAGAGCGCCGGGCAGAGGATGAGAGCGACGAGAAGAGTGGAAGAAATGCGAGACAGTGGGGTCATGGCTGACCACCTCCTGGAGTTCAGTGTATCAGCCTGAGCCCGGAAATTTCCAAATTCGCAGCGCATTCCTGCCCAGCAACAGCTCGCGGTCTTCCCGAGTGTAGAAGTCGCAATAGCGATCCACGAACTCCAGTTCCTTGTCGAACGGCAGCTCCCAACGAGGCCGCGGATAGCCGGTGCCCCAAACCAGTTGGCGTCCGCCGAACTCTTCGTAGATCGCCTTGTAGAAAGGCCAGGTGTCGGGGTACGGATAGCGTTTGACCTCCGACATCTCGTAGGGCTCGGAGTTGCTGATCCAAACCTAGGGAAATCGTTTCAGCCGGAACATTTTTCGGAATTCCGGCCAGGGATCTTTGAGCTTCAAGTCCGGTTTGCCGGCGTGGTCGACGACGATCTTCACTCCGGGAAAGCGGGCAGCCATGTCTTCCAGCATCGGCATCTGGTGCGGCAGGATGTAGAAATTGAACACGGCGCCGAGTCGCTCCGCCTCGCGCCACAGCCGGTAGTGCTCCTTCGAGTTCAGCCACGTGGACTTCGGATGATAGATGGGGCTGAACCGCATGCCCTGGAAGCCGCGTTCCTTCACCCAGTAGCGCAGCCTCTCGTGGACCTTCGGATCCTCCGGATTGATCAGCCCGTGAGCGACGAACAGACGCGGGTTCCGCTGAAGGCTGTGAGCGATGTAGGAGTTGTCCCAGCCGAAATAACGCGGATTGATCAACACCGCGTAGCGGATGTTGAAGTCGCGCATCTGTTCGACCTGGTTCTCGATCGGCGCCGCGACATCCACTCTCAGATTGGGCCGCTCCGGGTGACGGAAGGGAAACTTCGGATCGAGCGTCCAAACTTCCAGGTGCGTGTCGATGATGAGCCGGTCCTGGTTGGGGGCGGCGCGCCCGGCTTGCGGGAGGAGGACCGCGGATGCGCGCTTCAGGAACGATCGCCGGGAGTGGGAGTCCGCGAAATCCCTAAGCATACGGGGATTGTAACGTGATGCAGTGGTGGTAGCGCTAACGGGAATCGAACCCGATCCGGCTGACTGTGGCTCATAAGATTAGTTCTCGCGAAC
>Ga0247727_10014535_pt1 | contig 13061 bp, 9 predicted proteins | sample WisWelCaveWW1625_FD_202498 | JGI IMG/M metagenome (GOLD analysis project Ga0247727, IMG submission 202498) | Biofilm microbial communities from Wishing Well Cave, Virginia, United States - WW16-25 | ecosystem: Environmental > Aquatic > Deep subsurface > Groundwater > Cave microbial mat | place...
GCGGGCCGTCAATGGGAATGGCGGCGGGCTCCCAGCGATCAGGTTGGGCCGGTTGTCTGGCTCACCACGTTGCCGGACTGGAACGCGTTTGGTCATTGGTACAGAGAGCTGTTAAAGGGGCGGGAGGAACTTGGCCGGCCGCTCGCTGATCAGGTTGGACAGTGGGCGAAGACAGCCACCAACCGTGCCGACATGATTTCCGTGCTGCTGGCGAGGGTCGCACAACAGATCCGGTATACGGGGCTGGAATTTGGTCGCGCCGATTTCCAGCCGCAGCGGCCAGCGGACGTTTTTAGGAACCAGTACGGCGACTGCAAAGACAAGGCGAACCTACTGCGCGTGATGCTGCGACAAGTAGGGATCACGTCGTACCTGGCATTCGTCAACACCGATCACGCGGGGCGGATCGAAAGGCGGTGCCCAGACTATCGGCAATTCGATCACGTCTTTCTTGCCATCCCGCAGCGCGATGGCGGGTACTTGTACTGCGACCCGACCATCCGGTCAGCCACACCTGGAATGCTTCGACCTGACGACAGTGATCGTGAGGTCCTGATCGTCAAGGAGAACGAGTCAGTATTCGTGCGGACGCCCGCGCAAGAGGCCGGTACATTGCGCTATAACTTCGACTTGAAGTTGCAGACCAACGGCGGACTTGTGGGTTGGTTTGCGTTGGAGGCCGATGGCTACTACGGAGCGGCGTACGCCGATTTCTATGCAAGTGCGGATAACAACCTCATTCGACGCCGCGCATTGTCCACGATTCAGGAGTTTTATCGCGCGGCTGATTTGATTGATGTTGACAGCGCGTTCGCCACGAACACGGCCCCGTTCCGGCTCCGGGCTTACTTCATCGTGCCCGCCGACGGCCGGGAACACGGCGGCAAAGACATCTTGGGCTTTCCCCGTGGGGAGAATGTGATCCCTGATTTTGGCGGTACGAAGAAGCGTGAAACTTCTTTGTGGCAATGGCAAGGCTTCACGCACATACAGAGCCGCATCCAACTGCCCACAGGCTGGACGCCACTCGAGGTCCCGCGCCCTTTCCAGGCTGATTGCGCTGCGGCCAGTGTCGAAGCGCGGTGGGAATCGCAAGGCTCGAACGTTACCGCTAGGCTTCTCTACCACACCAAGCAGGCGGTGGTTTCCCTTGATCAATACATTCCGCAGTACAACGCTGTTGTCGCAGCGCAATCGTGGTTGAGCAAACCGATAATGGTGACCGCTTCGGACACCTCCGCCGTTGCTGCAGCGTCGATGGATTTAACAGACTTTCCCGTCATGCCTAGTGGCGAAGGACAACTGGAGTTGGTTGAGCGCCGATTTCCATTGGACGGCAACCTAGCTCGGCGTCGTGAGGCGCTGCTACGCGTCCGCGAGTGGTTCCCCGAGGACAAACACACAAGATTTGTCGCGGACATCCGGCTCATAGATATCGAGTTACAGTATGATCCAAAGAACGTGAACGCCATCGGGCGCGCACGTGAGTTGGTGCGATCGGCGCAATTCGAACAGGACATCGTGTCCGCTTCCTGGGCCTCGTACAAGCTCGGATTGTGGCTGGATCGTGCTGGAGAGGCCGATGAAGCGCTGACGATTCTGAAAGGGCTGGCGGAGGACAACACGGTACCGGAATTTCGCCGGGCCTGGGCAACCGTCGAAGCCGTGCGTCTGATGCAAGACAAGAATCCGGACGAAGCGCTCTCGTTGTCCCGGCAGAACATCACGTTGGATTCAAACGCACTGCCATCCCAATTTCAACTTTTCGCCCGGTTACTCTTGCGTCAGGGCAAGAGCGACGAATTGAGGCAGCGGATTGAAGCCCGTGGCACGGGCGATTCTCAAGAGACGGTGCAGATTCTTGGCGCGCTCATTGATACGGTTAATGACGAGCAGAGGGCCGGCCGTGACGCGGTCGCCGCCGCCCTGTTGCAAACTCTCGATGAAGTGGTGCAGTCCAAATCCGATTTCACCGTGGTGCAGCCGCGGCTGAAAGCGGCGCGCCAGACGCTTGGCGCCACAGCCGCCCTCCAGAGGATTGTGGACGCGATCCGGAACTACATCGCTCAGCAGAAGCCGGAGTGGTGGGACACGAACGCGGTTGACCCAGCGCTTAAGACGCACGAGCAGTTTGCGCAAGCCATCGAAAAGTTGCACGAGAAAGGACCGCGGGCTGGGTATCTGCGTCACAGCATCGAGTCTTTGATTAGATTTCCACCCGACCCAGACAGTTTTCCTGAGCGCCTTTGGCGGATTACAAGCGCGCTAGAGGATGGCGGAGATGATGAGGCGCTTCTTTCGGCGTTTCTGGGTTTCTGTGACCAGTTGTCGGAGACGAACGATTGGTTTTATGAGGGAAAATTCGTGCACGCCCGTCATTTGGTGCGGAAGGAGCGCTACGACGATGCGCGGATCTTGTACAACGCGATTGCCGGCGGCGCGTCTGTATCGACGTCGCTGAAAATGGCGGCTTACCGGCTCAGTGGGGACACGTTCGAACGTCAGAAGAACTACACCGGGGCGCTGGCGATGTACCGGAAGTTGGAATCCGATCTCGATGCTAATTATCGCTCTTACAATGGATTGTTACATGCCACATTTATCAATCTCGCGCAGAACAATCGCGACGAAGCGTTTAGGTTGATCGGGCTGTTGGCAGCGGCTGATCAGAAGACGATTGATCAACTCGAAAGTCCACAGCAAGTGCGCGACTTGGTCGCGCCGGGCCGGTCACGAGAAGCGACTGAAGTATTTTGGGCCCGCCAACAGAGTTGGTTGCCGCAGTGGGAGAAAATCGAGGTCGCGCTCGGATTGCCGCCGGCCGGTGACGAGATCATTGTTCCGATCATTTCCGACTTGCAGGGCTTTGGGAAACAACTGGGATACTCGATTCGGTCGCAGGACAAGCTGACGGCCGGGAAGCTGTTCCGTTCAGCGGTGCAAGCGGCGCGGTGGCAACCACGGCTTGTCGCCGAAGCTGCGGGTTGCGTGTACTTAGTCATGCGGCTGGTGCCTGACGCGCGGACGGACTTCCACAAGCTGGCAATTGCCATGCTTGCCGGACTCAAACTTGATGACCCAGAGTTAAACCGACAAGCCCGTGTCCAACTCGCGGCGCAGTACATCGATAGCGGGCAAACTCGCGATTCGTTGGACGTTGTCCATGCATACTTCAGGGAAAACGTTCGCGACGACAACTGGGGACGAGCCATGACTCGCATTTGGGGCTTGGCGGCGCTGCGCGAACCGAGTGAACGCGAGAGCGCAACCAAGGCTCTCGAGGCGGTGGTCGCGTCTTCACAAGCGACCGAGCAACGCGGTATGTCCGTCGATATTCTAGCCCAACTATACCGGGGGCAGGGACGGGCTGGTGACGAGTTGTCTTTGCTCAAGCGGGAACTAGAGAACCCGGTTGTAAGAGCCGACGAGGCGGAGTTCCCCGTGCTGAATGCCCGGTATCAGGAACTCGGGAAAGATGGCGATATGTCTGCCCGGTTCTCCCTAGCTGTGACAGACTGGTTGCAGCGTCATAGGCCCGCTTGGTTTGATTTCGCCGAACCTCGTTCTCTGGACGATGCGCGCGTGAAAGACAAGGATCTAGACGCACTGCTGAAGGAGCCGCCTGCCGACTATCTGCCGGCGGAACGGGTTAAGATCGGCTTACTGGTTGCGGAATCTTCGACCCAGCCGTACTACCGGAAAGTTAACGCGCTGGACTTAGCGATCGCCGAGATGGCAGGTATGGCGACATGGAATGACGAGGTTCGGGATATGTATACGTCATTGCACGGAAACGACGGATTTGACCAGACGCTACGATTACGGTGGCTATGGTTTGATATCGCGGACGCAGTGGAACACGAACAAGATTTCAGCCGACTGGCAACGAACGCCCTTACGCTCGCGTTTACCGAAGTGCAGAAACATTTCTTGGAGATCGCCGACCGTTTCGCGCACGTTGACAAGTCGTCGCCTCCGACTCTTGAGAAGTTTTTGTTGCAGGAGACAGGCCGGCCGCTGGATTCCATGACGCTTGCAGTTTTCAACGATGCGTACAGGCGGATTCTGCAGTTCGGTGATTTCGCGGCAGCGCAGCGACTCTATGAGCGTGCCGGCTCTTTTGCGTTTGCCGACAATGTCACAGTCACCCGCAACAGTATGCAGCTGAGTTTACTTAAGCAACTGAACCGGGCGCGAAAGACATTTCCTCGGGACAATGCATTGCGGGGTCTCGTCTTGGTCCACTGGCCAGAGACCGAGATCCACGCACCCGCGACGCTGGCTCATCTTCATACCAAGTCCAGGTTTGACCAACTCGACAAGCAAACTGTGCTGCAATGCCGTTTGGACATGATCCGCAACCGCGATCCGGACATCTCCGGCCTTTTGTTTTGGACTGAGTTCGTGGGCGATTTGGACAATTCGGCAATGAAGACGGACCTCGGCATGGCGTTCTTTCGTGCGATGCTCGACAAGGCTGGCGACGACGATGATCGGTCTCAGGTTGTTCCGTGGATGGGAACACTTGTTGACACCGATGACATACGGCAACGCGAGCAAGCGTTAGCGTTGCTTCATCCCTATCGCGATCCCGAGAAGTGTCCAACTACGTACGCTAGTATCCGCTTTCAGGAGATTTCACTCGCAATGCGCGATGGCAGGCCCGTCAACATCGAGGCGGAGTTTCGCAACCTTAAGCATCCCTACGTCGCCGAAGTGGCGACAAGGGAAAAATTGAAGCACTATCTCCAAACTCGAAATATTCCCGCATTGCGGCGGACACTGGAACAACTTTCCGCGGACCAACTCCTCGATTTTCGTGTCATCGCCCTTATTCTTCCCTCATTGGAATTAGTCGGCATGACCGACGAAGCGCAACTCGTACGCAACGCCACCCAAAGGGAACTATATCGATCTACCCTGCGCGCGTGGTGCGCACTCCAAGCGCATGATATACTCCGGGTATTCCGTCTGGCCCGCGTCCTCAGAGCAGCGGACCCATTTCCACCAAGTTGGCTAGAATACTGCCAGCACGAAATCAAAAACGAGCGATTGTCGCATCGCCAGCGTCTGGAGGCAGCGCAACTTGGCAACGACTGGCCTGTCGCACTGACTGCGGCCAATGAACTGATCGCTGAGCGGCCAACTTTGTATTCTCTCTACTGGGACAGAGCGGAGGCTCTGCATCACCTCGGTCGTGATCAAGAGGCGATCGAACCGTTGCGCCTGTTCGTTCAATACTGCAAGGACGAACTCGAGTATCCACAGGCCATGCGCCTGCTTGAAGAATTAAAGGGCAATCAGAATCCAACTAAGCAGTAATGCCGGTCAGTTGCCGACCATGACGCTGCTGCCGGACTTCGGGTCGAAGAAGTAACTTGTTTGACCGTCGCCGCCGATGTAACCGCCGGCTGTCGAGCGTTGATATGCACCGCCTTTGCCGCGGCTGAATTGGAACAGGTTGCCACGCGCCGTCGTCTCGCCTTCGGCGGCAAAGTTTCCTTGTGCGTCCACGATCCAGCGTCCATGCTCGACCGGTACGTTCATGGACTGCAAACCTTGCACATCCGGCCACGGAAGATGCCGGCCATTGATGAAGACGCCGGTATCGCCGCGCGATGCGTCTTCTTTCAGCGGCCCGCCGAGGTCCATGCCGGCGGTGGTGAAGCCGACGGTCGGTCCGCCGTCCACGCCCCACGCGCCGCTCATCTTGTCGTACCAGAAATCGCCACGCGGAATGAGTTGCCGATGTTCCTGCTCGAACTTCTTCACGGTTGCTTCCTCAATGACGACGCCATTGATACGCAAGGCCGGTGTTTTTGCCGGCGCGGCGGGCGTTCCGTCGCGCGTGAGCATCTGCGTTTCGCCGTCGCTTGTGAAACTCAGTGTCTTGCCGGCGAGAGTGATGCGGAACTCGCCGCCCTCAGCCAACGTGCCCACAATCGCTTCGCCCTTTTGTTGACCGGTAAAGTGAGTGACAGCGCCGCCGGCGGTGACGACGCCTTCATATTTGCCGTCCGGCAACTTTTGCATTTCGAGGGTGACGCCCTCGGCGCGGAAGATACCGGCAAAATCGGCGAAGGCCGCCGGTCCGAGGCAAAGAACGAAACTAAGGATGAGTGTGGTGCGCATGATGCGCGGAGCGTAGCATCCCGGCGCTTGTCGGGCAATGCTGTTGTGCGTACACTGCCGGCATGAAAATCGGCGTCATTGGCGGGAGCGGGTTGTACGAGATGGAGGGGTTGGAACGGAAGAAATGGGTGACGGTGGCAACGCCGTTCGGGAAACCATCCGACCAGTTTCTGACCGGCAAGCTCGGGGGCCGGGAGTTGGTGTTTCTGCCGCGACACGGCCGCGGCCACCGGATTCTGCCGAGCGAGTTAAATCATCGCGCCAATCTTTACGGCATGCGCAAACTCGGCGTGACGCACATCATCAGCGTCAGCGCAGTCGGTTCGTTGAAGGAGGAGTACAAACCGACGGATATCGTGGTGATTGATCAGTTCTTTGACCGGACAAAGCGAAGTAAAGATTTCACATTTTTTGGCGAGGGTGTGGTCGGTCACATTTCGTTTGCGGACCCGATTTGTCTGCGACTGCAACAGATTCTTGCCGGCTGTGCGAAGAAGGCCGGCGCGACGGTGCACGTCGGTGGGACGTACGTGAACATGGAAGGCCCGGCCTTCTCGACGTGCGCCGAATCGCATTTCCATCGCCGGCAGGGCTGGGACGTGATTGGGATGACGAATTACGGCGAAGCGCGGTGCGCACGCGAAGCGGAAATTTGTTACGCGACTCTGGCGATGGTGACGGATTACGATTGCTGGCACGAAGCGCACGAGGCGGTGACGGTGGAGATGGTGGTCGGCAATCTGATGAAGAATGCGAAGACGGCGCAGGAGATTATCCGGTTGGCGGCGGCGGCGTTGAATCCCGAGGCGGATTGCACGTGCCGGCACGCGCTGGCGACGGCGGTGATGACGGCGCCGAAAGCGATGCGACCGGCGACGCGGAAGAAGTTGGCGTTACTGCTGGGCCGGCAACCGTGCGGTTACTGATACATCGGGGCGACGGCGCGGCGGCGGACGTGCCGGCGAGCGCTGCGCGAACTCCACCGGGAAGAAGAGTTGCGCAGCCGGCGAACTTCGATCTCGAGAAAGAGGTAGCGCAAGCCGGCATCGTAGAGCACAGCCACTAAACCGACGCCGAAGGCTTTGCCAAAGCCGCTGCCGTTGAGCAAGAGAAATAGGCCGGCGAGCAACGCCGTCCACGCGAGTAAATCAAAGAGGCGCAACGCTTCGTTGTGGCGGGCGATGGGCGGGCGGGCGTGGACGGGCCGGTAGATGTACGCGCGGACGTAAAGCTTGGCGATGACGTAAAACCCGCAACTCAGAATGACGTATAATGACACAGCGCTGACCGCTCCTGCACCCTCACCGGGGTTTTGGTGCTTGTAGCCGAAACGGTTCACCAAAGCAAGAGCATTCCGTGCGGCCCGCGCAAAAAACCTTGCCGCCATTAGCGTTGCAAATCCAAGAATGCTTCGTTAGCTTTCGCGGCACCCCGCAGCACGGGGTAAACGTGAAACTAGTCGGCACCACATTCGCCAACTTCACCATCATGGAGAAGATCAACCGGGGCGGGATGGCCGACATCTACCTGGCCACCGACCGCACCGAGCAGCGGGTTTGCCTGCGCGTGCTCCTCGCCGAGTTTCGGTTCACGTGGAACCGCATCCGTCAGTTCCGGTGGGGCAGCAAAGTTCTCAGCCGTCTCGATCATCCAAACATCATCCGCTTTTACGAGGAAGGGAAGTTTCGCGGACGCCGCTACATGGTCGTCGAGTACGTGGACGGGCCGAGCCTCAAGGCGTTGGTTTTGCGCAGCGATCCCGCCCTTCGCGCGAACCAACTCAAACTTCTCGTCGGCATGGCGGCCGGCCTCGCGCACGTCCACGAGCGCGGTTACCTGCATCTCGATTTCAAGCCCGAGAACGTGCTTGTCGCGAAAAACTACGACCCGAAAATCTGCGATTTCGACCTCGCCATCGCGCGTCCCGCGCACCCCAAGCGGGCATCCGTCCTGTCCGGCACGCCGGCCTACCTTGCGCCCGAACAAATCGTTGGCGAGCCGGTCGATGAACGCGCCGATATCTTTGCGTTCGGCATCACCGCCTACGAGATGCTGACCGGCAAGAAGCCCGTCACCGGCAACTCGCGCGAGGAAATGCTCAAGAAATACGCCCGCTTTGACGAGCATCTCAAACCTCTCCGGCAACACGAAGTGGACATCCCACACTCCATCGAGCGGGTCATCCTCAAATGTCTTGAAAAGGACGTGACGCGTCGTTACCCTTCCATGAGTTTAGTTGTCCGCGACTTGCAGACATGAAACCTTGGATCAGCCTGGTGCTGGTGACTTGTTGGCTTGCGGGTTGCGATCGAAACCCCGCCTCGTCCCCGGCATCCACACCCGAGCCCACCGCCGCGCCGGCCTCCACGCCGCCGCCAACCGTCGCCGCCGTCGCTTTACCGGTGACCGCGGACGCAACACATGCCGACACGCTGGCCCAAGCCCGGGAACTCAAGGCAGCCGGCAAACTCGCCGACGCACGGGCCGCGCTTCAGCCGGCCGCCGACGCGCCGAATTCGCCGGACACAGTCGTGGACCTGCTAGGCGAGATCGACACGCAGATCCTGTTCACACCCACGCCGGCGCCGGAGAAAGTGGATTACACCATCGTGGCCGGTGATTCACTCGGTAAGCTCGCGAAGAAATTCAGCACGACCATCGATCTCATCAAGAAATCCAACAACCTCACCCGTGACGTCATTCGCATCGGCGACCGGCTGCGGATTTACCAGGGACATTTCGCGGTCGAGATCAGCAAGACCACGAACACGTTGCGACTCACTGATGCCGGCAAACTCTTCAAGCGGTACCGGGTTGGCACCGGCCAATACGCCAAGACGCCGGTCGGGGAGTTTCAGGTCACGACCCGCATCGAAAGCCCGCCGTGGTGGCGGTCCGATGGCACGACGATTCCCTTCGGCGATCCCGAGAACATTCTCGGCACGCACTGGCTCGGTTTGAACGTGCCGGGCTACGGCATCCATGGGACGTGGGAGACGAATTCCATCGGCAAACAGGCCACGGCGGGCTGCATCCGACTGCTCAACAACGACGTCGCAGAACTCTACGCGATCCTGCCGGTCGGCGCGACCGTTACCATTCGAGACTGAGAGGCCCAATGAAAATCTACACGCTGGATTTTGAGAAACCCATTGCCGAACTGGAGCAAACGCTTGAATCGCTGCGCAAACAATCCGTCGAACAAAGCATTGACCTCGGTCCGCAGATCAAATCCATCGAGGACAAACTCGAGACGACAAAGAAGGACGTGTTCACGAACCTCACGGCGTGGCAACGCGTCCAACTGGCCCGGCATCCGAAGCGGCCGTACATGCTCGATTACCTGCAACGCATCGCGACCGGCTTCATCGAGCTGCATGGCGACCGGCGATTCGCCGATGACCGGGCCATCGTCGGCGGACTCGCGACGATTGATGAACATCGCGTCGTGGTGATCGGCCATCAAAAGGGACGCGACACGAAAGAGAACCTGATGCGCAACTTCGGCAGCGCGCATCCCGAAGGATACCGGAAGGCGCTGCGGTTGATGCAACTCGCCGAGAAGTTCGAGTTGCCGGTCGTCAGCTTCATCGATACACCAGGCGCCTATCCGGGCGTCGGCGCGGAAGAACGACACATCGCCGAAGCCATCGCGGTGAATCTGCGCGAGATGGTGATGCTGAAGATCCCGCTTGTCGCCATCGTCATCGGCGAAGGTGGTTCCGGTGGCGCACTCGGCATCGGCGTGACGGACCGGGTGTTGATTCTGGAGAACGCATACTACTCGGTCATCTCGCCGGAAGGTTGCGCGGCAATTTTGTGGAAAGATCGCGCCAACGCCGCGCAGGCCGCCGAGGCGCTCAAGCTCACCGCGAAAGACCTCAAAGAACTCGACATCGTGGACGAAGTTGTACCGGAGCCGCTCGGCGGAGCGCACCGGGATTACGACGCGACGGCCGGCGCTTTGAAGAAGGCGATCACAAAGCATCTCGATAAACTAGGGGAACTCAAGGTGTCCGAACTGCTGGACGCACGGTACAAGCGCTACCGGAAAATCGGCGTTTTCGCCAAGGCCGAACCCAGAAAACGCAGCCGGGCGCGCAAACTCGGTTCCGCCGTGGACGCTGAGAAAGGCTCAGCCGCGCCTGCCGCCGGATGACCCACCTGACCCCGGAGGCAGAATCTTGCTTGCATTGGAGGCCGGTACGTGTAGAATGGCGCGGGCTAGGGGAGTTGACGGAGGTGGGCAAGGGTATCTGGTCCGCATTCACGGCGGCCGGATTGGATGAGGGGTAAAGGGCATGTGTGCGAAGTCACAGTTGTGGTGTCGGTGTCGTCCGGTAGTTTGGGTTGCGATTTTTGAGGTGGTTCTTCAAGCGGTGGCGGCGTCGGCCGCGCCTTACGGCTATACACCGAACAACGGTTCGGGGTCATGCTCGGTAATTGACCTGGCCAATAATTCCGTCGTCGCCAGCATCGGCGTTGGCGGCGCGCCCATCCGTCTCGCGGTAACGCCCGACGGCAAGAAACTCTACGTCGTCAATACCGGCTCGGACAATATCACGGTGATCGATACCGCGACGCGCCGGGCGACCAAAACAATCGCGGTCGGAGACGAGCCGGCCGAGATTTTGATTTCACCGGATGGCACGCAGGTGTATGTGCCGAACGCCGAGTCGAGGACGGTATCCGTCATCAACACCGCGACGGACACGGTCATCGCGACCTTAAACGCCAGCAGCAATTGTCGTCACATTATCTGGGTTGCCAACACGGCCGGCAACTGGGTCTACGTCGCCAATCAAGGCGCTTCGTCGCTTACCGTCATCGATCCGGTGCGTGTCGCCGTGGATCGCAGCATCGGCGTCGGCGGCGGACCGCGTCGCTTGTGGGCCGCGCCCGATGGCAGCCGAGTGTACTCAGCTGATTTTCAAGGCAACACCGTGACCGTCGTGGACACGATCACGAAAAAGCGGATCGCGACCATCCCGGTTGGCGAAGGACCGCGCGGCATTGTCGTCACACCGGACGGTACCGAGATTTACGCGGCGAATCTCAACGGCAACAGCGTCTCGGTAATTTCCGCGGCGACGTTGTCGGTGATCTCCACGATCAATGTCGGCGGCGAACCGTGGACGGTTGTTGTCAGTCCGGATGGGACCCGTGTCTATTGCGTGAACTCGGGGAACGCTACGGTTTCCGTCATTGATCGTTCCACGAAACGGGTCATCGCCACCGTGCCGGTCGGGCAGGGGGCATTTTGGGCGGTATTCAGCGCCGACGGCTCGCGCCTCTATGTCTCGAATCCACCGTCCGACTCCATTTCCGTCATCAACACGGCCAACAACTCCAACTTGATCAACATCCACACGCAACTCGACCCATGGGTCATCGCGATTCAGCCCGACGGCACCCACACGCCGGCCATTACCGGCGTTGACCCGGACGAAGTCCCCGCCGGCTCCACGACTTCGATGACCGTGACCGGCAGCGGATTCCTTCAGGGCGCCAAGGCCCATTCGTTCCCGCTGAATTCAGGCGTTGCCATCTCGGATGTGGAAGTGCTCAGTTCGACAGCATTGACGTTGAAAGTGACGCCGGGCAGCACCGCGTCGGGTTTGGCGAACCTAACCGTCATCAATCCCCAGACCTTGCCGGCCGAGGAAGACGACCTCTTCACGATCACACCTCGTCAAAATGTTCCGGCGCCGAACATCCTCAGCGTCATCCCGACCTCGATCGCGAAGAACTCAACCGTGACGGTCACGGTTGCAGGCTCGAACTTCCAATCGGGCGCGACCGTCACGCTGCAGCCATCGACCGGCATCACGGTGCAAAGCGTCCAGTTTGTGAATAGCAGCACCTTGCTGGTGACGTTGTCCACGACTCGCAACCCCGGCAATGACAGGCGGACCGTGCTCGTTACCAACCCCGACGGCAAATCGGACAGCCTTAACAGCGCGTTGCGCGTGCAGTAGTCGCCCAGCGGTCAGGCCGCAGTCTCTAGGCGACGCGATTTTGTTCTTCCCAAACCGAAGCCGGCTGTGATAAACCGCTGGCTCACTCGGCGAGGGAGTTGCGTCTCCAACGAAGATCAGAACCCAACCAAACTAGGTGACTAGCATGAGAAAGTATATTTGCGCAATCGGACTGGCCTTGTCTCTGGGCTGTGCGTCAGCCGTCGTGCGCCCGTACGTTGGCGAGCAGCAGGCCTGGCCCATTGCCACCGGCAGCATCGTCAACATGAAGTATGGGTATCCCCTCTTCACGTCGTTGCCGCCGTCGCCCTACGAAGTCATCGGCGAACTTCGCCTGCAAAGCCCTCTTTACGCGCAGCCGGAGGAAGGCCACATGCCGGTCCTCATTCGCAAAGCCGAAGAACTCGAAGCGGACGCCATCGTCTTCGTGGACGGCACCATCTACTTCAGCACCAACTACGGCCCGCCGCCCGACAAAGCCGGTGGCGGAGTCGGCGGTGCTCCCGCGCCGTCGCTCACACAAGTCAACAGATTCAACCCCGACTCCTTCAAGCCGGGCGTGACCCTCCTTGCCATTCGCTGGATTGGTGATCCGCCGCCCGGCATGACCTCCCGCCAGCAGGAGAAGGAAAAGGCCGAAATGGCGGCTAAGGAAGCCGGCGACCAGCAGATGACCCCACCGGCCGAGATGATACCACCCGTGGCGCCGACCGAAGCCATGCCGGCAACCGAACCGCCGCCGGCAACACCGCCCGCCGAGGTTGCACCTGCGGAAGCCGCGCCCGCTCCGTCGCCCGAAGCGCCAAAAATGGAAGAACCGATGGCCGCCGAGCCTGCGCCGGTGGAACCGACACCGGCTCCAACGGAACCAGCTCCAGCGGAACCTGCACCGGCCCCTGCGCCCCCAGCCAATCAATAGCGCACGACCGGACAGTTCAGCTCTGCACGTCG
>Ga0247727_10014536_pt1 | contig 13060 bp, 10 predicted proteins | sample WisWelCaveWW1625_FD_202498 | JGI IMG/M metagenome (GOLD analysis project Ga0247727, IMG submission 202498) | Biofilm microbial communities from Wishing Well Cave, Virginia, United States - WW16-25 | ecosystem: Environmental > Aquatic > Deep subsurface > Groundwater > Cave microbial mat | place...
TAATGTCGGCTCCATTTTTCGTTCAGCCGATGGGGCCGGCGTTGAGAAAATTTGGATTTGCGGCATCACGGGATATCCGCCCAGCAACCAAATTGCCAAGACCGCCCTAGGGGCGCAGGAGGCCGTGGCCTGGGAGTACCGCGAAGACGCGGTTGGTGTTATTAAAGAGCTTAAAGCCGGAGGTTACCATGTGGTCATGCTTGAACAGGTCAAAGGAGCTGTGTTTTACGAGGAGTATAAACCCAGGGAGCCGGTCTGTTTGGTCGTCGGTAACGAGATTGAGGGGATATCATCCAGTCTTATTTCTTTATGTGACCAGGCCGTTGAGATAGAGATGGAAGGGGCCAAGAATTCGTTAAATGTTTCTGTGGCTTTTGGAATTATTGCCTTCCACATCAAAAATTATCTAAAGAGAAAACGCGTATATTATTAGTGAAGGAGGTCATGGACCATGAAAATTACAGGGATTAAAGTTGGGTCATTGGTAAAAATTCTTACGGTTGTTTATACGGCGTTTGGGTTGATCATGGGAACGGTTCTTGCCGTCATGAAAGCGATGGGGGCTGAGGCTTCCCCGGAAACGCAGCAAATGGGTTATGTGGCGATATTACTATTTCCCGTATTATACGCGGCCATTGGGGCTTTAAGCGGGTTGATTATCGCCTTCTTTTTTAATCTGGCAACGTTATGGGTCGGCCCCCTTGAGGTGGACACAGAGGCCGATCAGCGTGTTCCTTTGCGCGTTTCGTAAAATTTTTTGACTCCTCTAAAAGATATTTTAAGGAAAACTGGGGAAAAATCGCTGTTAGGTTATCGCCGAAGGCGATTTTTTTGAAAAGGGAGATTAAAAATATTGGCTAATATTTATATTTAAAAATCGAGAATATAAGCTTTTGTAGACACGGCAAAAAAGAACATAAGAAGAATGCTGAGTGGGATGAATGGTTAAAAAAACAGCAGATTGTCCTTAAAGTTTTAAAATAAAGAGTTCGACTAAAAACTTTATTCTAATTAAAAATTTGAGAATTATTTTGCAATAATATATGCGACCCCCTTGTAAACAGCAATTCTTCTTAAGTGCGGCTGTGATGGTTGTAACTATCACGGCGGCGCTTTTTTTCTGCCCGCTTTTCAGTCCTTCCACCTTTGCCGCGCCGCCGGAAGATGAGGCGGCGAACAATGATCTCATAAACGCCTACCGGGCGGGTAAACCTCCAAACGTAGATACCCGCGCGGAGATCGTCAAGATGCTGATTGAGGTCAAAGACGGTAAAATGGATGCCGAAACCTTTTACAAGAAGGTAAGCAAACTGAAGATTCCCGAAGGCCAGGAGCTGCGTCATACCTTAATGGAAGTAAAAAAAGATGTCGGTAATTATTTAGGAGAAAATGGGCTGAAGAGAGTCTTTGGAAATTTGACTCCTTCCGGTGGTTCCGACGTCGAAGCGAAAATCCTGACGCACCGTAAAGAGGTTGTTATGGAGACCATCCATCAGGCCATCCAAATTTATGCTAAAACCAATCCGAAATTTTCGATGTATTACGGTGAAGTCGGCGGCTGGCCAACGGAAACTCCGGAGCAGATGAAGTTTGCCGGCGACATTGATTTTAATTTTCTCTCTGGTGACCTGAAATCGGCCATGGAACTCAAAAAAATTTTTGATGATCTGATTGTCAAACGTTATGGCCGCGCGCCAGAGCATCTCGACATTCCCTGTACGGTGCACGGGATGGCCACGGGGGAAGTGTATGTGGGCAAACACGGCCAGGCGTTTGCCGAGTCGGTGACGAGTAAATTGTGGCCAATCAATTTTGATCCCAGCAAAGGTCCCATTGGTGTTGTGCCGCGCGATCAAGAGGTGAAATTCGAAGAGGCCCGCCTTCGCATGATTCTAGAAGCCGAGCTTCATAAATCGGCCAACGCCCTGGATGATCTGGCGTCGCTCAAATGGCCGAACCAGCCCGGGATCAGTTTAGAAATGATCCGTCATTTCGAGCATGATATCGTTGGCAAAAATGTGTACACGGACCTGGAATCGTTTGTCAAAGCCGCGAAATATGCCGAACGCAGCTTTAACTTCCTGGCCAAAGATCTGGGGGAAGATGCTATTAAAGATAAACTGCTGCGTCAACTGACCACGGACTTGACCACGCATAAAAAAGATCCCAAGAAGCAGGTCGATCTCATCAAGGCCTATTTTGAGGCGACGGGTAAACCGCTTCCTTTTGAGGTGGATTTATCTATAAACAAAGACGGCAAAAAGGTCGCCACGATCAAAGCGAATGAGGCGGTCATCCGCGAATTCTGGAACCTCTGCCGCAAAACCATGTGGGAGAGCGCCAATGTGAAAATTAAGAAACTCGTTTCCGATCTGGGCCAGCGGATCGCCTCCCTTGATGATACCGACGCGGCCGGGGCGAAGGCGATCTATGATGAGCTCAGCAAATATCATGAGATGCTTGAAATTGAGGATCTCATCCTGCGCGATAAACACGCAGGGGTCCATGAGCATTTGGACGGGGAATACCAAAAAATTATTATCGAGTTTCGCGACATGGTCAAAGCGTTCAAGCAAAAAATCGCCAAAAACGGGCTGCTAAAATACATCGATCCTCAAACAGGCAAAACCTATGCCTGGGTTGAAGAAATGCTCAAAGGGGACAATGAATTTAACATCAAAATGGCCGGTGCCGCGATTATGGCGCTGCCGGGCAAGGTCAACAATTTCCTCGATTTCATGGACGATGGGCTGCTTAACAAATTCCGCAACGGTACCGGTGGTGATGAGTATATCCGGATCCTGCGCAACGGGCAGGGGTACTATTGGGGAGAGCAGGTGGATCAATTCTTAAAAGGAACGCGTTTTGAAGGGCGTTTCACCAACCAGTTCAATCAAATGGAAGTTTCTTTAGACGCGCAATTGCAAAAAACCACGGACTGGTTGAACAGCCATCTCGAAAGTAAGTTAACGGCTCGCGGCATCAAGCTAGTCCAAGGAGGCGTGGGCGCCATCCAAACCGTCAATACCACCTTCAACAATTCTGTCGCCAACTCGAGCGCGGGCCAAGCGACGATGGCGGCGCTGATGATTTACAATCTTAAAGATGAGTTGCCGATCTACTATAGACTGTTGGAACAAGGAGACTGGGAGGGCCTTGGCGCTGAGTTTTTTAAGCGCCGTGTTCCCTTCGGCAGCGCGGTCGAGCGCGGGGTGATGGGAGATTATTACGGCGTTGCCTGGGAAGTCACTGCCACACTGGTCCCACCAACGGCACTCTTTAGAGTCGCGGCGACCTTGGGCGAGTATCTGGCCACGACCGGGTTTGAAACATTTTTCGATGAAGAGATGGATACCTTTATCGACAGTTTGTACGAAGGCGCCAAGTTTAGGGTCGCGGGTGTGGAAACGGTGGGTGAGGACATCAAGATCAGCAAATGGGAACTTATAAGCGTCACGTACAGTGGTAAAACTTATGATTACAATGAGCTGATCGATCTGGAAAGAGAAGGCGCCCGTGAAATGGCGGATTGTTTGCGCAAACCAAGCGACCAACGCGTGGAATGTTTCCCGATGGAGAAAATCCGCGACGGCCTCTTTGAATGGTTTCGTAGTGAAGACGCTTTCCGGCATCAATTCAAAAAAACCGATTCATGGATCCAGCTGATCGATGAAATGGAGAAGGAACCGCATGTCGGCCAGAAGCTCAAGGACTATTTCCGCTATCAAAAATACGCGCGGCTTGAGCGCATCAAAGTGGATTTCTTAAGACGCACGAAAGAAAAACTGGAAGAACGCCGCTCCGGCGAACAGGCTTCCTTGAGCGGCGAACTGCCCAAAATGTTCGATGAGTTGATGAAGACCGCTGATGATCTGGACATGCGCGTGCAATTAGAAGCGGAAATTGATGAAAAATTCGGTGGCGAAGTGGTGCGATTTTTCACCTGGATGAAAGACTACCTGCGCGGCACGTACCGTTATTTAAAAGGCGATGTGGATGTCTGGGATATTTATGAAGAGCTTTCCGCGTTTATTACCGAAAATTTAAGCGTTTACAAAAAAATCCAGGAAAGCCGCGATAAAACGGAAGAAACGTTTCTAACTTTAAACAAAGAAGATCAAGGCTTGCGCCTTTTAAAAGGGCCGTATTTCTTAAAGGGAAAATCGGAAGAAGATGAATCTACCTCGACAAAATGGATCGAATTGTCCGAGCAAGTGAAAGAGGACATGACGGACAAATTAACCGCTATCAAGATTGAAGAAGAGGCAGAGCCGGCTGAGCTCGATCTGAAAGAAGACAGCTATGATCTGGATATGCTCAATCGATTGATCTATCACGACTCATTTAAGGAAATGTGGAAACAGGTCAACAGCACTTTCACCGATCTTAAGATCCCTTCGTATCTTGGGAATAACCCTTCCTGGCAGAGCGTACCCAATACCACGGAAGGAGCGATAAACGATCAGGACCGCGCGCTCCAGCGCTACGGTTTTCATCAACAGCGCGTTGAGCAGCTCCTCAAAGAATTTCGCGAACATTATCAAGCTCTTATTAAAAACAAAGACAGCGGCTTGGCAGCCATGCTAACCAAATTAGAAGGACTTTTGGCAACGGCCTTGTCCCTCGAAAAGCAGGCCAATGACGCAAGCACCAATCTGACCAACGCTGCCAAGACGCTAGAAAAGGATTTGAAATCTCTGCAAGATGAACTCAAAAAATTATCGACTGAGGTCGATAAATTAAAAGCGAAGCTTACCGAACAAACGCCGGATGTCGGCGCGATTCGCGACGATCAATTTCTACTTGATCAAAAGGGAGAAGAACTCGCTGAACTGAGCCATACCATCGAGAATGATACGTTGTCCACTTGTGAGATCTATAAACAGATGGAAGGGATTGATGACATTCAAGCACTGGCCAATTTGGTCGGTCAGGCCAAAGATCATTGGGCCGATGTCAATGGAGGATATGAAAATTATAAAAGCATTCAAAATGACATCGATGCTGCCCAAAAGCGCGTGGAAGCCGAGCGCAAAAAGACCGGCGGCGCCGAAAAAATATTAAAGCGTTATGAGTCTTCATTGACAAGTCTGCAAAGCCGGATGGAGGGCGTACGCGCTCAGTTAACAAACATTCAGAAATTAGCTACGACCATCCAGGGATTTGAAACAAATGCGGGAGGGATTGTCGCAGAGGCCATCAAATTGGTTGAGGAGGCGACACCGAAAGAAGGTAAAAATTTTTCCAAGGAGGGCCAAAAGATCTTTAACCAAATGGAAAAGGTCTTAGAAGAAATCAAAGTTGCCCAAGCTAACATTATCAAAACCGCCAAAAGCGCGGGATCGAAGAAAGATGCTCTGGCCTCATCGCTTAAGTCGATTGAAAGTATGCTCAAAGAAATCCAATCTAACATCGATGGCTATAAACAGGAATTTACCGGTGAATCTCACAAAGAGCAATTAAAGCAAGCCTTGGCTGATTTTCAGGCAACGGTCGATGCCGCTGGGATATTTATTGATCCTATTAACACGGCTAAAAAGAGCGCGAAAGTCTGCATGGACGGCATCCAATACGAATATGACAAAAAGAAAACGCCCGAGGCGCTCACAACGGCGCTGGACTGTTCGAAGTTTCCGAATACGAGAGCGCAGTGGAATGAAAGCCATCAGGAGGCAGAGTGCGTGTGCTTTCCCGGCTTTGAATGGAATACGACCTCGGATGGTTGCGTTGAGGTTTCTGGAGTCCAGACCGAAGATAATCAAGTCGACTGCAGCCCGTGGCCAAACACCGAACCCATATGGGACGCATCGCTCCTGCAATACCTCTGCGCGTGCGTCAATGGAATGAAGTGGGATCAGAATCAGGGTCGCTGTGTTTCAGCTCAACAGCCACCGGCTGATTGCAGTCAATGGCCCGGCACTCAACCACAATGGAATGCCGCCACGCAACAATACGACTGTATTTGCGCCAACGGAACTCAATGGGATCAATATCAAGGAAGATGTGTCACTCCACAACAAATACAGGCTGATTGCAGCCAATGGCCGGGAACCCAATCACAATGGAATGCTTCTACCCAACAATTCGATTGCATTTGCGCTAACGGAACTCAATGGGATCAATGGCAGGGACGTTGTATTGCCCCACAACAGGTGCAGGCTGATTGCAGCCAGTGGCCGGGCACCCAACCAATTCAAAATGCGTACGGGATGATGGAATGCGCCTGTCCAGGAAATACGTATTGGAGTAACGGCCAAGGCAAATGTATCAGTGATGGCACGCAACAAGAAGGAACGCAGGGTCAAGGAGACTGCGCGCAATGGCCCGGAACTGTTGCGCAGTGGGATAATTTCGGCGGATACAACTGTGTATGCCCGAATGGAACACAGTGGAACCCAGGCGAGTCCCGTTGCGTCAGCACGACGAATCAAGGGTCTCAAACGGGCCAAGGCACAACGACCCAGCAACAGCCGACCGGTGGTAGCACCGGTAGCTCTGGAACAGGCACCGGGAGTGGCACCAGCACGGGTACCGGTACTACTGGCACAGGGTCTGGCGGCACCGGCACCACAACGCCACCAACCGGTGGTGGTGGAGGCGGTTTCGGCGGCGGCCAACGTTGTCCTGATGGCTCCATATCAATACTTGGCGTCTGCGGCGCTACGGGTGGCGGGTTCTAAGACACCGAACTCTCACTTAAATAAAAACTATAAATCAGCCTGTAAATCGTGAACCGGTTCCAAAAATATGACTAACATTAAAGAAATAACGTGTTTGGGTATATTTTTTCTTTTTCTCATTTTAAGTCAGACTTATTCCGTTTGTCACTCCTCTGAGCTGTTTACGGGGGCATGGAAAAACATTAAAGAGAATATTCAGGGCATAGAAGGGCTGGAAGACCTGGCCGTTGGAGCAGGGGCCCTGATTGCCACCAAACCTTACACGGATGTTGATGAGGAGGTTTCCGCGGTTCCTATTATCGTTGGGCGTTATAAACATTTTTATGTTGACGGAACGTCATTGGGGTATATTTTGCATGAAGGGGGGGAATCAGGTTTGGAGTTTTCCATGGTGGGCAAGCCGCGTTTTATGGGATATGATTCTGATGACGGAGCGGGTTTAACCGGCATGGAAGACAGAGAATGGAGTTTGGATGGTGGTTTGAGGATGGTTTGGGCTCATGATTTATTTGAAGTCAGTTTGACCGGGCTGGCGGACCTTTTGGGGCATCATGAAGGGCAAGAGGTCAGCGCCGTTATATCCAAAAAATTTTTTGAAGGATCGCTCACTCCGCGGATCGGGGTTAAATGGCAAAGTGCGGACATGATTGATTATTATTACGGGGTGCGCTCCAATGAGGTTAGGTCCGGACGGGCGTCGTACTTAGGAGATGATACGGTCAATTGGGTCGCGGGGGTGACCATAGCGGTTCCGATGGGAGAGGCGTGGGCTTTTACGGTTGATTTTGAGTATGAAGGTCTGGGGGATGAAATAGAAGATAGCCCTATTGTGAACGACCATGAAGTTTTGACTCATGTTGTTGGGATTGTTTATAGGTTTTAGAGGTGGGTTCCAGCAGCTTGGAAATTTTGTAAGTTTTTGCTATGATAACGGCATTAATTTATTACGTTTGGGTATAAAAACAAAAAGGAGTCTAGATCAATGGGAGAACATAAGATAAGCAGGAAAAGGGCGGTGCCTTACAAAGCGAAGAAAGCCAGATCCACGATAACAACCGTTATTGTTTTACTGGCTGTCATCGTGGTGTTGGCCATCGATATTTTTCAACGGCAGGACCGCTCCCCCATGGCTGAGGCCAATTTTGAACCTCAGCGGACAAGGGGGAGCGCTCAAGCCCCTTTGAAAATTGTTGAGTTTGTCGATTTTCAATGCGCGCAATGCGCCAAAGGGGCGGATGTCCTTAAGGAATTTATTGAAAAATATCCTGAGGCCATCCAATTGACGGTTAAATATTTTCCTTTGGGAGAGCTGAATTCCACGATCAGCGCTTATTATGGCGAATGTGCCGCCCGGCAAGGCAAGTTTTGGGAGTTGCTTGACCGGATGTTCAAGGAACAGGAGGATTGGCGCACCTTATTACGCGTTAAACAATATTTGGATAAGTTGGTAACGGATGCAGGGCTTGATATGGGTGAAATGGAGAAATGCGTTGAACGTAAGGATGTTAAAACCCTTGTTGAGAAAGAAAGGGCCATGGGGGAATCATACTTTATCAAATCCACGCCTTCATATTTTATTAATGGAGAATTGGTGGTGGGTGTTCATGCCTTACGGGAACATCTTGAGAAATATTTTGAAAAAAAGAGCGCGGATTCGATGTGATGAGATGAAAATCGCCTTCCTTGGGACGGGGCTGTTGGGTTACCCCATGGCCGACAAGGATTATTCAGCGGTGTTTGAAGTGATTAGTAACGCTTAGGAGGATAAGCGGTAAGTGATCGTGGTACGTTAATTTTTTAGATTACGTATGTATACCCAAACGCAACTGGTTTGTGAAATTAGAACAATGCTAGAGCGTTTGGGTATATTTTAAATGTCTTCGTGCCACGCGCCACGTACTACGTATCATTCATGGTCAGAATTCAAAACATCTCAAAATATTTTGGTCATGCCTGTGTCCTGAGTGATATCAGTTGTCATATCCGGCAAGGGGAGATCATCGGGTTTCTTGGACAGAACGGAGCCGGGAAGACAACGTTGATGCGAATTCTGACCGGGTATCTTCCTGCCTCGGTGGGCAGGGTTGAGGTGGATGGCCAGGACGTTCAAAAATACCCTTTGGCCATCAGGCGCAAGATCGGTTATTTGCCCGAAGTTCCACCGTTATATCCAAACATGACAGTGACAGAATATCTTCGTCTGGCCGCTGAGTTAAAGGACGTTCCTCCAAAACAGATCCGGCCCCAGGTCGACCGGGTGTTGGCTGACTGCCATATTACCGACGTATCCAGAAAGATCATCGCCACTCTTTCCATGGGGTATCGGCAAAGGGTCGGGCTGGCTCAAGCGATTATCAATGATCCGCGGGTCCTCATTTTAGATGAGCCGACCAAGGGACTGGATCCCATTCAGAATCTTCAGGTCCGCGATCTTATTAAAAATCTTGGAAATAAAAGGACGGTTATTTTAAGCACGCATGTCTTATCGGAAATCGAACAAATCGCCCATCGGGTCTTGATTATTAGGGACGGGAAAATTATTAAAGATGGATCTTTGAGCCATATTTTGTCTTCCTGTGGCCATCGGGGGGTGCAACTTCGAGTCAAAGGGGAATACGGCATGATTGAAAAAGCCATCCGAGCGACTCATGGGCTAAATGCGGTGGGACGTGTTTGTTTAGGGGGGGATCTCTATTATCTTGATTTAGAAGCCAGTGATCAGCTATCCAATTACAATGAACTGGCCCTTCAGCTCAACAGCCATTCAGTGGAAATACTGGAGATTAAAGAGAAAAAGAAAGGTCTTGAGGATATTTTTATTGAGCTTAATAAATGATGAATAAAATTTTGATCATCACCAAACACGAGTTATTTGCCTGTTTGCGGTCTCCCCTGGCGTATATTGTGCTGATGGTGACGACGGTGGTCTTTAACATTTTCTTTTTTATGATCATCGATCAAAATCGCGAGGCGAGCCTGCGCGAGGTTTTTCTCGTGATGGAATTTATGTTTGTTTTTTTGGTGCCGCTTGTGACCATGCGTATTTTTGCCCAGGAGAAATCCAGCGGGACGATGGAATTTTTGCTGACGACCCCTACCTCAGCCGGTACGTTGGTCATGGGGAAATATTTGGGGACTTTGGCGTTTTTTTCTTTGATGTTGGCCCCGGCGTTTGTTTATTATTTAATCATTGAATGTTTTTCAAGCCCTGACAGAGCGGCCATTTTGACAGGGTATTTCGGTGTCTGGCTTGAAGGGGCCATGTTTCTGGCTGTCGGAATCCTCACCTCCTCCTGGACAAAAAGTCAGACAATGGCGGCTCTGACCAGTTACGCGATCCTTTTTTTTCTGTATTTTTCGATGAGTTTCATCAGTTATGTCAGCGGTCCCATGGAGCAGGCCGTCCGTCATATCGCGACATTATCTCATCTGGAGAACTTTGCCGTTGGGGTCATCACAACGGCAGACATGATCTATTACGTTAGTATCATAGTATTTTGTCTTTATCTGACGCGGCTGAGCATAACAACCAGGATATGGCAATGAACCGGGATAACAAAAATATCTGGACTTCTCAGTTAAAAGAAAAAATGCTGGCCAGCCTGGCCATGCTCTCTTGCGGGGCCCTTTTGGTTTCGGTGAATTATCTGGCGGGTATTTATAATCTACGGAAGGATCTGACAAAAGCCAGGCAGCATACCCTTTCTAAGCAGACAAAGGAATATCTTAAACATTTAAAGAAAGAGGTAAAATTTACCGCTTTGTTGACGGGATTACCGCCAAAATATTTGGAGGATCTATTCAGAGAGTACGAACGGGTGTCGCGGGGGATTGTTAAAACTAAAATTGTTGATCCTATCGTTGATATCGGCTATGCCGCTCAGTTTGGGAATATCATCGATGGCAAACAAAAGAAAGTGGTTGTTCAATCCGACAGCGAACGGCGTGACATTGATTTCACGGAAGAGGTTTTGACTGAAGAATCATTAACCAACGCTATTTTGCGGATTACAAGAGACGCCCGCAACATCTGTTTTGTGCAGGGACATGGTGAATACAGGATTGATGAAGAACAGGATAAGGGGTTGAGTCTATTGGCGAAGCTCCTGGCGGCGAATAATATGTCGGCCAGGCCATTATTTATTGAAGCGAGCGGAGGAATTCCAAAAGATTGTGACGTGTTAGCCATTGCTGGCGCGCAGAAACATGTGACTGAGATGGAAGAAAAGAAGATAGATGAATATTTAAAAGACGGAGGGGACGCGCTGTTTTTGGTGGAGCATGTTGTCGTGACAACTCCGGATCAGCCGTTAAACGAAGAGCAGTTGAGGTTAAACCCGTCTTTAAATGGCATCTTAAAAAATTGGGGTATCAAAATCAACGATGATGTGGTGGTGGATCTTCAAAGCCATGCCTCTGGCGATGTGGGGAGTCCCGCGACAGACAATTACATGGCGCATCGGGCCATTGTGTCAGGTTTGGATTATTCTTTTTATATCCGGCCGCGGTCCATTTCAATTATTTCCCAACGCCGGGAGACGCTGAAATTGGCTCCGTTGGTTTTGACAAAGTCCACTAAGGATAGCTGGGGGGAAAGTGACAGGACCCTTCACGTTAAATATGATGAGATTTTGGATCGGCCAGGGCCGGTGCCCATTGCTTTTGTCATCTGGGAACCAAAAGAAAGAGATGAACCTTCTGATACGCGGATCGTTGTTTTTACCGATGCCGATTTTTTAACGAATCGATTTATTGGTTCTTACAGCCACGCGCAATTGGGGATCAATGTGGTTAATTGGCTGTCTGAGTTGGATTATAAGGTATTTATCGACCCTAAAACAATTGAAGTCACACGTCTAGAGTTGACCAGCGCGCAGAAACGTTTTGTTCTTATAGTTTTAACAGTTATACCTGTAATGATTTTATTATTAGGAATTGTTGTATGGGGGCAACGCAGATAAGAAAGTCTTATGCCTGGAAGTGCCAGCACCATTTTTTGAGGGACTCCTTTTTTACTTGCCTGGACAGTGGATTTTGTTTGGAAGGGTATTTCCAGTGGAGCAGTAACAACGTTTGTCACCCTGCGTAGAAGTTTGTTATGGACGAGACGCAGTTCGTTGTCAGCGATGCGCGTATCGTCTTTGGCGGCGAAGGATGGTGGACAAACGGTCAGGAATAAAGTGATTATTAGGGGGATTGATAGATTTTTTTTCATTTTTTTAATGGTTAATAAGGTTAATGGATGATTTGATTAAGAAATGAACATGCATTTTCAAAAAAGTGGTTTACTCTAGCATAAAACTTCGCAGAAGTAAGCGGTTTCTTGTTATTTTTCTCAAGCATAGGAGAGCCGCCTAAGACGTGTTATAGTTTAGATGAGACATAAATCCACAGACATTAGCCGCACATCACAAACAGTTTTTTGCAGAGCTTCATTCATCATAGAGCAGCAAAATAATTGCGCTGATGAAGAGATGATCAGCGAATCGAAAGGAGGGGACCCAACATGAAATATGATACTTTAATCGTAGAACCGTTCTTCGGTATGATGGCGACGGTAATGAGTTTTATCCCCACTTTGTTTATCTCTTTGGGTATTCTCGTGGTTGGCACTGTCTTGGCGCATGTGGTGCAGAAGATCATAACCCATGTGTTGCAATCCATTGAATTCGATACGGTGAGTCATAAAATCGGTTTATCCAAAGCGTTATATAATGGCGGGATAAAGAAATCACCGAGCGCGATCGTCGGCTGTCTCACTTATTGGGTGTTGATGGTCACGTTTCTGATTATGTCCATCAAATCTTTTGGGCTTGGGACGGCTTCTGAATTGATTGACAAAATTTTGGCCTATATACCACACGTTATTACCGGTGTTGTTGTTTTAATCATCGGTATGTTATTAGCCAAATTTGTGGCGACGCTTGTGTATGTTACGGCCAAAAATACGGATATGCCGCTTCCGGCAACCTTAGCGCGTATCACAAAACTGGCGATCGTTATTTATGTTTCCATCATATATCTTAAGGAAATCGGGTTTGTTTCTCTTTTTGCAGGGACGCATTATACAATATTTATTGCGGGTATTGTTTTTAGTCTGGCGTTGGCTTTCGGGTTGGCGGGCAGAGATATTGCGGCCCACTACCTTCATGTATTTGACAAGAAACCGCATAAATAAAGGATGCTTAAGGTTAGTCAAAAATGTCAGGCTGCCTCCCTTAATTTAAAGGGAGGCAGCTTTTTTGTAAGCCCTTGGCGGAATGGGTTATGTCTTAAAATACCTGTAAATTCAGTTCAATAAAAAAGGGCATGAGGTATTCTTTGGTTAGAGAAGTCACTAAACCCTGGCCTCACCAAAGGCCAAAACCAAGGAGACACCT
>Ga0247727_10014537_pt1 | contig 13059 bp, 13 predicted proteins | sample WisWelCaveWW1625_FD_202498 | JGI IMG/M metagenome (GOLD analysis project Ga0247727, IMG submission 202498) | Biofilm microbial communities from Wishing Well Cave, Virginia, United States - WW16-25 | ecosystem: Environmental > Aquatic > Deep subsurface > Groundwater > Cave microbial mat | place...
ACTACAAGCCGGGTGAATCTCTGCTCAGCCACACCGGCCTGATGCGCAGTTATTACGAAGCCCGCAAACAAGTGGCCGGCAATCTTTCGGAGGCCGCTCCGGAATCCGGCGTCAAAACCGTAGCGGTGTTGGATTTCGACAACAACTCCATTGACGACGTCGCGCGGCTCGCCAATCTTGGCAAAGGCCTGGCAGATATCTTGATCACCAATCTGTCGGCGTTGAGCAAAATAAGAGTGGTGGAGCGCGAGCGTATCAAATTTGTTTTGGATGAAATTGCGCGCAGCGAGTCCACCCTTGGCGGCAAACGCGTGACCGACCCCGAGTTTGCGGTGCGTATCGGCAAATTGATGAGCGCGCAGTCCGTGCTCATCGGCAGCTTCATGAAGATCGGCAAAAAATTGCGGATCGACCTGCGGCTGGTCAAAACGGAGACGAGTGAAATTCTCAAAGCCGATTTTGTGGACGGCGGCGCGGATGAGATTTTTGACTTGGCCAAGAAACTGACGACGAAGGTGGCGCAGAATCTTGACGTCGTCATCGGCAAAACCGATCAGCAGAATTTAGAGCGTTTGCAACCTAAAGCCGTGCCCATGGAAGCGACCATGGCATATGCCGAGGCGCTCGACATGCTCGATCAAGAGCGTTATGCCGAGGCGCAGAAGCTGTTGGAAAAAGCTCTGGCGCTCGCGCCGGATTTCCAATTAGCCCAGGAAAAGATGAAAGTGCTGCAAACTTTTGCGAAGGGGTGAAAAAACCAATCACCATCGGCTGTTGCGGTTTCGCGATCAACCAAATTCGGAGAGAGGCATGAGAAGCATTAATTTCTTTATCATTTTTCTGCTCTTTTCTCTTTTTAATACCGCATTGACGCAGGAAAACATTTTGCGTTCCGGCCCAATGGTCGGATACGGCGAGCAGACCGAAGTGATGCTGTGGATACAAACCGCGCAACCGGCAGAGGCACAAATTCGTTTTTGGCCGGAAACCCTACCGAGCAACGCGCGTCTCAGTGCGCTTGTTCAGGCAACCTCCGAAAGCGATCATATCGCCCGTTTTGTGTTGGCCGGGCTTCCACCGGGCACGCGTTTCAATTATGAGCTTTATCTCAATGGCGTGTTGACGCCGCGTCCGTATCGCCTTGCTTTTCAAACCCAGCCGCACTGGCAATGGCGCACCGATCCGCCGGTGTTCACGGTCGCGATCGGCTCCTGCGCTTATATCAACGAAGCCGTGACCGATCGCCCGGGCAAGCCTTATGGCAGCGATTATGAAGTGTTCACCGCGATGGCGGCGCAGCAACCGGACCTGATGATTTGGCTGGGCGACAACACGTATTATCGCGAGCCGGATTGGTTTTCGGAAGCCGGCATGCGCCATCGTTATGCGCACACCCGCGCTCTGCCGGAATTGCAGGCGCTGCTCGGCGCGACGCAGCACTACGCGATTTGGGACGATCACGATTACGGCCCCAATGACGCCGACCGTTCTTACCGCATGAAACCGGCGGCGCTGCAAATTTTTAAAGATTATTGGGCGAACCCCGGCTACGGCGTGGAAGGTGTTCCGGGCGTCTTCACGAGATTTGAGTGGGGCGATATCGAATTCTTTTTGTTGGATGATCGTTATCACCGCGCGCCGAACCATCTGCCGGAGACGCCGGATAAAGCCATGTTCGGCGCCGCGCAAATGCAGTGGCTTGTGGAATCGCTCGTCAATAGCCGGGCGCCGTTTAAAATCATTGCCAGCGGCAATCAGATGCTGAATCCGCAGAATACTTACGAATCCTTCACGGCTTACAAACGTGAACAGCAACAGCTTTTGCAACGGCTACAAAATCAAAAAATCTCCGGCGTGTTGTTTCTCTCGGGCGACGTCCATCTCACGGAACTCATCAAAATCGAATCCAAGGGTTTTTATCCGCTCTATGATTTTACCAGTTCGGCGCTCACCAGCGGTTTAAATACCTCGGGAAAAGAAGCGTCTAACCCGGCGCTCGTGCCGGGCACGTTGGTCGATGATATGCACAGTTTTGGCCTGTTGCGTTTTGACGGCCCGCGCCCGGAGCGGCGGGTGACGTTGGAATGTTACGATAAAGATGGAAAGAAAAGGTGGCAACATCAAATTGCGGCGAAAGCGTTGCAAGCGCCGGCAGGGAAGAAATAATGCTATAATTTGCAAAAAGTGGCGATGGCATCAGTGTAGTGTTCGATATCTTTCAGCCCTTTTTGCATAACATCATAAACTTGACGATAATCAATTCTGGCATAAGCATGTACCGTCAAATTACGAAAACGAACCATGCTTTTATAAACTTCAGCGTCAGAGAGCGAAATAACACTATGTTCGGCAAGTTTATCCATCGCTTCACCTGCACTGCCCGGCAACCCCCAATCTTGATCAGCAATGAGGTAATCAGCAAGATCGATGCAACCTTGAATGGCGTTTTGAAAATTCAAGAGCACGATGTCCTGAGAATCTGCGTCACTCAGAAACTCGTTAAGACTGAGGTGCAAGCGTGTTTGAATTCTCGCCAAGCTTTGGCGAATTTGAATGATCTTCGCTAAAACGCGATTTGCTTCTGGCATGGTTTCTTATTTTTTCGGCGTAAGCCTTTAGTATTCTTTCGTAATGCGGCAGAAAGTCATAATATTCATGATTTTTTTTAATAACAAACTCTCGGCGCAAATCCGGAGCACGATCACAGAGCAGAATGCCTTTTGAGAAGATCTCGTGCAGCAGCGGCAAATGCTCCATTTGATTCAGCGTCTTGACGTCCGCTTCGCGATGAAAAGCCGCTTCGATGTCACAAATGACATGCGTTTCCAACGAGACTAATTCTTCCGGCGAAAACGGCTCGGCGATGAGCAAAGCCACGTCGATGTCGCTGTTGAACCGCAACTTTCCCGTCGCCGCCGTGCCGTAGAGATAAGCGGCGTTAAGGCGGGGATAGCGCTTAACGATCTCTTTTAGTTTTTCAATATTCATACTGTCAATTTACCTTTTACTTGTCAGATTTTCAAGCAAAAATTTTAGAAAAAATTCTTGACATTAACAAAACGGTTGTTTATATTTCCAATCACCTTAAAGAGAAAAATATGAAAATGCAGCACACTTCCACCACGCGATTTTATTTTAGCTACTGGTATTGGCGCCAATGTAGCCATGGTGGAAACTGCCTGTACGATTCGCGACAAGCCTAGACGCTTTATCATATTCAAACAGCCAATACAACCCCACCATGGCAATCGCCGGGTGGGGTTTTTTATTTTGCCGGATAATTTTTAGAACAGCAAAATGAATATCACCCCCTCATTTGAAGAATTTATTCGCCTCGCACGGCAGGGTAATATGGTGCCGGTGAGTTTGTCGATGCTGGCGGACACGCTCACGCCGGTTTCCGCTTTTTTGCGCTTGTCCGAGAAGCAATCTCATGTTTTCCTTTTGGAAAGCGTTGAAGGCGGCGAGAAAATGGCGCGTTACTCCTTTCTCGGGGTCGCGCCGCAACTCGTCGTGCGTTATCGCCGGCAATTCTCGCCGCGCCAGCTTGAGATTGAAAATCATTCCGCCCCGGCCGCTCTTGCTGATCGCGACGGTAATGACTCCGATATTTTTACCTATTTGCAGATGGCCCACAAAACATTTCAGCCGGTTCGGGTGCAGAGCTTGCCGCGTTTCACCGGCGGTTTCGTCGGTTATTTCGGTTACGATACCGTTCGAGATTTGGAAACGCTATCCGTCCAGCCCAAAGCAGACAGGCATGAACACCATGAAGCCGCTGAAGCTGAGCCCGCAACCGGCTTGTCATTTCCCGATGCCGAGTTTGGATTGTATGATACCGTCGTCGCTTTTGATCACGCGCGCCAGCAGATTCTGTTGATCACCCACGTTTTTGTGGAAGAAGGCGAATTGAATTTGCGCCGGCGTTATGAAGAAGCGCTTGCGTGCCTGGAAAATTTGCGGGCCCGCCTCGTTCGGCCATTCACGCCCCCGGAAAAAACCTCTGCGGCAAACCCGTCATGGCCCGAGCCGCTTTCTAACTTTTCTCGAAAAAAATTTCTCGCTGCAGTCGCTTGCGCCAAAGAGCACATCGCCGCCGGCGATATTTTTCAAGTGGTGCTCTCTCAGCGTTTTTCCTGCGCGCTTTCCGTCGACCCTTTTGAAGTTTATCGCGCCTTGCGGCTCGTCAATCCTTCGCCGTACATGTTTTTTCTTAAACAAGGCGACAAGGCTCTGATTGGAGCATCGCCGGAAGCGTTGTTGCGCGTGGAGAATCGCGTTGCCGAAGTACGGCCGATTGCGGGAACGCGCCGCCGCGGCGCCGAGGCAAATGAAGATCGGCGGCTTGAAGATGAATTACGCGCTGACGCCAAAGAGCGCGCCGAGCATCTGATGCTCGTTGATCTCGGCCGCAATGATTTGGGCCGCGTCTGCGAATTTGCCAGCGTGGACGTGAATGAGCTGATGGTGGTGGAGCGCTATTCGCATGTCATGCATTTGGTTTCCAACGTGCGCGGAAAATTGCGCCCGGAATTGGATGCGATCGATGCGCTGCGCGCTTGTTTTCCCGCCGGCACCGTGAGCGGCGCGCCCAAAATTCGCGCGATGGAAATCATCGATGTGCTTGAAGATGAGCGGCGCGGACCTTACGCCGGCGCCGTCGGGTATCTCGATTTTTCCGGAAACCTTGATACTTGTATTACCATTCGAACGATTTGGACGCAAGGCCAACGCGCGTTTTTCCAAGCCGGCGCCGGTATCGTCGCCGACTCCGATCCGGCACGCGAATATCAAGAGACAATAGAAAAATCGCGCGCGGTATGGAATGCGCTTGACCTCGCGGAACGAGGATTGGACGCCCCAGCTGAAGGCGTGGGGCTAAAATGTGAAATGCCGCTTAAGCGGCATCGGCTATCTTTAAAATCTGGTAATACCCTTACGTTTTACGAATTATGATCCTCGTCATCGACAATTTCGATTCATTCACCTACAACCTCGTGCAATATTTCGGCGAGCTTGGGGCGGAGTTGCGCGTGTTTCGCAACAACGCCATTACCGTCGAGCAGATTGCCGAGATGAAACCAACGGGCATTGTGATTTCTCCCGGGCCAGGACGGCCTGAGGAGGCCGGCGTGACGATTGCGTCGATTCAGCAATTTGCCGGAAAAATTCCATTGCTCGGCGTTTGTCTCGGCCATCAAGCGATCGGCGCGGCGTTTGGCGGCCAAGTCGTGCGCGCGCCGGAATTGATGCACGGCAAAACTTCGGCGATTCAGCATGACGGCAAAAAACTGTTTCGTGATATCGAAAATCCTTTTATTGCCACGCGCTATCACTCTTTGCTCATTGCCGAGGAATCACTGCCGTCCTGTCTCGAAATCACGGCGCGCAGCGAGAATGGACTGATTATGGGCGTGCGCCACCGCGAGTTTCTGATTGAGGGCGTACAGTTTCATCCGGAGTCGATCATGACGACCGTCGGAAAAAATATTTTGCGAAATTTTTTGCGGCTTTGTTCCAGCAATAATCAAAGTGAGGCAAACGCGAACGGAGCAATAGTCCAATCTTATGTTACGCCGCTATCCAACCTTAATACAAAATCGGAAAATCGTATACTGCAACAAGCCATTGCAAAGGTGATCGAGCGTGTTGATCTTGACCGCCGCCACGCTTACGAAGCGATGAAGGAGATCATGAGCGGCGCTGCGACGCCGGCGCAAATTGCGGCTTTTCTCGTGGCGATGCGCATGAAAGGCGAACGCGCGCCGGAGGTCGCCGGTTTTGCGCAAGCGATGCGCGAGCAAGCCACGCCCGTTATCACGCGCCGGCAGAATCCGATTGATCTGTGCGGCACCGGCGGCGATGGCAAAGGCACGTTCAACATCTCGACGGTGGCGTCGTTTGTCGTGGCTGGCGGCGATGTGCCTGTGGCGAAACACGGCAATCGGTCTGTCTCAAGCCAGTGTGGCAGCGCCGATGTTTTAGAAGCGCTCGGCGTTAAGATCGATCTCACCGCAGCGCAGATGGGACAATGCCTCGATGAAATCGGTATCGCGTTTTTGTTTGCGCCGGCTTTGCACCGCGCGACTAAATATGCCGCCGGTGTGCGCAAAGAAATCGGCGGACGCACCGTCTTCAATATTCTCGGGCCACTCACCAATCCGGCCGGCGTCAAACGGCAGTTGTTGGGCGTTTATCATCGCCAGCTTGCGGCGCTCATGGCGCAAGTTTTGGCCGAGCTTGGCGCGGAACATGCGCTCGTCGTTCATAGTGATGACGGCCTGGATGAAATCTCGGTGCAGGGTCCGACACATCTATTCGAAGTGTGCGCGGGCCGTATCGCCGAAAGAACGTTGACGCCGGAAGATTTTGGCATGGCGCCGTCTCGCGGTGACAGCATGATGGGCGGCAATGCTACACTCAATGCGCAGATTGCTTTGCATATTCTTCAAGGTGAGAAGGGCGCCACCCGTGATATCGTGGTGGCAAATGCAGCTTGCGGATTTTTAGTGGCAGGCGCCGCCCAAAATCTTACCGAAGGCGTGGCGCTGGCCAATCAAAGTCTCGATTCCGGTGCAGCACTGGCAAAGCTCGAAGCCTTGCGCCAGATGAGTCAAGGTTTCGCATCTTCTAATTGATTGAATTGTCATTTCGAGTCCCGAGCCCGAGACGAGAAATCTGTTGTTTAAAAGATTCCTCGCCGACGCTGGGAATGACAGAATGGCTTTATTATACCAAGATAAAACTTGTGTAATGCTCGCACCTAACTAAATATTGACCATGTCAATTCAATCGCAAGACACTTTTCTCGCGCGTATGTTATCACACAAACATAACGAGGTGGAGGGCAAGAAGCAGAAGTTGCCTTTGGGTGAATGGGAGCAACTCGCGCGCACGCAACCCGCGCCTCGTGATTTTCATCAAGCGCTCACGACCGGCGAAAGTGTTGCCGTGATTGCCGAAATGAAAAAAGCCTCGCCGTCCGCCGGTGTGTTGCGCGAGAATTTTGATCCAGCGGCTTTAGCCAAAAGTTATGCAACGAATAACGCGGCGGCTATTTCTGTTTTGACAGACGAAAAATTTTTTCAAGGAAAATTGTCGTATTTGCGCCAAGCGCGGGAAGCTTGCGCTTTGCCGATGCTGCAAAAAAATTTTATCGTAGATTCCTATCAAATCGTGGAAGCGCGAGCTTTCGGCGCCGATGCGATTCTGCTCATCGCCGCGATTCTTGAGCAACCGCACTTGGTTGATCTTTTGGCGGCTACGCAAGAATGGCGCATGCAGGCCTTAGTCGAAGTGCATAGCCCGGAAGAAATCGCGCACGCTTTGCAAGCCGGCGCTGAGATTATCGGTATAAACAATCGCGATCTCAAAACATTTATCGTCTCGCTGACAACGACGGAACAACTAGCGCGACTTGTTCCGCACGATTGCGTTTGTGTCGCCGAGTCCGGCGTGACCTCACGTGCGGATGTCGAGCGTTTGGCGGCTTGCGGCGTCGATGCCATTCTCGTCGGCAGCTATTTGATGCGTCAAAAAGATCCGGGTGAAACTTTATCAACATTAATCGGAGTGCCGCGCCAAAAATGATTCCGGTCAAGATCTGTGGCATCACGCGCGTTGAAGATGCATTGCTGGCGATTGAGTTAGGAGCGGCAGCCATCGGTTTGGTGTTTTATCCGAAAAGTCCACGCTGCCTCGAAGCAGGCACCGCGGGACTTATCAGCGAGAGGCTGCCGTCGCATGTTGCGCGTGTCGGTGTGTTTGTCAATCCCGATTTAGAAAGCATGAGGTTAATCGCGAAAAATGCGCGACTCACGCACATTCAGCTTCACGGCGAGGAAAGTGTCGCGTTGTGCCGGCGCGCGCCGCTGCCGGTGATCAAGACGGTGCGCAACGCAAATGAATTAGAGAAATATGTGACTACACCAGTTGCGGCTTTTTTAATTGATAGCAAAACGCCGAATCAATTCGGCGGCACGGGACTTTTAGCGGATTGGAATTTCTGCCGGCACGTGCGTGAACGCGCGCCGGTAATTCTTGCCGGCGGGCTGGCGGCGAATAATATTGCCGAGGCCATGGCGCGCGCCTCGCCCGACGCGGTTGATCTTTCGAGCTCGATCGAGTCTTCTCCCGGTGTTAAAGATGAGCGTAAGCTGCAGGATTTCTTTGCAACATTGAAAAAAATAGAAGCAAGTGAAGTCCGACTGGGGCACGACGACTTTTCAAGTTTTGCAAAACTCCGTTGCCCAAGTCGGACTTCGCACTTTGGAGGTTGATGAATGGATTTTTCTCTTTATCCTGATCGCGATGGGAAGTTCAAAATCCCGAATCAAAAATTCGCGTTCGGCGGGCGTTACGTTCCGGAAGTGTTGATGCCAGCGCTCGATGAGCTCGAGCAAGCTTATAATGCCATCCGGCACGATGCTGATTTTCAAAATGAGCTGGCTGAAGCGTTGCGTTCTTTTGCCGGCCGTCCGACACCGCTGACGTTTGCGCCTCGGCTTGCAGAGCAAATCGGTGCGCCAATTTTTTTGAAACGCGAAGATCTGCTCCACACCGGCGCGCACAAAATCAACAATGCGATCGGACAAATACTGTTGGCAAAAAAAATGGGCAAACGCCGAATTATTGCCGAGACCGGCGCGGGGCAACACGGGGTCGCCACGGCAACGGTTTGCGCCCGCTATAATTTACCCTGCATGATTTATATGGGGGAAGAAGACATGCGTCGGCAGCGGTTGAATGTGTTTCGCATGCAACTGCTCGGCGCTCAAGTGGTGCCCGTCACCAGCGGCAGCCGCACGCTGAAAGACGCGATTAACGAGACCATTCGCGATTGGGTGACCAATGTGCGAGATACGTTTTATCTTATTGGTTCCGTCGTCGGTCCGCATCCATATCCGATGATGGTGCGAGATTTTCAGCGTGTGATCGGCGAAGAAACGCGCCAGCAGGTTCTTGCGGCCATAAAAAAAATGCCTGGCCACGTTGTCGCTTGCGTCGGCGGCGGCAGTAACGCCATCGGCATGTTTTATTCTTTTCTCAATGACTCTTCGGTGCAACTGCACGGCGTCGAGGCTGCAGGAGGCGGCCTCGAAACCGCCCGGCATGCAGCCACGCTTTCCCGCGGTCGCGCTGGCGTGTTGCACGGTGCGATGAGTTATCTTTTGCAAAACGACGACGGCCAAATTCAGGAAGCGCATTCCATTTCCGCCGGCTTGGATTATCCCGGCGTCGGCCCGGAGCACAGTTTTCTCAAAGAAATCGGGCGTGTGCAATATGACGCGATAACCGACGAAGAAGCGTTGAGCGCTTTTGAAAATCTCGCGAAACTCGAAGGCATTATCCCCGCGCTCGAGAGCGCCCACGCGATTGCCTATTTGCAAAAGTTAAAAAACTTTGTTACAATGAACGAGGTGATTGTGGTTTGTCTTTCGGGGAGAGGGGATAAAGATTTTGAAATAGCGCAGACGGCTAATAGCCTCGCAAAATTTGCAGGTAATCACGCGCGCCATGAATGATACGATGAATTTCTACGACCGTGCCTTGCACAATATAAAAGACAAGATACTTGTCGAGAATTGCCATACGATAACCTTCGACATGCAGTTCTTCATCATTCGGAATCTTGCCAAAAAAAGGCGAACGTTTAAGCCGTTCGAGCGTCTTAATAAATTTTTCTTCAAGCTTTTCGGCCGCATTAGGGCTTTTTTCTATGAGATAGTCGATAATCTGAAAATAATCTCTTTCGGCTGGCCGCAACACACGAACCTGATAATGATCGTCGTTCATTTGCGTCGAGCTCGCGCCAATCTGGCTCTGGAGCGGCGGCGCAATTCTGCGATAGTTATACCCTTGTCCCCTGAGGCCGCTGATTGTTTCGCTTCATCGAGCTTATTCCTGAGATTCATCATTAACTGCATTCGATCGAAAACCATTTGGTTCATGAGCACAACGCTGCCATTGCCATTTTCAGTTAAAAAAATCGGCTGGTCTTGCTGTTGACAAAATTCGAGCAAATTGCCAGTATGGCTGTGCAACTCAGATAGTGGACGAATGATTGGCATAATGCACTCCGGTTAGATAATTGATTATGTATATAAAAATAGCTATTTTCATTTCAAAAGTCAAGCAAAGTATATCGAATTTCAAAGCCAGACGAATCGTGTTGACATGAACTTGCCTCTGCAAAACTTTTTACTCACCCGTCGCGAGAAGAATCAAAAACTCCTCTCGCTCTTTTTGACCGCCGGTTTTCCAAAAATCGAAGCGACGCTGCCGCTGCTGAAATTACTTGATGAGGCCGGCGCCGATCTTATCGAGCTTGGCATTCCTTTTTCCGATCCGCTCGCCGACGGCCAGACGATTCAACGCGCCTCGCAAATCGCTTTACAAAACGGCATGACTTTAAAAAAAGTTTTAGCGATTGCCGAAAAGGCGGCACCCTCGTTACGCGCGCCGTTGATTTTAATGGGATACTACAATCCCATTCTGCAATTCGGGCCGGAAGCTTTCATCCGCGCCGCTGCCGCCGCGGGTGTGCAGGGATTGATTATTCCGGATCTGCCGCTGGAAGAAAGCCTGACGCTGCGTGAAATTGCCGGCGAAGTGGGCATGAGTTTGATTTATCTTGTCTCTCCGAATACCCCGTCTCAACGTCTCGCGGTGATTGCTGAATTGACGACGAGCTTTATTTATGCGGTTTCTGTGACTGGCGTCACCGGCGCGCGTGAGAAGGTGGCGAATCTCACGCTGGAATTTTTACAGAAATTGCGGTGGCAAACCCGGCATCCGCTCCTCGTTGGCTTCGGCGTCGCGAGCGGCGCCGAAGCGAAGCAGTTAGCACCCTTTTGCGACGGCGTGATCGTTGGCAGCGCGCTGCTCAACTGCATTGAAAAACATTGGAGGGCGGAGGCGTCAACTTCGCCGGTTCTTCATTTCGTCAAGGAATTGCGCCATGGATTGAATGCCGGACAGTAATGCCTCAGTCTTTGGTGGAAAAACGTAGCGCAGCCATCCTGGCTGCAAGCAAGATGCTTGCGCTACCCACCTGTAACTGAGCCATTACGCCGGACAATGAAATTTGTTTTGATTTGATGAAAAAAGACTATGGATATTGAAAACTGGCGTCACCGCATCGATGCGGTTGATTTGAAAATTCTCGCGCTGCTCAACGAGCGCGCGCGTTATAGCCTCGAGATCGGCAAAATCAAACAACGGTTGGGCCTGCCGATTTATGTCCCCGAACGGGAGCAACAAATTTATGAACAAGTGGAACGGCTGAATCCGGGGCCGCTTTCCGGCAAAGCGATACGCCGGCTTTTTGAGCGCATCATCGACGAGTCGCGCCGGCTCGAAAAGGAAATGAGCGAAAATGCTGAAATTAAATAACCGATCGTAGATTGTCGAAAGGAGAAATAAATCCATGGTGGTTGTCATGAATGAAAATGCTGTAGAAGAACAGATTCAAAGCGTCATCGCGCGTTTGGTGGAGATGAAATTTGACGTGCATCGGTCGACGGGGGTTATTCAAACCGTGCTCGGCGCGATTGGCGACAAGCGCGGCGTCGATCCTCGTAATTTTGAGTTGATGCCCGGCGTGCATGAAGTCTTGCGCATTACGACGCCCTATAAACTCGCAAGCCGTACGTTTCATCCGCAAGACACGGTGATCAAAATTCGCGACGTCGAAATCGGCGGAACGACGGTGGTGACGATGGCCGGGCCTTGTTCGGTAGAATCCTTGGAACAAATCGAAATCATTGCGGCGCTGGTGAAAAAAGCGGGCGCCAAGATTTTACGCGGCGGCGCCTTCAAGCCGCGCACGTCGCCGTATTCCTTTCAGGGGCTGGGCGAGCCCGGACTGAAAATACTCCGCACCGCGGCCGATAAAGAAGGACTCCTCGTGGTTTCGGAAGTAATGGAAGTCGCGCAAGTGGCGGTGGTGGCGGAATACGTCGATATTCTGCAAGTCGGCGCGCGCAATATGCAGAACTTTAGCTTGCTGCGCGAGCTCGGCAAAATTCGGAAACCGGTTTTGTTGAAACGCGGCATGGCCGCCACGATCGAAGAGCTGCTGATGGCAGCGGAATATCTCATGGCCGGCGGCAATTATCAAGTCATTTTATGCGAACGCGGCATTCGCACGTTTGAAAACGCCACGCGCAACACGCTCGACATCTCGGCGATTCCGGTGGTCAAGAAGTTGAGCCATCTGCCCATCATCGCGGATCCGAGTCACGGCACCGGCCGCCGCGACAAAGTGGCGCCGATGGCGCGCGCGGCCGTGGCTGCCGGCGCCGACGGTTTGCTCATCGAAGTGCATCACGATCCCGAGCATGCACTTTCTGATGGCGCGCAATCGCTGCTTCCCGAACAATTCGCCAAATTGATGGAGGAATTGCGGATGATTGCAAAAGTCATCGGTAAAAAAATGTAACCTTGAAAATGCTAGTTGCCGCATTTAAACATATCGCCGTGGTCGGGCTGGGTTTGATCGGCGGTTCGTTGGTCAAAAGTTTTCGCCGCACGATGCCGGGAAGTAAACTCATTGGCATTGATTTTCAAAACGTCGTCGATGCGGCGCGTCATGAACTTGACGATGCATTTTTGCCGCATGAGATGGCGCGAGCGCTACGAGACGTCGATCTGGTTTTTCTGGCGACGCCGATTAGCCGTATTTTGTCGCTCTTGCCCGCCGTCGCCGCGGCGATTCGTCCGGGCGCTATTGTAACGGATGTGGGAAGCACAAAAAGCGCTATCGTCGCAGAAGCGCAAAAATATTTTACCGGCACGCGTTATTTTATCGGCGGCCACCCGATGGCCGGCCGCGAAAAAGGGGGTTGGGAAAATGCCGATGCCGGTCTCTTTGAAAACGCCGCATATGTGCTGACGCCGTCGCCAAATTTTCCCGCACCTTTAGTCGAGGATTTGTCATTATTCCTGCAAACCATTGGCGCGCGCGTGATGATTCTTGACGCCGCCACGCATGATCGTGGCGTTGCCGACCTCAGCCATTTGCCGCAATTGCTGGCGGTGGCGCTGATGAATTTTGCG
>Ga0247727_10014538_pt1 | contig 13058 bp, 9 predicted proteins | sample WisWelCaveWW1625_FD_202498 | JGI IMG/M metagenome (GOLD analysis project Ga0247727, IMG submission 202498) | Biofilm microbial communities from Wishing Well Cave, Virginia, United States - WW16-25 | ecosystem: Environmental > Aquatic > Deep subsurface > Groundwater > Cave microbial mat | place...
CGCAAGGCGGAGAAAAGTACGTCGCCGACAAGGTCGCCGATTGGAGTCTCGACCTGAAACCCCGCCCGCACCACTTCGATCGGCGCGTCACGGTCGCAACGCCGCTTCAGAAGGCGGGCGCGTACCTCGTCACCGCGCGGATGGCCGACGGCAACACGAGCCGCATCGTCATCTGGGTCGCCGACACGGTGATCGCGCGAAAACCGCTCGCCGGCAAAACGCTGCACTACGTGGCCGACGCCGTCACGGGCGAGCCGATCCCGCGGGCGAACCTCGAATTCTTCGGCTGGTCGTGGCGGCAGCGACAGCAAAAGCAACAAGAGATCGTCACGCACAATTTCGCCGAACTCACGAACGCCGACGGCCAGGCGATCCCGCAAGAAGTTCCCGCGGACAAGGCGAAGGACACGCACGGCTGGCAGTGGCTGATCACCGCCCGCAAGGACGGGCGGCTCGCGTACCTCGGTTTCACTCACACGTGGGGAGGCACGTACCACGACGCCGAATACAACCAGGCGAAGGTCTTCGTCATCACCGACCGGCCCGTGTACCGCCCGAAGCAGACGGTGAAATTCAAATTCTGGGTGCGGCACGCCAAGTACGATCAGGCCGACACGTCAAGCTTCGCCGGCCAGTCGTTCGCCGTCGAGATTCACAATCCGAAGGGTGAGAAGATTCTCACCAAGTCGTTCAAGGCCGACGACTACGGCGGGTTCGACGGCGAGTTGGAACTGCCGGCCGACGCCACGTTGGGGCAATACGCTCTGAACATTCCCAGCCATCGCGATCCGGTGACCGGTCAGCATTTTTCAGGCGGCGGTTCGTTCCGCGTCGAGGAGTACAAGAAGCCGGAGTTCGAGGTCACCGTCGAGGCGCCGACCGAGCCGGTGATGCTCGGCGAAAAAATCGCGGCGACGATTCGCGCGAAATACTACTTCGGCGCCGCGGTCACGCACGCGAAGGTGAAGTACAAGGTGATGCGGTCGTCGCACACCGACTCGTGGTACCCGCCGGGCGATTGGGATTGGCTGTACGGGCCGGGCTACTGGTGGTTCGGCTACGACTATCACTGGTATCCCGGCTGGCATTCGTGGGGCTGCAAACGGCCGATCGCCTGGTGGTGGCGCGGCGGACATCAGCCGCCGGAAATGGTCGCCGAGCAAGAGGTCGAGATCGGCGAAGACGGCACGGTCAAAGTCGAGATCGACACGTCGGTCGCCAAGGCGATCCACGGCGACCTCGATCATCGCTACGAAATCAGCGCCGAGGTCGTCGATCAATCGCGTCGCACCATCGTCGGTACCGGCAGCGTCACAGTCGCGCGCAAGCCGTTCAAAGTCTTCGCGTGGACGCACCGCGGCTATTACCGAACGGGTGACGTGATCCACGCCTCGTTCGCCGCGCGCACGCTCGACTCGAAACCGGTCACCGGCACCGGCAAGCTCGAACTGTTCAAAATCACGTACGAGCCGAAGCGTGGCGACGACGGCAAGCCGGTCGCTGGAGCCGCCGGCAAACCGATCCCGATGCCAGTCGAAACATCCGTCGAAAAGTGGGACCTCGATCCGAATGCCGAAGGCCGCTCGGAGCAGCAAATCAAGGCGGCCGCGCCGGGCCAGTATCGGCTGAGCTACCGTGTGACCGACGCCGCCGAGCACACGATCGAAGGCGGCTACCTCTTCACCGTCGTCGGCCAAGGTTTCGACGGCGCGGCGTTCCGATTCAACGACATCGAACTCGTGCCCGACGCGCGCGAGTACCGGCCGGGTGAAAAGCTCAAACTGCAGATCAACACGAACCGCGTCGGCAGCACCGTGCTACTCTTCGTGCGGCCGGCGAACGGCGTGTACTTGCCACCCAAACTGATCAAGTTGAAGGGCAAGAGCACGCTCGAAGAGATCGACGTCGTGGCCAAGGACATGCCGAACTTTTTCGTCGAAGCGATGACCGTATCCGGCGGCAAGCTGTTCAGCGAGACCAAAGAGATCGTCGTCCCGCCGGAAAAGCGCGTGCTCAACGTCACGGCCGAACCGTCGCGCGAATCGTACAAGCCGGGCCAGAAAGCCGGCGTGAAACTCAAAGTTACCGACCACGCGGGCAAGCCGTTCGTCGGATCGACCGTCGTCGCGATCTACGACAAGTCGGTCGAGTACATCTCCGGCGGCACGAACGTGCCGGAGATTCGCAAGTTCTTCTGGGAGTGGCGTCGCCACCATCAGCCGCACACCGAATCGAGCCTCGACAGATACTTCCACAACCTGCTCAAGAGCGGCGAGATCGGCATGGGTTACCTGGGCGTGTTCGGGCAACTGGTCGTCGATGAGTTGGACGACCGGATGGCGTTGGAGGAGGAAGGAATCAACTCGCAGACAGCGACACGATTTCGGGCCGACCGAGGCTTACGAAAAGCCGGGATGGCTGGCGGAATGGCGCCCGCGAGCGCTATGTCCGAATCGGCCGCACTCGGCGACGACAAGAGCGTAACGAACTTCGGCCGAGCCGAGGCGAAAGACCAAGCGGGCGGCCCCGGCGCTCCGCTCGTCCAGCCCACCGTGCGCAAAAACTTCGCCGACACCGCGCTCTGGGTCGCCGCGCTCACGACCGACAAGGACGGCACGGCCGAGGTATCGCTCGACATGCCCGAATCGCTCACGACCTGGAAGGTCCGCGTCTGGGGCATGGGGCACGGCACCAAAGTCGGCCAGGGCGACGCCGAGGTTGTCACGAAAAAGGACCTGATCGTCCGCCTGCAGGCCCCGCGTTTCTTCGTGCAGAAGGACGAAGTCGTACTGTCGGCGAACGTTCACAACTACCTGAAGAACAAGAAGAGCGTGAAGGTCGTGCTGGAGGTCGAGGCGGCGGGGGAGCCTCACGCAAAGGCGCAAAGGCGCAAAGAAGGAAAGAAGGAGCATGAAAACGATGCGTTTGCTTCGGGCCTTTGCGACTTGGCGGCTTTGCGCGAGAATTCCGCCTCGTCGAAGGGCGAATTGATTACGATCCTCGGCGACTCGTCGCGGTCGATTGAGATTGATGCTGGCGGCGAAGCTCGCGTGGATTTTCGAGTGCGGGTGCTCGACGAGGGCGAGGCCGTCGTGCGCATGAAGGCGCTCTCGGACGAAGACTCCGACGCGATGGAGTTGCGGTTCCCGGTCTACGTGCACGGAATGCTCAAGACCGAATCGTGGGCCGGCGCGATCCGGCCGCAACACGACGGCGCGAAGGTCACGGTCCGTGTGCCGGCCGACCGGCGGCCAGAACAGACGCGGCTCGAAATCCGCTACTCGCCGACGCTCGCCGCCGCGATGGTCGATGCACTGCCGTACTTGGCGGACTATCCGTACGGCTGCACCGAGCAGACACTGAATCGGTTCTTGCCGACGGTCATCACGCAAAAGGTGCTCATGAACATGGGCCTCGACCTGAAGGCGATCGGCGAGAAGCGAACGAACTTGAACGCTCAGGAGATCGGCGACGACCGCGACCGGGCGAAGCAGTGGAAACGATTTGATCGCAATCCAGTGTTCGACGAGGCCGAGGTCCGCGACATGGTGAAGGCCGGTGTGAACCGGCTCACCGAAATGCAACTTTCCGACGGCGGCTGGGGCTGGTTCTCCGGCTGGGGCGAACATTCGTGGCCGCACACCACCGCCGTTGTCGTACACGGATTGCAGATCGCTCAGCAGAACGACGTGGCACTCGTGCCCGGCGTGCTCGATCGCGGCGTCGCGTGGCTTAAGAACTATCAAGCCGATCAGATTCGCCGCCTCAAGAATTGGCGCGACGGCAAACCGATCGATACGAAGCAGCCGGCGAAGCAGTTCGCCGACAACCTCGACGCCTTCATCTACATGGTGCTCGTCGACGCCGACGACAAGAACGGCGAGATGCGCGACTTCCTCTATCGCGACCGCACGCACCTGGCCGTATACGCGAAAGCGATGTTCGGCCTGGCCCTCGAAAAACAAGGTGCGGCTGAGAAGGAAAAGCTCGACATGATCCTGCGGAACATCGAGCAGTTCGTGGTGCAGGACGACGAAAACCAGACCGCGTACCTCAAGCTGCCCGAAAACAACTACTGGTGGTACTGGTACGGCAGCGAGGTCGAAGCGAACGCCTACTACCTGAAGCTGCTCGCGCGGACCGACCCGAAGGGCGAGACCACCGCGCGGCTCGTGAAATACCTGCTCAACAACCGCAAGCACGCGACCTACTGGAACTCAACCCGCGACACCGCCGTCGCGATCGAGGCGTTCGCCGACTTCCTGCGCGCCAGCGGCGAAGACAAGCCCGACCTCACGCTCGAAATCTGGATCGACGGCAAGCGCCACAAGGAAGTCGCGATAACAGCCGACAACCTGTTCACGTTCGACAACAAGCTCGTGCTGGCCGGCGACGCCGTCGAAACCGGCGAGCACACGATCGAGTTCAAGAAGCGTGGCCGCGGCCCGCTCTACTGGAACGCCTACCTCACGAACTTCACGCTCGAAGATCACATCACTCGCGCCGGTCTGGAAGTGAAAGTGAACCGCAAATTCTACAAACTCGTGCCGGTGAACAAACAGATCGACGTCGCCGGCTCGAAGGGTCAAGCCGTCAAGCAGCGCGTCGAAAAATTCGAGCGGCAAGAACTCCCGAACCTCGCCACGCTCAAATCGGGCGACCTCGTCGAGATCGAACTCGAAATCGACTCGAAGAACGACTACGAGTACCTCATGTTCGAAGACATGAAGGCCGCCGGCTTCGAGCCGGTCGATCTCCGCAGCGGTTACTCTCCGAACCCGCTCGGCGCCTACATGGAACTCCGCGACGAGCGCGTCTCCTTCTTCGTCCGCGCCCTCCCGCGCGGCAAGCACTCGATCGCCTACCGCATGCGCGCCGAAATCCCCGGCCGCTTCGCCGCCCTGCCCACGCGGGCCAGCGCGATGTACGCGCCGGAATTGCGGGGGAATTCGGATGAGATCAAATTGAGGATCGAAGATTAAGCCCTATCGATAAGCACCGCCACGCGTCGAGATCGCTTCAATCCAGACGATCCCTTCCGCGGGCTGGATGGAGAAGACAATTCGCCAGTCGCCTAGTCGGTAGCGTAAGCTGCCAGACAGGCTGCCTCGCAGGGCGATGATATTGTTGCTGCTGAAATTGCCCGCTTCGAATTGTTGAAAGGCACGGTCAACTCGCGTGCGGACGGTGCGATCGAGACGGCGGTAGACTCGCTCAGCTTGCGGTGTGAGTCGAACTCTAAATCTTGGCTCTGATTTCACGCCACGGAGTTCCTTGTTTGCGCTTGGCTTGCTTCAATCCCTCCTCGACGTCCCGCCGCATCTGCGGATCGCTAAGAATCTCCATCGTGGCATTCCATCCCTCGCGGTCTTCCAAGTACGACAGGAAGTCCAGCACGATGGGCAATTTCCGCGGCGAGATTCGCCGGATTTTTTCCGCCGCTTCTTGTCTCAGTACTGCGTAGCTTGGCATTGGCGCTTCTCCTTGGGGTTCAATCATACTCTGCGAATTACTCCAATACCAACAGGTCGAGTAGCAGGGCGATGGGATGGGTGGCATGCCGTCAGCTTTGAGTCGGCATGCCCACGCAGAGCCGAGGTCATGGCACACATGAACTCAAATGGACCCACTTCCGGCGTTTCGTCACTTTTCGAAGTACTTATTCGGAATCTCCGCTCCCGCGACGTAGCTCAGCTTTCCGACCTTGCACATCTGATACACGTTGATGCGAAAATCCGGGCACGTGCTGACCAGGCAGTAGGCGTCGGTCGGTGTGAAGCCGAAGTCGGTGATGAGCCAGTCCATGAGGTTCACGGTGGCGGTTTCGACGGCGACTTCTAGCGGGCGGTAGGCGTGGACGGAGACGATCGAGTTGGGCTTTTCGATGCGCATCCACGGAGCGCGTTTTCCTTTGATCAGATCGAGTTTTACGCGGACGGTGGCGCAGGTCTCGGCGGCTGTGCCGGTGAACTCGGTGTCACCTTGGCTGGCGTGTACGTCCCCCAGGTAGAAGAGGGCACCGGGGTGGTAGACCGGAAGGAAGATTTTGTTGCCGGGCGCGACGTCGCGAATATCCAGGTTGCCGCCCCAATCGCCTTGGCCGTCGAGGCTCGTGGTGACTTCGCGCTCAGGGGCGACGCCGATCGTGCCGATGAACGGCGTGATGGACCAGGAGATTCGGTCGTTGAAATGGATCGTGCCGTCGCGCATCGTGCCGCTCGGGCCTGACGTGTGACGAAAGATCTTCGTCGTGTACTCTCGGGACAGTTCCGGCCAGCGCGTCGATTCGCCGAGCGGTCCGCGGCGCGGGCCGACGGCGATCCACGAATAGTCGGCGACGAGGATGTCTTCGATCGTGACGACCAACGTGTCGCCGCGTTCGGCTCCTTCGAGAAACACTGGCCCACCGATCGGGTTGGCCAGCGGCGGCGAGCGATCGAAGCCGGGCCGCCGACCCGGAATCGCCTTGTCCGACTCGCTCTTAAAATAGCCAGTGCTCGCGTCCCACGTCTCGATCTCGAAACTCTCGCCGCATCGGACGCGCAGAAGCGGCTCGTCCTCCCAATCAAAGGCATACTTGCGTGCGTGTTCGCGTGCGATTCTCTGCATTTTTCCGTCCTCGATTGTTGACCGATTCACTTTTCAGGCACTCGCAGCTTGTCGGCAACTTGCTCCCATCCCTCCAGCACGATGCCACCACGCGCCGGTGCTTGCGGGACAAGCCGGACCAGCCGGCCGCGCGCGTCGGACCAGCCCACGTAGCGCGAACCGCCGCGGAGCGTAATCTCATAGCGGTCGAGTCGAACGCTTTCACCTTGGTTTTCGACGGTGTCCTCACCTTGTCGGGTGATCGTAAACGTCGGCCGCAGCGGCTGCTGCGTCGGATGAATCCACAGTCCGGCAAACTCTTGCTTGCCGCCCCGTACTCGATCGTAGCGGCGGGCCATGAGAAATGCGTCGGTCCAATCCGGCGCCGAGGTCACGAGCACTGCGCGAGGACAGTCGAGTTCCGTATTCTCGCCGCTGTGCCGCGTCACGCGGGCCTTGCCGTCCTTCACCGCGACGCTGGCCGATTGCTTCTCGTCGCCTCGTTCGGTCGTGACCGAAGCTTCAAGCAATCGATTGTCTGAATCGAATCGGGCGACCACTTTGAGGTTCGACTTTTCACGTCCCGTGACGCTGGTGATCACCAGTCCGTCTTTCGATGGCCGAATTCGGATCTCACTCTCGGACACCCACTCCGATCCCGACGGCCTAAGAAACCGCGCGGTTTCGAATTGTGCGGCGGCCGGTGTCGTCGTCTGCGACGCGAGCAGGCAAAGGGCGAAGCCAACCGCGGCGCAGAGTTCTTGAAGAAGCAGCGACGTGATTGCGATCATGGGTGCCCTGCGCTTTCCTTCGAGGGAGTCGTCAACCTAATCGTTTGTGAGGCAGCGGACCAAAGCATATCATTTAGACGGAAGGTGGAGAAATCAATGGCCGCGCGACAGCCGGTGCAATTTGAACCCGAATCGATCCGGGCCGAGTACGAGCGGCACGGTGCCCGGCAATTTTACGAGCGATCCGGCGGGCAGTATCGGAACCCGCACGAGCCGGTAGTCGAGCGCGTGCTGCGCGCGGCGGTGACGAAATGGTCGCCGGACCTAAGCCGTGTGTTGGACTTGGCCTGCGGGAGCGGCGAGGTGACGCTGGTGCTGCGTTCGCTGGGCGCCGGGACGATTCACGGAATCGACCCGTTCACTGCGGATGCGTATCGCGAACGAACCGGAGCCGATGCAGAGCGATTGACCTTTGAAGAGATTGCGGCCGGCGCGCTGGCCGGTCGGTGCTACAGCCTGATCGTGTGCAGTTTCGCGCTGCACTTGGTCGAACCGTCGCGGCTGCCGACACTGGCCCATCAGCTCAGCCGAGTCGCCGATTCACTTTTGATCCTGACGCCGCACAAGCGGCCGGTGCTCAAGCCCGAATGGGGCTGGCAAATGGTCGGCGAGATCGTGATCGAGCGAGTCCGGGCGCGCTATTACCGCTCGACGGAACCGAGCGATCCTGCTTGAATGAAATCACGATTTTGGAGTGCGGTGGCTTGACACCGCTTTCACTTTCAATCGACCCCTGAAATCCAAAGCGGTGTCAAGCCACCGCACTGCAAAATCGAAATCATGTCGATGACCAAGCCCCGCGCCGCGTACGTTCACGTGCCGTTCTGCAAACACCGCTGCGGCTATTGCAACTTCACGCTCGTCGCCGGCCGCGATGATCTGATCGATAGCTACTTGAAGGCGATCGAACGCGAGCTGAGTTGGCTGGAACGACCGCGCGAAGTGGAAACATTATTCTTCGGCGGCGGCACGCCGACTCATTTGCCGCCGGACAAGTTGCGTCGGCTCATCGAAATTGTTCGTCACTGGTTTCCACTAACCGCGGGCCACGAGTTCAGCGTCGAAGCGAATCCGGCCGACCTCGATTCCGAGCGAGTTGCAGTGCTGGCCGAGCAGGGCGTGAACCGGCTCAGCCTGGGTGCCCAGTCGTTCGACGCGGAAAAACTCTGCCGCCTCGACCGAGATCATGACGCCGAGGATATCGCACGCAGCATGGAATTGGTCCGCCCGGTCGTCCACTCGATCTCGCTCGATTTGATCTTCGGAGTCCCAGGTGAGTCGCCCGACGTGTGGGAAGCCGACCTCGCGGCCGCGCTGAAACTTCAGCCGGACCACATTTCAACGTACGGGCTGACGTACGAACGGGGCACAGCTCTGTGGTCGCACTGGCAAAAGGGACAGGTGCGGCCGCTGGGTGAGGAACCGGAACGCGCGATGTTCGAGCGCGGTATAGACGTGTTGACCGATGCCGGGTTCGAACATTACGAGGTATCGAACTTTGCGCGACCCGGTCACCGCTGCCGACATAACGAGGCGTACTGGTCGGGCGATGAGTACTACGCGGTCGGTCCCGGTGCCGCTCGGTTCGTGAACGGCCGACGGGAAATCAACCATCGCAGCACAACGACCTACATCAAACGCGTGCTGGCCGGCCAGTCGCCGGTGGCCGATTCAGAAGAACTCTTGCCCGAGGATCGCGCGCTGGAGCTTTTCATTTTTGGCATGCGGCGGCTCGGAGGCGTGGATCGCCGCGAATTTGCCGAGCGAACGGGATTCGATCTCGAGGCACTCGTCGGCTGCGAACTTCACCGATTCATCAATCGCGGATTGCTCGAAGAGGTGAACAGCCACGTGCGACTGACCAGGGAGGGACTTTTCATAAGCGACTCGATCTGGCCGCACATCTTAAATGCATGAGCCCCATGCTTCGATCGCGCTGGGAACCGGCATCGCAATTGATGCTGATTCGCCATGGCAACAGTTGGCTCATTCGGACTGCACGGAAGCCAGCCAGAAACAGGTCTTACGTAGGAAACCTTAGCCGAAAGAACAATCCTCCCTTGCGACCCGCACACTGATCTGTCCGCGCCATCCGCACCTAATCCCCCATCAATGCAGCACGCCCCGCTCCCTCTTCTGGTGGCCTTAATCCCGCTGGCCTCTCCGACTTCACGTAGGTGAGTTTTCCATCCGAATATGACCAGGTTTCAAGGCAGTAGTCTCCACTATAGAGGCTAGTTCCGTACGTGCCTGCAATACGGGGCCGAGTTTTCACCTGAACGTCATAACCGTTCGTTGCCTTGGAAACCCGTTGGATGATGCACCACCAGCCGGTGACTCGAAGATTGGGATCGGAGAAACACCAGCTAAAGGTTTTGCTTCGATCTGCCACTTTAGGATCCTTTTGCGAAAAGGCTGCGGCGATCTCCTTCTGCAGATCAAGCTCACTTGCGGAAACGTTTGACGCCGGAAATGCCTCTGTACCAAAGTAAGCGTTAAGCTGCGCCGCACGTACTGCTTTCATCTTCGCTTTAGTTTCAGGCGACGGCCAACCCTTGTTATCAGAGCTTTTTTTCTTTGTAACCGGAAAGTTTTCCTGTACCGTTGGGACATAGACGCGACCAAATGTCGCAGCTGCGCACACCCCGATGAACGCCAAGCCCATGATTGTTTTGCTTCGCATATTCGGCTCCTTTCGGGTGGACTCTGTTCGAGAGAATCAGAGAACTTCAACCAGCTTCCACGTGTCAGCTCCTGTTTTGATCTTCTGAAAATGGCGCTCGGTGAAATGGAAGTACTGCAGATCGCCAAAGCAATCCTTGATCACCATGCGGTTCTGTTGGTAAAAGTCGTCAAAGACATCTCCCACAGCGGCATTGACAAAACCTGGCAATTGAATTCCGACAAACTTCCAATCAATGATGAAACCACAATCAAAGTAGAACTCGTTCCCTGGACCTGACCAGTTTTCGCTCATCGGAGGTCGCCTGATCTTCTCTTGCGGATAGCCATCCACGCAACAGCTCAACTTATGATCTCCACATTTCACCTCAAAAACAACTTTTAGCCACATCACGCCGCTGGCGTCGGGGACATCACTATCGATTCCGAGGCCGGACAGTATTTCGTCGTGGTCGGGACCATTAACCGTTACCCCTCGGGTAACCGAGGAATCGTGGGCGGGAGTTCCGTCCATCCCCGCTGCCCAACTTGCGCGGCAGAAAACTTGATACGAACCAACGTGGGGCTCGTCCACGACCATGGTTGAAGGCGTACTTGGATGAGTGACCGGTGACCCAGGTACCCCGCCCGATGTTCATCGGTATTGCCACAAATAGCTGTTCGGAATGGGGTCGTCTCCTGAATGAACAGCCGTGTACGTTACCGCGCATGCCCCCACACAGATCGGATCAGCGTCTACGTCGATTCGCACCAAGAACCCTTTGTAATAAGCAGCACCGAGGAGTCCCCCAAAGATCAATAGGATCGGTACCTTCTTCAGTGCATTTGGCATTGGTTCACCTTCCGCAACTGGTTTTCCAAGAACTTGAACGCCCGAAGTGATGCAGACAACTTCAGTCTCCTTCTTTTACGGCTCAAATTACCGGGCGCACTCACCGCCGTCAATCATTTTCCTGTAACCACTGGGTAACATGGCGGTAACACAGCGGACACGACTGGCCGCGCTGAGAATTTACTCGACGTATCAAGCCGGTCAGGGTGAATTCGCAGCAAGCCCGTCACACTTCGCTGCAGGCACGGAAAATGTTTTCGCCGAGCGTCGGGTCGATTCGTTTCGCGGCCACGAAGTCGCGGAAGCTCTTGCGGTTGGCAATGTCGGCAAGGTTAATGACCAAGCGATACTCGTGTTTGTCGGCGACGCGAATGATTTCGCGGCTTACACGTTTATTGCCAAACGCGTCGTCAATTGCATCGCGAAGCCGCTTGGCTTTCATTCGGTCGAGTTGCAAGACGCCACGCGGCGTGCAAATTCGGGCATGAATGAATCTGAGCAGCGTCGCAAAGGAACCTTTCGACAGCCCAACTTGCACGCCGTCCAACTCAATGATGTACTTGCCGTTCTCACAGTCGCCCGTCAGAATCAGCCTGGGTGGACGGCTGCTTGCACGAGATGTTCGCGACTTCTGCACTTTGCGCCCCTTACGTCCGGAGGGGGGTATGCCGCATGTTTTGAGCCTCGAACACACTGTTTTACGGGCATTCAACTCCAAATACCAGGGTCGCTTGGCCGGCTTGCCGCAAGTTTCTTTCAGCGCAAAACGCCTCCATAATACATGATCGAGAATTAGCGAAAAAACCGGACATTCCGATCGCAAAATTTCTGTGAGAATGGGAAGATTGTTCGTAAGTCCTTATGCCTGAATGAGACAGAACCGCGCAGGTTTTGCCCTCGATGAAAGCCTTCGACACCTCTAAGAATGGTCCAACGATTCGCCGGAGCACACCGCCGGGTGAGCATCGGCCGGTGATGCTGGCGGAAGTCCTGAAGCTGCTCGACCCCAAGCCCGGCGAGATCACGGTGGATTGCACGCTCGGAAATGCGGGCCATGCCACTGCGATTCTGGAACGAATCGGGCCGTCCGGCAGGCTCATCGGTATCGACTGGGACGCTGATAATTTGTCGCACGCACGCGAGCGACTGGCCGCAACTGGTTTCCCGTTTTCGATCCATCAATCAAACTTCGCGGGACTGCCGAAGATTCTAGCGGCCGAGCAGCTCGCGGGGGTCGATATCGTGCTCGCCGATCTCGGCATGTCGAGCATGCAGGTGGACGACCCCGAGCGCGGGTTTTCGTACGTGCGCGACGGGCCGCTCGACATGCGAATGAACCGTGCGCGCGGACGCACGGCCGCAGAGCTTCTCGCGACGATTTCCACAGACGAACTGGCCGAGTCGCTGCGCGAATTCGGCGACGAGCCCGAGGCGGATCGAATTGCGCAGGCACTCGTGACCGCCCGCGAACAAGCGCCGCTCGCCCGCACATCCGATGTGACGCGAGTGATCGGCGAGTTACTCAGTCAGCCGGTCACGCGCGATGCCGGCTGGCGGCTGCGTCCGCAACCGAACCAGTGGCGAATCCACCCGGCCGCGCGCACGTTTCAGGCGCTCCGAATGTTGGTGAACCGTGAACTGGCCAACCTGCAGGAATTGCTCCGCGTCCTGCCCCAGTGCCTTGGCCCCGGCGGCCGAGCGGCGATCATCGGATTTCATAGCGGAGAAGATCGTCTGGTGAAGGAGGCGTTTCGCGAGGGACTCGGTCGTGGAGTGTTCGGCAAAGCGTGCGACGAACCGACGCGGGCCAGCGAAGCCGAAAAGCTTACCAACCCGCGTGCCCGGTCGGCGAAGTTACGCTGGGCGCGGCGGTTCGAGTAGACTGTCCCCACCGACGGAGGAGTGGGTTTGGGAATGGGAACGGAAGCCCACGACGTTTGTCGTGGGAGTAGTCCTGCGATGAACCTAGCCCGGATTATTCACGTGTCCACCGTAGCCCAACGCGCAAGCGAGGAATGAGCAAGGAGCAAGGAGTTTACCTCGCTTGCGCGTTTTGAAGTTGCGCTTTTTGTGTCTTCATTAGACCGCACTTCGGTATTCCTTTTGAACGGCACAGCGGAGCAGCCGTTTCAGCCGTCGCAATCCGTTGGGGCTTTCGAGTCGGT
>Ga0247727_10014539_pt1 | contig 13058 bp, 14 predicted proteins | sample WisWelCaveWW1625_FD_202498 | JGI IMG/M metagenome (GOLD analysis project Ga0247727, IMG submission 202498) | Biofilm microbial communities from Wishing Well Cave, Virginia, United States - WW16-25 | ecosystem: Environmental > Aquatic > Deep subsurface > Groundwater > Cave microbial mat | place...
GAAGTTGGCCATCGTGCTGATGAGAAATTCGACGTACTGCAGCTTGGTAATCATAGCCGCATCTTACCCTGCAGTTGTCTCAAGCGAAAGTCCTGAGTACAAAACAGGTGATGACCTCAACGTGTTTCCAGTCTTTTCGCCGAGGCGAGTTCGTTTGAGTTGAAGAAATCTTATTCTTGCCCATTTTAGGGGTTCTTCCGCATGTTTCGTGCTGTGACTACATCGTTAAGTGGAGGATCATCAGAGATTTTCCCTCTTAGAGAACGAGAAAATCAATGACCGTCAATATGTGTGGCACGCCCTTGGCCAAGATACGCATCTCCACATCTACAATCGAGAGATTTTGTCATCCACACGATCGTTTCGAACGATCTGAACACTCTGGGCGCTGTTGCGCAGCGTGTCCTTGACGCAACGCGAACGTTTGATGCCACCAATGGCATGTTCGACTCTGATGCGAATACGCGAGAGCGCGCGGTTGGGCCTCTTCTCGCCTGGGGTCAGCTCTTTGCCTCGTGGCTTTTTTGGGGCTGCTGGGTTTGGTGGACGTTGGGTTCTAGCCTTGAAAATCAGTATCCTTGTGAAGCACCGCCTGGTGTGGATAAGCAATCTGCTCCTGGTCAGCCACTTTCTTGTCATGCGTGTTGCCGGCGTGCGTGGGACTGAGATACCCCACGCGCTTCGAGCGTGTGTTCACAATGCGGATAGACTTTTTGATACACCAAGATGAACAGCAATTTCTGTTCGATGGTATCTAACCGGCCACGACGCCCACCGCCCACTTTTCGCTCGCGCTTCCGTCCTATTAATCTCTGGTGGCTTTCATACTGGCAACGGTAGGCTGCAGTGAATGCGGGCAACCATGATTTGAACTCTTTGAGTGTCAGTCCTGTAAATGTCAGAAATTTTTGCCGATCTCTTTTCAACTCCGTATACCGGAGCATAGACATAGTTTAAAAGTTATTTCTTACAACGTCTAATACAATTGGGTGTCAGCGACCGCGTAGACATTGGAGCGAATCTGTTGCGCCACTCTAGATTAGTCTTTAGAATGTTTCTGTGAATACCCCAACCCCAATCCACGGAACGACTATTCTCGCTATTCGTTCTATGCAAGAACGCAAAGCGGTCATCGCCGCTGACGGGCAAACGACGATGAATACGATTGTCATTAAAAGTACGACGCGCAAAGTTCGAAAAATTTACGACGATAAAGTGTTAGTCGGCTTCGCCGGCTCGACGGCCGATTCCATGACTCTCTTTGAGCGTTTTGAGGGCAAGCTCAAAGAATTCGGGGGAAACTTAAAGCGCTCCGCCGTCGAGCTGACCAAAGATTGGCGCACCGACCGAGTTCTGCGCCGACTCGAAGCCCTGATGGCTGTCGCCAATCAAGAAGGACTCTTAATGATCTCTGGCAGCGGTGATGTCATCGAACCCGACGATGAGATGATTGGGCTCGGCTCTGGAGGAGCCTATGCACTGGCGGCTGCTAAAGCGTTGCGACAAGAAACCAAATTACCCATTCGTGAGATCGCACAAAAATCATTGGAAATCGCCGGAGCGCTGGATATTTACACCAATCAAAAAATCGTCGTCGAAGAACTGAGCTGGTAAAGGAGTTTTTTAATGCCCGATATTATTGAGATTAATCGTCACTTAGAGATAACTGAAAACAAAGACGTTCGCTTGGATGATCTTTCACCCGCTCAAATCGTCGCCGAGTTGGACAAACATATTATCGGCCAAGCCGAGGCCAAAAAAGCAGTCGCAATTGCCCTGAGAAATAGACTGCGGCGCCAGCGCGTGCAGGGCTCAATCCGAGAAGAAATTAACCCAAAAAATATCTTGATGATCGGCCCCACGGGCGTTGGGAAAACTGAAATTTCGCGGCGATTGGCTTCGCTGACCAATTGCCCCTTCTTAAAAGTCGAAGCGACCAAATTTACGGAGATTGGCTATGTCGGTCGTGATGTCGATTCGATGATTCGCGATTTGGTCGAAGCGAGCATCAACATGGTCAAGCAAGAAGAGATCAAGCGCGTCGAAATCGAAGCGAGAAAACATGTCGAAGAAAAATTATTGGATGCGCTCGTCGGTGCGGCGCCTCCGCCCGGTGCGGACCCAGAGCGCAAAGAAGAGCGCGAGGAGTCGTGGAGACGCACGCGAGAAAAATTTAGAGAGCGTTTGCGCGCCGGAGAATTAGAAGAGACTCTAGTAGAAATCATGGCCAAGCGCGAGCACCCCTTCCAAAACGTCAACGTTGTCTCCAGCGAGGGCTTTGAGCAAATGGGCATCGATGTGAGCGAGCTCTTGGGTAATATGATGCCTCAACAGATGGCCAAAAAACGCTTCACAGTCAAAGAAGCCAAACAGATTCTCTTTCAGCAAGAAGCCGATAAACTCATCAATCAAGAAGAAATTCGTCGTCGCGGCGTGAAGCGTGCCGAAGAAACGGGCATTGTCTTCTTAGATGAAGTGGACAAAATTGCCGCGGGCGGGCGCGAAGAGCGTCATGGCCCCGGCGTCTCGCGCCAGGGCGTGCAACGTGACTTGCTGCCCATTCTCGAAGGCTCGAATGTGCGCACGCGTTACGGCACGGTGAACACCGAAAATATTCTCTTCATCGCCGCCGGCGCGTTTACGATGGCCAAGCCCTCTGATCTTATCCCTGAACTGCAGGGCCGTCTGCCGATTCGCGTCGAGTTAAAACCCCTGCTTCGTGAAGATTTTAGGCGAATTCTGGCCGAGCCCGCCGACTCGATCACCAAACAATACCAAGCCTTGCTCGGCGTCGAGAACGTCGATTTGAGATTTACGACCGATGCGCTTGTAGCCATCGCCGACACTGCGTTTCAGTTGAACGAGCGCATCGAAAATATCGGAGCGCGACGCTTGCATACGGTGATGGAGAAGCTTATGGAAGATATTTCTTTTGAGACGGCGAACTTGCCCTCGCTCAAAACAATCACGATTGATGCGGCTTACGTGCAAGAAAAACTCAAGGGCATCGCACAGGATGTCGACTTGAGTCGGTATATTCTCTAAGGCATAAAATAGAATTTACTAACGTACAGCGGGGACGGGTTGGTAAGGTATTTTTACAGCACATTGACTCGTCGAACATAGAAAGCTAAACTATATTCGGTGTTTATTATGACCGTCAATACCCAGATCAAATTCAGCTACGAGGACTACAAGAATATGCCTGAGTCCGAGATCAGGCGTTATGAGCTCTTGGAGGGTGAGCTGCATATGGTGCCATCGCCAAGCTTTGAGCATCAGCATGTGTCGGTTAATTTGGTCATTGAGCTGGGAAACTTTGTGATGCAACGTGAATTGGGAACGATACTCGATGCCCCATTGGATGTTGTGCTCACAGATGAAAACAAAGAGAGCATTGTGCAGCCCGATATTATTTTTATCTCCCACGCTCGTTCCAAAATTATTCATCGCGAAGAGATTCGCGGTGCACCGGATTTGGTGATTGAAATTCTGTCTCCCAGCACGGGCCAGCGCGATCGCACGGCCAAGAAGACCCTCTACGCGCGGCACGGCGTCACCGAATACTGGATCGTTGATCCAGAGACGCACACTGTAGAAGTGATGAAACTTACGGCTCGCGGGTATCGCCTGGTTGCGACGTACAGCAAAAAAGAAACGGTGCGATCGCCCTTACTCTCGGGCTTGGAAATCTCGCTAAAGAAAATTTTCAAGTAGACTTCCATAGAGCATCATCGCCCAGGTGACGCCTCAATACTTCTCCTAACTCAAACAAGGGCAGTCCCACTATATTCGAGTGTGAACCTTGTATTGATTGTACCAATGTGGCTCCCAAGCCTTGGACAGCATAAGCTCCGGCTTTATCTAAAGGCTCGCCCGTGCTCACGTATTTTTCGACCTGCTCATGAGAGAGAGAAGTGAAAACAACTTCGGTTGTTATACTCAATGTTTCGCGAATTTTTTTGACTCGCCATTCAACCGCCAGCCCCGTAATGACTTGGTGTTTTCGATTGCTCAATTTTCTTAACATTTCTTTCGCTTTTTCTGCAGAGCCGGGCTTGCCCAAGATTTCTTCGTCCAGCACAACGATTGTATCGGCGGCGATCACAAACGCATCGGGGTAGCGCACAGCGACGGCCGCGCACTTGCGTTCGGCGAGTGCTTGCGCGATCTGCCAAGGCAAGAGCATTGGATCATAGTCTTCATTTGAATTACTAGCCACAAGGTCAAACTGGACGCCAATCTGCCTCAAAAGCTCTTGGCGCCGGGCAGAGGCCGAAGCCAGAATAATTTTCGATCGCATAATACTCGATTATAATTTTGCGCTAGGCGACTTTGCACGTTATAAAAGAACATTTGCTATCGTGGAGATATTATGTTTTTCTCTCTTGTACGAAAATACTGGAAGACGGCCGAGCTCGAAGCAACCGGCCACATGGGCGATGACCCGATGTTTTTTATTCAGTATATTTTCCGTTTTCTCAGAGTGGTTGTGCTCTTGTCGCTCTGGCGCACCATTCTGGAGAATCAACCTCACAACGCTGAAATGAGCCTCGCGGCTGTACTGACTTATACGTTGATTGCCGAAATTTTTAACGAACAGCTCAACCCTCAAACGGGACTGGCCTGGGATTTGCTCCGAGGCAGAACGGCGACTGCCTTCCTGCAACCGATCGGCCTGGTTGAACAGTTTTCTTCCAAGATGCTAGGACGATGGCTTGCTAGCCTTGCGCTCTTCTCCGCCCCATTATTACTTCTGGCGCCTTTGTTGGGAGTCAGTGCTGCTCCGGCGAATCTGATAAATTTGCCCCTCTTTGTGCTGAGCCTCGTGCTCTGTGTTTCAATTGGAGTTGCCCTGGATTTTATCATTACGGCGCTCGGAGTGATCTACTTTGAACAAACGATCTATGCCGTCGAACGCGTGCACACCGCTTTGACACTCTTATTGTCCGGCGCGCTTATCCCGCTTACATTGATGCCCTGGGGACTTGGAGAAATTTTGGGCTGGCTGCCCTTTGCCTCTACGGCTTCGGCACCGCTTAGAATTTACACCGGCACCGGAGACCCTGGGCTCTTACTGGTAATTCAATTTTGCTGGGCTCTTGTTTTATGGCCTATCTCGCACTGGCTTTGGGAGTCCAACCGTGAAAAACTCGTCTCGTTCGGGGGCTAGCTGATTTGAAAATACTCACTCGGCTCATTCGACTCTGGCGGCTCTACACTTATATGGATTTTATGTTGATGACCCGCAGCCTCAAGCTTTTTCTGACATTTTTGTTGACCGACACTATTTTTAATATCACCGCCATAACGGCTACCTTGCTGCTGGCCGAGCGCTTCAATGGCATTGGCATGTGGAGCAAATTTCAGGTTGTCTTCTTGGTGGGCTATGCGACTCTTACTGAAGGTTTGCTCGAGATGTTTTTCGGCTACAATATTCTCTTTATGAGCCGACGATTAGGCCGTGGGCAGCTCGATCATATTTTGGTTCAGCCTCAATCAATTTGGCTGGCTTTTTTCACAGAAGGATTTAACCCGTTCACGGCATCGGGTTCTGTGCTGATTGGCTTATTATTAATCATATGGTCTTCGATCGAACTGCATCTCCATATCTCGTTTTTATGGATCTGCTTCGCTCTTCTCAATGTCGTCGCTTCGATGAGCGTGGTCCTGTTTTTTTGTTTTTGTTGGAGCAGTCTTGCCTTCTGGGCTCCGCGCGCCGCCGAAGAGATCACGACTCCTTTGATGCGCATCTTTCGCAGTCTGGACGCCTTCCCGTTCGATGGGCTAAGTTTCTTACTCTTAAGCGGTGTTACTGTGATTGTGCCCGTCGCGTTTGTTGCTTGGTATCCCAGTCGCTATCTTTTAGGCTTGGACACATCAATCTTAAATGCCATGCTCACACCGCTCGTCGCGCTGGGAATTTCAATCTTGGCTCTCTTCGTATTCAAGAAAGGACTGGAGCACTATGGTCGCACCGGCTCGCAACGCTACGACAGCCTCGGACATCGTGGTTGAGCTTTCGGGCGTCTACAAAACATTCTATCAGCGCCAGCGCTCCGAAAAACTTTCCGATATTTTTCGCAATCTGATTCGCCCGCAGATTCGCGAAGTGCACGCGCTCCAAAATATTTCACTGCGCATTCATCGCGGAGAGATCGTTGCCTATGCCGGGCCGAACGGCGCGGGCAAGAGCACGACGGTCAAACTTTTATCGAGTGTGCTTGCTCCCGATCAGGGCACAATTTGCGTGCTTGGCTTAGACCCGTGGCGCGATCGTCGTCGCTACGTAAACAAAATCGGCGTTGTCTTCGGCCAACGCACCGAGCTCTGGTGGGATCATCCCGTTGCGTCGAGCTTTGAATGGAAGCGCGTCGTCTGGGATATTCCCGATGAGCGTTATCAGCGAATGCTCGCTATTTTAAAAGAACTGTTAGGGTTAAATGAGTTTTTCAACAGCTTGGCTCGCGAGCTCAGTTTGGGCCAGAAAATGAGAGCCGATCTGGGGCTCGCGCTCATTCACGAGCCAGAGATTCTTTTTTTGGACGAGCCGACAATCGGACTTGATGTGCTTGCCAAACGCAACGTTCTTCAATTCATTAAAGATTTGAACCAGAGAAAGAACGTTACGATTATGGTGACCAGCCACGACATGTCTGATTTGGAAGAATTGGCAGGTCGTATTGTGATGATCGACAAGGGCAAGATCGCCTACGATGGCGACTTTGGTCGCTTGCGCAGCGAGTTCGCCGACCGCAGAAGATTAGTGATAGAGACTTCGGCTCCGCTTCCTCCCAAACTCACGGGAGCAAAGTTTATCGAGAGCCAGGGAATCCGACACGAATATGTCTTCGACGCCTCTCATGTCAAGATTGCTGCGCTCTTAGAAGAAGCGTCGGTTCAAACCCAGATTCTCGATGTCGAAACCCATCGCGCGCCCATCGACGAAGTCATTGCCGATATTTATGAAAAATGGCAAAAAGACAAAGCCACCCATCCCTAAGTTTGACTCGTCTCATCTCACTCTGATATACTGCGCCTACAATGACAGCCCTCATTTAGTTTTCAACTGATAGTAGGCCGTAGATCAACGCTATCTGTCTGATTTTTCCATACTCTATTTTTTTCTTTGAGCTGAACTTTAGCAAGGAGCTACTCAATGTCGTTGAAAAAACTCGACGCGTACAAAACATATCTTATCCTGCAAGGAGCGGGCGGACTCTTCTTCGCTTTAATGACCACGACCAATTTGGTCTATCAAGCGCAAGTGGCGCATCTTAGCCCGCTTCAGTTGGTTCTCGTTGGCACGGCACTAGAGCTTTCTGTCTTTCTCTTTGAGGTGCCGACGGGCATTGTTGCCGATGTCTACAGCCGCCGTCTTTCGGTTATCGTCGGTACTTTCTTGATGGGCCTGGGTTTTATTTTCGGAGGCACGATTCCGCGATTTGATGCGATCTTGCTCTCGCAATTGATATGGGGCTTCGGATTTACTTTCACGAGTGGGGCCACCCAAGCGTGGATCGCCGATGAAGTGGGCGAAGCCAAAGCGGGTCGCGCCTTTTTGCGCGGCTCTCAAGTGCGTCAAGCGGGATCTTTGATCGGCATTGTAGTTGCGACGGCTTTGGCCAACCTCACCGTCAATCTCCCCATCATCATTGGCAGCATTTTCTATATGCTCTTGGCTTTCTTTTTAATGATTGTGATGCCAGAAGCAGGCTTTAAGCCAACACGCTTGGAGAATCGCAACTCATGGCAGAAGATGGCTTACACATTTAAGAGCGGATTGCAAACCGTACGCACGAGCCCGGCGCTCTTGCTCATTATCGCGGTGGGTGTTATCTATAGTGTTTTCAGCGAAGGATTTGATCGCCTTTGGACGCCGCACTTTCTAAACGAGTTTGAGCTTCCCCAATTGGGCTCACTTGAACCCGTGACCTGGTTTGGCATCGTGCGTGGGGGCGGTTTGATTCTCTCCATTATTGCCACGGGTATCGTCAATCGATGAATCAACACTAACAGTCATGTCGCGCTGGCTCGAACGATGTTTGTGCTGAGTGGTGTGACGGGCATCGGTGTTGTGATTTTTGGCTTGATGACGGAGTTTGCGGTAGGGCTTGCGGTCTTGTTAGCCATCTGGCCCGCACGCAATATGTACAGCCCGCTCTACGACACATGGGTGAACCTTCATGCCGAGTCGAGCGTGCGCGCGACGGTGATCTCGATGAGCAGTCAGGCAGGAGCGCTGGGAGAAATTGTAGGCGGCCCGATTTTTGGTGTGATCGCGACAGTGACTACAGTCAGCACATCGCTCACGGTAGCCGGAGGCGTACTTTTAGCAGGGCTGGTGCTCTATGTGCACGAGATACGACGCAATGAAAACTAATTAACCGATCTTGAACTCTTGGCGTCATTGAAACTCGTCTCAAAATTGTTATAATTTCTATACGCATTGCCCATTTTGGCAATGACCAACGAGCGATCATTCTATATTGGATAAAAGAGAACTTTGAAGGAGGCAGAGCGTATGCGTCCGACTCTCTATCGGATACTGGCTATATTTCTTTTGACCTTGTGCTTCGTGCAGGCTCCCTTTGTTTGGAGCGCGACGGATCTCAGCCCCCTACCCACTTCGCCCATATTTGCGATTTCCACGCTCCTAGAAGGAGTACAAAGCCCAGTGGCGCTGGTTAGCTCCGGGCCGCATCTTTTTGGAATTGATCCTGTGACCGAAAAAGTTTTTCGCATCACTCTTTCGGGCAATACGCTGACCAATATTTCCAAGAAAGACGACCTGCGCAATGCCTACGGATTGGCACTTGGCCCGGATAACTCGCTCTTCGTAAGTTATAAGGCGCGCAGCTATCCCGAGCTGACCCGCGCGGGCGCTTCTTACAAAGAGTTGCCTGCGACGATTGAGCAGCTTTCCGGAGCGGGCATTTTGCAGAGCATCGTCGCTTCGGGTTCGCCCTTGACCGAGCCGATGGGCAGCGTGCTCGCACCGCGCTATTTCGGCAGCTATGCCCACCAGCTGATTGTCGCCGATGCGTCGGGTGGAATTTGGGCCATTCATTTGCAATTAAGAAAAATCTCACTCGTCGCCAAGGGGCTTACTCGCCCGATTGACGTCGCCTTCGATATTAACGAGATACTCTTAGTCGCGGACGCCGCACGCGGCATCGTAAGGGTGACGCCGACGGGTGAAATTTATTCTCTCGTGAATTTGAATGACCTCGGCGGTACGCCCGTCGCCATCGCTGTGCACAAGTGCACGGGCGATCTTTATATCGCTGTTGATTCTGGTGCACGTCAAGTGCTCTTAAGATTGGACAAGCGCACGCAAGCGCTCTCTGTTTTCGCGAGCAACTTTAGCGATCTGGGCGGCGATGAGAGCATTGGCGGCCTTGAATTCAGCCCCGACGGCGGGCGGCTGTATGTCGGCGATCCGGGTGTACACAAAATTTATCAGGCTACCGGGTTTCGCCGCTGCAACCGCGCGATCGCGATTCTCAAGCCGACCATGCGCGCGATGGTGGTCGGCTCCAAAGTGCTTCAGCCCGGCGGGACGATCGAATACAGCGTGACAGTAACGGCAGACGGGAATACTCAGGCCGATAACCCGACCAGCGAGCTGGAAATTCCATTACCGAAAAATACGAATTTTATTTTCGGTTCCATCACGGCGACCAGCGGCTATGCCCGCTACAACTCGGGTTTCAACCGCATCGAATGGAATGGCAATCTGATCCCTTCGGGTCAAGCGACAGTAACGTTTCGAGTCTCGATCTCGGACCAATTGACTACGGGCGCACTGATCTCGGCCCAAGGCTACGCGATCTACGATGAGAACGGCGATGGCCTCAACGAGACGCGCGCGCTCACCGACGATCCTGTGACAGCACTTAAGAATGACCCGAGCGAATTGCCCGTCGTCTTGAAGGGCGACATCGACGGAGATGGCAAACTCACTCTATTTGACCTAAATTTGCTCAATCGTTTCTTCAAGAAGATTATGACTTTCACGCCCGCTCAGCAAGCAGCAGCCGATGTGGCCCTGCCCTGCGGAAGGCTGAACTCACGCGACTACGCTCGCATCGGTGTGACCGTCCAGTACAATCGTCCTTTTGTTTCAGATTGCGACAATGCCTTCTCGCGTTATGATGTGACACCCGATGCACAATCTAAATTTGAAAACCTGGGAGAGAATGTACAACAATACGCATTCTTGTCGTTCTCGCCGAAGGCCAGCCAGTCAGCAAAGCTTACTGTCTTCGATGCCGCTGGGCATGTCGTCTTTGAGAGCGATTGGACCGATGACTTAATCACCTGGGCTCCCTCACAACGGACTACACCGAGGCTCGCCAACGGCGTCTATCTCTATACGTTGGCGCTGCGCGATGGACAGGGAAAAATTGTGCGAGAAGTTGGAAAATTCATAGTCGTAAAGTAAGATTAATTTTTGAGAAAGGGTCTTTCGCTTAGAGAAGAAAGGCCCTTTCTCTTTAAGCGCATGAGTGCTTTGCAAAATTACTACAATCGGCGCGCTCAAGAATACGAGCAGATTTATTTTCGCGACGACCCGCTTCGCCAAAAAGAATTAGATGCGATCGCCGCCGCGATGAACGAAGCGTTTTATCGACGTAAAGTGCTTGAAGTGGCCTGCGGAACAGGCTTCTGGACAGAAAAAATTATGGACGCTGCTCGTGCTATTGTTGCCGCTGATCTTTCTGAAGCAATGCTCTCGATCGCTCGTTCCAAGTCGCTTGCTTCCGACAAAGTCACATTTCTGCAGGCCGATGCGTATGCTCTAGAAACAATCGTAGGTGCGTTTGATGCAGCGCTTGCTAATTTCTGGTTTTCGCATATCCCGAATGCTCGGATAAAAAAATTTTTGGAAGGACTGCACAGAAAATTGGGTGCGGTCTCGATTATTTTTATGTCCGACAACGTTTATGTTCCTGGATTGGGCGGCGAGCTAGTTGTTCGGCCCGGCGTAGAAGACACGTTTAAGCTGCGTGTGCTTGCCGACGGCTCCAAACACGAAGTGCTAAAAAATATTACACGGCTTCGCAACTGCATACGATCTTTGCCCCGTATGCCCAAAAGCTTCATATCGAAATAGGGCAATGTTTCTGGTGGATTTGTTATCAACTTTGAAATGAGATTTATGAACAGAAAATTAATCTTGATACTGATATTTGCTATCCCGGTTGTGCCGGCGTTGCTGCTCTTTCTTCCCCCTGCCGACCCCTTGGCCAACGTAAAAACCGTGGGCATTATTGAGCCCGCCGAGCACAAGCTGGTCAAAGTTTCTCAAGTATTGGAAGGATTGGAACTTGCTTTAAAAAATGAAGGGATGCAGATTATCCATGATCTCTCAAGAGCCGATGCGCTGATTTATGCTGTCGAAATTAAAGAGGCCAATTTTAGATTTGATTCACCTAGCAGAGCAGTTGAAGGGTACGCGCATGCAGTGCTTACGATCTCGCGCAATAATCAAGAATCGATTATGGATTTGTACGTTTATCCCGGTCGATACCTAGGTTTACAAGCCCAGCTCGTCGGTCGCAGATTCTGGGAATTCTGGAAATAAATTTCTTCTTTGGTTTTACACTCACACTAACTGATTTATGGAATTTTTTGTTGACCAAACGATTGCGTATCGACTTGAAACATCGAGCGCCTGGCGCGCCCGACAAGCCGCACTGACCCAAACCAAGCTTCGGCCTGAAACTCAGAGCCTCATAAAGCCCATCGCTGGAGGATACGCTATCTATGCAGGGCCATGAGCAGGCGTCAATCGCGTGATTGGCTTAGGGTTTCAAAGAGCCGTGAGCGTGCAAGATTTGGAATTCATCGAGTCGTTTTATCAAGCACGTCAGCTGCCGGCGGGTGTGCATCTCTGCCCATTGGCACACTCTTCTTTCACTGAGTTGCTATGGCAGCGAGGCTACCGTGTGGAAAAATTTTTCAATGTGCTGGCCTGCCCATTGCCCGAGACGATGAAGATAACACCATCCACCCCGCAAGTACGAGTGGCTCCTATTCAACCAGGACAGGAAGACCTGTGGATCAAAACCATCGCACGAGGGTTTTCCGAAAAAGACGAAGCGACTCCCGAATTGCTTCTGATGATGGCTGGGACACTCTACAGTGAGTCAGCAAAGTGCTTTCTTGCTTGGGTCAACGACGAACCCGCTGGCGGCGGAGCCATGCTGGTTTCTGAAAGAGTCGCCATCTTGTGCGCCGCGAGCACGCGCCCGTTATTTCGCAAGATGGGAGTCCAATTCGCTTTGCTCCAAGCGCGACTCCTTTCAGCACAAGAAGCGGGCTGTGACTTAGCACATGTGCTCGTCTCGCCGAACAATTGGACATCGCAGCGCAATATCGAGCGTGCCGGGTTTCGCCTGGCCTACACCAAAGCAGAGATGACCAAAACATTTTCAATTTAATCAGACGATCCATTCTCGTTTTTGCGCTCGTCTCGGACAACGAGCGAAGAGAAATTTTTATGATTATTTCTTCAAAAAATCCATGAAGTGAATCGACGTCTGAATGCCTTTGTAAAAATTGGGCAAGTAGAAGCGTTCGTTCGGCGAGTGCAGACGATCATCGGGCAGACCAAACCCCATTAAGATAGAGTCGATGCCCAGTTGTTTTTTGAGGAGCGTCACGACGGGAATGCTGCCGCCCTCGCGGGTGAACAAGGGCTCTACACCAAACCCTTCTCTGTAGGCTTTGACGGCCGCTTGCATTTCGGGAATGTTCCGATCGACGATGGCCGGCTGGGCAAAATGCCCCAAGCCGCGCACAATGGCCTTAACCGTTTTGGGCGTAATCTTTTCGACATAAGCCTGGAAAAGCTTGGCAATTTCTTGTGGGTCTTGGTCGGGCACGAGCCGCATACTGACTTTGGCGGTTGCTTTGGCGGGCAAGACGGTCTTGGCGCCAACGCCGGTGAAACTGAAGTGCGCCCCTAGAGTTGGACAGAAGCGTTAAACAATTTATGATGGAGTAAAAGAGGAGCGCACCGATGAAACAACGACGAGCTTTTCCCCCAG
>Ga0247727_10014541_pt1 | contig 13057 bp, 9 predicted proteins | sample WisWelCaveWW1625_FD_202498 | JGI IMG/M metagenome (GOLD analysis project Ga0247727, IMG submission 202498) | Biofilm microbial communities from Wishing Well Cave, Virginia, United States - WW16-25 | ecosystem: Environmental > Aquatic > Deep subsurface > Groundwater > Cave microbial mat | place...
TTGGCCGCTTCGCTGTCGCCCGCGAAGTGTTTGCCGAGACCGGAATGAAATTGCAACCGTAACAAGTAGCAAGTGGAAAGTGGAAAGTAGCAAGTCGCAAGAAACTTTCCACCTGCCACTTTCCACCTGCCACTTTCCACTTGCAATTTTGTAGAAGGAACACCCATGGACTTCACCTTCTCCCCCGAACACACCGCCCTCCGCCGCTGGCTGCGCGATTTTGTGGAGGCTGAGATTAAGCCACGCTCCAAACAGATGGACCGCGACAGCGCGCCCGACCCCGAACTTCTGCGGTTGATGGGCGAGGTCGGATTGTTTGGCCTGCCCTTCTCGCAAAAATATGGCGGCATGGGCGCGGGCGAAACCGGCTATTCCATTATGATGGAGGAAATCAACGGGGCCGATGCTTCGATGGGAACTGTTCTCGGCGCGCACATTGGCATTGGCGCGATGAGTCTGTATTTGGATGGCTCGCCCCTGCTCAAAGAAAAATACTTGCCCGACATTTGCGCCGGGAAGAAAATCGCGGCCTTTGGCCTCACCGAGCCCGGTGCTGGGTCGGATGCGGCGGGCATTCAATTGCGCGCCACCCTCGAAGGCGATTCGTATTTCCTCGACGGGCAGAAGATGTGGATCACCAACGGCCCCATCGCCGACCTCATCATGGTGCTGGCCGTGACCAACCCGGCCTTGGGCGCGCGCGGCGGCGCAACGGTCTTTGTCGTCGAAAAAGAGATGGCGGGCTTCAAACCCGGCAAGCCGGAAAAGAAGATGGGCCTGCACGCCTCGCCCACCGCCCTGCTCACCTTTGACGAAGTGCGGGTGCCAAAAGAAAACGTGGTTGGGCAATTAGGCTTGGGCTTTGTCACGTTTATGCAGACGCTCGACCTCGGGCGTATCACCATTGGGGCCGGATCGTTGGGTGGCGCTCAAGCCGCGCTGGAGGCCTCACTCCGCTGGGTCAAGGCCCGCCAGCAGTTTGGCCGCGCCATCGCCCACAATCAATCCATCCAATTTATGCTGGCCGATATGGCTTGCGAAATCGAGGCCCTGCGCTCGCTGGTCTACCGCACCTCGTGGCTGGTGGACAACGGCCAGCCTTTTGCCAAAGAAGCCAGCATGTGCAAACTCTTTGGCTCGGAAGTCGCCAGCCGGTGTATTGACCGCGCCCTGCAAATTCATGGCGCGCTCGGCTACTCGCGCGACTTTCCGCTGGAGCGTGGCTGGCGCGATTCGCGCATCTCCGAAATTTTCGAAGGCACCAACGAAATCCAACGCATCGTGATTGCTGAGCAACTCTTGCAAGAACACGGCGTTCGCATCCGGCCCTGATTTGTATTTTTAATATCCGTGTTCATCCGCGAAAATCCGTTTACCCTTGACCACGAATCATGAATAGCCTTGTCGTCCTCCATCCCGTCCGCGCCCCAGCCTCGTTCACCGTCAACCGGAAGGCGCAGAAAATTTTCATTCACCGGGAAGAGTTCATTCTCAACCCCAGCGATAAAAACGCGCTGGCGGCTGCGCTCCGATTGGGCGGCCCGGTGACGGCGATTTCGGTCGGCGACGCCCCCGCCGATGACGTCGTGCGCCTGGCGCGGGCGATGGGCGCGGCGCGCGCCATCCGGATAAGCGATTCGGCGCTGGCGCATGCCGATGCGTCAGCCCATGTTGCTGTGCTACAGCGAGTCATCGCTCACATGGGCGGCGCGGATTTGATTATGCTGGGCGGGGACATCCTTGATTCAGACCTCGCCCAAATTGGGCCGCGCCTCGCGCATGCCCTGGATTGGCCCTTTATCCCCGGCGTGCATCAGTTGACGTTGGCGGGCCAAACGCTTAACGCCATCGTTGCCCACCACACGCACTTCCACAAGGTTGAAGCCGATGTGCCGGCCGTAATCGCCATTGCCCGCGATAGCAACCAGCCGCGCTACGCCCACGGGCGCGAGATTCTCAATACCTTCAAAGCCAAAGACGCCGTTGAAGTTTTGTCACTAGCCGACTTGCATCTGACCGAAGCCGAAGTCATGCCACTCGTCGAAGTGCGCGGCGAATCATTCCCACCAGAACGCGAACTGGGCCGCATGTTGGATGGCTCGCTGGACGATGCCGCTCATCAAATTGTGGAAGTCATCCGCAAGATTTAACAGTCTCAACCCGAAGACACGAAGGCTCAAAGCCGCTAAGAAACTTCGTGCCTTCGTGACTTTGTGTTAATCGAGCTCAACATGGTGTGGAAGTCACCCGCCAGGTTTAACAGTTTCAACACGAAGACACAAAGGCTCAAGCCACCAAGAAATTTTGTGTCTTTGTGCCTTCGTGACTTGGTGTTAACCGAGCTCAACCCGGTCAGGAGCATCTGTAATGGACATTGCCGCTGAAATGTATGCCGATATTTGGGTCATCATCCCCGACACCAGCGCCCTGCCGTTGTTGGGCGAGGCCCGCCGTTTGGCCGATGGGCTGGGCTGTTACGTTCATGCTGTAATTGGCAATGAGAGTCTCAGTGAACAAGCCGTGGCCATGGGCGCGGACCGCGTGCATGTCGCCGATGTGCCCAGTGTGTTTACGCGCAGCGAAACGCAATCGCCCGAGTTTGCGCTTTTTCCAATCAGCAAAAACGCGCAAGCCGCCCAAGCCGCGCAAAAGCACAACGCCGGACTCATCACCGACGTCTGCAACCTGAGCATTGATGACTCCACCCGCGCCCTGCTCGGCTCGCATCCGGTGTATGGCGGCGATTATCTGATTGATTTTTCCATCACCTCCCCGGCCAAGTTTGCGACGCTTGACCCGCGCCTTTTGCCGGAGCCGTATGCTGACCCATCGCGCACGGGTGAAGTAGTGCCCAATGACTTCGACGCGCCCGAGCCACGCTTCCGCGATTTGGGCGCGGTGGAATACAAGCCACAAACATGGCGACCATTAACCAAAGCCCGTGTGATTGTCTCGGCGGGCCGCGCGCTAAAAGATGCGGAGGGTTTTGCGTTGGCCGAAAAATTGGCGCAAGCCCTGGGTGCCGAACTGGCCGGGGACCGCTCGGCCCGCGACATGGGCTGGATTGACGAAGCGCATGAAGTGAGCGTGATGGGCCAGGAAGTCGCGCCCGATTTGTACATCGCATTGGGCATTCGCGGCGACACCTATCACAACGCCGCCATCGCGGGCGCGCGCTATGTCATCGCCGTTTATGCCGACGCCCGTGCCCCCATCTTCCAAGCTGCCGATACGGGCGTGGTGGCCGAGCCAAAGGCATTTGCCCAAACCTTGCTTCCACAGCTATCGTAGGTCACGCTTTCAGCGTGACAATGCTCATCGTTTAGAAGCCATCACGCTACAAGCGTGACCTACGGGGCTTCTCGCATTACAATAGCGCGTGACTCATATCCGAGTCGCGCGCTTTGTTTTATCTTCGTGACCCTTCGTGCCCTTCGTGGTTAAATCGCCCATGTCTCAACGCCAAATCTACCTCAACGACATCCCCCTCGACGAAGCCCGCCAGCGCCTCACCCAGGCCCTCACCGAGGTGGGCCGATGGCAACCGCTCCCCGCCGAAAGCATCCCACTTGACCAAGCCCTGGGCCGCGTGACCGCCGCGCCGGTGTGGGCCAAACTTTCCTCGCCCCACTATCACGCCGCCGCGATGGATGGCTACGCCGTGCGCGCCCGCGATACCGACTCGGCCAATGAGAGTCGCCCGGTTCAACTTGCCCTCGACCCCTCCGGGCCAGCCCAATACGTTGACACCGGCGACCCGCTCCCAGCGTGGGCGGATGCGGTGATACCGATTGAAAATATTCAACTTATCCCGCAATCTGCAATCCACAATCTGCAATCTGCAATTGAACTTCGCGCCTCCCTCACCCCCTGGTCACACGTCCGGCCCATGGGCGAAGATATGGTGGCGACCGAATTGGTCTTGCCCGCTAATCACGTTCTGCGGCCCGTTGACTTAGGCGCGATTGCGGGGTGTGGCTATGGTGTGGTGGCCGTGCGTCGTCAACCGCGCGTGGCCATCATCCCCACTGGCAGCGAGCTTGTTCCGATTGGAAGTGAGGTCAAAGCGGGCGACATCCTTGAATACAACTCACTCGTATTGGCCGCGCAAGTGCAGCAATGGGGCGGCCTCCCCGCCCGCTACCCCATCGTGCCGGATGATTTTGACCGAATCAAAACTGCTGTCGCTGAAGCCGCCACAACTCACGATTTGGTTTTGCTCAACGCCGGTTCCTCCGCTGGCTCGGAAGATTTTTCGGCGCGCGTGGTGGAGAGCCTCGGCACCCTGCTCGTTCACGGCGTCGCCGTCCGCCCCGGCCACCCCGTCATCATGGGGATGCTTCAATTACCCATGACCCATTACCAATGCCCGATTATTGGCGTTCCCGGTTATCCGGTAAGCGCGGCACTGACGGGTGAAATTTTCGTAGAGCCGCTTCTGGCGAAATGGCTGGGCCGCGCGCCGCAGAGTCCGCCCACGCTCGATGCCACCATCACGCGTAAAGTGTTATCGCCGCTCGGCGATGATGAGTATATGCGTGTGACGGTTGGGCGAGTGGGCGGCCGTGTGGTGGCCACACCGTTGGCGCGCGGCGCGGGCGTGATTTCATCGTTGGTGCGGGCCGATGGCATCGTCCGCATCCCGCGCCACCACGAAGGGTTGAACGCGGGCGATAACGTCACCGTGCATCTCTATCGCTCACCGGATGACCTGGCCCGCACCATCGTCGCCATTGGCTCGCACGATTTGACTCTGGATTTGATGGCGCAATTTTTAGCCGAAAAAGGGGGCGGGATGCGGCTCTCATCGGCCAACGTCGGCAGTCAGGGCGGACTCGTGGCATTGCGACGCGGCGAAGCGCATCTGGCCGGGAGTCATTTGCTTGACCCAGACACCGGCGATTACAACCTCAGTTACATTCGCAAGTATTTGCCCGACACACCCGTGACGCTGATAACGTTGGTGGGCCGCGAGCAGGGCCTCATCACCAAACCCGGCAATCCCAAACAGATTCGGACGCTGGCCGATTTGGCGCGCGCCGATGTTACCTTTGTCAATCGTCAGCGGGGCGCGGGCACGCGAGTGCTATTGGATTTTGAGATTGGCAAAATTGGATTGAAGCCCGAAGAAATCAAAGGCTATGAGCGGGAGGAATACACCCATCTCGCGGTGGCGGCGGCGGTGGCCTCGGGTGTGGCCGATGCGGGACTCGGCATCGCCGCGGCGGCCCGCGCGTTGAGTCTGGATTTTGTGCCGCTCTTCAAAGAACGCTACGATTTGGTCATCCCACGTGAGTATGTCATCGCCCCCCTGCTCCGCCCATTGCTTGATTTATTGCATGACGTTGACTTTCGCGCGCAAGTGGCGGCCCGGCCCGGCTATGACGTGACGCCGATGGGGAATGTGGTGGCGGAAATCGCCTAGCGGATTTATGCGATTACGTTTTTCTCAACCTAATCCGCGAATGGGCCTGTGTCTGGAAAATAGGCGGAGGGCTTGAATAACGCTGTTTGTTTCAGGTCAATGCCTATTTTTTATGTGTCAAGTATAATCGCGCCCATGTCGCTGATTACCCTGCAAAATAAATATCTGCGCGTCATCCTTCATCCCGAAGCGGGCGCAAGCGTGGTGGCATGTGAAGCCCATGTGCGCGGGCAGTGGGTGCCCATCATGCGCCCCACCCCTGAGACAGCCATCGCCAAAGGTAATTCATCGCTGATGGCCAGCTTCACCCTCGCGCCCTACTCCAATCGTCTGCGCGACGCGCGCTTTCACTTCAATGGGCAGACCTATCCATTGCGCTCAAACACACCAGAAGGTTATGCCATCCATGGCGATGTCCGCAAACGCCCCTGGCAATTGGCGGAGGGGACCACACCTACCTCAGCGGCATTTTGTTTGACTCGGCCAACTTCCCCGACATCAATTTCCCCTTTCCTTTTACAGTGTTGGTGCGGTATGAGTTAAAGATGGTTTTAATTTGTTTGCTAACGATAAACCCGGCACAGGCGTGCGCGTTTTGGAGAGTGGCGAATCAATGGGAGGACGGTTTCGGTTGAGGGTGAAAACGTAGCCAGCTATAGATTGATTGCACGGCGCAAGATTGCGGTCTATACTTTGTTCAGGCAGGACATTCCGCACTATGCGATACACTAAAAAACAAGCCCACACCGAGATTATCAATTTAGTCGCCAACTTCCGCGCTAATGAGCCGAGTTTGGCCGAGGCCCCCGAAGCCCAAATTGAAGACAACTACATCCGCCGACTATTTCATTTCTTGAATTGGAACACTAATAACACGGGCTTGTCTGTGGCGGAGTGGGAGTTTGTGCTTCAAAGGACGGATGAAAAGGGCAAACGCCCCGATTACCTTCTGCAACTCGCCGGACAACAGTTGTTGGTCATGGACGCCAAGAAGGTCAAATATGATATGCACGACCCGCGCTGGATGCAACAGGTTTATGCTTACGCCTATTCCACGCAGAACCAACCCCCACCGAGAAAAATTGACTTTGCCATACTCACAGACTTTCAAGAGTTTGTTCTGCTGGATTGCACGCTGTACGCGGCCAACCCCAAAACCGTTAGCAACTTCCGCATTTTGGATTGGTCTTGCGACGATTATGTGAGTCAGTTCGATACGCTCTGGGACCTGTTTGAGCGAGAGAATGTCCGCGCCGCCCTTCACACACGCAATACGGAAAATCCATCCGGCTTGTGGGCGCGCTATCTCTCGCCCAGGAAAGTCAAAGCCAACCGCCTCCCACCCGACAAGGCATTTTTATCCGAAATGGACGATGAGAAAACTGGCTGGCGGGTGCGGCTGGCCAAGGACATGAAGAAGCGCAACCCGGAAGCCGATGGCGCGCTGATTACGGCGGCGGTGCAGTTGCTCATTGACCGCCTGATTTTCGTCAAGGCCCTTTCTGACCGAGAAATAGAAGAAGATTATCTGACTCAATTGGCGGAGCGCGTTGAGAAATCTGGCCTCGCCGCGGATGAGGCGGGCTGGTTCAACGCCTGCCGTGATGTTTTTACAAAACTCAACCAATTCTATAACGGCAGTAGCTTTGAGCCGCGCCCAGAACTGGAAGCCGTTACAGTTTCAAATAACGTCGTCCGCGAAGTTATCCGTGACCTTCAGCCGGAAAACTCTCCGTACAACTTTGCCGTCCTGCCGGTTGAAATTCTTGGCACGATTTATGAACGCTTCCTGGGCCGCGTAGTGCGCGCCACCGACTCGCGGGTGAAAATTGAAGACAAGCCCGAAGTTCGCAAAGCGGGCGGGGTGTATTACACACCGCAATACATTGTGAACTATATTGTAGAGAATACTTTAGGCGAATTATTAGCGGTATGCAAAACCCCTGCCGATGTTGCCAAACTCAAAATCCTTGACCCGGCTTGTGGAAGTGGCAGTTTCCTTCTCGGCGCATACTCAGCTCTTATTCGCTGGCACGAAGACTACTACAGCGATAAAGCACGACTGACCAAGCAAGACCGCGAAGCCGCGTATTATGAAAGTAATGGCGGTGAGCGCCTGCGCCGGGTGCGGTTGACTGCCAAACTCAAGCGCCAAATTCTATTGAACAACATTTTTGGGGTGGACATTGACGCGCAAGCCGTGGAAGTCACGCGCTTTTCGCTTTCGCTCAAGGCTTTGGAAGATACTCGCCGCGACGAGTTGCGCGAAGAAGTCAATTTGTTTAAGCAAACCGTCTTGCCCGACCTGCGCCATAACATCAAGCATGGCAATAGCCTGATTGGGCCGGACTACTTCGCCGGGCAGATGTTCGCCAAACCCGATGAATTGCTCAGTGTCAGACCATTTGATTGGGCGCACGAGTTCCCGGCGATAATGACGGCGGGAGGGTTTGACGCGCTGATTGGCAACCCGCCCTATTTGAATGTGGATGACACCTGGGGCAAAGGCGACTCGCGTCTTGCGGCGCTAAAGGCATCCTATCCGCACATTTACAACGACAAGACTGATATTTTGTTTTACTTCATGGGCAAAGCCACTGAATTGTGTAAAGGCCGCGTCGGTTTTATCGTCTCGCGCGCTTTTTTGGAGGCCTACAAAGCCGACAAGCTCCGACAACATCTCGTAGCGCATTCCGCCATCACCCAAATCATTGACTTCCGCAACCATTCTGTTTTTTCGGGCGTGGGAATTACAACGTGCATCATCCTATTCCAGCCGGGACAGCCTCCAACCTCGGTCGAGGTTTACAAGTTGCGCTCCGATGAACTGCCTTCTCTGGAACTCTCAACGTTGCTGACCAATGCCAACGTTTTTGAACACCTCGAAATTAGCCAAAGCCATTTGACTTCGGCCTCATGGGCGCTAACTTCTCCGGCCATCACACGCCTTAACGTCAGGATTGACACGGCCGGAGAAGCCCTCGATAAAATTTTGATTGTTGGCTCGGGTATGCAGACGGGATGCAATGATGTCTTTGGCGAACGCACTCAGGAAGAAATTACAAAATGGCGGGTAAAGCCTGGTCAGTATTACAAACGCGCCTCGAACTCCGATACTCAACGCTACTTTATTCGTGACCGGGGCGAATACATCTTATATCCGCAAGCCGTACCCTCTTTCGACAAACTTCCAGCGGGTGTGCAAAAACACCTGCTGGCCCACGCCGACGAATTAAAAAAACGCGCCGCCTACCAGCGCGGCGATTGTGAGTGGTGGAAGTTTACCTGGCCTTTGCACGAAGAACGCTATGACCGCCAACGGATAATTTGCCCTTATCTGGCAACTTTCAACCGCTTTGCGCTGGATCAACGAGGCGAGTTTCTAAGCCTGACCGATACAACGGTGTTGTTCGAGAATGGGCAACCGGAAAGTTTGCTGTATCTTTTGGGCGTGCTTAATTCCAAACTGCTTACCTTCAGATTCAAGAGCATCGGCAAGTTGAAGAGCGGCGGTATTTACGAATACTTTTGGAATAGCATCTCCAAACTCCCCATCCGCCGTATCAATTTCTCCAACCCCACTGACAAAGCGCGGCATGACAGGATGGCGCAGTTCGTTGAATCCATACTGGCTCTACACCAACCCAAAGCGAAGGCGAAAACGCAGGCCGAGCAAGAGCAAATTCAGCGGCAAATTGACGCTACTGACAGGCAGATTGACAAACTGGTATATGAATTGTATGGGCTTACACCAGATGAAATTGCAGTCGTCAAAAGTCAAAAGTAAAGCAGAGTCAACGTTTATAAATGTTGCCCAAGCCACGCCAAACCCGGTGCGGCCAGCGCGGGGGTGGCGGGCAGAGCGGCTTCGTGGTCTACACCCACCAGCGGGTAAAGCGTGAACGGGGCCTTAATCCCACGCGCGATGGCATACGTCGCGGTGAAATCGCAGATATGGTCCTGGGTGCCATGCACCAGCGCGGTGGGGCAGGTGATTTTGCCAATGACATCATGTAAGTGAAAAGGCTTCGCCATTTGATAAGCCTCGTGTCGGGTGGGCGCGCCGATGACCCACGCGATATGATCCTGAATCCCCGGCACGGCTAGATGCAGGCTGGCCCCAATGTCAAACGGCGAAGCGTGCGCGAGACAGACTTTGGCGCGCAGGCTGGCCGCCGCTGTGCGAAGCGCAAAGAATGCGCCCAGACTGCCGCCCGTTACACCCAATCGCTCCGAGTCAATTTCCGGGTGCGTGGCCAACATCTCCAGCGCCGCGACTCCCACCCCTTCGTCGTCCACTTGTAAACGCGGCCCATCAAAATTTTCGCCGTGCGCGGGCAAATCCACACAGAGCGTGACATAGCCTACGGCGCGATAGAGCGTCAACGCATTATCAAAATTATCTTTGTCACCGGCCACCGGGTGCAGGCCCACCAGCGCGGGCCAGCCGTTGGGTGGCGGCGTTGCGTTGGGCGGAAAGTGCAACAAACCATTGGTCGTGCCATGCGGATGCGTGATGGTGAGGCGTTCTACCCGCTCACCGGTGGCGCGGCGCAATACTTCATAGAGGCGTTGGGTCTTGGGTAAAATTTTCCGTCGCTCGCGCATGTGGGCGGCGAAGTAATAGCCATCGCCCCCATAGGCCATGCCCAGCAGAGCCAGCGCGAGATTGGCCTCGCGCACCGCCTGCACATTATCCGATTGGGCAACGGACTCTTCGACAGCGGCGAGGTGAGGTGTGGCCAGGTCTTCCCACACACCGCGCCAGTGCGCGCGAGAACGAAGACGGCGCGCGCCCTCCGCCGTAATTTCCGGCGGAACGCCGATGTTTTGCAGGAGCGCGCGGTTGCGTGGGGTGTTGAAGATGATGTTGCTCAACCCCAACCGCAAGGCCACATCCAGCACCGGCGCGGGCGGCCCGGCAATCATGCGGCCTGGCGCGGTCGTCACCGAATCGTTCAGGCCCAATGACCTCAGATAAGCCGGGAAGGAGGACGTATCCAGCACCATGGTGAACGTTAGCGGCTGATGACTCATAACGTCAGTTCGGGATAAGGAATTTTGTACACGGATACACACGGAAGAACACAGATAAGGCTAAAAACCCGTGCGCTTCGCGTCCGCTCTTATCCGTGTACACAACCGCCGCGCTGGCTTATCCCGAACTCAGGTTAATAGCGTGGCACGGTGGGGTCTATCTGCACCGACCAGGCGTCAATGCCGCCTTTGAGGTTGGCCACATTCTTGAAGCCAAGACGCTGAAGAAACTGAGCGGCTTGCATACTCCGTCCGCCGCTGTGGCATTGCAACACAATCTCGGCCTCTTTATCAAAATCACTGGCCCACGTCGCAATTTGGCCGAGCGGCTTAAGTTGCGCGCCCTCGATATGAGCCAACTCATATTCGTGCGGTTCGCGCACATCAATCACCAGCGGCGGGGTTGGCCCGTTGAGTTTGTCGGCGAGTTCGCGGACGGTGATTTCAGGAATCATGTTGTCTCCATTTCGCGGCAACCATGCACGCCGGTGATAGGCGTCGGATTGTTTCGGATTAGCGGATAGTGCGACCCTTATCCGCTAATCCGAAAACAATCCGATACGACATTAACCCGCGCTAATGGTGAGCGGGATGGGGGTGATGACTAAAAAGAAAAGAATCAAAACCAGCACGGCCAATAACTTGCGTGGGCCGTCCACTTCGGTAATTTGATCGAGCGGTTCGGCATGGGCGCGACCCACCACAAAGTAAATCAGGGCCGCCCACAAAAACCAGCCGGTATAGAAAAAGCCCAGCCCAATCAGGATGACCAGCGCAATCGGTTGAGCCAGCCGCGCGCGTTTGCCAATCAACACATACAACGCATGGCCGCCATCCAGTTGCCCGACCGGGATGAGGTTCATGCCCGTCACCAACAGGCCGCCCCACCCCGCCCAGGCGATCGAGTTGAGCAACACATCTTCGCCGCCAAGCGGCAATGGGAAACCGAGTAGATAGTAGCGGAGCATATACACCAACGGCGACAAGCCTTGAAAATCGCCGGGGATGGGCAACCACTTGCCAAAGATGGCATACTTCATCAGGATATAGAGGATGGAGTTGCCCTCAACCGAAATGCCTTGCCCCGGTGGAAACGAGAGTGGGATGGGTTCAACGGGCGAGATCATCAACCCGTAAATCAAAATCGGCACCGCCACCACCAACCCGGCCAATGGCCCGGCAATGCCAATGTCCAACAACACCCGGCGGTTGGTGGGTGGGGCCTTGAGTTGAATGAACGCGCCCATAGTGCCAAAGGGCGGAAAAGGGATGGGGATGAAATAGGGCAACGTGACCGCCACCTTGTGATACCGCGCCGCAAAGTAGTGGCCAAGTTCGTGGGCCAGCAGGATGCCTAACATGCTCACTAAAAATGGCACGCCCCCGCTTAGAAAGCTGACCCACCCGGACACAGTTGAAAGAGGTACAACACTTTGATGCTCATAATCCGCACCGACATACCATACACTCAACACCGTGAGGGCAAACATCAAGTAATTGACCCACACGGGCGAGGGGGGCGGATCAATCGTCCCCTTCATCGCCAGCACCACCTGCTCCTCCCCCTCTTTGCGGAAGAGGGGCGTGAACCCCAGCGCGCGAAATTTTTCGGCGGCGAGGCGATAGGCTTCAATGGAGTCCAACCTCAGCCGCCCGCGAAAGCGCATAAAATACGAGTCGGCCCCGCCAAAGGTGGTGTCGGCGATGTCCATAAATGCTTGAGTCGCCACGTGCAGGGCGGCGGTGGAGTCTAAAGGAGTTGAGTCAGTTGAGAGCATAGGAGGGGAAGTGGCAGTGGCAAGTAGCAAGTGGAAAGTGGAAAGTGGCAAATCTAAAATCTCGCGCAAGCGTCACACATCTAAAATCCATCAGCGGGAGTGGATGGGAGTCGAACCCACCGGCCGCTCACAGAGCGGCCCAACGGTTTTGAAGACCGCGGCGACCACCGGGCCACCACCACCCCCAAAACGTCGCGGGATTGTACCAGAAGTTGGTGGCGACCAGTGATCAGTCAACCGTCGCCTTTGGCTATTTGCCGTTTATTATTCGCTCAATAGCCGTTCCAAGGAGTTCACCACGAAGGCCACGAAGGAGATCACAAAGACCACAAAGAATCCTTCGTGCTCTTTGTGAAATTACTTCGTGAACTTTGTGGTGAAATGGTTCGAGCGTGGCGACTCCTTGAAACCCATTAAGAGCGTTGTTATTTAAGGCAACAGATAAATGACGGCCACGACTACCCCAATCACCACCACCGTCCAGCGCAACGTGGCGGGTTTGACGCGGCCCGCCAGCCGCCCGCCCACGCTTCCGCCAATCAGCGCGCCCACAGCCATTACTAGCGCCACCGGCCACACTACTTGCCCCGAGAATAAAAAGAAAATCGCGGCGGCAGTGTTGACGCTAAAGGAGACGACCTGTTTCAAGGCGTTGAGCCGGACCAAGGTGTCTTCCAATGTTAAACCCAAAACGGCCAGCACAATCACACCTAACCCCGCGCCAAAATAGCCGCCATAAATCGCGGCCAGGCACACCGGCAACGCGGCCCAGGGTTCGGAGGCGGGCGTCGCCCCATTCTGTCCGAGGCGGCGCGTC
>Ga0247727_10014542_pt1 | contig 13056 bp, 14 predicted proteins | sample WisWelCaveWW1625_FD_202498 | JGI IMG/M metagenome (GOLD analysis project Ga0247727, IMG submission 202498) | Biofilm microbial communities from Wishing Well Cave, Virginia, United States - WW16-25 | ecosystem: Environmental > Aquatic > Deep subsurface > Groundwater > Cave microbial mat | place...
CCTCCTCGTGATCGGCACGGCGATGGTCGCGATCGGCGCGGTGCTTGTTGCCGCCGCGCACTCGACCTGGAAGTCGGCCAAGGCAAGGGCCGCCTGAACCCGAGGCTTGGGCGCCGGTCGCGCGCGCACGCCCTGCCATCCGAGAATCCTACTTGAGCGGCTCGACCGTCTCTTCCTCGAGGATGTCCACGAGGGGCAGGAACGCGCGGATGTAGTACACCGCCACGAGCGCGATTACGAACACCACGGAGAGCAGGAACCCCGTTGCCTGGAGCGCGTCAAGCTGCTCGTCGCGCACCGAGAGGAACGTGACCACGATGATGATCAGAATCACAATGAGCCCGGTCATGACGGCATAGGCGCCCTTCGTCTTCGGGGCAGGGATGGTGCGAACCTTTACGGCCTTCACTTGCCCGCGCGGCAGGCCGAACTCGTAGAATTTCGAGCCCGAGCGGATCACGTAGAACGAGAGCACGAGCAGGAAGATCGTCGAAAGGATGCCGATGATGCCGAGCCAGTAGGCTCGTAAGGGCACGCCGAGCTTGGAGATGTCGACGGCATCCCCCGCCCCTCCGGCTCCCGGCAGCCCGGGCTTCGTCACGACCATTCGCGACCAGTGGTCGAGGCCGTCGAGGTTGGAGCCGTCGCCGTTCGCCGCGTTCACGAGGATGTCAAAGGTGACGTCCGACGCGTTGCTTGCGGGGGCCTTCCATTTGAACGTGAACGACCGGTTCGCCTGCACGTCCCCCTGGACGGTGTGGGTGATCGTGCCATCCGTATTGAGGTGCACAAGGTCGCTGCCGCCCTCGTCGAAGGTTCCGCCGCTTGCCCAAACATTGATGCCGCCCTTGTTCGCGGAAGCGTTCGCGTTCATCGGGACGCTCGCGTCGGTGAACGAGAGGCGCACCACATACTCGCGGTCCTTTTGGTAGTATCCGTTGGTGCTGCTCGCGTCGAGGCCCTCGATGACGAATTCGATGGTGGCGTTCCCGTTGGGGGTCTTTGACACGCCGTCCGCGCTGTGGCAATAGCACCCGCGGTCGGGCGGCTGGCCCACCCCGCCCAGCGAGGCGTCAATCCCCGTGGAGAACGACTGCACCGGAATCGCCGACGCGGCAACTGCAAGGCCGAGCACGAGGGCGATGGCCGCAAACACCCCCTGCTTGCGGCTCGGGAAGCGCATCGGCCCCACTCCACCCACGCGGCGAATCACTGTTTCTCGGCCCCGATTCCTGGGGCACCAAACGGCGATAGCCAGTACGCCGGAGGAACGGGCTCGAAAACCCCCGGTCGCTATAAAAACATATTGAGCGGACGGCGCGCGCGATTTCGGGTGCGAATCGGCGGGCGCGCAAAGCGGGCCGGCGCGCTCCCGCCCGGGCCGCTCAAGTAGTTTGTTGACGCGCCCGCGCCGCAAGGCGCGGGGAAAGGGCGCGAATGCGCGGCCTCACGGGAAAAACCCGCGCAGCTTCACGGCATCGGCGACGCGCGCGACCGCCACGACGTACGCGGCCTGCCGGTGGTTGACCTTCCGGCCGGTCGCCTCCTTGTGCACGTCGTTGAACGCGCGCGTCATGATCTGGTCGAGCCGCGCGTTTACCTCGGCCTCGCTCCAGAAGAAGTTCGCGAGGTTCTGGACCCATTCGAAGTACGAAACGGTCACGCCGCCAGCGTTTGCGAGGATGTCCGGCAGGATCGTCACCCCGTTCTTGTGGAGGATCTCGTCGGCCTCGGGCGTCGTCGGCCCGTTGGCAAGCTCCAGCAGGATCTTGGCTTTGACAAGGTGCGCGTTTTCCTTCGTGATCTGGTTCTCGAGCGCCGCGGGCACGAGGATGTCCACCTTGAGCGCAAACAGGTCGTCGCGCGTGATGTTCTTGGAGCCGCGGAACCCCTTGACGGTGCCCTTCTTCGCCTTGTGGGCCACGAGGGCGGGGACGTCGAGGCCCGCGTCGTTCCACGCGCCGCCTTGCGAGTCGTCGACGGCGACGATTTTCGCGCCCATCTCCGAGAAAAGCTCTGCGGCGACGGCGCCAGCGTTTCCGAAGCCCTGGATTGCAACGCGCGCGCCTTTGATCTTGAGGCCGGTGGCCTTGGCCGCCTCGCGCGTCACGAACGTGCCGCCTCGGGCCGTCGCCTTGTCGCGGCCGAGCGACCCCCCGAGCGCGAGCGGCTTGCCCGTCGTCACGCCGGTGACCAGGTGCCCCTTCAGCGCGCTGTAGGTGTCCACAATCCACGCCATCGTCTGCGAGTTCGTGTACACGTCCGGCGCCGGGATGTCCTTCTCCGGTCCGATGACGAGCGAGATTTCGTAGGTGAACCGGCGCGTCACGCGCTCGAGCTCCTTCTGCGAGTGCTTCTTGGGGTCGATGATCACGCCGCCCTTCGCACCGCCGTAGGGGATCCCCACGGTCGCGCACTTCATCGTCATCCAGAACGCGAGCGCTCGCACCTCGTCGATGTTGACGTCCGGGTGGTAGCGGATGCCGCCCTTCGCGGGCCCCCGCGCGAACGAGTGCTGGACGCGGTAGCCCTTGAACATGCGCCACTTTCCGTTGTCCATCCTTACGGGGAACGAAACATGGAGTTCGCGCTGCGGCCAGCGCAGGAACTGGTGGATCGCGGGGTCGAGCGAGATGAGCCTCGCGGCCGAGTCGAGCATTTTCTGCGCATTCTCAAACGGATTGATCGTCTGCTGGGGCTTCTCCACCTTTGCAACCATCGGTTCACCACGCGTAGAACATACAGAGCATCCAAAGCGCCGCCTGCGGCGGCGACGTGGCAAGCCGAAGAGACTATTTGAAACAGATTCCACCGACTTTCGCCGTTTCGCGCCAACGCGGTGCGGCTGGCGCCGCCAAACTATTTTTACGGCACGCGCGCTTGCGACGATTCCGTGGCGGAGGTGCAGTGCCCGAATTGCCGGGCGATTACCTCCGGGGATGCAGCGTTTTGCCCGAGCTGCGGTGCGTCCCTTGCCGCGGTGAAGACGGCCGGGTATGCCTCGCCGCTCCCCACGCCTGTGATGGGCACGGCGGCGCCCTCCCAGGGGGCAACCCCCCTGATGTCCGGCGGCTCGCCGCCAATTCCGCCGACTCCCGTGCCCTTCACCCCGCCCCCCGCCGCGGCGGCTGCCCCGGCGCCGCCGCCGCCCGGCGTGCCTCCGGGCTATCCGCCTCCAAGCGGCGCGATGCCGCCGCCCGTTCAACCCGCGCCCTCCCCCTTCTTGCCCCCGCTGCCCGGCTTCGCGCCGCCCATTGGCGGGGTTACCCCCCAGCTCCAAACCGCCCGACAGCTCGGCAAGGACGCGTTCGTGCCGCGGCTGCTTGCGTTCCTTGTCGACGGGTTCATGTGCGGCCTCGCGGGGGGGCTGATCGGGTCCATCTGGTTATTCCGTGGCCCGCCCGGGTGGGTCATAAGCTGGTGGCTCCCCGCCGTGCTAATGGCAGTTTACATGATTGTCATGGAAGGCTCGTCCGGCCAGACGCTTGGGAAGATGCTTTTCAGCGTGAAGGTCGTGCGCGAGGACCTCGGCCCCATTACCAGCAAGCAGGCCCAGTCCCGCGCCATGGGAATCCTTCTTTACCCGCTACTCATCCCGGTTCTCCTCGACCTCATGTACGTATCCGACGAGGGCCAGAGCATCGGCGACCGCTGGGCGCACACGACGGTCATCAAGGTGGCTTGAGTTCCCATGACGGCGCCGTTCTTGCAGTGCATGTGTTCCGTGGTGGTCGTCGAGTGATGGGCCGCCGAGTTTCCCAAACCGTGGGGCGCGCGCCCAGCCTCGTGCGCCTGCGGACGGGCTAAGGAGGCTTGCGCGGCGTGGGCGACCAAGAGGGCGGCGACCTCATCAAGCTCGACCTCTCGCGGCTGAAACAGCCCGAGGCCTCGAAGCTCGTGGAGACCCGCATCTGGCGGACGCGCGAGGGGCAGCGAATCATCATCACGTCCGACCGCGACCTGTCGTTTGTCCTCGCGATCCTGGCAAAACACGGTTTCTCCTACGAGCGCCCGCGCGAGGAAGACGGGATCCTAACGGTTCGCGCCGTCCGCAAATAGCCCCAAGCGACGCCGCTCGCTCCGCGCCCCGAAACGACCGCCCCAGCGGGTGCCGGCCCCGCAACCCTCGAGTACCCGCGCCGGCCATTTTGGGGGCGTGGGCGCCGCAGTCTGCCCGCATTGCCAAGCCTACACCTCTGCCGCGTCGGGCTATTGCCAAGTTTGCAAACGGCCGCTCCAAGGTGCGACCGTCACCCCCGCGCGGGCGCCCGTCGCACCGGCAACCTACCAGCCTTACCCGCCGCAGCCGCCCCAGCCCTACGCATACGGGGCGCCTCCGCCCTACCCCCCGCAGCCGGCGTACCCTGCCGCTCCAGGCTACGGGGCGCCTGCCGCTTACCCGACGGGCTACGGCTACCCGCCGAGCTACGGCTACGCGCCCGCCGCATACGCGCCCATGTACTACGCGCCCATCATGATGGAAGAGCCCTGCGTCGCGCTCGCCAAGCAGACGTCCGGCGCCCGGTGGGGCGCCGCGTGCCTCGACCTCCTCATCGTGGTCGGTGTGTGGGCGATGCTGTTCTTCTTCGTGTACCCCGCGGTGTTCGGGTTGAACTCCGTGTTCTTTTTTCTCCCGCGGATCTTCATTACGGCCCTGTGGTTTTACTTGTACTACGCGGTGATGGACGGATTTGCCGGAGGCACGCTCGGGAAGCGAGCGGCGGGCCTTGTCCTCGTGGACAAGCAGTTGCGGCGGATCAGCCCCGGGAAGGCCTTCGGCCGCGCCTTCGAGATTTTTATCTGGCCCTTCAGCTTCATCATCATCTTGCTGATCCAGATCATCATCATGGAGAAGGGGGGCCAGAGCATCGGCGACAAGATGGCGGGCACGTACCTCGTGCGGCGCGCGTCGCTCCCCCGCCCCTATCCCTCCGCGTGAAGGGCGGAGCGGCAACGCGTGGTCCGCTCGCCTACGGCAGCAGTTCGGGAACGGCGCCCGGCCGGTCGGCGACCTTCACGCCGACGGCTTCAAGCGCTTCGATCTTGGAGGAAGCCGTGCCGCTCTTGCCGGAAATGATCGCGCCGGCATGGCCCATGGTCTTTCCCGGCGGCGCCACACGCCCCGCCACATAGGCCACGACCGGCTTTCGCACCCTGCGCTTGATGTACGCCGCCGCGGCCTCCTCGGCGTTCCCCCCGATCTCGCCCACGAGCACGATCGACTCCGTACGGCGGTCCTTTTGGAAGAATTCGAGCATGTCGAGGAAGTTCGTGCCGTTCACGGGGTCGCCGCCGATCCCGACGATCGTGGACTGGCCGATCTTCGCTTCGCTCAGCGCATTCACGATTTCGTAGGTGAGCGTCCCGGAGCGCGACACCACGCCGACGCTCCCCTGGCGGAAAATCGTCTCCGGCATGATGCCGATCTTCCCCGTGCCGGGGACCGCGACCCCCGGGCAGTTTGGCCCCACGAGCCGGACGCCTTTCGCGCGCGCAACGGCGACCATCCGCATCGCGTCGTGGACGGGGATGTGCTCCGTGATCACGCAGATCAGCTTCACCGCGGGCGACTCGAGGGCCTCCAGCACGGCGTCCATCGCGAAGCGCGCCGGCACGAAAATGCAGGACGCGTTCGCCTTCGCCTTTTTCACGGCGGCGGCCACCGAGTTGAACACCGGCACGCCGTGCACATGCTCGCCGCCCTTGCCCGGCGTCACGCCCGCGACGAGCCTCGTGCCGTAGTCGAGCATCGCGCGCGTGTGGAACTGGCCTTGGGTGCCGGTGATGCCCTGCACCATCACGCGGGTGGTGCGGCTCATGATGGAAACCACGGCTTCAGACCCCCTTGATGGCGACGACCTTCTCAGCGGCCTTCTCGAACGAAGTTTCGGCTTCGATGCCGGCTGCCGCGAGGATCTCGCGCGCTTCCGCCTCGTTGCGCCCCTTGATGCGCGCGACGAGCGGGATCTTGATGTTCTCCTCTTCGATGACCTTCGTCACGCCGAGCGCCACGGTGTCGCACTTCGTGATCCCCCCGAAGATGTTGAGGAAAATCTTCGAGGGGCGCGCCTCGTTCATCAGGCGGAAGCAGGCCTTCACCTTCTCGGGGTCGTCGGTCCCGCCGAGGTCGAGGAAGATCGCGGGTTTGCCCCCGAACCGCGCGAGCATGTCGAGGGTCGCCATCGTGAGCCCCGCGCCGTTCGCGATGACGCCGATGTCGCCATCGAGCTGCACGAAGGCAATCCCCTCGGCCTTCGCTCTCGCCTCGAGCGGCGGGATGTCCTCCGGCTCCTGCGCGAATTCGGGGTGGCGGTACAGCGCATCGTTGTCGATGACGACTTTCGCGTCTCCGCAGTAGACTTCGCCCTTCGGCGTGATCGCGGTCGGGTTCACCTCGATCAGCGTGCCGTCGAGCTCGCGGTAGATTTTCCAGAGCGTCTCGACGATCCCCTCGATCTGCGACGCGATGTCTTTGGGGAAGCCGAGGAACACGCTCATGTCGCGCAGGTGGTAGGGCCGCAGGCCGACGAGCGGGTCGAGAGCGGCCTTGAACATCTTGTTGGGGGGGACATCCTCGACTTCAACGCCGCCCATCGCGGTCGCAAGCAGCACCGGGCAGCGGTTCAGCCGGTCGAGCACGATGCCGACGTAGACCTCCTGGGCGATGTCGAGCTTCTCGGCGACGAGCACCTTGCGCACCTTGAACCCCTTGATCGTGAGCGCCATCAGCTGGGGCACGAGCGCCCTGGCCTCGTCGATCGTTTCCGCGAACTTCACGCCGCCCGCCTTGCCGCGGCCGCCCGTGCCGATCTGGACCTTGAGGACGGCTGGAAAGGGCGCGCCGTCGAGCTCGTCGGCCGAGGTGACGACCTTGCCGCGCGGCACGCGCAGGCCGTAGCGCGCGAAGATTTCCTTGCCTCGGTACTCGAGCAGATTCAAGACGCGTGCCCCCCCGCCCCGCGGGATGCTCGCGATTGCCGCGGCGCTATTTTAGGTTCGCGCACGCGCGCGGTGCAAGGCTTCCAGTTCAGGCGCAAACGGTTGAACGCATCCCGATCACCACGAGGGCGACCGCGGCCATCGAAGGCCCGAAAACTGCCAGGCGGACCTGCAGGTCGTGCTGCTCGGAGGCGCCGGCCCCCGGCCGCCCGCTCCGCAGCTCGAACGCGAGGGCGAGGCCTGCCAATGCGATGGCCGAAACCAGGAGGCCCATGATCGCCCACTCGACGACGGGAAGTAGGCCCGGGCAGTGCATGGTGGGAGTTTGGAAACGGCCGAGGCCAAGCCCGCGAATGGCAAGCACGGCGAGGGCGGCGAGGAGCGCCGCGACCGCGAGTGCCACCTTTTGCCTAGCGCTCAAGGTCCCTCGCCGGTCGAAGGCCCCGCGCTTGCGTCCTCTCAAAACCTTCGCTACATGTCGTATGTCATCTCCATCCCTGACACCCAGGCCCCGTTTTCGCTCTTCACCAACCTCCAGCCAATCTTTATCAGGGGGTGCCCCCTCGCCCGGCCCTGAGAGAAGCGATGCTCGTCAAAGACCTGAAGCCGAACCAGCCCGTCGACCAGCTTGAACTGCAGATCACGCAGAAGGAGGAGCCCCGGGACTTCACCTCGAAGTACGGCAAGGCCGGTCGCGTGTGCAACGCGGTGGGGACGGACAACGACGGCACGGAAGTCGAAATCACGCTCTGGAACGGCGACATCGAGAAGGTCGCCAAGGGCCAGAAGATCCGGATCACAAACGGCTGGGTCAAGCAGTGGCGGGGGAAGGTCCAGGTGTCCCCGTCGCACAAGGGGACCCTCGAGATCATCTCGAGCTGAGCCCCCCCGGGCGATCCGTGCATTTGGCCCCTAGCTGACGCGCCCTTCGGCCCGTGCGCGGCGCGACAGCCTGTCCGCGAGCATGATGGGCAGCGGGCTTTCGTCCGCCGGCTCCGTGAGGCCTGCTGCAAGCCGCGCGGCCTGGAGGACGCCAAGGCCGGTGCCCGGCGATACGTAGAGGGCATGGCGGCTTAAGGGCGAGCGCAGCTCAAACCCGCGCACTTCGCCGTCGATCGAGACCTTCCGCGTCTCGAACGCGCCCATCGGCCGAGCTTGCGCGCGCACCGTTCCGACCAGCTTTCCCTTGGCCACGCCGACGGCCGGCAGCGCAAGCTCGAGGCCCGCCATCGAGGCGAGCCCGCAACGGCGCGGGTGGAGGATTCCCTGGCCGTCAGTGAACAGCACGGCCCGGCGCCTCGCTTCCGCGGGGAGTTTCCGGACGGCCGCCGCGATTCCCCCGAGCTCGCGGAACGCGAGGTACCCGGGCACATAGGGCACCGGGGGGGTGAATTTTGCCACGGCGCTCGCGAACTCCTCGCGGGTGTTGAGGTCTACGGCAACGGCGGCCGCAAACGCGTTTCCGTCCCCCTTCCCGTAGGCGGCGTCCACGCCGATCGCGACCTTGGGCGGACGCTCCAAGTCCTCGGTGTCCACCCTTGCCGCCAACCGGGCTTGTCGGCTCGCATATTCGCCGAACACGGCCCTCAGCTCGAAACTCCGGACCGCGACGGTGTCGAGCGGCTCGACGCGGCCCTCCCTGAGCCGCACGCCCTCGGCGGAGAGGCGCCGCGCCTTGGCCTCGGGGCCGCCGAAGGCATAGCCGCCAAGCGAGCCGTCGGCCATGACGACACGGTGGCACGGCACCTCCTCCGGAATCTGGTTGGTCGCGAGCAGCTCGCCCACGGCGCGCGCCGCGCGGATGTCGCCGAGCGCCTTGGCGATGTCGCCGTACGTGGTGACGCGTCCCTCCGGCACCTGCGTAAGCGCCCGCTCCACAAGCGCGCGCAGGGGAATTTCGCGGGCGGGGGCGATCATGCCGCGGCCCCCCGCCAATCGCGCAGCGGCGCGTGGGTCCTGCACGAAGGGCAGGTCACCGCTTCGCGCAGCTCTCCGCGGCAGTGCGGGCACACCGGCTTGCCGTACACCACCGCGTGCGAGCAGTGCTCGCAGTCGATCACGTGGACCTCGCTCTTCGGGCACCACCCCACGCGCGTCGGGACCGCGCACGACGGGCATCGGCGCTCAACAAACTCGAGCGCCCCCGAGCAGACGGGGCAGCGGTCGGTGGCGCGCGCGGCGTCTGGCGGCGCCTCGGCCCGCGCGCGGGCAGCGGCCACGCGGGCGAGGAGCCCTTCGCGCTCGGGCCCGCGCACCGCCTCCTTCTGCTCTCTTGGCACCTTGCCAAAGGCGGCTTCAGGTACGTACAGCACATACATCGCGAGCGCGATGAGAAGCGCCTCCAGGGCGGCGTGCACAGGGAGGGTCGGCGCGCCGCGCGCCCACGCCACGAAGAGCAGCGCGCTCAGGTTGGACACCACGAAGAAGGCGATGAGCGAAAGCGTCCACAGCCCGATGCGAGCGTACTCGGTGGGGCTCTCGCCCGCGACGATCGAGAGGCGCGTGCGGAAGTCCCGGATGCTCTTGATCTCCGCGAAGAGCGCGAGGCCGACATACACCGCCATCAGTTCCAAAAGGACGACCGCGGCTCCAAAAAGCGGCACGGGCCCCACGAGCGGGCTGTCGACCGAAGCGGTGAGCGCAAACACGAGGGCGCCGAGGAACGAGAGCGCGTAGACGGCCGCGAGCCACACGCTGTACAACCACATCGCGGGGAACGCCCGGCGCACGAAGTAGAAACTCAACGCCGCGCCGATGATGAAGAGGCCGGTCGCGGCCCCGTACGGCAGCAGCCCCGCGACGAGCGTTCCGGCAAGCGCCGCCATGGCTTGGAAGACTCGGGGGCGCGAGACAGCGGGGGGTGCTAAGGCCGGCACGGGCGCCTCTGGCGGCTTCGCACCACCCATGCTCGCCGCGATGTGGGACGCGCGCTATAAAGGGTGACGGGCAGGGAGCCTTTCGGCTTTCCCCCGACAGCTTTTTGGCGCGCGAGGCCTTGCCATGAATCGCCACGATGACGAGACGCGACATTCTGAATCGATGATGAGTGATGGGCGAACGGAGTGGCCCCGGCTCTCACGCCGGGAACGCGAACAGGATGTAGAGGGCCCCGGCCGCAGCCTTCGTGAGGAGCGCGTAGAGCGGATAGTCCCGCGCAAGCTCGATTGCAAGCACATTCCCGTCGCCGAGGTGCAGGCCGTCAAACCCCGCGCGGGCAAACAGCGTGGCGAGCACGATCAGCGCGCCCGGCCTGCCTCCCACCATCAAGCCGATCGCAAGTGCGGCAACGGTCGCGGCGAACATCACCGGCTCGGCGACGGCCTCGAGATGTCCCTTCGCGCCCCGCGACGCGTGCAGGTAGACCCCGGCGTCGAAGGCCGTGAGGGCGATGAGCGCCGCCGTCGCCGCCTCGAGCGCCACCCGCCACTCACCCCTTGCGCACGACGACGGTGAGCACGTCCTCGTCGGCCATCACGTGGTCAAGCCCCACCGTCTGCCCCGGGAACCGCGCGCTTTTCCCCCACACATTCGCGTAGCGGAAGCGCCGCCTCCACTCGCGGTGGATGTGCTCACACACTTGGTCGACGGTCGTGCCGGCCTTCATGATGAGGGGCTCCTTCATGTCGGCCTCGCCGCCCTGGGGCTTCAGGTAGATGCGGATAAACCGCATCTTGTCGTAGATGAGGTCCTTCAGATCCTCAAGTCCGCGGTCCAACTCCGCGGAGATCTCTACGACTTCCCAGCCCTTGAGCGTGCGGCGCGCGCGGGCAAGCATCGTGGCGTCGGCCGCGTCGATCTTGTTCAGCGCCACGATCGCGGGCAGGTACACGCGGTTGCCGGCCAGCGTGTCGATGAGCTGCTCGTCCGTCACATTCCCGCGGATGACCACGTCGGCGTTCAGCAGGCCGTACTCCGCCACCAGGTCCGCCGCAAACTCGGCGGTGAGCTGCTTTTGGGGGACGGTGAAGTGCACGTGGATGCCGCCCCGCAGCGCTTTCGTAACGCGGATGTCGGCCGGGCGCTGGTTGAGCCGGATCCCGGCGGCGTGGAGCTCGGCGGGGAGCACGGACGTGTCCGGCGTGTACACATCCGCCACAAAGATCACGAGGTCGGAGGCGCGCGCGACCGCGATCACCTCGCGCCCCCGGCCGCGCCCTTGCGCGGCGCCGCGGATGATGCCCGGCAGGTCCAGGATCTGGATCTCGGCCTTGCGGTGGTAGAGGATCCCGGGGATCACGTCCAGCGTCGTGAACTCGTAGGCCGCCACGTCCGACTTGGCGTTCGTCACATGGTTCAAGATGGTCGACTTGCCGACACTCGGGAAACCGATCAGCGCGGCCGATGCGTGCCCGCTCTTCTTCACCGCGAAGCTGCGGCCCGCGCCGCCCCGCGTCGCCGCGCGCTTCTCGGCCTCGGCCTTTAGCCGCGCCACCTTGGCCTTCAGCTTGCCGATGTGCTGCTGGGTCGCCTTGTTGTACTCGGTCTCCGAGATCTCTTTCTCGACCTCGGCAATCTGTTGCTCGATGTTCGCCATGGGGCGCCCTGGCCAACCCCGATCCGCCGGATAAACTCGCTGGGGCGGTCAGAAATGGAAGGGCGCGTTCAGCACCCACGCGACATACGCCCCTGAAATCACGGCGCCTGGCACGATGCTCTTCGTGCGGTCGTAGAGGAGCGACGAGACCACCCCGACACCCACCGTGAAGAGCGCGGCGTCGCCGGGCGCCTCCGCGTACCCCTTGAACAGCCATACGACGACCCAGGTCACCATCACGAAGTACAGCAGGGTGCCCACGAGGACGTTGACCGCCGACCGCCGGAGGCCCTCCCTCGGCAGCATCGACGCGAGGAACCCGCGCATGCGCCGCTGCACGCGTAGCCGGAGGAAGGCCTCGAAGCCGAACATCATGATTAGGAGCACGGCGACCGGCAGGGCGAAGGTGAGCGAGCGGGGGCCGTTCGCTCCAAAGAAAAGCAGGTACTGGAACGCCCAGGTGAGCGGGATGAGGAGGAGCACCGGCACGACCGTCATCACCGATCGCGAAAGGCTCTCGCCCTCCTCGAAGCGCTGGTCGTCTCGACCGCGCGCCCAGCGCTCGGCGCGGGCGAGCCCGTAGGCCGCGGCGCAGAGGACTAGGCCGGCGGCAAGCAGGCCCGAAAACAGGCTTGGCGCGGGAAGCGTGCCCGCAAAAGGCGCGGCCGCCGACCCCGGCACCACGAGGAAACTAACCCCCGCAACGGCCCCCCCAAACGCGGCGATGTCGGCCCCCATGAATACGAGCCCCTTTTGGCGGCCCTTGTCGGCGGGGAAATTGTAGAGGCGCACCGGCTGCGGGCTGCGCGTGCAGAAGAACTCCCACGAGAGCCACGCGACCGGCCAGGCCGCCATGGTGAGCGCCAGCGTGAGCCACTCGCGGTCGCGTGCGAAGGAGGGGTACACCGGGTCGAGCGGGTCGGACACGCGGGACTTCGTTTTCATCTCGATGAACCCGATCGTCGTGTCCAGCACCTCGAGCGTAGCCATGGCGTGTCCGGCGCCGTTCACGATGTCCACGGTTTGCCCCCGCCCCAAGGTCGCGTTGTACGCCTCCTCGGACTGGTTGACGGGGATGAGCGTGTCGTCGGCGCTGTGCAGGAAAAGCGTCGAGTTGGGGCGCAGGCCCGGGATGCCCCCGATGTACTCAACCGGCGAGCGCACCCTCAACTGCTCAGGCTCGACGAGGTTGGGGGGAAGCACGCGCTTGTCCACCACGAAGGCGACGGTCGCGAAGTTGTCGCGGGCAAGCGAGGTGAGGTTGATTGGGGCGGCCCAGGTGACGGTGGCGTTCACCTGCGTGGCCGGCTGGGACGCCGCGATGAGTGCGACCATCCCCCCGAACGAGTGGCCGACGATTGCCATCCGGTTCGGGTCGACGCCCGGCTGGCCCTTGAGGAACGCGACGCCCCGCGCGACATCCTCGGGCTCCGCCGTAGGGAGCCCGAAGGTGCTCTCTCCGTCCGACATCCCGTGGTCGCGCAGGTCGATCGCGAGCACCACAAACCCGCGGCGCGCAAGCTCGACCGAGAGCCGGTTCAGCTCCTCCTTGTAATCGGTAAGCCCGTGGACGACGACGACGC
>Ga0247727_10014543_pt1 | contig 13054 bp, 8 predicted proteins | sample WisWelCaveWW1625_FD_202498 | JGI IMG/M metagenome (GOLD analysis project Ga0247727, IMG submission 202498) | Biofilm microbial communities from Wishing Well Cave, Virginia, United States - WW16-25 | ecosystem: Environmental > Aquatic > Deep subsurface > Groundwater > Cave microbial mat | place...
CATCGTGATCGAGCGCCCGGGCTCGGACTTCATGGTCGACGTGATCAAGTCGCTCGGCTTCGAGTACGTCGCCACCAACCCGGGGTCGAGCTTCCGCAGCCTGCACGAGTCGCTGGTCAACTACGGCGGCAACGCGAAGCCCGAGCTCCTCACCTGCCTGCACGAGGAGTCCGCCGTCGGCCTGGCGCACGGCTACGCCAAGGCGAGCGGCAAGCCGATGGCGGTGATGACGCACGGCACGGTGGGCCTGCAGCACGCCTCGATGGCGCTGTACAACGCGTGGTGCGACCGCGTGCCGGTCTACATGATCGTCGGCAACGGGCTCGACGCGAACAAGCGGCGGCCGGGGACCGAGTGGAACCACTCGGTGCAGGACGCCGCGCTGATGGTGCGCGACTACGTCAAGTGGGACGACTATCCGATGTCGCTGCAGCACTTCGCCGAGTCGGCGGTGCGCGCCTACAAGATCGCGATGACCCCGCCGCGCGAGCCGGTGCTGCTGGTCGCCGACATCGACCTGCAGGAGGACGCGATCCACGCCGAGGGGCTGAAGATCCCGAAGCTTGCGGTGTCGCGCCCGCCGCAGGGCGACCGCGCCGCGCTGGCGGAGGCGGCGAAGTGGCTGGCGGGCGCGGAGACGGCGGTGATCCTCGCCGACCGCGTGGCGCGCGACCAGCAGGGCGTGCGCGACCTGGTGGCGCTGGCCGAGGCGCTGCAGGCGCCGGTGTGCGACGTCGGCGGGCGCATGAACTTCCCGACCAACCACTACCTGTGCCACAACGACCGGCGGCGCGAGCTGGTGCGCGACGCCGACGTGGTGCTGATGCTCGAGGTGGGCGATCCGTGGGCGCAGTTCAACACCTTCAGCGACCCGCACAAGCGGCAGAACTACGCGGCGAAGATGGACGTCAGGATCATCCACATCTCGATGCAGGACGTGTACATCCGCGCCAACTACCAGGACTTCCAGCGCTACCAGGCGGCGGATCTCTCCATCAACGGCGATGCGCAGACCAGCCTCGCGCCGCTCACCGAGGAAGTAAAGAAGATCGGCAAGGGCAATTCAAGCCGGGGCGAGAAGTTGCGGGCTGCGCACAACACGATGCGCCAGCGCGCGCGCGACGCCGCAGCGGTCGGCTGGGATGCAAGCCCGGTGACCACCGCGCGGCTCACCGCGGAGATGTGGGGCGCGATCAGGGGCGAGCCCTGGTCGCTCGTCGTGAGCGACCGCGTCACGTGGGCGCGGCGCCTGTGGCCGATGACCGAATACCACCACGCGCTGGGCGGCTCGGGCGGGCAGGGCGTCGGCTACGCCGCGCCCGCGGCGGTGGGCGCGGCGCTCGCCAACAAGGCGAAGGGGCTGATCTCGGTCACCTTCCAGCCCGACGGCGACCTGCTCTACGCGCCGGGCGTGCTGTGGACCGCGGCGTACCACAAGATCCCGCTGCTGTTCCTCATGCACAACAACCGCGGCTACTACCAGGAAGTGATGCACCTGCAGCGCATGGCGTCGCTGCACAAGCGCCGCGTCGATACCGCCTGGGTCGGCAACATCATCGACAACCCGGCGATTGACTTCGCGCAGCTCGCGCGCTCGCACGGCGTGTGGGCGGAGGGGCCGATCAAGGAGGCGAGCCAGATCGGGCCGGCGCTGCAGCGGGCGCTGAAAGTGGTGAAGAGCGGTGCCCCCGCGCTCGTCGACGTGGTCTGCCAACCACGTTAGTCGCGCAGCAGCGGCAGATCCTTTGCGGCGCGGCCCGGCTTGATCGACGCCACGTAGGCGTAGATGTCGGCCATCTCCTGGTCGCTCAGCACCTCGACCGGGTAGCGCGGCATGTTGGCGCGCGGCCGGCGCGTCTGCATGACGAACGCTTCGTAGGGAAACGGGTTGGGCGCGATCTTCGGCCCGGCGCCGCGCTCGCCGCCCTGGCCGACGGTGCCGTGGCAGCTGTGGCACCACTTCTCCTGGTAGACCTTTTGGCCGCGCTCCACCGAGCCTTGGGGTTGAGCGAGCAAGGGAGGGGCCAACGCCAGCAACGCCGCTGCAAGAAGAATCCTCATTCCTTTCCTCCCTTCAGCGATATTAATCCCGCGGCGAGGAGAAAGACTCCGGTCGCGACAAACACCGCCACCGAGCCCAGCGCGGCGCCGAAGCCGCCGAAAGCGAGCGGCACGGCGATCTGCGTCACCTTGTTCGCCATGATGCGCATGCCGAGGGCCTCGCCCGAGCGCCCGGCGGGCGCGTGGTTGTAGGTGAGGATGATGGTGAGCGGCTGCGCCGAGCCGAGCGCGAGGCCGAGGGCGAAAGCCGCGGCCGCGAGCAGCCAGCCGTCGCCGAGCGCGGGCACGGCGAAGTAGGCGAGGGCGGCGACGAACAGCGATCCGGTCAGCACGCCGACCTCGGTGTAGCGCTGCGCCAGGCGGTGCATGAAGGAGCGCACGATGAAGCCCGCCACCGCGTAGCTCGACAGGATCATGCCGATCACCGACGGCGCAAGCCCGATCGAGCGCCCGTAGATCGGCAGGTAGAACGAGAACAGCTCGATCCCCGTGAGCGTCACGCCGCTCATGATCAGCGTGCGGCGCAGCCCCGGGATCGCGAGCAGGTCGAAAGCGCTCCTCGCCTGCTGTTCCGTCTCATGGCGCACCTGTGCAGGGATCAGGTTTCGATGAAGCAATACGAGTATGGCGGGCGCGGCCGCCACGCACGCCAGGATCGTGAAGGCGGTCCTGAACCCCGCAAGCTCGATGGCGAAGCCGGCCAGCGAGGGCCCGACGAACGCGGCGATCGAGCTGCCGAGGGCGAAGGTGGCGAAATTGCGCGTGCGCGCGGCGTCGGCGCCGAGCGAGCCGACCAGGTTGTGGATCGAGACGTGGAAGAAGATGTGGCCGAGGCCGAGCAGCGCCGGGCACAGGAACAGCCAGGCGATTCCCTGCGTGGTGAGCGGCACCATCAGCCCGGCCGCCATGGTGAGGGCGCCGCACACGATCGGCGTGCGCACGCCGAAGCGGTCGGAAATCCTGCCCGCCTGCACCGCGAGGAGCAGCGGGAACACCGCGAACAGCGCCGCGAGCACGCCCACCGCCGCGGCGCCGGCGCCCAGGTCGAGCGCGTAGAGCGAAACCGCGACCTTGCTGCCGCGCTGCCCGATCGAATTGAGCATCGACAGCAGCACTACGAGGTAAACGCTCATCGTTCCCTGCGAGTATACTGAAGCATTCGTGAGCACAGAGTCGCACTACCACAGCAAGAAGGACCGCGTGTTCGTGCGCGCGATCCAGGGCCAGTACAGCCTGAAGGAGGAGCTGGCGCGGCTGCGCGCGATGCCGCGGGTGCGCAAGGGACGCGAGCTCAAGTTCGTCGACGGGCCGCAGACCTACAGCCGGCACTACGTCGAGCCGAAGGACGGCGTCACCCAGATGTTCCACCTGCACCTGGAGGAATACGCGCCGGGCGGCAAGTCGCAGAAGCACGGCCACGTCAACGAAGCGGCGTTCTACATCCTCGACGGCAAGGGCTACGAGATCCACGACGGCGTGCGCTACGACTGGCAGGCGGGCGACGTCGCGATCGTGCACAACAACTGCGTGCACCAGCATTTCAACGCGAGCAGGGACCGGCCCGCGCGCGCGCTCGTCATCAAGACCAAGCCGATGTTCATGTTCATGAACATGCTGTTCCAGCAGCTGGTCGAGCCGCGGCCGAGCGTGCCGGCGCCGGGCGCAGAGGGTTACAAAGTCCGAGAGAAAGAGGAGTAGCCATGGCCTGGGATGAAGCGAAAGCATGGAGGAAGGGCCGCAACCACCAGAAGCTCTACCAGGCGCTGCTCGACGACGCCGCGACCGCTCCGGCGCGCAACGCCAAGCGCAGGAAGATCGTGCGCCCCGACGACATGCCCTGGGAGATGGCGCGCCAGGGCCTGCTCAAGCACCTCATCAACGAGGGCATGAACACGCGCATGGAGACGGTGGACGCCTACATGCAGATCATCCCGCCGGGCAGCCGCTCGGGGAAGCACCGCCACCTCGCCGAGGAATGCCTCTACGTGCTCGAAGGCCGCGGCTACGACCTGCACCAGGACTGCGACGTCGAGATCACCGACACCTACCACTGGAAGCCGCAGGCCAGTGAAAAGCGCTACGACTGGGAAGCGGGCGACGTGATCTACATCCCGCCCAACACCATCCACCAGCACCTCAACGCCAGCGCCGACAAGCCGGCGCGGCTGATCTCGGCCACCAACCGCATCTACAAGGCCTGCGGGCTGAATGACCTCGAGCAGCTCGAAGACTGCCCCGAGTACGACGCGAAAGTGATCCTCACCGCCGAGCTGGTCGAGAAGTACCTGAGGGCCAAGGAAAAGACCACGGCTTGAGCGCGGCTGTCCTCCCGCCGCAACCCGCGGCGCGCGGCGCGTGGCGCGAGCTGTGGCTGATCACCATCGGCCACGGCCTCACGCACTGGTACCCGGCCACTTTCTACCTGCTGCTGCCGCTGATCGGCGCCGAGCTCGGGCTCTCTTACAGCCAGATCGGGCTGATCATGACCTGCAAGTACGCCGCTTCGGCGGTCGCGAACATTCCGGGCGGCGTGCTGGTCGACACCGTCGGCCGCAAGGGCCTGCTGATGGCGGTGTCGCTGTTCTGGATCGGCTTCCCGTACCTCCTCATCGGCTTCACCCACAGCTACCTGATGCTGCTCGCGTGCGTCGCGCTCGTCGGCTTCGGCAATAGCCTGTGGCACCCGACCGCGATCCCGACGCTCGGCCGGCGCTACCCCGAGCGCAAGGGCCTGGTGCTCTCGGTGCACGGCATGGGCGGCAACGTCGGCGACGCGGTCGCGCCTCTCCTCATCGGCGCGGCGCTCGGCTTTTTCACCTGGCGCGAGGTGGTGGTGCTGAACGTCGTGCCGGGGCTGGTGGTGGCTGCGCTGCTGTTCGCCTTCCTCGGCAGCATGCGGCTCGGGGCGAGGAAGCCCGAGGGCGAAACGCAGTCGTTCGGCGTCTATCTCGCCGGGCTCAAAGACCTGTTTCGCAGCCGCGCGCTGGTGCTGCTCTCGACCGGCTCGGCTTTCCGCACCATGACGCAAAGCGCGCTGCTCACTTTCCTGCCGGTATATCTCGCGTACGAGATGGGCTACTCGCCGTTCCTGGTCGGCGTCTGCCTGTTCGCGCTGCAGGCGGCCGGGTTCGCGGCGTCGCCGGTGGCGGGGCACCTTTCGGACCGCATGGGCCGCAAGCAGATCCTGGTGAGCAGCATGGCTGCGAGCGCGGTGGTGCTCGCCGCGATGGCTTTCAGCGGCGGCTCGGCGCTCTTCATCGCGCTGGTCGCGGTGCTCGGTTTCTTCCTCTACGCGACGCGGCCGGTGATCCAGGCCTGGATGCTCGAGAGCACGCCAAAAAACATGGGCGGCTCGAGCATCGGCGTGCTGTTCGGCGCCCAGGCGGTCGGCGGCGCGTTCGGCCCGCTGCTCGGCGGGATGGTGGCCGACCGCTTCGGGCTGCTCGCGACCTTCTACTTCCTTGCCGGGACGATCGTGATCGCGAACCTGTTCGTCGTCGCGGTCAAGAGGGACGAGTAGGCCGGCGTATCGCGACGATGACGGCGCCTGCAGACGAGCTGGCCTTGATGCTCGATGCGGCCCTTCAACATTGTCGTGCAGGCCGGTTCAAGGAAGCCGAAGGCCTGTGCCGCAACGCACTGACGAAGAGGCCGGATCATGCAGGAGCGATGCACCTTCTGGGACGCATCGCCGGCGCGAGGGGCAACGCCAGGGTGGCGATAGACCTGTTCAGCCGCGCGGCCACGCTCGAACCTTCCCACGCGGAGCATCGCAACGCGCTCGCCCAGGCGCACTTCGCGCTCGGGCTCGCCCTGCAGCGTGCCGATCGGGTGCACGAAGCGATAGAGAGCTACCAGAGCGCGATCAAGCTGAAGCCCGAGGATGCGGATGCGCATTGCAATCTGGGCGTCGCGCTGCGTTCAGTCGGCCGGTTGAGCGAAGCCGAGGCGAGCTGCGAGCGGGCGATCGCGTTCGACCCGAAATCCGCAGTCGCGCACAACAACCTGGCCATCGTTTTCAAGGAGCAGGGCAGAATTGACGCGGCCATCGAGCATTGCCGGCGGGCAATCGAGCTCAATCCGGACTATGCCGAAGCCCACTCCAACCTCGGTTCGTCGATTGCCAGGCGGCATGGCTTTGCGCAGGCCGCCGCCTGCTTCGAGCGAGCCGTCCAGCTCAAGCCGGGTCACCCGGACCTCCTTCACAACCTCGGACGGGCGCTGCTTGCGCTCGGGCGCACCGAGAACGCGATCTCGAGATTCGAGAGCGCGCTGCAGCTCGCACCGAACTCACCGGAGATCCGCAGCTCGCTCGGGCTCGCATTGCAGCAGCGCGGTCGCATGACGGAGGCGCTCGCCCAGTGCGTCCGGGCCGTCGAGCTCAACCCGCGCTCGGCGGAAGCTCACCGCAGCCTCGGAGTCGTTCTCAGAGTCCTCGGCCGGCTCGACGAGGCAGTGGCGAGCGCGCGAAGGGCGGCCGAACTGGAGCCGCGTTCCGCGGATGCCTGCAATGACCTGGCTGCTGCGTACCAGGCAAAAGGCGACCTCGAGGCGGCAGTCGAGGCTGCCCGAATGGCTATCGAGGCGGATCCGGCCGTCGCGAGGAGTCATTGCGCGCACGGGGTGGCATTGGGCGAGCTCGGGATGATCGACGACGCGATCGCTGCTGTTGAAAAGGCTGTCGAGCTCGATCCCGACTACGAAGCCGCTCACAGCGCATTGCTCTTTCTCTCGCACTATTCCCTCCGCCGGGATGCCGGCATGATTCTTGAGACCCACCAGCGCTGGGCCGAGCCACGCGAGCGCAGCCTTGCGCCGAAGCCGGCGGCCCACCGCAACGACCCGCGGGCGGACCGCCGCTTACGCATTGGCTATGTTTCGCCAGATTTTCGCCAGCATTCCGTCGCGTTCTTTCTCCTGCCGATCCTCGCGCATCACGACAGGCGCGCTTTCGAAGTCATCTGCTACTCGGACGTGCGCAGCCCGGATGCGGTGACTCGCCAATTGCAGCGGCACACTGGCGTCTGGCGAACGGTGGCGGGTCTGCAGGACGAACAGCTCGCGGATCTCGTGCGCAGCGACGGCGTCGATATCCTGGTGGATCTCGCCGTGCATTCGGGCTCGAACCGGCTGCTCGTATTCGCGCGCAAACCCGCGCCGGTGCAAGTCACCTACCTTGGCTATGCAGGAACCACCGGGCTGAGGGCGATCGACTACAAGATCACGGACGGCGTGATTGACCCCGTCGGGCGGTCGGAAGCACATCACAGCGAGAAGCTGGCGAGACTGCCCGACTGCTATTTCTGCTACCGTCCGCCCGTCGACAACGCGGAAGTAAGCGTGTCGCCACTCGTCGCCCGCGGGCAAGTGACCTTTTCTTCATTCCAGAACATCGCTAAGGTGTCGGTTCAGGCGGTCGACCTCTGGGCCCGGATCCTGAAAGCGATCCCCGGATCGCGGTTGATCCTCAAGGCCCGGGGGCTCGGCGGAGATGCGACACGTCGGCGCTTAATTTCCATGTTCGCTGCGCACGGCGTTGGCGAGGGGCAGCTGCTGATCGAGAACTGGGACGATATGGCGCGATATCTGGCCCGGTTCAGCGAAGTCGATATCGCGCTCGACACGTTGCCGTTCAACGGCGGCACGACCACGTGCCACTCCCTCTGGATGGGGGTGCCCATCGTGACCCTTGCGGGCGAAACAGCAGTCGGCAGAGTGGGAGCGAGCATCCTCACCGCTTTGGGACTCACCGAACTTGTCGCGACAAGTCCGCACGCCTATGTTGAAATCGCCTGTCGACTGGCGCGGGATCCCGCCCGCTTGTCGGAGCTGCGGGCTGCGCTGCGGGACCGCATGAAGCGCTCCCCGCTCATGGATGGAGCTCGATTCGCCGCCAATCTGGAGAAGGCCTATCGTCAAATGTGGAACGACTGGTGCAGGCAATCGCATGCGTAATTTGCTGCTGACGGTCGCCGTGCTCGTCGCGGGCTGCGGGGCGCTCGGCGAGCCGCAGCGGCCGGTGCACCCGGTCGAAGGCGTGCGCAAGGTCGTGGACAGCCTGGGCGCCGAGATCGCCAAGCGCGCGGGCGCCGAGCCGTTCCGCAACCTGCCGATCGTGATCCGCACCACCACCTCGGCGAACAGCGGCATCGAGCCGCTCATCGCCGAGCTGCTGCGCACGCGGCTCGTCGAGCGCGGCCTGGCCGTGGACGTTGCGTGCGCGGCGCGCTGCCTGGAGATCTCGCTGCAGGAGCTGGCGGTCGAGGCGGCAAAGTCCGCGCCGCTTTCCGCCGGGCAGGTGCTCAGCGTGGCCGGCGCCCAGGTCCCGGTGGTCGGCGGGCTGATCCGCACCATCGGCGAGCAGGAGCGCGACAAGGAGCGCGCCGCCGGCCGCGCGAACGGTCTTTTCGTGACGCTCGCCGCGCGCGACGGCAACCGCTACGGCGCGCGCGCGCACCTGGTGGCGATCATCTCCGCGGGCGACATCGCTCTCGAACAGCAGTAACCCTGAATTTATTCCGGGCGGCGCGGCTCATTCTTATCTTCGCGTCGTTCCGCGGCGACGTGCGCTGCCGCACCGCACCACTACACAATAAATCACACTTGTTTCGTTGCTCCGCGTAATAAATCACGTTATTCTGCGCGCGCAGGCCCCCGGCGCGGGGTCGACGACCAGCACAAGCGGTAACCCGCTGAATTAGGAAAAAATTGATGCGCAAGAGCAAGGGGGGCCGGGTCTTTCTTTTCTCGTTGTGCTCCACAAATGTTGCGTTTCGCGGCCGCACATGTCGTGCGGGCGTGACGCACGCTCGAACAAGAAATCCGGGAGTCAGGGACATGTGCTTCCGCGTCTTCAGGGATGCGCGTCCGCGCATCGCAAAGCCGATCGTCGTCGCCGTTCTTTCGCTCGCCAGCGCGGTCGCAATTGCGCAGATACGCCCGGACGCAGGCCAGATACTCGAGCAGCAGCGCGAGCCGCTGCGGCTGCCGCCGCCGGCGGATGACGACGTCAGGCCGCGTCCGCCCGAGCCGAAGCCCGCCCTGCCGGTGTCGCCGACGCTGAAGATCCGCGTCACGCAATTCAACTTCACCGGCAACACGCTGTTCACCGAGGAGATGCTGCGCGAGATGGTCGAGGATTTCGTCGGCAAGGAGCTCGACTTCGAGGGCCTGAACGACGCCGCGACCAAGATCCGTGCCTTCCACCGCGAGCGCGGCTACTTCCTCGCGCAGGCGTACCTGCCGCAGCAGGCGATCCGTGACGGCGCGGTCGAGATCGCGGTGATCGAAGGGCGCATCGGCACGATCGAGATCCAGCGCCGGCCGGCGACGCGCCTCGGCGAATGGCTGCTCGCCGGCATCATAGACGCGCACCTGAAGTCCGGCGACATCATCACCGAGACCGGCCTCGAGAAGCCGCTGCTGCTGATCAACGACCTGCCGACCGCCGCGGTGACCTCCGAGATCCGGCCGAGCCAGACGGTGGGCGCCGCCGACCTGCGGATCAACGTCGACCAGGGCGTGGGGCTGCTCAACGGCTACATCGAGGTCGACAACCACGGCAGCCGCTTCACCGGCGCCGAGCGGCTCGGCGGCAGCCTGAGCGTGAACAACCCGCTGACCATCGGCGATCAGCTGCAGATGCGCGCTTTCGCCACCACCGAGGACATGTACTTCGGGCGGCTCGCGTACCTGATACCGGTGGGCTACTGGGGCACGCGCCTCGGCGCGAGCGTGGTCAAGTTCAACTACAAGCTCGGCGAGGACTTCGCCAGCCTGCTGGCGAACGGCGACGGCCTGGTGAAGACCGTGTACGCGTTCCACCCGCTTTACCGCACGCGCAACACCAACATCATCGGGCAGTTCGCCTACGAGGATAAGCGGCTGATCGACCGCATCGACGACCCGCAGCAGACTTCGGTCGAGGAGCGCTTCATCGACTCGATCAAGACGGGCGCGGTCGGCGACTTCCGCGACCGCTTCCTCGGCGGCGGCCTGAACGCGTTTTCGATCACCTACACCCAGGGCGACTTGAAGATCCAGCCGCAGGGTGTGGCCGACGCCGACCGCACGACCGGCGCCAACACCGCCGGGACTTTCCGCAAATGGAACTTCGACTTCAAGCGGGTGAACCGGATCACCGACAACTCGAGCGTGCTGGTCGGGGCCTCGGGGCAGCAGGCGTCGAAGAACCTGGCTTCGGCCGAGCGCATGTCCCTCGGCGGGCCGAACGGCGTCAAGGCTTATCCGGTGGGCGAGGCCGCGGGCGACAGCGGGCTCATCATCCAGGGCGAGGTGCGCTGGATCGTGCCGGGCGTCAAGCTGTTGGGCGGCGACCTGACGTTCTCCGGCCACTACGACTGGGGCCGGGTGGAGATCCAGGAGAAGCCGACCCCGAACGCGGGGAACAACAAGCGCTCGATCGCCGGCTACGGCGCCGGCGTCTCGATCGGCGCCGAGGGCAACTTCATCATCCGGGCGAGCACGTCCTGGCGCGCCGACCACGAGACGCCGCAGGCGGATCCCGAGAGCCGCGATCCGCGCACCTGGCTGCAGGCGATCAAGTGGTTCTGAGGACTGTGACGGATTTCCGCATTTTGCGGTTTCTGACATCGGGCGAAAGTGGGCCGAATTAGACTGGCCGATGCGCTGCTTCAGTGCGGTTGGTAGGGGGAAGATCATGGCAACGACGAAGCGTACGAGAGTCCTCGGCAAGAAAACCCTCAATACCCAGCCGCGCTTGATCGCGGCCGCGGTCAGCGCGGCCCTGCTGCCATGGGGCACCGCCTACGCCCTGCCCACCGGCGAGCAGGTCGTCGCCGGAGCCGTCACCGTCTCTCGCCCCACCTCGCAGACGATGCAGATCACCCAGGGCACGCAGAAAGGCATCGTCAACTGGCAGGGCTTCTCGATCGGTGCCTCCGAGCACGTCAACGTCACGCAGCCGAGCGTCTCCTCGGTGCTCCTCAACCGCGTCCTCGGCAACAACCCCTCGGAAATCTTCGGCCGCCTCACCGCCAACGGGCAGATCTTCCTCACCAACCCGAACGGCGTGCTGTTCGCGCCGGGCGCGAGCGTCGAGGTCGGCGCGCTGTTCGCCACCTCGCTGTCGATCAACGACCAGGACTTCCTCGCCGGCCGTTACCTCTTCTCCAACGCCGGCAGCGCCGGAGCCGTCGTCAACCAGGGCTCGATCGTCGCCGCCGACGGCTTCGCGGCCCTCGCCGGCCCGCAAGTGCGCAACGACGGCATCATCGTCGCGCGCGCCGGCACCGTGGCCCTCGCCGCGGGCGACCGCGTGTCGCTCGACCTGATCGGCGACGGCCTCATCAGCCTCAGCGTCGACCAGGCGGCCTTCAACGCCTCGGTCGTCAACACCGGCAGGATCGAAGCCGACGGCGGCACGGTCCTCCTCCAGGCGCGCAGCGCCAACGCGCTGTTCGACACCGTCATCAACTCGAGCGGCACGATCCGCGCCAACTCGCTCGTCGAGCGCAACGGCGAGATCGTCCTCGACGGCGGCAGCGCCGGCGTGGTCGCCAATAGCGGAACGCTGGAAGCGACTGGCGGCACGGTCACCGTGCGCGGCAACAGCGTGGTTCTCACGGACTCGAGCGTCATTGACGGAACAGGCGGCAGCATTCTCGTCGACACCGGTACGGCAAGCACAGGCAGCGATAACACCATTCGCGGGACGCTCTCCTCGAATTCCACGCTGGTTCGCGGTGGCTCCGGCAACGACAGCTTCCACGTCGCTACGAACAGCAATTTGACCCTCGATGGCCGCAGCGGCTCGGACAACTATTTCGTAACCCTTGGTAGCGGCGCGCAGAGCGTCACTATCAGTGATAGCGGCACGGACAACGGCTTCGATAGCGGATTCTTCAACACCCGGCTCGGCGCCGGCGGATTGATCGACGAGGTGGTTTATAACGTCGGCGGCTCGGACGCTACCGGATCGTCGGGTACTTTTACGTACAAATCCGGGAACACCTCGCAGCAGATCCGCTTCTCAGGTCTCGAGCCGACGGAAGACCTGGTGGCTGCGGCATTGCTCACCGTTAACGCGATAACGACCGGCTCGATCACGATCAACGATGCCGGCGGCCTTTCTACAGGAAACGACCCGATTACCGGGAATCCAGAAAATACTTATCTGGTCGATCTCGCCGGTGGTGATGAGGATGTCACTTTCCGTAACAAGAGCTCATTGGTCGTCAACGGGACGATCGGGGCCGACACGTTTACGGTCAACCTTGCGACCCAGCTCGATTCAGGGAGCACGAATCCGCTCACGTCGGTGACGGTAAATGGTCTGCTTGGCAATAACGTCTTCAACGCGTCTGCGGCGTTTGGAGGCTTGGGTGTAACCATCAATGGCGGCGCGAACACCGACACGCTGCAAGGTGCGCTGATCAACAACGCTACGCTCACCAGCTCCGCCTTGACTGGCTTTGGTGGCACTGCCGGCGCTGTCACCTTTACCGATATCGATACCCTCAATGGCAGCGGCTCGTTGACCGGGCGCGACGTAACGAGCACCTGGGCGCTGGGAGCAACGCAGACTTATAACGATGGCACTGCGACACTCACCTTCAGCGGCTTTGCCAACCTGCAGGGCGGCACCAACGCCGACACGTTCAACGTGACGGCAGCGAACACCGCGAACCTGCTGGGCGGCGCGGGCGCCGATGTATTCGCGGTCACCGCGGCGCTGACGGGCACGGTCGACGGTGAGGCGGACAGCGACACGCTGAGTGGCAGCACGACCTATACGGTGACGGGTGCGAACAGCGGCACGGCGTCGAACGTTTCCGGATTCAGCAACGTCGAGAACCTGACGGGCACGGCGGGCGCGGACAGCTTCACGCTTGCGGGCGGCACGCTCTCGGGGGCGGTCGATGGGCTGGGCGGCAGCGACACGCTCGCGGGCAGCACGAGCTACTCGATCACGGGCGCGAACAGCGGCAGCGCGACGGGGGTTGGCTCGTTC
>Ga0247727_10014544_pt1 | contig 13054 bp, 13 predicted proteins | sample WisWelCaveWW1625_FD_202498 | JGI IMG/M metagenome (GOLD analysis project Ga0247727, IMG submission 202498) | Biofilm microbial communities from Wishing Well Cave, Virginia, United States - WW16-25 | ecosystem: Environmental > Aquatic > Deep subsurface > Groundwater > Cave microbial mat | place...
CTCGAAGATGGCCACCCTGCCGGCCAGGCTGTCGGTGACCTTCCGCACCAGCTCGGGCGAGCTGCTGCCGCTCAGCAGGAATCGTCCGTTCTTTCTTCTCTGCGCGTCAACGAGGACGCGCAGGGCGAGGAAGATCTCGGGCAAGCGCTGCGCCTCGTCAATCACCACGGGCTCGGCGGTTTGCCGGAGAACGAATTCCGGATCCTGGCGAATGCGTTCCCAGTCTTGGAGTCTCTCCAGGTCCAGGAAGGTGGCTGCCGGCAGGACCTGCCTCAGCAGAGTGGTCTTGCCGACCTGCCGGGCGCCCAGAACCACCACACAGGGGAACTGGGACAGAAGGTAGGTGAGAGAGGCGGCTGCTGTGCGACGGATCTCAGACAATTTCAAACCCAGGCTTTATTATATCCTGGTTTGATCGGCCGCGCATATCCCGGCTTCGGCCGTCCGCTGGTGTATAATATACATCATGAAGAGAACACAACTTTACCTCGAAGACAACGTCTGGAAGCTCCTTCAGATCGTTGCGCGTCAGTCCGGATCTTCCATCTCCGAGCTGGTCCGCCGGGCCATCCGCGAGAAGTATATCGAGAGCAGCTCCAGCCGCCCGGAAGTCTTTCAATCCGTTGTCGGGCTCTGGAAGGACCGCCTGGACCTGCCGGAAACAGAAGCGTACGTCAGAGAACTGCGAAAGGGCGGTCGGCGATGGAGCCGGATCTGGCGCTGAAGCCCGTACTCGTCGATTCGGACGTGCTGATCGAAGTCCTTCGACAGCGCAACCCCGACATACTGAACCGCTGGGCGGATCTGAGCCGAGGCCGAGCGCTGGTGCTGTACTCCCCGGTGAGTGCGGCCGAAATCTGGCACGGGCTTCGCGATTCCGAGCGGCCTTCCGTCGAAGCGCTGTTCGCGCATATGACCTGCGTTCCGATTGACGCCGAAATCGGACGAAAGGCGGGCGATTACTTGCGCCGGTTTCGCCCCAGCCACGGCTTGGAGATCGCCGATGCGCTCATCGCGGCTACGGCAGTCCTTCACACGGTGCCGTTGTGGACTCGCAACAAGCGGCACTATCCGATGAAGGAGCTGCGGTTCTTCTGATACTGATTCCCATCTACGGGTCCAGCGGAATGCCGAAGAGGGCTTCCACCGCCACCGGGGCTTCCCCTTGCCTGGCCGGACTGAAAAGCCAGTTCATGAGAGTGGCCACCGCCGCCTCGTCGACCGGCTGCCCCGCGCCCCGGATCAGCCGGACATCCGTCATCTCTCCGCGTTCAGTCACCAGCGCGTAGACAACCAGCCGCCGCGCTGCGCCCTGGTAGCCCGCGGCCGGAACCGGGATCCGCTCCAGGGGGAACGGCGGCTGAACCGACTTGCGCGGCATCACCCGAATCACCCCTTCTCCCACCGCCATCAGCAACGGCGGCGCCATGGACCCGGGGATGCAGTATTGAAGAATCCAGCGGCGGGCGTAGCCGGGAACGTCAAGGAAGACCGTGTAGATTGGCTCTCCGGAGAGCACCTCGGAGCCCTCGAGCAGGGTTCCCTGAGCGGACTGCTGCACCACGATGACCCCGAGAGAGCCGCGGGAAGCAGGCTGGATGCCGGGGTCGGCGTAGCGCGTGTCGGGGTTCGCTTCGCGTGGGACCGAGGCGGCCGAGGCGCCGGCCAGCAATTCGGCGTGGCTCGCCTTGCCGGCGCCCTCCGGCGCGTTGCCGGAGCTCTCCGCGCGGGCTGCGCCTGAGGGGCCGCCTGTTCCTGGCGAGCCCGCAGGTTCCTGCCGGCTCAGCCGGTTGCCGGGCTGGAGAAGATAGCCGGGCGCGGCAACCGCAGGCGTCTGCGTCAGGATCATCAGGTTCACCGGTGAGCCCGGCGGCAGCGGCGTGGCTGCCATTTGCCCGGTGGGGTTTTCGGCTGCCAGCAGGCTCACCGGCGGCGCGTTCGCCGTCTGGATCTCCAGTCGCGGCCGGAAGGTGAACGGCTGTGGCTGGGCCCCGATCTGTAGATCCGAAACCGTCAGCTCCCGATTCGGCGTCTGCGCCCGCGGGGTGGCTTGGGGCAGATCGAAACGCGCCGGGGTTTGCCGGGCGCTCTCGGCGCCCACCCGGCTCCACTCATCCAGCGGCGCCGGACCTTGCGCCCACAGCAGCGCCCGAGGCAGGTCTTCCACCAGCGCCACGAGCAGCTCGGTCGGCAGGTCGGGCTGGATCACGACGTCGCGGTCCCCGGTCTTCGAAGCAGGAAGCTCGAACCGCGGGCGGCGCGACGCAGCCTCCGGTCCGTCCTCGGACCGCCGGATCTTGGCCGCCCGTCCCGCGCTGCGGCTGCCGCGCAATTTTGCCGAATCCTCGTCCAGGGCCCCCCGGCGCGGCGTAAACAGAAGCGGCTCGGGAATCCTCAGCTCGATGATCCTGGCCGTGTACCGTCGAAAATCAAAGCGAGGCTCCCCGGGGACCAGAAAGTGGACCAGGCACCAGCCGAGCACCGCCAGGGCGTGCATGGCCACCGACGCGGTCAGACCCAGTTCCGGCGGCCGCCGCTCGATCAAGACCAGCGAAAACAGCTCGGGCTCGGCCGGCGGGGCCGGGTCGCGGAGCGTCGTTTCCAGCTCCCACTGCCCCCGCCGCCGGGCGGCAAAAACGAGCGTGAAGGTAAACAGGGCGGCCGAAATGACCGCGGCAAGCAGGCCGGTAGTGTCCGCCGCGGGCGTCATAGAGCCTCGATAACTCCTATCGACAAGAAGTGTAGGGGACTTGCAGGGCCGGTCCCATCCGACCAATACCCTAGCGGCCGGGGGGATTTCCCTTACGAAGCAGCGGCGCCCCGCTTCAGGAACCGCTCGAACTCGCCGGCGTCGCGGGTCAGGCCGGGGAAGGTGTCCACCACCGTGTCGTCAGACCGCAGAATCACGTAGAAGGGGATGGCAATGGTGCCAAAGCGGGTCTCTTCCATCCGTTGGTTGGCTTCGGAAGCGTCATCGGTTCCGTCGGTGTAGAGCTCGACCAGGACGTACTGGTCGAGGGCCGCGGCGATCTCGGGGCGGGTGAACATGTTGGTCTTCATCCAGTGGCAATTCGTGCAGGCGTAGCCGGTAAAGCTCGCCAGCACCGGCTTGCCGGACTGGCGGGCGAGCTGGAGCGCCTCCCGGTAGTTGTTCTTGATCCACTGCAACTCGCTGGCGCCGCCCCCGGCCGCTTTCCAGGCTGAGCCGGCGGGCTCCGGAACGTAAGCGTCCAGCTCGCCCAGCCGCGCTCCGAACAGGCCGGGGACCAGCGAAACGGCCAGGATCAGAAGCAGGGCCGCCGCCGACAGCCGCCCCAGCCCCACCGGCCCGCCGCCCGCCTCCTTCAGCTTGAGTACATCTAACAAATATAATGCTGCCAGAACCAGCAGCACGATCCAGCTCGCCAGGAGTCGCTCGCGCGTCAGCAGGTTCCACTGATAGACCCGGTCGATCTTGCTCAGATACTCGACCACCGCGGCCAGGATGAAGAAGCTCATGGTGACCTTGGTGCGCTCCAGCCACCCTCCGCTCTTCGGCAGCCGCGCCAGGTAAGCGGGGAAGAGGGCCAGCAGGAAAAACGGCGAGGCCAGTCCGGTGGCGAAAACCAGCATGCCCAGGATCGGCCAGTACAGCCCGCCCTGGGAGGAGCCGGCCAGCAGGGTTCCCACAAAAGGACCGGTGCAGGCGAAGGAGGCCAGGGCGAAAGCCAAGCCCATGATCAGCGCCCCAGCGACTCCTCCGCGCTGCGAGGCGGCAGTCACCGAAGTCAACACCCCGCTGGGAATGGTGATCTCGAAAGCCCCCATCAGGCTCAGGCCGAAGACCAGGAACACCAGGGCCAGGAACAAGTTGACCCAGGGGTTGGCTCCCACTTGCGTCAGGCCAAAGGGTCCCAGGATGGCGGTTACCGCCGCGCCCAGTCCGGTGAAAAGGACAATCACCCCCAGGCAGAAAGTGGTCGCCTGAACCACGCTCTGGGCCCGGCTGCCGGCCTGCGCTCCCAAGAAGTAAGACATAGTGATGGGGATCATGGGAAACACGCAGGGGGTGAAAATGGCCAGGAAGCCGAAGCTGAGCGCGACCAAGACGAAGCGGGCGACCCCTTGGGCGGCGGCCTCCCGCGCCGGGCCGCTGCTGGGAACTGGGGCGGCCCGAGCGGCGCTGGGCGGCGGGGCCTCCTTGTAGCTCGCCGGAATCTGCACGGCCGCCGGCCGCGCCGCCGGATCGATCCTTACCGCGGCTGCGGCCGACCGGCGCACCGGGGGAATGCAAATCTTCTCGGTGCAGGCCTGGTAGCGAGCCTGCGCGGTCAGGGCGACCTCGCCCGGCGGCGCGCCGCTCGCCAGCTCGACCCGCAAAAGGAACACGGCGCCGGTTTCGTAAGTGTCCGTATCGAGCTGGAAGTTGGGGTCGAAGGCGCGCTTGGCCGGGGGCTCGAATACCGTCGCCTGGGCCACCGCCGGAGAGGGCGCCAGAGCGATGGTAGTCGGGTTGGGCCCGCCCTTGGGAGTGGAGAGCGAATACAGGTGCCAGCCGGGCTCGATAGTGGCCGTCAGCCGTCCCAGCACCTTTTGGTCGGGGGCGGCGGAGACGGGCTCGAATTGAAGCGTCCAGCGGACGGGGTCCAGCTTGGGCTTGGCGGGCGGCGTCTGGGCCGCCAGTGGGCCGGCGAGCGCCCAACAGAAGACTGCCGCCGCGCCCGCGGCGGGCATGGGTTGTCGCATCTATCTACGGCCTGTCGTCTACTTCCAGTGTAGCAAGCCCGATGCGGCCGTGAAGATTCTCGTCGGACCGGGCGACATCGCCGCCTCCAAACCAGAGCCAGAGCCGGCCTTGGACCACCCACAGCGCCGGATCGCAGACCACGCGCGAGTTCCAGGGCTGGCCGCCGGCAATCGGACCCGCCAGGGCCGCCCGCCGCCACCGGACGCCGTCGGGGGAGCGCGCCGCTCCCAGGCGCCGATTTTCTCCGGCGTCCCTGCCGGTGTAGATCATGTAGAACTCCTCGGCCGCGCGCAGCACCGCCGGCTCGCCCAGGCCCCGCTCGTCGAAGGCGCCCGGCGGGCCGAGGTCCAGCACCGGATTGTCCAGGAACTTCTGCCAGTGGATCCCGTCGGCGGAGCGCGCCGCCCCCAGGCGCTGGCGCCCCCGACCGTCCTGCCCCAGATAATACATATAGTAGGCAGTCGCGCACCGGATCACGTAAGGATCGGCGGCGCCCGCCTCGTCCCAGGACCCCGCCGCCCCAGGCCCGAGCACGGGCGGCCCGTGACGCTTCCACCGCTCGGCGTCGCCGGAACTGGCCAGCCCGATCCGGGGCGGCCGCCCGGCCTGATACCAGTAGAGGAACCGCTCGCCGTCATGCCAGACCGAGCCGTTGGCCGCGATGTAGTCGCCTTCCCAGGTTCCGTCCAGCGGCGCCAGCACCGGATTGCTCTCCGATTTCCTCCACTGGCGGCCGTCGCTGGAGACGCCCAGCCCGGTCCGCCAGGTTCGCCCGTCGAACCCCGAGTACAAGTTGAAAAAACGCCCCTGATGGGCGACCACGCTGGGGTTCAGCACGTCGACGGAATCCCAGGCGCCGGAAGGGCCGGGGCCGATCACCGGCTCCGCATCCGCTCGCCACCGCCAGGTTTCCGGACTGCCCGCCTCCGGGATCTCCGCGCAGCCCTCCAGCACAAAGCCAGCCTGGCGCGGTCGCCACTGAGGACCGCAGCCGAGCGTCGATAAGACGGCTGCTGCCAGCACGCCGAGGCGGGAGTTCCGGAACATCACGTTCGTCGGCACGAGTGCCGGCGCGGCAAGCTGAAGCTTGCGCCACCAGGACTTACGTAGCGCAGGCACTCCTGCCTGCCGCGTCGAGACTCATCTCGACACGGTTTTTCAGCACCCTGCTGGGCTTGCCCATAAAGGCGCGCGCCTTCAGATCTGCGCGCCGGTTTCCACCCACCGCCCGGACCGGGCCGACTCCAGCACCGCGTCGCACACCTTCTGCGTCTGGAGCGCGTTGCGAAAGTCGGGCTGCGCCGGCTGGCCCGTCTCCATCCCCTGGACGAAATCGGCCAGCGCATTCAGGAACGTGTGCTCGTAGCCGATGCAGGTCCCCGGCACCCAGTAGCGATTCATATAGGGGTGCTCGGGGTTGGTGGTGTGGATCTTGCGCCAGCCGGTCAGGTGGGACTCGGTCTTCTGGCCCGACTGGAGCTGCTTGTACTCGAAGAACTGTACATACTCGGGCTCTTCCAGGTCGAAGTAGACGCTGCCGTCGGCCCCATTGAGCTCGAAGGTATTGAAGTTCTTGCGGCCGCGGGCGTAACGGGTGGACTCGAAGGTGCCCAGCGAGCCGTTGGCGAACTCGGCCAGGAACATGCAGGCGTCGTCGATGCGGACCGGCTGGCGCTTGCCGGTCTCGACGTGCCGGCGCTCCTTGACGAAGGTTTCGGTGCGGGCGACCACCCGGGTGAGGGCCCCGTTGAGCCACATGGCGGTGTCGATCGAGTGGGCCAGCAGATCCCCGGTGACGCCGGAGCCGGCCACGTCGGCATCCAGGCGCCACAGCGCCGCCCCGCCCTGGGGCACCTCCTCGGAGATGGTCCAGTCCTGCAGATACGTCGCCCGATAGTGGAACGGGCGGCCGATCCGCCCTTCCTCGATGATCTGGCGGGCCAGCGCGATGGCCGGCACGCGCCGGTAGTTGAACCACACCATGTTGGGGACCCGGGCTTTTTCGACCGCCCGCGTCATCTCCTCGGCCTCGGCGACGCTCATGGCCAGCGGCTTCTCGCAGAGCACCATCTTGCCGGCGGCGGCCGCGGCCAGGGCGATCTCGCGGTGCGTGTTGTTGGGCGAGCCGATGTCGACCAAGTCGATGTCCTTGGCTTCGACCAGCTTCCTCCAGTCCGTCTCCACCCGCTCGTAGCCCCAGACCGCGGCGAACGCCTTGACCTTCTCCGCCTGGCGGCCGCACGCCGCTTTCAACACCGGGCGGTGCTCGACGGGAAAGAAGTCGTTGAGGCGCTTGTAGGCGTTGGAGTGGGCGCGGCCCATGAAGCCGTAGCCGATCATCCCGACGCGCAGTTCTTTGGGCATAGGTCTCTCCGGAGGGTTCACCCGTATTTGCGAATCAGCTCGTCGAGCGGATTTTCTGTGTCCGTAGCGCTATTCCTGCTCCGCCCCTTCCTGTGTTTCCTCGTACGCGCAAAAATCGCGGTAGATCGCCATGGCAAATTCCTTGGCGAAGTACCCGTAACCTCCAAGGCACGTTAGCCCCAGAAAGAGGCTGGCCAGCGAGATCCCCGCCAGCAAAAGCCGAGCACTTGACTGGACCACCCTGCTGTGGCCCGACACATATCCCAACGAAAGCAGCACAAGTCCGACGGCGCCCAGCGTCAACCGCGCAAGTTTGGACTTAGGTGCCTTCTGAACACGCTCGACAGCGCTCAGCGTCAACCGAGCAAACCTGAACTTAGGTTTCTTCTGGGGGATCGACAGAAGCGCTGCACCCTCGGTTATGCAAGCCGCCAACAGCACTAGAGCGGCAAATCCCACCGCAACGACCGTGAAACGATCGGATTTCCATTGCGGCGCTGCCCAACCGGCATGGTAAACCGAGCCGGCCCAGAAGGCCAGCGTTAGCCCCCTCATTAGCGCATACATGCCTTGGAACTGTTCGCCGTATGAAACGCTCTTAACCTTGATCAAGGCGCTCCGACAAAGGAAGAAAGCGTCTTGACGTTCTCTTGAGGGAGGCTCCGAGGGCGAAGCCATCACCTTCACATCGATGCCGAAGCGGGTTTTTATCTGGCGTGCCAATCGTTCCTTGAAATCCTGAGAGAAGGTGTGATCGCCTTTATCCAAGAAAATGTCGGAACGGAAGCGCGGCTTCCCCATGGCATCCCTACTCTTCGACGGCAAGGCGTTGACGGCGAACGTCTGCATCAGATGTCCGGCGATGTATGCCAGCGCAAAGGTTACAAGGGCCGAGGATATCTCCTTCGCTGGCCAGTATCCCGCTATCAGACCAAAGGGCAACCAGATCAGGGTCAGCAGCAGGAGGCCTGGCAGAAAGTAGCCATAGAGGTCGTAGAAATTAAACCTCTGAATCATGCGATCACCCCTCGAGCCTCGGCGAGGGGTTCTGCTTGCGGATCTCGCGAAAAAGTTGCCTTAGGATTACCTTCGCCTTTGTAGCACCGTTGCCAGGCAGAAGAAGGGCACCCACTCTTTCGTGTCCCCCGCCCCCAAACTTCTCGAATATTCTCCCCAAGGGCGTACTGGGGAACTCTCGCCATGGGTTCCGCATCGCTGTAATCCTGGCGCCTGCTTCAGACCGAACAATACCCAGTGAATAGCGGGCCTGAGGGAAAAAATAGTACGGCGCGTAGCGGCTGACGATCACGTCAGTACTCTCTACATCGAACACCACGATCTCGTCATCTTCCAGTCTGGCGCCCTTATGGAACTGGTTCAACCCGGCTTCTATCATCGACCGTACCTGTTCTGACCTCCTCCTTACCTCCGGGAGCTTAGCCACCTGAGCCAGGGTCGCACTGCGCAGTTCCCTCACGAGACGGGCACAGTAATCGCCGCTCTCCCCAAGCATCAAACTAGCCCTGAGCTGGAGAGCAGGGGCGTCGCCCAATATGGCCTCCTCGACCGAGCCGTATCTTGCCGAGTCGATCTTATCAGCCCACTCAACTAGTCCCCGGTAGTGAGGGTTTTGGGAGCGAAACGAGTTTGGAAGACACCCCCAGAGAAGCGATGCGCAGGAGTTGGCCTGATCGCTGTAAAAGATCCACTGGTCCGTCCGGCGCCGTGCAAAGTGTTTCTTGGCATCCCTTGTAAGGAAAGTGGTCACGTGATGGTCCGCCCAGAACTCCGCTTGGGGGTGATAGAGGAAATCGACCACGGCACAGGGTGTGTGCAGTCTGGTCTTGAGCCATGTTCCGCGGGAGGCATAGTCGATGGGACAGAATCGTTCGATGCTCCAGCCGGCCGCAGTTTCGAGAAAATGCCCGGCTAGCACGCAAGAAACGATTCCATCAAAGCATGGGCAGTGAAAGTATAGATAGGCGCCACTCTTCGTTTTAGTCAAGCTCGCTCTCTCTCCGACTATCCTAGTACAAGAAACGCCGTCTTCACCCGTATTTTCGGATCAGCTCGTCGAGCGCCTTTTTGCATTTCGCTGTCGCCGGCCAGGCATCCGGCCAGAAGCAGAGGTCGATGGTCCACCAGTCGTGGGACAGCCGGGCTGCTTTGTTCAGCTCGGGCAGGAGGGCGTCGAAATCGAGCATCCCCTGCCCGAACGGGAGGTGGGTCGAGGTTTCGTCGTTGCCGTTGGCGTCTCGGTGACAACTGTTATCCGAGTCGATCAGGTGGATATGATTGATGCGCCCGGCCAGCTTCCGGATGTAGTCGACCTGGCTGGAGTACACCTCCTTCTCTCCTTCCTGGCGGGCCCCCCGGACCCCGACCATCTGGCCGTGGCAGGTGTCGTATTGGATCCCGAAATTGGGCTGGTCGACGGCGTCGTGGATGCGCACCGCGTCGGCCGGCTTGTTGAAGGCGAATCCGGGCTCGACCTCCCAGGTCACGTACTGGCCGTTGTCACGGGCGATGTCGCAGCAGGTTTTCCAGGTCCGGACCACGCGGTGCATGGCGGTCTGGTAGTCGACTTCGCGGTGAATGATGGGAGGCTGGACGCAATCGACCCGGATACCCTCGATCCCCAGATCCCGGGCGAACTCGGAGTTCGTGCGGAACTCGGCGATGTACTTCGACTGGTCGTCGGTGTTGATCAGCTTCTCGCCCCAGAGGTTGGCGGCGATTCCGCTCAGTCCCAGGCCCCGCTGGGCCAGCTTGGCCCGCAGCTCCTGGCGCCGGGATTTCTCCGGCATGGCGCCGGGCCAACTGTCGTTCGACCCGTTGGGATTGCCGGGGTTGGGGTGCGGCGGGAAGGCGCCCAGCTCGACGCCGTCGAAGCCCAGCTCCTTGAGCTTGTCGCAGACGGTGTCGAAGTCGATGGGACTGGCGGCGTAAGGACCGATCGTGTAGGCCCAGGAGCCGATCGAGGAGCGCTTGGCCATGGCGAACCACCTCCGCTGGAGAATAATAAATGTACCAGACGCCGCATCGTCTGCGACAAGCTCAAGGAGCTGGGCTTCGGGTCCTGACGGCAGGACTGCTTGGATCAGACTTTGATCAGCAAAGTGCTTGTAGCCATTGACCAGTCCGGTGTATAATCTCTTCATGGCCCAGGTCTACCGGCTTCCTCCCAGGATCCCCGAGCCCCAACCCTTGCACGCCCGCGCCATGGACAACTTGCAGTACATCCGGGACACCATGGAGCGGGCCGGCTCGCTGACGGCCGTGCCCGGGGTGGGCGGGATCATCATGGGGGTGACCGCCTTGCTGGCGGCGGTGGTGGCGGCGCGGCAGCCCAGCCTGGAACGCTGGATGGGAACCTGGATCCTGGCGGCGCTGGTCGCGCTGGCCATCGGGGTCCTGGCCATGGTGCGCAAAGCGCGGGTGTTGAAAGTGCCGCTGCTCTCCGGCGCGGGGCGAAAGTTTGCCCTCAGCCTTTCGCCGCCCTTGCTGGCCGGCGCGCTCTTGGCCATCCCGCTTTACCGGCAAGGCGTCAGCGGCCTGATCCCGGGAATGTGGCTGTTGCTCTACGGCGCCGGCGTGGTGACCGGCGGCGCTTTCTCAGTTCCTGTCATCCCTGTCATGGGCCTCTGCTTCCTGCTGGAAGGGGCCGTAGCTTTATTCTGCCCGGCCTCCTGGGGCAACTGGTTCCTGGCCGCCGGCTTTGGCGGGCTCCACATCGTTTTCGGAGCCATTATCGCGAGGAGGTACGGTGGTTAAACAAACTGCACTTGTAGAGGACCGGCGGCAGCGGGCCCCCGAGCTCCGCGCGGTACGCTCCCGCCCCGAGGAAAGCGAAGCGCTGCAGCTCGACCGGCTCATCCACGAGCGCATGCGGCTGGGCATCGTCAGCGCCTTGGCGGTCAATGATTCGCTGACCTTCAACGACCTGAAGAAGCTGATGAAGACGACCGACGGGAACCTCAGCGTCCACGCCCGCAAGCTCGAGGAAGCCCACTACCTCACCTGCGCGAAGTACTTCGACAAGCGCGTCCCCAAGACCGAGTATCGCCTCACCGCCGCCGGACGCCGCGCCCTGGAGCGCTATCTGGCCCACATGGAGGCGCTGATCCAGGCGACACGGGAGCGGTAAGCGTCCTTGTCCAAAAGAACGGGACGAGCGCCCTGGGTCTGCAACGGATCTTAGGGCTGGGCAGTTACCGGACGGCCTGGGCTTGGCTGCGCAAATCGATTGATTCGACCAACGGTTCGTGCTACGATCGAAGCTCCAGATGTTCGCCGCCGCCCGAAATCGGTTGCGTTGGCGTAAGCTACGGGCTGCTTCCATGAGCTTGAGTAGCTCCAGTGCGGGCGATGTTCTCTTCGCTGTCCGCCAGTGTATAGAGCATTGTTGCCTCGGCGAGGGCCACCGGCCCTTCCCCGAAGGTAGCTATGGACCTGATCGCAGAGCGGCCAACACATTCAGTAACATTCAGTATCCCACCGTTTGCGCTTCATGCGAAAGCCGCCGCGCGGGTGCCTAACGACTCAGGCGCTCAGGCGCGGCCTGCTTTTGGCCGTCGCCTGCAGCGCCGGGTTGGGCCGCGGTCTGTCGTCAAGTCACACCAGCCCTACGACTGCGAATCTTGCGCAACTGGATCACGAGACGCAAGGCATCATTCACGGCTCTCTCATCGCGAAAAGCGTTTCGAACATCAGGATCTAACGGAACCAGATTGGTGCCAGCATGGTAGCGCTTGGCGTACTTGCCCCGGATCCCTCCCTTGAGCAGCTGGCGCAGATCGTATTCGGGGCGCAACTCGTCGGCTCGCTCATTTCTGCGTTTCTTCATAGGCTCTTCTCTCACTCAGGGTCAGCTTTCGAACACTGATGATCCGAATCCGTTCGTGGCGTTCCGCATGAGCGACCATCAGCAAGCGGCCCCGACTTGACAGCCCCACGGTAATGCATCGATGTTCGTCGAGGGAGTGGTCGGGGTCAGCGATCGTGGTGCCGAGGAAATCACCAAACACGCTCGTGGCCTCATCGAAGGATACCTTATGCTTGCGGAGAAAGGGGGGTATTTACCTGACGCAGGTAACCCCTACATCTTGTGGTTTGCAGTCAGCCCAGCCCGGGCTGGGAAGCCGGTATGGAACATTCTGGAGGCCGAAGGCCTGGACCTGTTGCTGGCCAACGCACAGCAAGTCAAGGCCCTGCCCGGGCGCAAGACCGATCAGAAGGACAGTCAGTGGCTGGCGGACTTGCAGCAAGCATGGGCTGTTAGGGAACAGCTTCGTGCCGCCTCTTGCGGGAGAAGATTCCAGCGCTGCGGCGGGCGCTGGAAGGGCGTGTCACCGGGCACCACCGGTTTCTGCTGCAGCGCTACTGGGAACAGTTCGAGTTTCTCGAAAAGCAGATCGCGAACTCGGATACGGAAATCGCTCAGCGCATGATGGTCACTGCCGAAGAACTGGCGCGAGTGGTGGCCTCGTTGCCGCCGGGCGCAGCGATCCCGCCATCGCCGCGCGAGGAAGCCCTGCAATATGGGATGGAGTTGCCGGGCAGCGCCAGGGTGAGCGGCTCCAGCCTCGTCGCCGAGATCGGCGTGGACATGAACCAGTACCCGACGGCGGCGCATCTGGCCAGTTGGGCCACTCTTTGTCCGGGCCACGACGAGAGTGCCGGCAAGCGCCGGAGCGGCAGGACCCGCAAGGGCAACGTCTGGCTGCGCCGCACCATGAGCGAAGCGGCGTGGGCAGCCTCGCACACCAAGGGCACCTACTTTGCCGCGCAGTTCCGCAGGATCGCCGGGCGGCGAGGCAAGAAACGGGCCAACATTGCCGTTGCCCACGCCTTCTGGTGACCGGCTACACCATGCTGAAGCAGAAGCAGCATTATCAGGAACTGGGCGCCAACTTCTTCGACAAGCTCAACAAGGAACAGGTCAAGAAGAGCTGCCTGAACAGA
>Ga0247727_10014545_pt1 | contig 13053 bp, 5 predicted proteins | sample WisWelCaveWW1625_FD_202498 | JGI IMG/M metagenome (GOLD analysis project Ga0247727, IMG submission 202498) | Biofilm microbial communities from Wishing Well Cave, Virginia, United States - WW16-25 | ecosystem: Environmental > Aquatic > Deep subsurface > Groundwater > Cave microbial mat | place...
TTTGGCCTCCTGACGAGGCCCGGCGGCGATTGTCCCCTTGCCCTCCTTGGCCTCTCTTGCCAGCAGCGCCGCCAGTCTGGGAGGCAGGTCGCTGACGGCGGGGCTGTCCAGAGCCAGCGCTTCGACGTCGGTTGTTATCTGAGTTGCGACTGGTCGACATAGTCAATCCTTTGTTACGCGAGAGAGGCCGCCCAGGCGGCGGCCTCCTCTGAGAAGTGTCCGGCAGTGCCCTACTCTCCCAGGGGATTGCTCCCCAAGTACCATCGGCGCAGGCGTGTTTAACTTCCGTGTTCGGAATGGGAACGGGTGGTTCCATGCCGCTATCGCCACCGGACAACTCTATTGATGCTCGAGCACCTCGAGCACTCCATAGCGAGCACGTCATCAGGATTCAAACCAAGCCCTCGGCCTATTAGTACCGGTCGGCTGAACGCATTGCTGCGATTACACCTCCGGCCTATCAACCTGGTCTTCTGCCAGGGGCCTTACCGGGTTAACCCGTGGGAGATCTCATCTCGAGGTGGGCTTCGCACTTAGATGCTTTCAGCGCTTATCCCGTCCGTACGTAGCCAACCAGCCATGCTCTTGGCAGAACAACTGGCACACCAGCGGTACGTCCATCCCGGTCCTCTCGTACTGGGGACAGCTCCTCTCAAATCTCCTGCGCCTGCGGCGGATAGGGACCGACAGTTTTGTTACTCCCCAACTGGAAGGTCGGGGGGCCGGGCCATTTCTGCCCGGCTCTGCATGTCGCCATGCAGCTCGGACTGTATCTTCACCCCATCGGAGTGTCCGGCGTACAGTCTCTGAGGGTTCCGGAGGTCAAATCAAGTATGCCTCCAGCCTTCCCTGCTGATTGTCCGGGTCACCTTGCGGATTGTCACTGTTCACGTCGGTCACACTATCGAAGTGGTGTGACATGGGTGAACGAGTACCGAAGGATTCTTCCGGATGTTCCAGCAAATAGCCGAATTTAAAGACAGCAAACGGAATGACCTAAGTCACTGTCTCACGACGTTCTAAACCCAGCTCGCGTGCCGCTTTAACGGGCGAACAGCCCGACCCTTGGGACCTGCTCCAGCCCCAGGATGCGACGAGCCGACATCGAGGTGCCAAACCGGGCCGTCGATATGGACTCTTGGGCCCGATTAGCCTGTTATCCCCGGAGTACCTTTTATCCGTAGGCCTTGGCGCACCCACGTGCCGCCAAGGGATCACTAAGCCCGACTTTCGTCCCTGCTCGACTTGTAGGTCTCGCAGTCAAGCTCCCTTGTGTCTTTGCACTCAACGCCTGATTGCCGACCAGGCTGAGGGAACCATTGGGCGCCTCCGTTACAGTTTAGGAGGCCACCGCCCCAGTGAAACTCCCCACCAGACAATGTCCCTGATCCGGATTACGGACCGAGGTTAGAAGGCCGTCATGAAAAGGGTGGTATTTCAAGGATGACTCCACGAAAGCTGACGCCTCCGCTTCGCAGTCTCCCACCTATCCTACACATCACACGCCAGACTCCAATGTCAAGTTAGAGTAAAGGTTCCGGGGTCTTTCCGTCCTGCCGCAGGTAGTGAGCATCTTTACTCACACTGCAATTTCGCCGAGTCCCTGGTTGAGACAGTGCCCAAATCGTTACGCCATTCGTGCAGGTCGGAACTTACCCGACAAGGAATTTCGCTACCTTAGGACCGTTATAGTTACGGCCGCCGTTTACTGGGGCTTAGGTTCAAGGCCTCGCCTTACGGCTAACCTCTCCCCTTAACCTTCCAGCACTGGGCAGGCGTCACAGCGTATACATCGTCTTGCGACTTGGCACGCTGCTGTGTTTTTAGTAAACAGTCGCTTGGGCCTGGTCACTGCGGCCTCCTCAAGCTTCGGGGGTAAACCCCTACACTTTACCGAGGCGCTCCTTATCCCGAAGTTACGGAGCTAATTTGCCGAGTTCCTTAACCAGGGTTTTCTCGCTCGCCTTGGTATTCTCTACCGGTCCACCTGTGTCGGTTTGGGGTACGGGCGCCCTGCGAACTCGCTAGAGGTTTTTCTTGGTGGCTTGGGAGTTGGGCGGCTTCGCCTAGAGCGGCTCGGCATCACGCCTCGGGCTTAATGAGGTCCGGATTTGCCTGGACCTCGCCCTACACGTTTACCCCGGGACAACCAACGCCCGGGCCCGCTTACCCTTCCACGTCACCCCTTTGCTGGCCTACTACTGGCAGGGTCGGTAGGCCCGAAGGCTTTCCTTAGCACACCAGATTCGGCCGGATCGCGCGCAGAGCGGTACGGGAATATCAACCCGTTATCCATCGACTACGCCTTGCGGCCTCGCCTTAGGTCCCGACTAACCCTGGGCGGACGAACCTTCCCCAGGAAACCTTGGACAATCGGCGGAAGAGATTCTCACTCTTCTTTCGCTACTCATGCCGGCATTCGCACTCGAACTACCTCCACGGCTGGTTCACACCGCCGCTTCGCAGGTTGTTCGACGCTCCCCTACCGATCCCGCACAAGGCGGGATCCCGCAGCTTCGGCGCTGAACTTAAGCCCCGTTACATTTTCCGCGCGGAGCCACTCGACCAGTGAGCTATTACGCACTCTTTGAATGGTGGCTGCTTCTAAGCCAACATCCTGGCTGTTTGTGCAACTCCACATCGTTTACCACTTAGTTCAGACTTAGGGGCCTTAGCTGGCGATCTGGGTTGTTTCCCTCTCGTCCAATGAAGCTCATCCCACATTGACTGACTGCAGTATTTGGCGTCACGAGATTCGGAGTTTGAATGGGGTCGGTAAGCTTGTAGGCCCCCTTACCCAATCAGTGCTCTACCCCCGTGACGGAACATACAACGCTAGCCCTAAAGCTATTTCGGGGAGAACCAGCTATCACCAGGTTTGCTTGGCCTTTCACCCCTATCCACAGGTCATCCCCCAAGTTTTCAACCTTGGTGGGTTCGGGCCTCCACGAGGTCTTACCCTCGCTTCACCCTGCCCATGGATAGATCACCTGGCTTCGGGTCTAGGACACGCGACTGAACGCCCTGTTCAGACTCGCTTTCGCTGCGGCTACGGCACACGCCTTAACCTTGCCACGCATCGCTAACTCGCCGGCTCATTCTTCAAAAGGCAGGCGGTCAGGAACTGGGCGAACCATGCTCCCTCCCACTGCTTGTAAGTCAACGGTTTCAGGTACTATTTCACTCCCCTCACCGGGGTTCTTTTCACCTTTCCCTCACGGTACTTGTTCGCTATCGGTCGCTAGAAAGTATTTAGCCTTACGAGGTGGTCCTCGCAGATTCACACGGCATAGCCGCCGTGATACTTGGGAACATCACGAAGGAGATCGAGAGCTTTCGCCTACAGGGCTATTACCTTCTGCGGCTCGGCTGTCCGGCCAGATTCGACTAGCTCTCAACTTTGTAACTCCTCGAGGGGACCGGCGTCCCATCATGTGAGTCCCACAACCCCGAAGCGGCAACGCCGCCGGGCTATCACACCGCTTCGGTTTGGGCTCATCCCGTTTCGCTCGCCACTACTCAGGGAATCGCATTTGCTTTCTTTTCCTCGGGGTACTGAGATGTTTCACTTCCCCCGGTTACCTCTACCGGTCCTATGTGTTCAGACCGGAGTGACTGGGCATGACCCCAGTCGGGTTTCCCCATTAGGACATCCCCGGATCGAAGCTTGCTTGACAGCTCCCCGGGGCATTTCGCAGCCTGCAACGTCCTTCTTCGGCTTCTAGCGCCAAGGCATCCGCCGTTGACTCTTAGTAGCTTGGATTAAAGAGAATCCAAGACGACGTGCTCGCTATGCAGTTCTCAAGGTGCCCGGGGGAAATGTGCGGTCCGCAAACCACACGGACTCCCTCACGACTAAACAGCGTGCCCGATACAGTTCGACCGTCCGACCAGCGGCTCATCTCTGGAAAAACCAGATTCCACCGAGGCCGAACGCTTAAAAAATACCGATTAACCAGCAACCAACTCAGAGCTTGTTGGGTGTGAACACCCGATCTTGCTCCTTAGAAAGGAGGTGATCCAGCCGCACGTTCCCGTACGGCTACCTTGTTACGACTTAGTCCCAATCACCGACCCCACCTTCGGCAGCTCCCTCCTTACGGTTGGGCCACTGACTTCGGGTGTTGCCGACTTTCGTGACTTGACGGGCGGTGTGTACAATCCCCGAGAACGCATTCACCGCGACTTTGCTGATTCGCGATTACTAGCGACTCCGACTTCATGGAGTCGAGTTGCAGACTCCAATCCGAACTGAGGCCGGCTTTAAAGGATTAGCTCACCTTTGCAGGATCGCGGCCCGTTGTACCGACCATTGTAGCATGCGTGCAGCCCTGGGCATAAGGGGCATGATGACTTGACGTCGTCCCCACCTTCCTCCGAGTTATCCCCGGCAGTCTCCTACGAGTCCCCGGCCGAACCGCTGGCAACATAGGACGAGGGTTGCGCTCGTTGCGGGACTTAACCCAACATCTCACGACACGAGCTGACGACAGCCATGCACCACCTGTCATGGACGCTTGCGCACACCGTATTTCTACGGCTTTTCCCATGATGTCAAGCCCAGGTAAGGTTCTTCGGGTTGCATCGAATTAAGCCGCATGCTCCGCCGCTTGTGCGGGGACCCGTCAATTCCTTTGAGTTTTAGCCTTGCGGCCGTACTCCCCAGGCGGGGCACTTAATGCGTTAGCTTCGGCACGGCAACCGTTGGTTAGGTCGCCACACCTAGTGCCCAACGTTTAGGGCGTGGACTACCAGGGTATCTAATCCTGTTTGCTACCCACGCTTTCGCTCCTCAGCGTCAGTACCGGCCCAGAGAGCCGCCTTCGCTACTGGTGTTCCTCCCGATATCTGTGCATTTCACCGCTACACCGGGAATTCCACTCTCCTCTACCGGACTCTAGCCACAACAGTATCAATGGCAGTCCCGGGGTTGAGCCCCGGGCTTTCACCACTGACTTGTTGAGCCGCCTACGAGCTCTTTACGCCCAATAAATCCGGACAACGCTCGCCCCCTACGTATCACCGCGGCTGCTGGCACGTAGTTGGCCGGGGCTTCTTCTGGAGGTACCGTCAATTTCGTTCCTCCTGAAAGGGGTTTACAACCCGAAGGCCTTCATCCCCCACGCGGCGTTGCTGCGTCAGGCTTTCGCCCATTGCGCAAAATTCCCTGCTGCTGCCTCCCGTAGGAGTCTGGGCCGTATCTCAGTCCCAGTGTGGCTGATCGTCCTCTCAGACCAGCTACCCGTCGATGCCTTGGTAGGCCGTTACCCCACCAACTAGCTGATAGGCCGCGAGCCCATCCCGAAACGCCTGAACTTTCCTCTTCCGGCCATGCGACCAGTAGAGGGTATTCGGTATTAATCCGAGTTTCCCCGGGCTATCCCGATTTTCGGGGCAGGTTGCTCACGTGTTACTCACCCGTTCGCCGCTCCGTCACAGGGTTGGTTACCCGCACCTGTGCGTCGCTCGACTTGCATGCATTAGGCACGCCGCCAGCGTTCGTCCTGAGCCAGGATCAAACTCTCCAACGAACATTCATGGTGTTAATCCGACCTGGGGCCGGCACCAATTCTGTCAAGAGGTTTGCTACTGGCAACCCGAGTTGGGACTCGGGAGCTTTTGCATTTTGGTCTCGACGGACGGACGCAAAGCCCGCCGCCGGAACCTGTGCACGCTGGTTTTTGGCACGCTGTTTAGTTGTCAAGGAGCCCATGGTGCTCGCACCAGGGACGGGGCGAGCGGCCTACCAGCATAACCGGTGGGCGGGAAGCCCTCCAACTTTGGGCCTCCCCGATGACGGGGACGGCCGTGGGGGCCGGCACCCGGAGCCGGTGATTGTAGACGGAACCGCCGGTTGCTTCTCCGATTATTCAAACTAGGCGTACGAATCGGCGCTTGCCGACTTGAAGAACCTTGCCGAGACAATCTGGGCGGGGGCTCTCCTCAACGGTGAGCACGGCGCCATCGAGTTTCACGGCGCCCTGGTTGAGCAGGCGGCGAGCCTCCGAACTCGAAGCGGTAAGCCCGAGTTCTTTGAGCACTGCCGGCCAGAAGACCGGGTCGCCGGCGGGCAGGCCGACCTCTTGAACGTCGGTGGGTGCCAAGTGCTCGACGAAGATGCGATCGAAGGCCTCCTCGGCCGCAACGGCGGCGTCGGACCCCCAGTAGAGCTCGACAATCTCTCGTGCCAGACGCCGTTTGGTCGACCCAGGGTGGAGCGTGCCTGAATTGAGACCCTCAACGGTGGAGGCCACCTCCTCTCCAGAAAGAGTCGTTGCCAGTTCGAACCACTGCGGCATCAGATGGTCGGGAATGCTCATCACCTTCCCAAACATGTCGGAAGGGGCGTCGTCAACGGCGACGTAGTTGCCCAATGACTGGGACATCTTCTGCTCGCCGTCGGTACCGATCAGCAAGGGCATGGTGAGGGCAATCTGAGGCCGTTTGCCGTACCTTTCCATGAGGATCCGGCCCATCATCAAGTTCCAAAGCTGGTCGGTGCCACCCAACTCGACGTCGGCATCGATGGCTACCGAGTCCATTCCTTGGAGAAGCGGATACATGAACTCCATGACGCTGATGGGAGTGCCGTCGGCGAAGCGTTTGGCAAAGTCTCCCCTTTCCAGCATCTGCGCCACAGTCACGTGCGATGTGAGTTGGAGAACCTCGGCCATGTCGAGTGCACCCAACCACTCGGAGTTGTAACGAATCTCAAGCGGTTCCGGTAGCAGCACCTTGTGAAAACCGGCCAGCAAGGTGTCGGCGTAGCCCTTGACCTCCTCCGCTGAGAGCCGGCGGCGCGTCTCGTTCTTGCCCGAAGGGTCGCCAACCTGTGCGGTGAAATCACCGACGATGAGCACGGCTGTGTGGCCCAGTGCTTGAAACTGGGCCAGTTTTCGTAAGACGACCGCCCAACCGAGGGTGACACCGGGCGCCGTGGGATCAAGCCCCAACTTGATTCGCAGGGGTCGGCCCTCCGCCAGCCGTTCGGTCAATTCCTCGCGGGGGACGATGGTGTCCACCCTACGGAAAATGGTCGACGTGTCCGACATGGAGCCGCCAGGGTAATGGTGAGGAAATACCGGGTACCAGGTCGCCGGCTGAATACCCTCGGTGGTAGGTATGGCACGTCTCCGGGCGGGGATGGTCGTGCTGGTCGTCTTCGCCGTCTCCTGTAATCTCGAACCGCTGGAAGACCCCGGCTTGGGTCAACACGGGTTGACGACCATTGTTTACGACTCTGAGGGGAACATTCTCGCCGAATGGCACGACGGTGAGGACCGAGTGCTCACCGAGATCGACCGACTCCCTCGCCATGTGCTGGATGCGGTCGTTGCCATCGAGGACGAGCGTTTTTGGGAGCACCAAGGCGTCGATGTCCGGGGCATGGCCCGCGCGCTAATTAAGAACGTCGAAGCCGGGTCCGTGGTGCAGGGAGGCAGCACCATTACCCAGCAGTACCTCAAGAACGTCCTGCTGACGCCAGATCAAACCGTAAAGCGCAAACTGACCGAGATCGCTTCGGCGCTACGGCTCGAAGAAGGTCTCACCAAAGAGGAGATCCTCGAACGCTATCTCAACACCGCCTATTTCGGTGACGGCGCCTATGGAATCGAGACCGCCAGCCTTCACTATTTTGGGAAACCTGCCTCCGAGCTGGGACTCGACGAGGCTGCTCTGCTGGCCGGGTTGATCAAAGCCCCCTCTAATTACGACCCGTACGAGAACCCGCAGGCAGCCTTGGAGCGCCGCCAAGTCGTGCTCGACAAGATGGTCGAACTTGGTTGGTTGGCCGCAAACGACGCTCAAACCGCCGCCTCTCGCCGGCTCCAACTGGCTAATCCCGGTGGTCCCGACGCCATGCTCCACCCCTACTTCACCGAAGAGGCCAGGCGCCTGCTTCTCGAAGAACCGGCGTTGGGCGCCACCGCCACCGATCGGGCCAACATGCTCTATCGGGGCGGCCTTCGGATCCACACCACGCTCCATCCACGGACGCAACAGGCGGCCGAAGAGGCTATCGCCTCAGTCATGGACGGACAGGAACCGAGTGCGGCCATAGCCGTGGTCGATCCCAGATCGGGTGAGGTCCTTGCGCTGGTGGGCGGAGAGAACTTCTTCGATCCCGACAACCCAGTTGCTCAGTTCAATCTCGCCACTCAAGCGAAGCGGCAACCGGGTTCGGCCTTCAAACCTTTCGTGCTGGCCGCCGCCCTCGAGGCGGGCATCACCCTCGACCGAACCTACCCGGCCCCCAGAACGATTGAGATCAAGACTGATTCGGGCAAGTGGAGCGTCGAGAACTACGAGGGGATGGCCTATCCCGATCTGTCGGTTTTGGAAGCCACCGTGTGGTCGGTCAACACGGTCTATGCGCAGTTGGTACAGCGGATCGGGCCTCGTTCGGTGGTCGAAGTGGCCTCCGCGGCCGGCGCCGGCAGAGACTTGGAGCCGCTGCCGTCGATCGCTTTGGGGGCCCAGGAGCTGGCTCCCCTCGACCTAGCCTCGGCGTACGGCACGTTTGCGGCCGACGGAGTCCACACCCAACCGATTCTGGTGACCTCGATCGAAACCGCGGACGGTGTGAACATCTATCAGTCAACTCCGGTGGTCACCAACGCACTCGAACCCGCGATTGCCCGCCAGGTGACTGCGGCACTTACCGAGGTGGTAACGAGAGGGACCGGCCGGCTCGCCGAGATCGGTCGTCCTCTGGCCGGCAAGACCGGGACCTCCCAGAACCATTCGGATGCCTGGTTCGTCGGCTACACCCCCGAGGTCTCGGCGGCCGTTTGGGTCGGATTCCCCGAATCCACCAAACCGATGGAGTACCCCAACACGCCATATTCCATCGGTGGGGGCTCATGGCCCGCTCAGATCTTCGCTGCCTTCGCCTCAGGCGCCTTGGGAGACACGGCATACGGCAGGTTGGCCGTCTCCGATCCGTCGGGCCGCTTGACCGTCGAGGTCGACACCGGCACCGGCTATTTGGCAGGCCCTCTCTGTCCTCGTACCGATGTTCAACACATCCAGTTCCCCGTCGGCAAGGCGCCGACTGTCGTCTGTCCGTTTCACAACCCGACCGACGTTGTGAACGCGGGGGCGGGCGAAGTGCCCGACCTCACCGGGCTCTCGTTGGGCGACGCCGTGGCCGAACTCGAACAAGCCGGTTATCTAGCAACGGTCCGCTGGCAGGCAGTCTCCGGAATGACCGACGGAATCGTCCTATTTCAGAATCCCGAACCGGGGAGCCCGGCCCAGGTGGGTTCCTCGATCCTCCTTACCATTACCGGTGCCGAGCCGGGCACCGTTGTTCCATCGGTCGTCGGATTTCCCTCTGGGCAGGCTGTCTCTGAGCTTGCCGAACTGGGTCTTATCTTTGACCTGATCGTGCAAGCTGAGGCCAACCCCGAGGATGCGAGACGTCGCTCAGGTGTTGTGTGGAAACAAGACCCGGCCGGTGGTTCACAACCCGGCGATTTCGTCTCGCTCTGGGTCAATCCCTGATTGCCACGAATCGCCAAGGGTGGTCGGTGGCCTTGCTGATACCGATCCGAGGGGTCGTTCGGTGGCGACGGGCAACACCGGCAAGAAGCACGAGCGGACCCGTCAGCAGCGACGTGCCGTCGCAGTCGCCGGTGATGCCAAGAGCCTGACAGACCTTGCCCGGACCGTTGCACAAATCTGTCGTGCGTCCTCGCCTGTGTCGGATGATTTCTATTCCAAGCAGAGGATCGCCGCCTCTCAGCAAGACCGCCTGACCGCTTCCGACCGGTCCGGTAACCACGTTGGCGCACCAGTGGATCCCATACGACCGATAGACATACAAGGTGCCGGGAGCCTCGAACATCGAACCATTCCGGGCCGTCCGACCTCGGTAGGCATGGCTGGCAGAGTCTTCGACCGAGCGATAAGCCTCCACCTCAGTGATCTCGATTTCGACCGGTGTGCCGATCTCACTCCTGAGCGTCATCCCGAGCAGGGCGGGTGCCACCTTCAGGCTGTCGCCTGCCAGCAGCTCCGTGAGGTTCAAGCCAGAAAATGGAGCAGGAGTGACTTGAAGCTGTGAAGCCGGTTCTCGGCCTGATCGAAAACGATCGACCGGGGGTGCTCCATCATCTCGTCGGTAACTTCCTCGCCGCGGTGCGCAGGCAGACAATGCATGAATAGTGCGTCGTCGGCGGCATGCGAAAAGAGCTGTTGGTCTACTCGATAAGCGGCGAAGTGGCGCCGGCGCAGCTCGGCTTCCTCTTCTTGTCCCATGGACGCCCACACGTCGGTGTAGACGATGTTCGCTCCGGTGACCGCTTCGATCGGATCGTTGCCCACATCCACTTTGTTGAACCGGGCCGCTGCTTCGACAACCGCCGAGCCGGGTTCGTAACCAGGCGGGGTGGCCACCCGAACAGCGGCACCCATCATGGCGGCTGCCTGCAACAGCGAGTGACAAACGTTGTTGCCATCGCCCACGTAGGCGATGGTGGTATCGGTCAAAGCTCGAAACTCTCCGATGGTCTGGAGATCGGCGATCGCCTGGCACGGGTGCTCCAGATTCGACAAAAGGTTCACGACCGGCACCGATACCGCTTGGGAAATGCGGACCAGGTCGTCGTGATCGAAGACCCGCAGGCCCAGCAGGTCGAGGTAGCGCTCCAACACCCGGCCCACGTCCTCGGGCGTCTCGCGGGTACCCATTCCCACCGACTCGTTTCTGATAACAACCGGGTGGATGCCGAGCTGAATGGCCGCCACATCGCAGGAGACCCAGGTCCTGACCGACTGTTTGGCGAAGAAGAGCCCTATGGATCGTCCCTGCAAAGCCCCCCTGACCGAATCGGGGTCGCGTTTGACCGCAGCAGCCGTGGCCAGGATGTCTGCCAGATGGTTCGTCTCCAAATCCGAGATGGAAAGGAGGCGCATCAACTCCCCCGCAACTTGCCGCCGACCTGTTCGGCCATCTCGATCATGGCGGCCCTCACATCGGTCAGCTCGGCGGCGTTGAGCGTTCGATCGGGCGCCCGCAACGTGACCCGGAGAGCAATGCTTCTCTGATCGGGGCCGGGGCTGAACTCGTCAAAAACCGAGATCGACTCCACAATCTCCCCTCCCCCACTTGTGACCGCATCAACTAGCGAGGAGGCCGCCATCTTGGGCGAGTAAGAAAAAGCAAGGTCGAAGACGGCGGATGGAAACGGACTTGGTTCGGAGAACTGCCACCAGGCCGATTCCCCGATCAGGGCCGCGAGATCCAGCTCGCCGGCGGCCACTCTTCCCTCAAGACCGTAGGCGGCCGCTGTGAAAGGATGTATCTCTCCGACGTACCCAACGATGGTCTCCCCGGTTGCCACCTTGGCAGTCCGACCGGGATGAAAACCGGCCTCGTGTCCCTCGGACACGACGAATACGAGGTTGAGGCGTTTCTCCACAAGTGCCCAAACGGCCAGCGACGTCGAATAATCGGTCTCGTCGGGGGTCTGGTGCAGGCCGCCAGCACCGAAAACGCCGGTTACCACCCAGGCCAGACGTTCCGGTTGGTCGGGTATCCGCTTGTCGGCGGGCGACGGCTGATCGAAAAACACTTTGCCGTGTTCGAAGATGGCTACGTCGTTGTTGCCGTGCGCCACGTTGTATTGGGCTGCTCTCAATAAACCTGGCAAGAGCGATGTTCGCAGGTGGGAGTCTTCGGACCGCAAGGGGTTCCGCAAACCGATGATCTGTCTGGCGGGATGCTCACCTGGATAGCCCATACGGTCGAGATCCTCACTCGCAGAAAAGCTCAGCGTCATGGCTTGGCTGAGCCCTGCTCCGATCAGCGTCTGGCGAAGTTGGTGAAGTCGGTCGTGGTCGGTGGTGAATCCGCCACCCCTACCTGCCGCGACTCGCTCACCGAGTTTGTCGTAGCCGTGGAGGCGGGCGATCTCTTCGATCAGGTCGATAGGGCGGGTCAGGTCGGGGCGATACGTGGGGACCGTCACTACCAACGGATCGGTGCCCTCGACCGAAAGGTGGAGCCTCCTGAGCAGGTCTCCGCAATAGGTAGCCGAAAAGCCGGGCCCCAGAATGCGGGCCACCTCCGCTGCCGGCAGTTTGACCATCCAAGCCAGTCTGCGATGAGCCACCTCATCGACGGCGCCGCGCCGAACGGTTCCACCGGCCAGTCGGGTCATCAAATGGGCGGCTCGGTCGACTGCGGTGGGGGCAAGGTTGGGGTCGACGCCACGTTCGAACCGGGCAGATGCCTCGGTTCGCAAACCATGCCACTTCGCCATGAGAAGGATCGTCGTGGGATCCCAGTTGGCCCCTTCCAGCAGAACCCTCGTGGTATTGGGGGAAACCTCGGAATCTCCCCCACCCATCGTGCCCGCCAGACCCGACGCCACCTCGGCGTCGGCTACCACCAGATCTTCGGGGGCAAGGTCTCGGACCACACCATCCAGGGTGGTCAGATTCTCGCCGGGGTGCGCCCGCCGCACGACGATGCGCTCCCCGCGAACCAGATCGAGATCAAAGGCGTGGAGCGGCTGACCCAATTCGAGCATCACGTAGTTGGTCACGTCGACGACGTTGTTGATGGGTCGAACACCGCCCATTTGCAGCCGCCGCCTCATCCATAGCGGCGAAGCACCAACCGATACCGACTCCAACTGGCGGGCGACGAAACGGTTGCATCCAACTGGGTCGGCGATCTCGACCGAGATGGTCAATCCGTCGCCGGACTCCGGAACATCGGTGGCGGGTTGTCGTACCGGGACTTGGTAAAAGGCGCTTAGTTCGCGGGCTACTCCAAGCATTGACATCACGTCTGGGCGGTTGGCCTCAATACTCAGGTCAAAAACGACGTCGGGAAGGTCGACGTGTTTGGCAAAGTCGTCCCCCAGTGGCGTGTTCGGTTCGAGAACGAGTATCCCGCTGTGGTCGTCTCCCAGCCCCAGCTCGCTCTCCGAACAAATCATCCCGTTCGACTCGACTCCCCGAATCGAACGTTTCCCGATATCGAAACCACCCACGAGACGAGCACCCGGTTGGGCGAAGGCGACGATTGCTCCTTCTTCG
>Ga0247727_10014546_pt1 | contig 13053 bp, 12 predicted proteins | sample WisWelCaveWW1625_FD_202498 | JGI IMG/M metagenome (GOLD analysis project Ga0247727, IMG submission 202498) | Biofilm microbial communities from Wishing Well Cave, Virginia, United States - WW16-25 | ecosystem: Environmental > Aquatic > Deep subsurface > Groundwater > Cave microbial mat | place...
AAGAAAAGTTGTGAGGCGCAAAAAAAGTTTGTTCTTCATGGTTGTCTCCTTTTCAAACTTTAGGATCAAATCTCTGCAAGCAGCTTTTCGCCAAATAAGATGCCGCCGGCAGGAAAAGGGTTTGAACCGGAATTTGCCTTTCTAAAATTTTTAAGGTTGTGTGAATATAAAACTTTTTGTCTCGCCGGTTATCGCTTTTCTCACCATCCTCAGCAGCACAGCAGTTCTGAGTTCTATTGAATACTCGTGGACGGACTGGCGACCGGCGAGCTGCATGCCGGACAATTGTTTTTGCGAGACCATTCGTCCGGGCCCTATCGCGCAACCGGCCAACACGTGGTCGTCATTCGGTTTCGCGCTCGTCGGCCTGCTGGTGATGCGCCAATCAGCGGTAGACGTGCGCTTGCTCAAACAGAATTTGATGATGCGGCAACGCACTTATCCGGCTTTGTTTGGTGTGGCGTTGATCATCACCGGATTGGGCAGCGCGTTTTATCATGCCTCTTTAACTTTTGTCGGCCAGTTCTTCGATGTGATGGGCATGTATCTTATCGCCAGCTTCATCATGTTGTACAATATCTCCCGCCTCAAAGCGCTCAACGGCAAAAATTTCGTTATCGCTTATATTTTTATTAATTCGCTGCTCGCCTTTTTGCTGATTCAATATCCGGCGCTGCGGCGTTATATTTTTGGCCTCGTCATTTTTGCCACGTTGTTGCCGGAGTATCGTCTGCGCCAAACTCGAAAGCTTCTCATTAACAATTTTTTCATCAAAGCCGCATGGGGGACGCTGATTCTCGCTTTTATCATTTGGACGCTCGACATTACAAAAATAATCTGCAATCCCACCAGTTGGCTGCAAGGCCATGCCCTCTGGCATCTGCTCGGCGCGGGTGCCGGCGGTTTTCTCTATCTGTATTATCGCTCCGAAAACGCTCCGTTATAAAACGCTTCCGTTCACCTTTTCAATCTCTCCGCCCGAAATTTTAATACTTTTTTTATATTTCCCGCCGCTCTTTTGAGAGCTTCCATATATTTTTTTGTTTAATTTCTTTAACAGCAGTACTGGCAAATTCGTTTTAATCGCGGTGATCGACTTTTTATTCTTATTCACCTCTCAACGCAAGGAAATCATCATGGACATTTTCTATATCGGCGTCGTGCTTCTCTTTCTGGCCCTCAGTTGGGGGCTGGTCACGTTCTGTGAACGCTTGCGCGAATAGTGCATAGCGCATGGGACAAAGAGTACGCCTTGCGCTATGCGCTTTGCCCTTTGCATTCAACACCAAATCAGGAGATTTTTATGAATCTACTCTATCTCATCAGCGGCATTATTGCATTGGCATTGTTGGTCTATCTGTTTATCGCACTCTTGAAACCGGAGAAGTTTTCATGACACTGAATGGCTATCTCCAAATCGCATTTTATCTTGTCGTGCTGATCGCGCTTGCCAAACCGTTGGGTTTGTACATGGCGGCCGTGTACGAAGGCAAATCGTTCGGACTCGGTCGCGTACTCGGGCCATTCGAGCGTTTGATCCATCGCCTGTGCGGCGTGCGCAGCGACGAGGAGATGAATTGGAAAACATATGCGTTGGCGATGTTGTTGTTCAATTTCGCCGGCTTGCTCGTGGTTTACGCGCTGCAGCGGTTGCAACATTTGCTGCCGCTCAATCCGCAAAACTTCGGCGCGGTCACGCCCGATTCATCTTTCAACACCGCAATCAGTTTTGCGAGCAACACGAACTGGCAAGGCTACGGCGGCGAAACCACGATGAGCTACTTGACGCAAATGCTCGCCCTCACCGTGCAGAATTTCGTTTCCGCTGCGGCGGGCATGGCAACACTCGTCGCGCTCATTCGCGGCCTCGCGCGCAAATCCGCGCAGACCATCGGCAACTTTTGGGTTGACCTCACGCGCACGACGCTCTATATCTTGTTGCCGTTGGCAATCGTGCTGGCGTTGGTTCAAGTCTCGCAAGGTGTGATTCAAAATTTCAGCGCCTATCAAAGTGTGCCGCTGTTGCAGCCTACGATTGATGCCAATAACAATGCCGTGACCGAGCAATTGCTGCCCATGGGACCGGCCGCCTCGCAAGTTGCGATCAAACAACTTGGCACCAACGGCGGCGGATTCTTCAACGTCAACTCCGCGCACCCATTCGAGAACGCAACGCCGTTCTCCAACTTTTTAGAGATGCTGGCGATTCTGTTGATTCCAGCAGCGCTGTGTTACACTTTTGGCAAGATGGTCGGTGACCCGCGACAGGGCTGGGCGATATTGGCGGTGATGACAATTATTTTTGTGGCGATGATCGCGCTGTGCGTTTGGGCGGAGCAAGGTGGCAATCCGGCTTTCACAAAAATGGGCATTGATCAAAATGTCAGCGCATTGCAAGCCGGCGGTAACATGGAGGGAAAGGAAGTACGCTTCGGCATTGCCAACTCCGCGCTGTGGGCAACTGCAACGACTGCCGCCTCAAATGGCTGCGTCAATTCGATGCACGATTCTTACACGCCGCTCGGCGGATTGGTGCCGATGTGGCTCATGCAGCTCGGCGAAGTGATTTATGGCGGCGTTGGCTCGGGTTTGTACGGCATGTTGGTGTTTGCCATCATCGCGGTGTTCGTTGCGGGACTGATGGTTGGCCGCACGCCGGAATATTTGGGCAAGAAGATCGAAGCGTATGAAATGAAGATGGCTTCGCTGGTCATTCTCATTCCGCCGATTGTCGTGCTCGGCTTCACCGCGCTCGCCGTGGTGACTGATGCGGGCAAGGCGACGATCTACAATCCCGGCGTGCATGGCTTCAGCGAAGTGCTTTATGCGTTCTCTTCGCAAGGCAACAACAACGGCAGCGCCTTCGCCGGCTTGGGCGCGAATAATCCGTTCTACAATCTCACCGGCGGCTTGGCGATGCTATTCGCGCGATACTGGCTGGCGATTCCGACTTTGGCTATTGCCGGTTCATTAGCGCGCAAGAAGATCGTTCCAACCGGTCCCGGCACCTTGCCAACACACAACGCGCTGTTCATCGTATTGCTCATCGGCGTCGTCATCATCGTCGGCGCACTCACGTTCATTCCCGCGTTGGCGCTTGGGCCGATTGTAGAGCATTTGATGATGATTTCGTAAGTCATTTCAAATTTTAAATTGCAAATTTTCAATTTAAAATTTTCAATGCTTTTAAACTAAAGAGCTACCTCGATTTACTAGCGAGCTGCAAATCAAAGCTTCTGCGAAGCAGCAGAAAGCTATTCGGCGACACTCGGTGCTTTCGGTGTCATCCGGCGGCAAAGCTTTTTCGCTGAAATTCGCTGAAGTCACCGAGTGTCGCCGAAAAAACTTTGGCAGGATGATTTACCGGCAGAATAATTTTAAATCATTCTGCCATGAAATTATTCTGCCAAAAACTTTCAAAATTTTATTCTATCTTTGATTCTTTAATTCGCCTAAAGAGTTATTCACCCATGTCCGATAAACCCAAAGCTCGTCCCTTATTCGATCCGCCCATCGTAAAACAGGCGATCATCGCTTCATTCCGTAAGCTCGATCCACGCGTGCAGATTCGCAACCCGGTGATGTTCGTGGTGCTCATCGGCAGCGTGCTGACAACGGCGTTGTTCGTGCAAGCGTTGTTGGGTCAAGGCGAAGCGCCGGCGCGATTCATTCTGGCCATTTCATTGTGGCTGTGGTTCACGGTGCTGTTTGCAAATTTTGCTGAAGCGATGGCCGAAGGTCGCGGCAAAGCACAGGCGGAATCGCTGCGACGCGCGCGACGCGATACTCATGCGAAAAAACTCAGCCGTCCGGAATACGGCGCGGAGCATATCGCGGTATCCGCAGCCACTTTGAGAAAAGGTGATGTCGTTTTGGTCGAGGCCGGCGACTTCATTCCCGGTGACGGCGAAGTGCTCGAAGGCATCGCTTCGGTTGATGAAAGCGCCATCACCGGCGAGAGCGCTCCAGTCATTCGCGAAAGCGGTGGCGACCGCAGTGCGGTCACCGGCGGCACTAAAGTTTTGTCGGATTGGCTGGTCGTGCGCATTTCGACCAATCCCGGCGAGACTTTTCTCGACCGCATGATCGCCATGGTCGAAGGCGAGAAACGGCAGAAAACGCCGAACGAAATTGCGCTCAACATTCTGCTCGCCGCGTTGACGATTATCTTTTTATTGGCAACCGTGACTTTGCTGCCGTTCTCGATTTACAGTGTGGAAGCAGCCGGACAAGGCTCGCCGGTCACGGTGACCGTGCTTGTGGCTTTGCTCGTCTGCCTTATTCCCACAACGATTGGCGGCTTGCTCTCTGCCATCGGCATCGCCGGCATGGATCGCATGATTCAAGCGAACGTAATCGCGATGTCGGGTCGTGCGGTGGAAGCCGCCGGCGACGTGGATGTTTTGCTGCTCGACAAAACCGGCACGATCACGCTCGGTAATCGCCAAGCAACGGCGTTCATTGCAGCGCATGGCACGAGCCTCGAGGCGTTGGCCGATGCCGCGCAACTCTCCTCGCTTTCCGATGAAACGCCCGAAGGCCGCTCCATCGTCGTGTTGGCAAAAGAAAAGTATCGCCTGCGCGGCCGCGACCTTCATGCGCTCGGCGCAACATTCATGCCGTTCACGGCGCAAACACGCATGAGCGGCGTCAATCTTGATGGCCGTCAAATTCGCAAAGGCGCAGCGGAAGCGATTGAAGAGTACGTGCAAAGTCGCGGCGGAAAATTTCCGGCTGAGGTGAAAGCTACGGTAGAGTCCATCGCGAAAAATGGCGGCACACCGTTGGTGGTTGCCGACGGTGCAAAAGTGCTCGGCGTGATTGAATTGAAAGATATTGTGAAACGCGGGATCAAAGCGCGCTTCGCCGAATTGCGCAAGATGGGCATCAAGACGATTATGATCACCGGCGATAATCCGCTGACCGCAGCGAGCATTGCGGCGGAAGCCGGTGTCGATGATTTTCTCGCGCAAGCCACGCCCGAGGCAAAATTGAAACTCATTCGCGAGCATCAAGCCGGCGGACGGCTGGTGGCCATGACGGGTGACGGCACCAACGACGCGCCCGCGCTCGCGCAAGCCGATGTTGCGGTTGCGATGAACACCGGCACGCAAGCGGCGAAAGAGGCCGGCAACATGGTCGATCTCGATTCGAATCCAACCAAGCTCATCGAGATCGTCGAGATTGGCAAGCAATTGTTGATGACGCGCGGCGCATTGACGACGTTCAGCATCGCCAACGATGTCGCCAAATATTTTGCGATCATTCCAGCGGCGTTTGTGACCACGTATCCCGCGTTGCAAACGCTCAATCTCATGCGACTCGCAACACCGGCGAGCGCCATTCTTTCGGCGGTGATCTTCAATGCGCTGATCATCATTTTTCTCATTCCGCTGGCACTGCGCGGCATCAAATATCGACCGGTGGGCGCGGCCACGGTTTTGCGAAACAATTTGTTGGTCTATGGTTTGGGCGGTTTGATCATCCCGTTCGTCGGAATCAAAGTGATCGACTTGATTCTGGTGGCGTTGGGGCTGGCGTGAGGTTCGAAGGCTGAAGAGCGAAAGGCGTTGAGGGGCGATTTGTAACGTTCACTTCGACGCTGTCATTCCGTAGGAATTTTTTACGCATAAAGCAAGCTCGCTATTCTCGAAGTTTTTCCCAATGCTAAAAAAGATTCCCTGGCCTGCGGCAGGGCAGGCTTCCAGAATGACATTTCAAAAAGGGGCGTTACAAATCAATCTTGAAACATTATATATTTTAACAAGGATGAAATACCATGCGTACTCTCCTCAAATCTGCTTTGCTCATGCTGCTCGTATTGACTCTCATCACCGGCGTTGCATACCCGTTATTCATCACGGGCTTTGCGAAACTTGTTTTCCCCAAACAAGCGAACGGCAGCTTGCTCTTTCAAAATGGAAAGCTCGCCGGCTCCGAACTGATCGGGCAGTCGTTCGATGATCCGAAATATTTTGGGAGTCGCTTGTCGGCAACCGGGCCGTTTCAATATAATGCCGCAGCTTCGTCTGGCTCCAATCTTGGGCCAACCAATCCGGCATTATTGAACGCCGTGCAAGCACGCGCGCAAGCCTTGCGACAAGCCGATCCAAATAACACCCAACCAATTCCGGTTGATTTGGTGACGGCTTCAGGAAGCGGGCTCGACCCGCATATCAGCCCCGCGGCGGCATTGTATCAAGTGTCGCGTGTCGCTCGCGCACGCAATGTGGAAGAATCAATTGTGCGGCAACTGGTCGAAAAGCATATTGAAGGCCGGCAATTAGGATTTCTCGGCGAGCCGCGTGTGAATGTGGTGAAATTAAATTTGGCGTTGGAAGCGCTGTAACAAAATGTAGAAAACAATATTAAGATAAACCACTCTGGCAAAATTAAGTTGTTCTGTTTATATTGTAAATAAAAAGATATGAACGAAATTTCTCGCCCCGATCCGGACGCATTGCTGGCCGCAGTTCAACGCGAAGCTGATGAGGCCCAACGCGGCAAGCTGAAAATATTTTTCGGCATGGCGGCCGGCGTGGGGAAAACTTTTGCGATGCTGCAAGCGGCGCAGGCGCTGAAGGAGCGCGGCGTCAATGTCGTTGCCGGATATGTCGAGACGCATGGCCGCGCCGAAACCGGCGAATTGCTGCAAGGCTTGCCGGCCGTGCCGCGCTTGAAAATTCTATATCGTGGTGTCGAGCTGCAAGAGATGGATTTGGACGCCATTCTCCAACTCAAGCCCGATTATGTTTTGGTGGATGAATTGGCTCACACCAACGCCGAGGGCGTGCGTCATCGCAAACGCTATCAAGACGTTTTGGAATTGCTCGATCACGGCATCAACGTTTTCACCACGCTCAACGTTCAGCACGTCGAAAGTCTCATCGACACCGTACAGCAAATCACCGGCGTCACCGTGCATGAAACCGTTCCGGACAGCATTTTGGACCGCGCCGATGAAATCGAGTTGATCGATTTGCCACCGGAGGAATTGCTCAAGCGTTTGGCCGAAGGCAAAGTTTATACCTCGGAGCGTTCTGCGGCGGCGCTGCAAAATTTTTTCCGCAAGGGCAATCTGACCGCGCTGCGCGAAATCGTTTTGCGCAAAACCGCCGAGCGCGTCGGCATGGACTTGCAGGAATACATGCAAGCCAATCGCATCGACGGCCCGTGGAAAACCATGGAGCGCCTGATGGTCGCGGTGGGCGCGAGTCCGTATTCCGAGCAGCTCATTCGCTGGACACGGCGCATCGCTGCCACGATGGAAGCGCCGTGGATTGCGGCGTATGTGAAAACTTCGCAGGCGTTGACCGAGAGCGAAGAGAAACGTTTGAAGCAAAACATGGCGTTGGCGCGCGAATTGGGCGCGGAACTGGTGACCACTGTCGATGAAGAGGTGGCCGCCGCGTTGATTCGTATCGCCCAACAAAAAAATGTCACACAACTCGTCGTCGGCAAATCGCCGCCCAAATCGGTTTGGGAGGTGTTGCGTGGCGGCTCGCTCGTCGATCGCCTCATCACCGATAGTGGTGGCATCGACATTTATGTCGTGCAAAGCGACACCTCCACCGGAGAGCACGTCAAACGTCATGCGCCGTTATATCAATCCACCTTACAACAATATTTCTACGCTGGCGGCGCGGTCATTTTAGTTTCGACGCTGTGCTATTTAGCTTCCGCCATCATCGACTACCGCGCCGTGGGCATGTTTCTCTTATTTACAGTCTCACTTCTCGCCTTGTTGGTGGGGCGCGGCCCGATCTTCGCGGCAGCGGCGTTGAGCGCTTTCATTTGGAATTTTTTCTTTATTCCCCCGATTTTCACTTTTTACATTCATGATTTCTCCGATGTCTTGATGGTCGGCATGTATTTCATCATCGCGCTGGTCGGCGGCGAGCTGACTGCGCGCATTCGCGGACGCGAAATGGCCGTGCGGCGGCGCGAGCAGCAGGCCACGGCGCTTTACAATCTCGCCAAAGAGCTGAACCGCGCGCAATCGCTTGACGAGATGATGCGCACGGCTGAACATGAAATCGGTGTGACCTTCAACGCCCGCGTCGGTTGTTTCCTGCCGCAAACACTGGATAAGCTCTCCACCACGCCGCACCCGGCTAGCACGTTTACGCCCAAATCCGAAAAGGAATGGAGCGTCGCCTTGTGGGTTTATCAAAATCGCCAGCCTGCCGGTCGCGGCACGAACACGCTCCCTTTTGCCGAAGCGGTTTATTATCCGCTGTTGACCGGCGACGCCGTGGTGGGCGTAATCGGCATCGCCCCGCTTTTGTCACGGCCATTCACGCTGGAACAAGAAGGCCTGCTGCAAACTTTTTTGCATCAAATTGCCGTGGCGCTCGAACGCGAAAGATTGCGCGTCGCTGCCGAACAAGCGCACGTGCTGGCCGCGTCGGAGCGTTTGTATAAAACGCTGCTCAATTCCATCTCGCACGAATTGCGCACGCCGTTGGCTGCCATCACCGGCGCGTCGACGAGTTTGATGGAAAATCGCACCGCCGAAAATGCCGAGCGCCGCACGCTATTGGTGAGCGACATTTACAGCGCCGGCCAGCGATTGAATCGTCTCGTGAAAAATCTGCTCGACATGACGCGCCTCGAGTCCGGCATGCTCAAATTGAATTTGGAATGGTGCGACGCCAATGATCTCGTAAACGTCGTAATGCGTAATCTCGTAAAAGAACTGACTTTCCACAAAATTCATTTGCAGCTCGCGCCCGATTTGCCGTTGACGCGCATGGATTTCGTGTTGATGGAGCAAGTGCTCGCGAATGTTTTGTTGAACGCGGCGCAGCATACTTCGGCGGGAACGACGATCACCATTCGCACGGCGGTTGCCGATCAACAATTGGCTTTCGTCATCGAGGACGAAGGCGCGGGATTTCCTTCCGAAACACGCGAGCATATTTTTGATAAATTTTACCGCGGGCCGAAAACCAAAACCGGCGGCACCGGCCTCGGCCTTTCGATCGCGCGCGGTTTTGTCGAAGCGCACGGCGGCGCGATCAGCGCCGAAAACCGTTTGGAAAAAGGCGCGCGGTTCATCATTCGATTGCCGGTTGTGGAAGCGCCGCGCCCGCCGGAGGAGATCGCTGCTTGAGCCGGCAGTCGGATTTACGCGGACAAGTTTTTCAATCGTCAAGCAACTTGACTATGGCGAAAAGTTATTTTATATTTACTCACGATGTTTTGTCTCATTAAAAGATCAAAAAACTCTTGCATGGAAAAACTGTTATGAAAACCATTCAATTGACTTTAGATGACGAATTATTCATCCGCGTCAACCAGGCGCTGGCGCAACAAAAAACCACGCTCGCGGCGTTCATCAGCGAATCGCTCACCCATTATCTCAACAGGCTGAAGATCAAAGAAATGGAAAAGCAACACCGCGACGGCTATCGCAAGCATCCCGTTCAAAAAGGCGAATTTGACGTCTGGGAAAATGAGCAGGTATGGAGCGCGTGATGGAAAGAGGAGAAATCCGGTGGTACAAGTTTAAGCCACCCGATAAAGAGAGGCCGGTGGTGGTTTTGACCAGAGATGCCGCGATACAATTTTTAGGCGAAGTGGCCGTTGCCCCAATTACTTCAACGATACGTGGCATCCCGACGGAAGTAGTTTTGGATGAAACCGACGGCATGAAAACAGCGTGTGCGATCAATTTAGATCATGTTCAAACTGTTACAAAAAGTAAGTTGGGAGCTCTCATAGCAAAATTGCCGGAAGCGAAAATGGAGCAAATCAAACCCGCTTTGCTATTTGCGTTTGGATTTGATGATTAATCAATAAGCGCTCCCGAACTGGCCCGCTTTGTGCGTGGTCTTTGCGACGACGTAAAAGGGATCAACAGTCCATTACGACGAGCATTTATTTTGAGAAAAGCTTTGGCATCATAATTATACGACTCTCCGTCTTCATCGATAACACGCAAAAATCCTTCTTTTTCTGAAATCGGGTCGGGAAGATATTCATAGATCTTCATCGCAAACAAGCTCACGCCTTCATATTCACCGGCATCGATGCAAAGAGCGAGTTTTTTGTGCTGAAATTTCTGCAGGCTCATAACGTTGTCTTGTGCTTGATTTTAATGTAAAAGAATATAGCGAGTACACGCTAAAAAGTCAAGTTGCGCATTCGGTTATTTTATGAAGATGATTTGACAATTTCAAAACTCATCTTATTTTAATAGCAATGAGTTGCATACAAAAATAGCATTATGACTTCCTCACCAATTATTCTGATCATCGACGACGAAGCGCAAATCCGCCGCTTTCTGCGCGTGAGTTTGGAAGCCGCCGGTTATCGCATCGTCGAAGCCACGACCGGGCAAGATGGCGTCGTGCAAACCGCGATGTCACGCCCGGAGGTGGTGATCCTCGATTTGGGATTGCCGGATATGAGTGGCAATGAAGTGTTGGCAAAAATTCGTGAATGGAGCGCGGTGCCGGTGATTGTGCTGTCGGTGCAGGACGGCGAACAGGAAAAAATCGCGGCGTTGGACGCCGGCGCCGATGATTATGTCACCAAACCCTTCGGCATGGGCGAATTGTTGGCCCGTCTTCGGGTGGCGACTCGACACGCACAGCCCTTACCGGAAGCCGCGGATTTTCGCAACGGCCATCTTTATGTTGATTTCGTGCATCGTCTTGTCACGGCCAACGATCAACCGGTGAAATTGACGGCGACCGAATACAACCTGCTGCTGTTGTTCATCAAGCACGCCGGCAAAGTTTTAACGCATCGCCAAATTCTCAAGGAAGTCTGGGGGCCGCATACGATTGAGCAGACGCAATACTTGCGCGTGTACATGGCACAACTGCGCAAGAAGCTGGAACTCGATCCCGGCCAGCCGCAGATGTTTCTCACGGAGTCCAGCGTGGGGTATCGGATGGTGGTGGTGGAAGAATAAAGCGATTTTACGTAAATCGTACCTTGAAAGTCAACTTTAAAATTAGGAGAATGCCATGAAGATCGGAATTCTTGGAACCGGCACCGTCGGCCAAACGTTGGGAGCGGGGCTCAAAAAATTGGGCCATGAGGTGATGATCGGCTCGCGCAACCCGCAAAAAGAAGAGGCGCAAAAATGGGTGCAGGAGACAGGCGGCAAAGCCGGCACTTTTGCCGAAGCCGCGCAATTTGGTGAAGTCGTTTTTGTTTGCCTGTCCTGGGCAGGAGCGGAAAATGCGATCAAAATGGCCGACGCCAAAAACTTCAAAGGCAAGGTGGTCGTGGATGTGACGAACCCTCTCGATTTCTCACAGGGCGTGCCGCCGAAGATGGCGCTTGGCCACACCACTTCCGGCGGCGAGAAAATTCAGAGTTGGCTGCCCGACGCGAAGGTCGTGAAAGCTTTCAACATCATCACCGCGGCGTTCATGGTCGATGGCAAATACGGCAATGACAAGCTCGACATGTTCATCGCCGGCAACGACGCCGAGGCCAAAAAAATAGTGACGAATTTCCTGACAGCGTTCAACTGGAACACGCATGATTTGGGCGGCCTTGAACAAGCGCGAATTCTGGAATACTTTGCCATGTTGTGGATAGCCCTCGGCTTCAAGACCAACACGTGGAATCACGCGTTCAAATTGGTGAGAAAGTAATTCGGCGCACGAGAAAACAATAATTCACGCGGATCAAAAACGCATACGGAAAATTCAGTTGTGTTTTTGATCCGTGTTTTGCGCTATTCCTTTTCAGGTGACGGTTCAAGTTGTTTTAATGGGTCCGGCGGCGTTACAAGAGATTTCTGCTGCGCCAGCTCCGCCCGGCAGTTGGGACAAAACGCCCACTCCGCTTTGATCGGGTACTGGCACTGCGGGCAATACGTGCTAGAAAGATCGAAGCCGCAATGCGGGCAAAACGCGCCGCCGTTCAATTGATTTTCGCATTTGGGGCAATGCAGCGATTTCAAGTTGGAAGGCCGTGTGATCAAATAGATCGCCAAACCGAAGATGAGCGAGATGAGCGCGATAAACGCCCACACGCCCGGATTGCTCACGGCGCGCTGCTGGGCGTCGATATAGACCCAGCTTGGCAGCAGAAACCAGAGAAACATTCCGGAAAGAACGGCGAGCGTAGAAAATAATGGCGCAAACAGTTCGTGATAAATATGCGAGTGCGCGGCGTAGTCGCGACTGTAGTATAATTCGTGATTGGCGGAATCATCAACCTTTAAAAATAAGATTCCTGCCACGGTGCCGACGGTATTAGTGACGGGCGCCGACAAAACCAAAGTGCGCGGCCTCGAATATTGCCAGGCCTCTTTGGGTTCCTTATAAAACCGCCACTCGATCATTCCCTCGTTTCTGCCATGATAGTATCCCGCCCCCCCTTGCTCGGACGAAGCATGGCCGGCAAAATCAATATCGTCGTGCCGGTCCACCAGCTTCATGAGAAAATCGTTGCGGTCTTTGTAATATTCATCCTTGCCGATCATATCCTTATTTTTATCGAATCCTTCATTCAGTCTGGCAAATACTGGCGCGGGAACGCCGAAGATGAATTCGCCATTCGGATTCGACATCCAAAGATATTTTCTTATCTCGCCGATCTTTTGATTTTCGCGCAAAAACTCGGATTGCAGCTCGGCAACGACGCGGCTCGCGCCGATTTCGCCGGTTGCAATGGCAGCAATTTTTCCGGCGATTTCCGCGAGCGCGGCCTGATTTTTTTGCGTCAGCTCGGCGAGGTGCGCATTCACTCTGGCAACGTGCTCTCGATACATCCGGCTTTCAACCGGGCCTTCGAATAGCAATAGCGCGATAATGGAAATAGCAAAAATGATCGCCGCCGGGATGGCCATTTTTCGAATCAGCTTTTTCTTGTTCATTATTTTCTCCGTTTTCAAATGTGCAACGTTCTTTTGTTCAAATCAAAATACAGAATGGGGGCTAATGACAATGTGATGAATGTTCCGGCGCCAAAAAATACCAACGCCACAAAACCGAAGCTGCCGAGGGCTTGAATAACCCATGATTGCGCCAACGATTGCCAGAGCGGAAGCACGCTGATCTGGCTTTGCACAAAATAAATCAA
>Ga0247727_10014547_pt1 | contig 13053 bp, 8 predicted proteins | sample WisWelCaveWW1625_FD_202498 | JGI IMG/M metagenome (GOLD analysis project Ga0247727, IMG submission 202498) | Biofilm microbial communities from Wishing Well Cave, Virginia, United States - WW16-25 | ecosystem: Environmental > Aquatic > Deep subsurface > Groundwater > Cave microbial mat | place...
CGGGTGCGACGGGGAGGTCGACCTGGTGCGCGACGTGGCGCCAAGCTGAACCTGAAGGGTCAGGTGCTGGGAACCGAGGGGAAATTCACGCCAGCAATTCCCGGATAACTTCCCCCGCCACAATGGTCGGACGCTCCATGCGGCCGTTGTGCTGGAACGTGACCTGGAGGTGGTTGAGTCCCATCAGGTGCAGGATGGTGGCGTGCAGGTCGTGGACGTGGCAGGGATAGTCGACGGCGCGCAGGCCGATTTCGTCGGTGGAGCCGACGATCTGGCCGCCCTTGACGCCGGCGCCGGCCATCCACATGCTGAAGCCCCAGGGATTATGATCCCGACCGTTGCCTTTTTCCGAGAACGGGGTGCGGCCGAACTCGCCGCCCCATACCACCAGGGTTGACTCCAGAAGCCCGCGGGCCTTGAGGTCGGTGAGCAGGCCGGCGACGGGGACATCGGAAACCTTGCACATCTTGCCGTGGTTGCCTTCGATGTCGGTGTGAGCGTCCCAGCCGGAGCCGGAGCCGCAGTAGAGCTCGACGAAACGGACGTTGCGCTCCACCAGGCGGCGGGCCATGAGGCAGTTGGCGCCGAACTTCGCCGTGATCTCGTTATCGAGGCCGTAGAGCTTCTTGGTGGCCTCCGACTCCCCGCCCATGTCGATGGCATCGGCGGCGGCCGACTGCATCCGGTAGGCCAGCTCGTAGGACTTCAGGCGCGCGTCGAGCTCGGTGTCCTCGCCCTTGCCGCGAGCGTAGCGCTGGTTGATCTGGGCGAGGAACTCGATCTTGTGCTGCTGCTGGCGGTCGCCCACGGTGGCCGGAGGATTGAGGTGCAGGATGGGGGAGTCGTCGGAGCGGAACTGCGTGCCCTGGAACGCGGCGGGCAGAAAGCCGGCGCTCCAGTTTTTCGTGCCGCCGACCGGCTCCTTGTCGTCGAGCAGGATGACGAAGGTGGGCAGGTTCTCGTTGGCCGTGCCCAGGCCGTAAGTAGCCCAAGCGCCCATGGAGGGACGTCCGGCCAGGATGTCGCCGGTGTTCATCTGGCAGACCGAGCCGACGTGGTTGAGGCCGTTGGCCCAGCAGGAGCGAATGACGGCCAGGTCGTCGACGTGCTGGCCGATGTTGGGGTACCAGTCCGACACCGGGATGCCGCTCTGTCCGTATTGCTTCCAGGTGCGCTTGGATGGCATCAGGGAGTTGTTGGCCGTGCCCATGGCGGTGATGGGGCGGCCGAAGGAGGCCGGCATCGGCTGGCCGGCCATGCGGTCCAACTCCGGCTTGGGATCGAACAGGTCGACGTGACTGGGGCCGCCCTCCATGAACAGCCAGATGACCGATTTGGCCTTGGGGGCGTGATGCGGCTTCTTCAGGGCCAGCGGATCGGGGGCGGTGGCGGCGCCCAGCGCGCGCGGCAGCCATCCGTCCTGTGTCAGCAGATAGGTCAGCGCCAGGGAACCGGCGCCGCTTGCTCCGCGGAGCCAGTCCCGGCGGGAATACAGGCGCGGGTTGTGAGGAAGAGTCATATTTAGTTCACGTACACAAACTCATTGCTGTTCACCAGCATGTGGCAGAAGTCGACCAGGGTGGCGGCCTCGGCCTGGTCCATGCCCCCGGGGATGGCGGCGGGCAGGGCCAGCGGCTGGTTGGCGGCCACCCGTTCGTCCAGGATCGGCTTATGGGTGGCGAGGAAGGTGAGGGCGGTGTCGCGTTCGGCGGCGTCCGGGGGCCGGGAGAAGGCCAGCCGGTAGGCGGCCTCCACCTGGGCTTTCCGGCTGGTTCCGGCCTGTTCGAGCACGCGCCCGGCGAAGGCCTGGGCGGCTTCGAGCACCTGCTTGCTGTTCAACAGCGCCAGGGCCTGGGGCGCGGTGGTGGTGGTGGAGCGGCGGGCGCAGGACTCGTGGGTGTCGGGCATGTCGAAGGCCTCGAACATGGGGTAGCGCAGGTTGCGTCGCACAAAGACATAGACGCTGCGCCGGTTGCGCTCGGCGGCGTCGGGCGTGGTCTTCCAGCCGCCGCGCGGGTTCAGGCCGCCGGGCAGCTCGGGGAATACGCTCGGGCCGCCCATCTTCGGGTTCAGCGATCCGCTGACGGCGAGGATGGAGTCGCGGATAGCCTCCCCTTCCAGGCGATGCCGGGGATAGCGGGCGAACCACCGGGTGGCGGGCTCCAGGCCGGCCGCTGGGTTCGAGGACGCCTGCTGGTAGGTATTGGACAGCAGGATCATGCGGTGCATTGACTTTGTGCTCCAGCCGCCCGAGACGAAGCTCGAGGCCAGCCAGTCGAGCAACTGCGGGTGGGTGGGTGGCTCGCCCATCAGTCCGAAGTCGCTCGGGGTTCCTGCCAGGCCGCGGCCGAAGTGGTAGTGCCAGATGCGGTTGGCCATCACGCGGGGCGCCAGGGGATTGGCCGCGTCGCTGAGCCAGCGGGCCAGGGCGGCGCGGCGGCCGGTCGAGTTGGGGTTGGCGACGGGGGCGATTGCGGCGGCTCCCGGATCGAGGATGGAGAGGAATCCAGGCTCGACTTCGGCGATGGGGGCGTCGTAAACGCCGACCGACAGCGTGTGAGTCTTGGCCGCTTCCCGGCCGATGTCGGTGACCCCGCTGGCGACCGGCATGCCGCCGGGGTTCTCCCCGGCGAACTCGGCCAGCCGCGCGTTGAGCTCCTCCCATCGCTTCTTCTGCTCGCCCCGGAGCCGCTTGGCGGCGTCGCCGGAATCGAAGGTCAACTGCGGCATGACCTTGTAGTACATCATCCACTGGAAGGGGGTGCGTTTGTCGGGCGCGGTGTTCACCGATTCCTGGATCTCTTCGGGGAACTTGACGAACGCTTCGTCATACGTCTTCTTGATACTGGGATCGACCAGGGCGGCCATTTCGGCGCGGGTGTCCCTGGTCTTTTCTTCCCAGGACGCCAGTTGACGCTGGTGCTTTTCGCGCTCCTCGCCTTTCAGCAGCGGGATGTCGTCCTGGCCGCGGGACCCGGCGAAGAAAGCCTGCAGCCGATAGTAATCCTTCTGGAGAATGGGGTCGAACTTGTGGTCGTGGCAGCGGGCGCAGGCGTAGGTCATGCCCAGGAAGGTGGCCCCGACCGTGTCGGTGATGTCGTTCAGGATCTCCTGGCGGCGCTGGCGGATGTTGCGGGCGTTGGACTCGTCGGGGTAGTGGCGGTTGAAGCCGGTGGCGATCCAGGCCTCCGGATCACCGGGCCACAGCTCGTCGCCGGCGATCTGCTCTTCGACGAAGCGGTTGTAAGGCTTGTCCTGGTTGAACGAGTTGATGACGTAGTCGCGGTAGCGCCAGATGTTGGGACGGGTCTCGTCGCTCTTGAAGCCTTCGCTCTCGGCGTAGCGGGCCAGGTCGAGCCAGTGGCGGGCCCACCGTTCGCCGTACTGGGGCGAGGCCAGCAGCCGGTCGATGACTTTCTCAAACGCCTTGGGCGAGCGGTCAGCCAGGAAGGCGTCGACGTCTTCGGGCCGGGGCGGGAGGCCGGTGAGGTCGAGCGAGGCGCGGCGGATCAACGTGATCTTGTCGGCCTTGGGCGCCGGGCGCAGCTTCTTTTCTTCGAGCTTCGCCAGGATGAAGGCATCGATCGGGTTCCTCGCCCAGGCCTTGTTCTTGACTGCCGGGGGCGCCGGCTTCGCGACCGGCTGGAGCGCCCAATACTTGCGTTGGGCCGAAGTAAACTTGTGCTCGGCTTCGGCGCTGATCAGCAGGCTGGAGCCTGCCAAAAGGGTGAGTGCCGCAACAGCGGTTCGAGGTATCATACACTGGTCCTTGGCCGGATTATAGCATACACGCCATAAGGGGGTCGCGCGATGAGACTTTGTTTGCTGTCGTTGCTCGCCGTGACGGCGGTGTTCGGTCAGGAGTTCCGGGCCTCGATATCGGGCGTGATCTCCGACCCGAGCGGTTCGGCCGCGCCGCGCGTGCGGGTGGCGGCGACCAACCTGGCCACCAACGTGGTGCACGAGGCCGAATCGAACGAAGCCGGCCTGTACGTGATCGGGTTCCTTCAGCCGGGGACTTACACGGTCGCGGCCGAGCAGACCGGTTTCAAGAAGTTCGTGCGGGAAGGGGTGGTGCTGGGCGTCTCGCAGCGGCTGGCGCTCGACATCCCGCTGCAGGTCGGGCAGCTCACGGAGAGCGTGACGGTCACGGGCGAGGTCTCCCTGCTGCAGACCGAGACGGCGACGCGGGTTTCGTTCGTCGAGCGCAACATCATCGAGAAGGTCCCGAACAACGGGCGGAATCCGTTCCTGCTGACGCACGTGCTGCCCGGGGTGACCAAGACCGGGTACTGGGGATCGGCCGAGCTCTACGCCTACGGGCAGGTGAGCGGCGTGTCGATCAGCGGCGGGCGCAGCGGGGAGAACGAGACCGTCATCGACGGCGTGACCAACACGCAGCCCGGCCGCAGCGTGATCTTCATTCCGGCGCTCGACACGCTGGCGGAGGTCTCGGTGCAGACCAACGTCTACGACGCGCAATTCGCGCGCACCGGCGGCGGTGTGAACGTCTTCAGCTCCAAGACCGGCACCAATCGGATTCACGGCGCCGGCTACTACCACTTCAAGGACCCCCGCACGACGGCCTCGGGGTGGGAGCGCAACAAGGCGGTCGGCGAGCTGCTGGCGCGCGACCCCAGGGCCATCGTGCCGGCGAAAACCTACGTCAAGAACCACACCCGCGGTTTCGAGGTCGACGGCCCGGTGTACATTCCGAAGGTGTTCGACGGCCGGAACCGCATGTTCTTCCTGATCTCCTACGAGAACCTCTACGAGCGCAACCCGCAGAGCATTGTGCGAACACTGCCGACCGCCGCGCAGCTTGGCGGCGATTTCTCGGGGTTGCGGGAGCAGACCGGCCGGGCGGTGACCATCTACGACCCGCTGACCACCGACGCCGTCAGCGGTCTGCGCACGGCGTTCGCGGGCAACCGCGTGCCGGCCGCGCGGATGAACCAGATCGCGTCACGGGTGGCGGCATTCTACCCGGCGGCCAACACGGCGGGGGAGACGCCGGCGCTGCTGAACAACTACTTCCGCCAGTCGCCTTCGCGCAACCAGTACGAGCAGTGGCTCGGGAAGCTGGACTACCGGATCAACGACAGGAACAGCGTGTTCTTCCGATACGGCCGCACGCCGTGGGACAACTTCGCACGGATCGTGTGGGGGACGAACGAGGCCGAGCCGAGCGGCGAGGCGCCGTCGAACCGCAACGCCTACAGCTATGCCGCCGACTGGACCAGCACAGTGAGCCCGGCGTTGGTGTTCAATCTCCGCGGCGGCCTGGCGCGGACCAGGAACCTCAGCGGCAACATCTACGGCATCGGCTTCGATCCGCGGCGGCTGGGCTTCGCTGACTCGCTGGTATCGCAGTTCAGCTTCCTGCAATTCCCACGCTTCGAGTTCGCCGGCAGCGCCTATTCGGAGCTGGGCACGGCGCCGGCGTCGGTGAACGTGCGGGATTCCTGGAGCTTGCAGCCGAACATCACCTGGGTGCGCGGCAAGCACGTCATGAAGATCGGGACCGAGTTCCGGCTCTACAACCGCAACGACATCGGCCCCGGTTACGCCAGCGGCTTCTACTCCTTCGGCAAGGAGTGGACGCGGCAGGACGCCCGGCGGCAGGACGCTTTCTCAGGCAACGAGTTTGCCAGCTTCCTGCTGGGCTACCCGGGCAGCGGCAACGTGCCCCTCAACATCAACCCCGCCTACAGTTGGCGCTACTACTCTGCTTACATCCAGGACGACTGGAAGATCACCCCGCGGCTCACGCTGAACCTCGGTTTCCGGTGGGACTATGAGGCGCCGGCGGCCGAGCGGTTCAACCGGATGCTCACCGGCTTCGCCTTCGACCAGCCGAGTCCGATCGCCGGCCAGGTGCGTGGGCTGACGCTCCGCGGCGGCCTCGCCTACGCCGGCACGGGCGGCAACGAGCGCCAGGCGTTCAACCGCGACCTGAACAACTACCAGCCGCGGGTCGGCGTGGCCTACCGGTTCCGCGACAAACTGGTGTTCCGGGGCGGCTACGGCCTGGTGTACCTGGGGCAGGAGGCGGTCGGGGGCAGCGACGGATACAGCCGAACCACCGGTGTCATCAACTCGCTCGACGGCGGGCTGACCCCGCGGCTAACCATCACCAATGCCTTCCCGGAGGGCCTGTTGCAGCCGATCGGCAACAGCCGGGGCCTGGCGACGAACCTGGGCCTGGGCGCGGGTTTCCCCTACCGGGGACGCGGGCTGCCCTACGCGCAGCAGTTCTCCGCCGGTTTCCAGTACGAGCTGCCGTGGGGCGTCCGGGCAGACGTCTCCTACGTCGGCAACATCACGCGCCGGCTGCCGATCAGCGCGCAGTTGAACTACCTGCCGGTGAGCGAGCTGGGCAAGGTCCCCAGCTACTACAGCGAGCGGGTACCCAACCCCATGGCCGGCCTGCTGCCCGACAACGCGGCCAAGACCGGCGCCACCATCACCCGCCAGGACCTGCTGCTGCCCTACCCGCAGTACACGAGCGTGGTCGCGCAGAGCGTCCCGATCGGCCGCCAGCGCTACGACGCCATGCAGTCCAGCCTGGTGAAACGGTTCTCGAGCGGCTTGTCGCTGCTCGCGAACTTCACCATCTCGAAGACCCTGGAGCGGATCAACTTCCTCAACGACCAGGACTTCAATCCGAATGACCCGGACGCATCGAGACTCGAGAAGCGGCTGGTGGATTACGATCCTCCGATCCCATTCGGTGTGATCGCCAGCTACGATCTGCCGGTCGGCCGCGGGCGCAGGTTCGGCACGGGATGGAATCGAACCGTGGACCTGATCTTCGGGGGGTGGAACCTGAGCGGCAACTACAACAAGCGCAGCGGCCCGCCGCTCGATTTCCCGAACGCCGCGCCGCTCGCCGCCCGCAGCGCCAAGCTTTCGTCCAAGCAGCGCGACGAGCTGGCCCGCTCCTATGGGCAGCAGCGCTTCGACGTCTCCTACACGCCGTACTTCGACGTCGGGCTGTTCCCGCGCGTGGCCGGGCCGGCCCCGTTCACGCTGCGCGATTTCCCGACACGGTTCCCCGACGTGCGCGGCTTCGGGCTAAGCAACCTGGATTTCACCATCGCCAAGTGGTTCCCGGTGGGCGAGCGGGCGAAGCTCGAGATCCGGTCCGACTGGCTGAACGCGTTCAACACGCTGTATTTCCGGCGCCTGGACGCGAATGGCAACAACGTCACGCGCCCGCAGTTCGGCTTCATCCGCCAGGACCCGACGCTGAGCCCGCGCATCGTGGCGATGGTGGTGCGGCTGACGTTCTGAGCGCACAGGGCGCGGCCCGCGAGGCCGGCGCTTCCGGAAGCGAGGTCCCCGCAGATGCAGCGTCCGTGGGTTTCCTACGACTCGGCGGCCGCCGTCCATGACCGGCTCGCTGTTCCCCACATCTTTGCCCGGCCGGCGCGAGATCTGGCCGCCGCGCTCGAGATTCCGGTCTCCGCCAAAGTGCTCGACGTTGGGGCCGGGACCGGGGTCGCCGGAATGGAAGCGGCGCGGGCGGGCGCCTGGGTGGTGGCGCTCGATCCTTCCGTCGAAATGCTCCGACTTGCCCGCAAGAACGGCATCCACCGCCTGGCGGCCGGCATTGTCCCCGGGCTGCCGTTCCGGGCTGGGGCGTTCGACCGCGTGATGGCGAGCTTCGTGCTGACGCATGTAGGGTCGTACCAGGCAGCGTTGGCGGACATGTTGCGGGTGCTCGGACCGGGCGGCAGGCTGGGCATCACGGCCTGGGGACCGGCCCAGGACGCGGCCCGGCAGTTGTGGCAGCAGATCGCCGAATCGTTCATCGGCCGCGAGGCGCTCCGCGACGCGATCGAGCAGGCGCTGCCCTGGGAGGACCACTTTGCCGACGCCGGCCGCCTGCGACAGGCGCTCGAAGAAGCCGGGGCGACCGGCGTCCGGATCGAGCGGCACGAGTACAGCGGAACCCTGCCGGCGGAGGATTTCCTGGCCATTCGCGAGGAATCCGGCGCCGGACGCTTCCTGCGGCGCGCGCTCGAGCCGGAGCGGTGGGAACAATTCAGGATGACCCTCGCTCGGTCCTTCGCCGGCCGCGTCGAGTACGCTCGAGACGCCTATCTGGCCGTGGCAAAACCTGGTTCTTGACGATCGCGGCTCGGCAAGTCGTTGATTCTGCGGAGCCGGCCGAACCTGGTGGCAAATTTGCCACCAGGTCTGTTGCAACGAGCTGCTACTCGGTGATCACGTCGCCAGCCTCGATGAGCGGGCAACACTGCTCGGGCTGATTGGCGTCCGAGAGCGAGTTGCAGGCTGGCGGCGTGGGCGGCCTCCGGGAGCCAGGAGACCGCTCGCGGGCCCCAGGATTTAGCTCCAGTAATTTCGATCCAGGCTGCGGTACTGCACGGCTTCGGCGACGTGGCGGGCGGCGATTTCCTCGCTGGCTCCGAGGTCGGCGATGGTCCGGGCCACCTTGAGGATGCGGTCGTGAGCGCGGGCCGACAGGCCCATGCGCTGCATGGCTAACTCGAGGGTTCGCTCGCCGGCCTCGTCCAGGCGGCAATGCTTGCGGATCAGGCGCGACGGCAGGCGGGCGTTGCCGTGGCCTCGGGATTTCTGGATCTCGCGGGCGCTGTCGACCCGCCCTCGCAGCGCGGCCGACTCCTCGGCGCCGGTTTCGGACCGCATCTCCTTGTACCTCACCGCCGGAACCTCCAGGTGGATGTCGATGCGGTCGAGCAGCGGGCCGGAGATCTTGCCCAGGTAGCGCTGGATAATGGGCGGCGTGCAGCGGCACTCGCGGGTGGTGTCGCCGTGGTATCCGCAGGGGCAGGGATTCATCGCCGCCACAAGCATGAAGCGGGAAGGGAACGACAGGGTCATGTTGGAGCGGGCGACGGTGACGCTGCCGTCTTCGAGCGGCTGTCGCAGAACCTCCAGCGTGTTGCGCGGATACTCCGGAAGCTCGTCCAGGAACAACACGCCGTTGTGAGCCAGGCTGACTTCGCCGGGCCGCGGGATGGCCGAGCCTCCGCCGACCATGCCGGCGTCGGAGATGGTGTGGTGGGGTCCGCGAAAGGGCCGCTCCCGGAGCAATCCTTGTCCGGGGGAGAGCAGGCCGGCCACGCTGTGGACCATGGTGGTCTCGATGGCCTCGGGGAAGGTGAGCGGCGGCAGGATGCCGGCCAGGCGGCGGGCGAGCATCGTTTTTCCCGAGCCGGGCGGGCCGATCATGAGCAGGTTGTGGCCACCGGCCGCGGCCACCTCCAGAGCCCGCTTGGCGGCGTGCTGGCCCTTGACGTCGCGGAAGTCCAGGCCCGCGCTGGTCGCGGAGCCGTTGCCGGGGGTCCCACGCTCGACCGGCGGAAACTGGTCCCAGTGGCCGATCCGCTCGACCACCTCACCCAGGCTCGCGACGCCATGCACGGCGATCCCGTCAACTACTGCCGCCTCGGCCCCGTTCTGCTTGGGCAAGATCAGGCGCCGGATCCCCTGCTGCCGGGCGCAGACGGCGATCGACAACGCGCCGCGAATCGGCCGGACCCCGCCGTCGAGGGACAACTCCCCCACCAGCAGGCACTCATCCAGGGAGTCCGGCGCCAGGCTCCCCATCGCCCCCAGGATCCCCATCGCCATCGGCAGATCGAAGCCTGCGCCCTCCTTGCGCACGTTGGCCGGCGCCAGGTTGATGGTCAGCGACTTGTTGGGGAAGCCGAAACCGCTGTTGATGAGGGAAGATCTTATCCGTTCCCGGCTTTCGCGGACCGCCACATCGGGCAGTCCGACGGTGATGAACTCTCTGGCCGAGCCGGGGTACATGTCCACCTCGACGTCGATCAAGTGGGCGTCGATGCCGTAGACGGCGGCGCTCCGTGTCTTAAACAGGGCCATCTCTATTCTTTTTCCCTTCTGCCATTCGAACGTAATAACCGCCCCAGACGCAAAGCAACGCAATTAGCAGGGAAATGGCGGCAATTTTCTGCCAGGTCACCAGGGAATTATAACCGATTTCGGCTGCGGGCGGACCCGGCAAAAAACCTGCAAGTTTCCCGGCCTCGGTCGTTCATACTGGTGGGAGGGATAGAGTCATGTTTCGACGCGCCCTGGCGTGGGTCCTGGCGGCACAGTTCGCCGCTCTGGCGGCGGAGCTGCCGGTCAAGAAGGTCGTCCTGTATAAGCACGGCATCGGGTTCTTCGAGCGGTCCGGCAGGGTGGGGGCCGGGGAAGCCGCCCGGCTGGATTTCAAAGCCGCGGAGATGAACGACGTGCTGAAGTCCCTCACCATCGAGGAACGGGGAGGGGGTCGGGTTACCGGGGTGCGGTATGAGGCGAGCGAGCCGGTGGAGCGCCGGCTGCGGGAGTTCCCGTTCGGCATCGGGGGGGCGCAGCCGCTGGCGGCGATCCTCGACCAGCTTAAGGGGTCGCGGGTGGAGCTGCGGCTGGGGAGCGAGCGGGTAGAGGGCACCATCGTCAGCGCCCGGATAGTCCCGGCGTCGGAGCGCCAGGGCGAGAAGCAGGAGGCGCTGCTGTTGCTCGATTCCGGCGAGATGCGGCCGGCCGACCTGCTGGCGGCGCAGGGCGTTCGGTTTCCCGATCCGCGCCTGCAGGGGCAGTTTCAGGAATACCTTGCGGTGCTGAGCCAGTCGCGCAGCCGGGAGAAGCGCGGCGTGGTGATCGAGTCATCCGGCTCCGGCGCCCGGGATCTGATCGCCGATTACGTGATTCCGATGCCGGCCTGGAAGTCGAGCTACCGGCTGCTGCTCGACTCGGGCCCGGAGCCGCTGCTCGAAGGGTGGGCCATTGTCGACAACACCACTGGCGACGACTGGTCGGGCGTCTCGCTGTCGCTGGTGTCGGGACTGCCGGTTTCGTTCGTCAGCCGGCTGTATGAGCCGCGGCACGTGACCCGGCCAGGGGCCGAGCTGCCCGAGGACCGCGCACAGCGTCCCGTGCTCCACGCCGGGGCGGTCGAGGAAAACAAGGCCAGGCAGGTGGCAGCCATGGGTGCGTCCATGCCGCGGAGCGAGCCGGCCCGGGAGGGAGTAGTCAACCGCCTGCTGGCCGACATGGATGGTGGCCGCAAGGAGCGGACCAACGAGGGCGATCGGGTGGATTTCTCATCGTCGCTCGCCCAGACGGCCGCCGGCCGCGAGCTGGGGGACCTGTTCGAGTACCGCATTGCTCATCCAGTGACGGTCCGCAAAGGCGAGTCGGCCATGCTGCCCTTCCTCCAGCAGCGGGTGAAGGGCCGCCGGCTGCTGATCTTCTCCGAGGCCCACGGATCACAGCATCCGCTGTCGGCGGTCGAGGTGATCAACAGCAGCGGCAAGACCCTGGATGGCGGCGCGGTCACAGTGATGGACACGGGCGCCTACGCCGGGGAGTCGCTGATGGAGACGCTGAAGGCCGGCGACAAGCGCCTGGTGAGCTACGCCGTCGACCTGGGAACCCGCATCACCACCGCTTTCGATTCCCAAAGCAGCCTGCTGCGCGAGTTCCGCTTCCGGCGGGGGATCCTGACCACGCGCACCGCGCAGCGCGAGGTGAAGACCTTCACCATCCGCAACATCGACTCGCGGGCCAAGACGCTGGTGATCGAAACGCCGGTGCGGCCCGAATACAAGGTGATCGGCGCCAAGCCGGCCGAGACCACCGCCACGGCGCGGCGCTTCGAGGTCGAGCTGGCCTCAGGCGTCACCGAGAAGTTTCCCCTCACCGAGGAGCGCGTGATCGAAAACTCGATCTCGGTGACCAACCTGACGCCGGACGTGCTCCTGAGCTACGTGCGCAACCGCAGTCTGGATGAGGCCGGAAGGAAGAAGCTGGAGCCGCTGGCGGACCTGAAGCGGCAGCTTGCAACGGTGTTGGGGGAACTGCAAAACCTGGAGAAGCAGATCCAGGAGATCTTCCAGGACCAGAACCGGCTGCGCCAGAACATTTCCAGCCTGAACCAGGTGAGCGGACAGCAGCAGCGGGTGCAGGACTACGCCCAGCGCCTGGCGGGGGGGGAAACCCAACTGGCCGGGCTGCGCGATCGCAAGGCGGAGCTCGAAAAGAGCAAGGCGGCCCTGGAGCAGCAGGTGAGCCAGATGGTCGAGACCCTGGAGATATAGCTCACAACTGCTGGAGCATCCGCACGCACCCGTAGACGGGGGCCAGAGATCGGTAGAACTTTTCGTCGGCCGTGATCAGGTCGCACCGCCGGTCGAGGGCCAGGGCGAGGTAGAGGCAGTCGTAGATGGGCTGTTGATGGGCCAGCGCCAGGCGAAATGCGGATTCGGCGATCTCGCCTGATTCCACCAGAACCGGCGCGTCGGCGAGTAACTCCGCGAAACAACTCTGGGCGACCGCAGGCTGCAGCTCGCCCCGGCGAACCCTCTTGGCGAGCACGTTCCCCACCTCGAGCAGCAGCAGGAGAGGGGCCAGCAGGACAACTTCCCCGCTGACGTACCGGTCTTGGAGTAGGAGCGCGATGGGCCGGTGGTCCTCCCGGAGAAGCCATTTCACCGCCACACTGGCGTCAACAACCAACGAAGGCGGATCACCGGCCATCCCGATCCTCGCGGATTAGCGGCGTACTGTCTCCCATGTAGGGCTGGGTGTCGACGAACCTGCGAAACGCCTCCCTGTTGTCGCGCATCCTGCGCCGTCGGGCGATCTCCTCAACACCGGCTTCCAGGGTACGAATTACATAGCTGTTCAAACTGTACCCCCGGCGCTTTGCCTCCTGGCGGAGTTCGTCATGAAGCGTGTCTGCGATTCCCTTGATGGTAATGTTCGCCATGCCTTGGACCTCCCCAACATGATACCATGATTGGTTCCAGATTGGTTCCGGTTCAGGATGCGGATTGCGATCATCTGGTATGGAAGGTCAAGCTAAAAGAAGCTGATGTGGACCCAGACCGGATGAGCGGCGCTCCTTGTTTTTGGGGAACCTGGATCCAATGCGGCATGGCGGGACCATTGACCTCGGCGGTCACCCAAAACCGGCCATTGATGGTCACCTGAAAACCGGCCAACGGAGGAAGTACTCAGGACATCAAACGCGGCGGGGTTTACGCTCCG
>Ga0247727_10014548_pt1 | contig 13053 bp, 13 predicted proteins | sample WisWelCaveWW1625_FD_202498 | JGI IMG/M metagenome (GOLD analysis project Ga0247727, IMG submission 202498) | Biofilm microbial communities from Wishing Well Cave, Virginia, United States - WW16-25 | ecosystem: Environmental > Aquatic > Deep subsurface > Groundwater > Cave microbial mat | place...
CGCCTGTCCGCGGATGGATTGATGATATCCACCACCGAGGCCTTGGTGTTGTGCCGATTGACCTTCACCGGCCGCACGCGCACGCAGTCTCCCGGCGTCACACCAAACACATACACCGGCCGGCCGTTGTAATGTCCCAGGCCTTCTCCCCCGGGAATTAAACGTTCGATGGTTAATTCAAATGTTTCGGGTAATTTAGTTCCCATGCTCGGGTATTTTCTTTCGCCAAAGACTCGCCTGAGAGACCACCCATTGGTATTTCCGCTGATGCTCCCGAAAAAGAAATGGGAACTCTTCGCATTTGATAAAATCAAATGACTTCTCCATAATCCTTTTTATCGCCGCCAGGGGCTGTTGCGGCTTTCCATTCCGATAAGTTCCGCCTAACCAATTATGTCTCGGCGTAAATTCCTCAAGCCAGCTATAAGGAGAAGCAATCAATACCGTCCCTCCAAGCTTCACTAAGGAATTTAAACGCTCGAGACAAAGGCGGGGTTCTTTAAGACGGTCGAGCAGATTGCTCAACAAAACCGCCTCGAACGTCCCTAAAATTTTCGGTAAATGACAGGCATCCGCTTTCATAAACTTAACGCGCCGGCGGTCAATGTCAGCAAGAACGTCTACACGGATCATTTCGCCCAGCCGGCCTTCATTGATCTTTTCAAACTTAATGGAACCATTCTTCTGCAAATACGCGGCTGTCTTAATAAATTTGGCTGAATAGTCGATCCCAATAACTTCCTGGCAAAATCGCGCCAATTCAAAACTCGATCGCCCCACCGCGCAACCCAGATCTAAAACGCGCGCTTTAAGATTGGATGTAATATTTTTCATCAAAAACTCAACGCAACGGCGGTGAAAATCCAAGGCCTCCACCGGGCCGAAATCAAAAGGAAGGACATCCTTCTTTTTTCCATAATGAAACAGCAGATATTGGGACAATAACAAATCCGTTTCGTAGATATTTTTCGGCATGGGAGGACACGTCTGAACCACCTACGAGGTGTCGCCAGCGGTGTTCTCCAACGACACCTCGTAGGTGAAATTAGGTTTAAACTTTATTGGGCACGGTCTCTTCTAACAGCGATTTCACGTAACCGGCAGGTTGATAGTTCTCAATTAGGATTTTGGTTTGATTCTTCCTGAACATCCGCACCTGCGGCACCTCGATTTCCGGCGTCTTATGGGGAGCAAAAAGGATGTCATCGTGCGTCGCATTTTTGGCAATTTTGAATTTATCCGGCGTTAAATGTCCGCCTAAATGATCGCTGCGCCCGGTGGCCAGATGAAACGTCCCCAAGATTTTCTCATCTTGAATATCACTCCCGGAAAAAGGCAGAACTTGCGTCCCGAACCCAAGCTCCCCCAGATCACCGGTAGCGGGGTCTTCCTTGATTTTCTTTTTGTGCCCTTCAATAGTGGCCGCGCGGCCGGAAATCAAAGAAAGCCCGACAACGCGTCCGCTTTTGACTTCCAAATCTCCCAAAGTGCCATCTTCATATTTCATCGGGAAATGCCCCTCGGCACCCTTGGGAACATAATAAATTTCTCCCGCCGGAAGATTCGCCACATCCGGATGCTTGCCTCGAACTAACCCATGACTTTTCTGGGCCTCTTGTTTGCCCAATTCGACTTTCAGCGAAAACGACCGGCCATTCACTTTGAAATCAATCTCCACATAATCCGCCTTGGTCATCCCTAAACGCAGTTTCTCCGCGTTCCGGCTGACTTCGTTGTAATCCACCGAAAGACCAGAATCAATGATGATCTGATTAATGCCGTGCAAGGTGGCCCCGCGAAAATGATACTTCTTGGCAAATGCGGTCAGAGGCGCCGTTGCGGAAAAAATCGAGATACAAAGAACGATGTCATAGTTGGGGTAAATGTCCTTTTCTAAACTTACCTTGCGTCCGGTGGTGTCAAAGGCCTCATCGGACATGTCGAGATTGCTGCCGCCGGTTATCTTGTAGGCAAAAAGCTCGCCGCCTTTCAGCCCCAATTCCTGCAAAACATTTTTCGTTAAACCCTGATAAAAAATATCGTGCGCGTAACGCTGAACAGCAAGCTTAGAATCTTCAAGAAAAACAAAATCCTTTATCTCGCGAGGATTCTTTAAATCAATCAGAACGCAAATCTTTTCGCCGCTCACTGGAGCAAAAACGGTTTTTAATAACCGGCTTAAACTGAATGGAGGAAATTTTTGGGCTGATGATTTCATGGGATAGCTTCTTTAACGGCCATGATGATCCTTTGGGAGGGATTGACTAAAACTTCAACGCTGTTTTTAAACCGAACTGTTTAGAAAAATTTTCCGGCTCCAAGCCATAACCAACGACCACACCGTTGAACGTCACATTGGAGATATCGGAATCTTCGATTTCCCAATAACGATAAAATGGCTCGAAGAGCACATCAACATTCTCACCCGTGTGCTGCAGACGGAGTGAACCGCGATACCCCCAGCCTTCCTTTTGTTCATTGCTAAGGGTCCCTAACCCGGCGACAGCGTCACCTAAATGACTTTTTTGTTTCCCAAACCAAAAAATATCATACTCTGAAGTCAGCCCAAGCGACCAGCCACTTCCCAATTCCATATTTAATTCTGCGCCCACGGGACTATAATAATAATTGGATTCACGCTCATATCCTCTATGGCCTGTGGTCGTAATTTTTCCGCCAGAATCATCATTGAGATATCGATACCCTACACCAAAGTACGGTGTAAAAACCGCCCAATCGCTTGTCTCATAGTCAAATCCCCCCAACCCTCTAATTTCAAAAAGACGATCATCGATATTCTCTAGTTCCCCGGTTCCTTCCGACTTGTAATCGACTTCTCCCCAGCTGATATTGCCTTCCAGACGAACCATCGTGGTTCCCGTACGACTGGTCGGCTGATTAAAAAGATCCTCATTGTCCGTGTAAGGCGGGAACCGGGAAGTCAAAGAGCCGCTTAAACCGTAGTACAATCCCTCTTCCTTCATCAGTCCCGGCTCCTTATATTTGAAATACGAAAGTTCGGGACCGATTTCGACAGAGATTTTAGACCTGTTAGTATCCCGAGAATATTCTGAATCAAATTTACGCGCTTCTGCCCTGCGGACAATATCTTCATCGCGACTTTTATCAAAGTCAACCATTGGCGGATTCAACTCGCCCTTTTTCTTAGGTGGAATAGCCTCATCCAAAGCCTGCGTCAGGCTTTGCACTTCATCTCGCTGGGTATGGACAGGTTCTGGTCTGACGTAATCATTCTGTTCCCTGATATAACCTTCAACAACATCGAGTTCTTTGGTGACCGTATTAAACCGCGGATCATCATTGGCAATTTGATCATCACCATAATAACTCGTCTGTTTCCAATGGACATTTGACTTCTTCTGCCCAGCCACATCTTCGCTGAACAATTTGCTAACGCAGACATCTCCGATGGAAAAACCAGGATCGGCAGCCTGACCCAATTGCTGACGGCATTTGTTTATCGAACTCTCAAGATGATCAAGTTCTGCGGCAACAATGTCAGCCCGCGCATCGTTGGGGAGCATGAGAAGGACTAACAGAATAAAAATAAATGGAATCGAAAGATACTTTGTCATTGAGTCATCATTTAAAATCACAATTCTATTTTATGCATAATCACAGTTAGTTCTATAAAAATTTTATTAAAATAATCTCTGAGTTCCGTCTTCCTGAAACAGCTGCTACTCCTCTTGCCAACGGGTATTACCGTTATTTTTATCAACCACAATTAAAACATTCGCGGAAGAGCTGACCTCGGCTAAAGTCTTGTTGATAGGATAGAACCTCACCACCCAATGGCGTTCATCTGCCAACGCAATTTCGGGCCTATCCATGTAAAATTTTTTGTCCGCTCCGCGAAATATCAGCTGACTTTGAGCCAGCAAAATGGCCTCCGGCTGGTCAATGCCATCCGATTTTTGTACTCCCGAGAGGTAAGCATCCATGATACCTTTTTTACTCGATTCTATCCCGGACCCCGGGCCCGCGGCACAACCCGTAATCATCAAAACTAAAATACCTGCCATGCAAATCTTCACAACATGTCTCATCGCACCCTCACTTTTATTTTATTATTAATTTTGTCGTATTATTGACGTTTGTCCAACTATTGAATTCGGTAAAAGTAATGTCATTCCCGTCCCCGCTTAGATTCCCGCCTTCGCGGGAATGACAAACAGCGGGGACGGGAATGACCCAAAGTAACATTATTTCTACAGAAGTCAGTATATCGCTTCTCCGCTGAGAAATACATCATTAATTCGCAGCCTTAATTCGCAGCCTTTCTTAAGAAATAAATTAATTGTGCTTTGGATTAAAATTTGATCCAACTCATAATCATTCAATACATTAGCAGAGTGCCCTGTCGGATCAACAAAGTTAACAGGATTTTCATACACATAACTAAAACGATTAAAAGAGTGCGGATTCTCTGGCTCTGGAATCAACGAATCCGCGCTCATAAAGCGGGCAAGCTTCGGGTGATAATATCTCACCTTGTAATAGTAAAGCCCGCTCTCATTGTCCCGATACTGATCCGTAAAGAATCGCCCTTCTTGGCTCCCACTTGGCGCGGAGTCCTGGCGCGAGAACTCGCCGAAGGGTTGGTATTCGACGACGTCTTTGAGTTAGCCCACTTCGTCGGCAACGACGTTCGTACTTCCGAGGTGATTGCCATAAAAGTAAAGGAGTTCATCGCCTTTGAGTGAGGCCAGACGGATGCCGTCGGCATAGAGATGGATAGTTGAAACGCCCCCCTTGCGTTCATAGAGATCGCCAACAAAGATAGTCGCGTTGGGGCCGACGATCTTTTTGGTGCGCATACCCTGGTCGTCGTATTCGTACCGCGCCACGGTCGTTGAGTTCTTTTCGACCCGTTCCAAACGGTTCTCGAAATCATACACGTAATCCGTGGGCACACCCGTGTCGGTTTCCTTAGTGAGGTTGCCGTTGGCGTCATAGTTATAGGTGAGATCATTTCCCACGGCCGTGACCGCGTGGATGCCCGCGGTCGTGCCGTCGCCGTAGGTGTAAGGATTGGCGTCTTTTTCCAGCAAATTCCCGCTGATGTCGTAGTTAAAACCCTTTGTCACCATCCACGGCTGATTGAAACCATACGCGCCTTCCGCCTGGGCCAAACGCCCTTGCGCGTCATAATTAAAATTCTGACTCGCGGTATTGACCGCGTCGGTGGTGGTGAGCACATTGCCCACCCCATCGTAGATGTAACTCAAATCCTGCAGGCTTTCATTGTTGGGCAGATGCGTCCAGATGCGCGTCACCCGCAAATTGTCATCGTAGGTGTATTCGGTCGTGTTGCCGTTGCCGTAGAAAATCTTTTCCTTCAACCCCGCGGCGTTGTATTCGATGTTGGTAATGATGTCCAGCACCACAATAAGCTGAGGGGTCGCGCTGACCGGCACAGATTCCAGCCCGTCGCCCACACTATTGTATCCCCTGACCTTGAAATAATACAACATCCGGCCCCTGCGCGCTCACGGCGAAGAAATACTGCGTGCCGTTGGTCAAACTGCCGACGATCTGATCCGTGGCCGTGATGCCGGCAATGATGTTGGGATAATTACCTGAGATTGTCCCGTAATGGACCGTGTACGTAGCCGCGTTTGTCGAAGTGTTCCAATCGACATAAGCCGTCCCCTGTCCGGGTGTCACCGAAACCAGTACAGGCACCGACGGCGGCGGGGTCTGACTGCCCGAATCATTCATATGGCACATATCGCCGGTAATGGCCCGGCCGGTAAAAAACGGACTATTGCCTTTGACGCTGAAGGCGTACAGATACGAAAAAGCGTTGGCGTTAAAGGCCTTTGTCAAACTGCTCACCAGCTGCGCGCGGGCGCTGTCGGAATACACTTCCGCGATGAGATTCGTCCCCACGCGCTTGACACGGAAATAATACCGCTGGCTGAACGACAGCGTGGCCGAACTCGTGCTCGCCGTCTCGCCAATGGTTTTGATGACCATTTTGAAGCCGCTGGTCGCATTATCGACTCCCACGTAAGCGCCGGCGCCCCAAGTGTTATAAGTGACGGAAGATGTATTCGTAATTCCCCACAGCGCCATGTCATCCAAAATGCTCGAGGCCGCCGTGATCCTCGCGTCAAACTCAAAAGTAAAATCCCCGGTCGGTGTCGTATAGGATTTAAAGACATCCGCGGGTGTCGCTGTCGTCTCGACGTTGGTGTACGTCTCGCAGTCCACCGTGCGGGTGATTTGACTTTGGGGATCATTCTCCGTGAAGGTGGTCAGATCCAGTTGCGCGGCCTCGGCCTCCCGGACGCCGAAGAGGGTGTCGAGGAATCGCAGGAAAAGTGGCCACGTGGCCACTTTTCCCCTCCCTGGATGGGAGGGGTTAGGGTCCCTCCCCACAAGGGGGATGGGATCTGTCGATATATCTGCAAGACGAATATCTCTCTCCCTCTCCAGCATCGCCCCGCCGATCGCCGGGACAAAGGCCGCGGCCATCAGAGCCCACTCCTCGGCAAAACCGGATGTCTTCGTCCATTGCATAGAAATCGCACCCGCCGGACTGTCGGATTTATAGCTCGAGGCGTGCGTGTCGCCACCCGTTGAGTTTTTATACCGCTGGGTCTGGCCTGAACCAAAACTGACCGAACTTGTCGACGCGTCGTAATACAAAGCATCGATAACCCAGGCATTGGCGGTCGTCGTATTTAAACTGACCGTTGCCAACAGGCTGTCACCCCAAGATTTGACCTGGGCCTCAGGCGCTGCTTGTTTGACGCCTTTTAAAGAAATGCCGCCCATGGTTAAATTATCCACAGTGGTATTGAAATTGGCCTGGATGGTGTTGATAACCGTCGGCGGATTCAGCAGATACCACATCTCGACGGCCGCCTTATTAAAAGTGGTGGAAATGGTCTGGCGGTCGACCAAGGTCATCGCCTGTCCGCCATAGGTAACGGAGTTGCTCTGGGGAATCGTGGAAAAATCGTACAACGTGATGGTGACCACCAAGGCCCGGTTGGTCCCGGTCGTGGAAACGGTATGCGACAGTGAATGCGTCAATTTATTGGTAGTGGTGACATTCGTCGTCGCGTCCAGAGTTATCTGCGCCGGTGCGGCACTGGGCGTGGCGCTTTTGGGAGGAGTTGACGGGGCACTGATTTCCCATTGATTATAAGCGGAAACTTGGAAGTCATAGGATGTGCCGTTGATCAAAGGGGTTTGAGTGTGAATTAAATTCGGGCCATCGTATCCGACTGTCCATGTCCCACCGGAAGTTGGCCTGTATTCCAGTTTGTATCCCGTCGCGCCACTGGAGGAAGACCAACTCAAGTTAACTAGGGCATCTCCAGGAACTGGATTATTTAAAATCGGCGTCGGCGGCGCGGGGGGATGCTGGGTTGTCGCGGAAACAAGAGTCGAACCAATGCCGTAGCCGTTGGCATTCTTGGCAAAAACTTTAAAATAAAATAATGTGTCATAAGCCAGCGGTGTGACGTTTTTGCTCGTTTGCGTAATTCCGGTGACACTTTGATCAAGGTTGGCGCTATTTGTGCCATATTCGATTTTGTATTCGGTGGCTGTGGCCACAGCGTCCCAGGTCAAGGAAACCGCGCCCACACCCGGTGCCGCCTGAACGTTTTGCGGCTGCCCCGGCGGCGGGCCGTGGGGTGTGGCGGATTCAATCGTGGAACGGGTTCCCTCGCCGGCCTCATTGTAAGCGGCGACGGCGAAATAGTACGTCGTATTGTTTGTCAAATTGGGAATGATTGTCTCGGTATTGTTACCGGCATCTTTATTGCTGTTTAAAGTCGTGCTTGAGGTCCCGTAATACACGCGATAACCAAGAACGGTCCCGACATTGGTCCAGGATAAACTAACCTGAGTGTCCTCTGCCACGGGAGCAAGTAAAGTCGGTTGAGCGGGCAGGCCCGGCGCCGGCGAATTGCCTTCATTGGTGCGGTCAATAGTCACTTTTTGCAAAAGTCCGCCCGCGTCGTAGGTGTAAATTGGCCTTGATGCCGTTGGGATAATCAACGGACTTAACGCGGCTTAAGGCGTCGTAGGACTGCAGGGTCGGATATTGCGTCGATCCGATCGTTTGCAGGATCTGGGTCATCCGGCCCAAAGCATCATACCGGTAGCTTTTCTCATCGGGAACGCCGTAAAGGACCTGTGTCAAACGCCCTTTGGTAAAGGTGAAATTAGGATCGTCATAAAAATATAAAGTGTCGACACCCGCCGGATAATCTTTGACGGTCAGACGGTTGAGGACATCGTAGGTGAAGTTGATCACTTGACTTCGGGCGTCGGTCTGGGAGGCGAGATTGCCATTAAAATCATAACTGTAATTCCAGGCGCCCATGTCGGGATCGTCCATCGAGGTCTTGCGACCTAACTTGTCGTAGGCGATAGTGACTTTTTCTTGTTCGCCGAATTTGGAAACTTCGGTCAGGGCGCCGGTCAAATCGTATTTATAATCTGTCGTGGAATAAATCGTATAGCCGCTGGTATTCGGATACACGGGCGCAAAACGTCCGTCGGCGCCGGTGTATTCCACGCGCTGTTTTAAACGCCCGTCCTGGTCGTGGTCACTTGTTTAATCACCGGCAAGGCAAAGGGCATAAAGGTTTGCGTAAACTCTCCGGATGAACCGTATTCCAAAGTGGCTTTGCCGCCCAAACCGTTTTTCGTTTCCTTTAATAAATCCGCCGGCCGGCCCTGGTTGACATAAAGTTTGGGCGTCTCATTATTGTAATTGACCATAAAATCCAAAAGCGTGTCCGCGTCCGCATCCAGGACCCTTGTCCCTAAATTCGTAAAATCTCCTTCCGGAAAAACCCAGGCCGTGTCCTCAATCCAGCCGTCGCCGGTGTTGATCAGAATTTTCGAACCGTTGGCCGAACTTCCCTTGGCAATGATCATGTCTGTTAAACCGTCACCGTTGATATCGGAAAACTGGGTTGTCCTGTCAAAAGTATCTCCGGCAGTTGCCGTGGTTATCCATGTTGAGGCAACGTCTTCCTGCCAGCCGGTGCCGGTATTCATAAAAACTTTCGTCTCGCCCGCGTGACGATAATAAATATCCGGCAGGCCGTCGCCGTTAAGGTCAACCAGCGCCGCGCCCTTGGTGAAATCGGTGTAATCGTTGTCCGGCCGCGTGAAGGACGGTTCTTCCAGCCAGCCGTTGGTATTGTCCTTCATGCGATTGATGAAAACTTTTTTCTGATTTTCCGTCGGATCGGAAAACGAGGCGACCTGTTTGACTTTACGCGAAGTGACGATGTCCGCGTAACCGTCGCCGTTGACATCGGCAAAATGGTTTCCGGCCGTTTCAAAACGGTAGCCGCTGTTTTCAAAAGTGCCCCAGAACATCGACAAAGCGTCATCGGACACGGCCTAGCCGTTGGCGGTTGCATCGCTCCAAGTGCCATCGCTATTCTTTAAATAAGTTACTTTACGGTTCCCCGTGGTTTGATTACCAGGACTCTGCACGACATAAAAATACTGCGATTCAACCACATCCTCCCGGCCGTCACCGTTTATGTCCACGATGGAAGCACCGTAATCAGGGTAGACCGTACCGTTCGATTGCGTGACGAATTCCTAATAAACGTGACACAGGTCACTGGGGTGGCCGCGGAGCAGTCACCGGTGGGTAAAACTCCATTGGGCGCCCAGCCGTTACTTTTGTTGTTTAGATAAATATTGTTTAAATGAGCCTGGCCGGCGTTAAAATAATTTCTCACCAAATCCGGAAACCCATCGGAATTCATGTCAGCGATGCGCACGCCTAAATCGGTGGCCGGGCTACCGGCTGTCGAGAACGGCAGACCGGACGGAATACTGGCGCCGGCATCGATGGCAAAACCTTTTTCACTGCCATAATAAGCGAATGTCGTATCCGGCAAGGCGGTCAGCGAATCCGAACCAAAATGCTTGACCGTGGTCAATAAATCTTTCTGTGTGAACGGACTTTGAGAATAAAGAAAATGATATTCGCGCTGGACGGCGTCGTCGGCTTTGACGATGATCTTCTGCAGGCGTTTATTGGTCACCACGCGGAATCCCGACCGATACGTTTGAAATTTTTTATAACGGGGTTGCTCCCAAACAAATTGGACTTTGGCAAAAGGTGTAAGAGTTGCGTTTCCGGTGTAATTGACTTCATTGAGGTAAATCTGCCCGGCATCCGCGGTATAGGAAATCGTTAGGAAATTGCCGTGAATGTCATCGACACGGTTAAGCGACCAGCGAAAGACTTTGGCGGAATTATTAGGATCGACTTGTTTGGAATCCGCGGTGGCTCCGAAGAAATATTTCGTCCCTTTTTTATCGGTGACCAGCCAGAGATTATTTGTGGCATCAAACTGTGTTTTTAAGAACGCCCCTTCCGTGTGCGTGCGGTAAAAACCGGCCGCCGCATCGTACACCAGAAGCTGCCGTCCGCCGCCCTGGATAAGTTCGAAACGGTCGGTCGAATCATAGTGAGGAACTCCCAGCCTGGTCAGGCGTTCGATGGCGCCTAATTCCAGCGACCAGCCCACGCCCAAAAATCCGGAAGACGGATTTGAGTTATAAACTAAACTGATGTTGGGTTGAATGCCGTTAAGTCCGGAAGGAACTTCAATGGGAACAGCCTGGACAGCGGTCCCCGACTGGGAATCGACATTGACGGAGAGGGTGTTTAATTCAGGCGATCGGTTATCGACAACGACTTAGGCGAAAGAATTTGAAACGACAAAGTTGAATAACACAAAGCTGAAGGCAACGGCCAAGAGAACACGGATTCTTTGAACCATGTGACCTCCCTCTGTCTGCCTGCCGGCAGATTTTATTCTGTGCATTATCTCTTTATGTAAAGATCAGATTCTTCGTCGTTGTCGTGTCCTCCTGTTGAGTATCATAACAAAAATAGGCAGTCCCAGCTTCATCTATAAAATTTTTAAGGAAAGCCGGGGCTGCCTGTCACGATCATTTCTGAATCGTCATATTTGCATTCTATCTCTTTTCAATCGCATCAACAACATAAAATCCGAAATCCGGAAATCCGGAAATTTTCATCCATGGCCCGATGTTAGGACTGTCCGTCTGCCTAAATTTCGTATTCAGAATAAGTGATATTCTTGGGAGTCAGAAAGACCTCATCGCCTTTAAGAAGTTTTAAAATCTTATATTCTTCCTGCGGAATTTCCACCTGATAAATATTCCCCTCCTGAGCCTTCGCATCAATTTTTACGACTGCCCCCGCGGGATTAATAAATACAAGAGTCACTTTGACGGAATCCACTGATAATGGCGCGCGGGTCACGGTCAATTGATGCGGACGCACGTATATTTTTTTAGCTTTTATACCGTCTGATTTATTTTCGCTTTCCGCTCGGGCATGAAAAATATTCACGTTCCCCAAAAAATTCAACACGAAAACTGAAGCCGGATTGTGATACACCTCCTCGGGACTGCCGACTTGTTCGACTTTGCCTTTATTCATGACAACAATTTTATCCGCCACCTCCAGCGCCTCTTCCTGATCATGGGTGACAAAAATGGTTGTGATATGCAAATCATCGTGGAATCGCCTTAACCATTGACGAAGTTCTTTGCGCACCTGCGCGTCCAACGATCCGAACGGTTCATCGAGTAAAAGTACTCTGGGTTCAATCGCCAGCGCGCGAGCCAGCGCGATACGCTGTCTTTGTCCACCGGAAAGCTGTGATGGGTATCGTGACCCCACCCATTCCAACTGCACCAATTTCAGAAGCTCATGAACTTTTTCTTTAATTTGTTTTTCGCTGGGACGAACAGCTTTCGGCTTGACCCTTAAACCAAAAGCGATGTTATCAAATACCGTCATGTGCCGAAAAAGCGCGTAATGCTGAAATACAAAACCGACATTCCGGTCTTTGGTTCTCTTTTCTTTTGCGTCATCGCCCTGAAAAAAGATGTCGCCATGATCCGCGGTTTCCAACCCGGCGATAATGCGCAGTACCGTGGTCTTGCCCGAACCCGAAGGACCCAAGAGAGCGATCAGTTCCCCGGTTTCTATCTTCAGGCTGACATCATCGATCGCCTTAAATGGACCGAATGTTTTGGTAATTTGCTTAACTTCAATGCTCATGCTGGAGTCTCCATTTTGGCGGCAGTCTTTAACTCTGCCCGATATTTAAATTCAACAATGGATTTTAGAATAAGTGTTACGAGCGCCAGGAACACCAAGAGTGAGGCCGCGGCAAACGCCGCCGTATAATTATATTCGTTATAAAGGATTTCAATATGTAGTGGCAGCGTGTTTGTCTGGCCGCGGATGTGCCCGGAAACAACCGACACCGCGCCGAATTCTCCCATGGCCCGGGCATTACATAAAATCACGCCATACAAAAGTCCCCATTTGATATTCGGTAAAGTCACCCGCCAAAATGTTTGAAATCCACTCGCCCCTAAAGTCATCGCGGCTTCTTCCTCTTCATTGCCCTGGGCTTTCATCACCGGAATAAGCTCCCGTGCCACCATTGGAAACGTCACAAAAATCGTCGCCAGAATAATCGCTGGCGGAGCAAAAATGATCTTAATGCCGTGCTCGATGAGCCAGTGCCCCCAGGCCCCTTGGGCTCCAAACAAAAGAACATAAACCAGCCCCGATATGACTGGGGAAACTGATAACGGCAAATCAATAAGAGTGATTAACAAATTTTTACCGCAAAAATCAAATTTAGCGACAGCCCAAGACGCTGCCAATCCGAAAATCAAATTCAGAGGTACGGCAACCAAAGCCGTCAATACCGTCAAACGAACCGCCGCCAGCGCATTGGGATCATTCAGTGATTTTACATACATTCCTATCCCTTTATTTAAGGCGTTAACGAAGACCGTACATAATGGCAAAAAAATAAACAGCGCCAAAAAACTCAACGCTGTGCCAATCAATATCCGGCGAATCCATGGTTTTTCTGTTCGTGTCGACATTCGAAACTCCGTCCTGCGAAGCTGAAGGCGAAAGCACTTCAGCGTAGCCGGATTAATTCATCCCGATTCGTTCAGCACAAATCC
>Ga0247727_10014549_pt1 | contig 13052 bp, 11 predicted proteins | sample WisWelCaveWW1625_FD_202498 | JGI IMG/M metagenome (GOLD analysis project Ga0247727, IMG submission 202498) | Biofilm microbial communities from Wishing Well Cave, Virginia, United States - WW16-25 | ecosystem: Environmental > Aquatic > Deep subsurface > Groundwater > Cave microbial mat | place...
ACCGTGCAGTCATCCCATGCCTCGGGCCGGCCCGTCTGAGCGCCGGCACCGTGTGATAGCCTGCGCGCGCTCGCGGAGGCCCCGTGCTCACCGTCTATCACCTGACCGAGTCGCGCTCCGCGCGCATTCTCTGGCTGCTCGAGGAGCTCGGCGCGCCCTACCAGATCGCGCGCTTCGAGCGCGACGCCGCGCGGCGCGCGCCACCAGAGCTCGCCGCGGTGCACCCGCTCGGCAAGTCTCCCGTGATTCGCGACGGCGATCTCGTGCTCGCCGAGTCGGGCGCGATCGTCGAGTACCTGGTCGAGCGCCACGGCGGCGGGCGCCTGGTGCCGCGCCGCGAGACCATCGCCTGGGGCCGCTACCTCGGGTGGCTCCACTTCGCGGAGGGCTCGGCGATGCTGCCGCTGCTGCTCGAGCTGTTCCTCGGCATGGGCCTGATCCCGGGCGGCAAGGACGGCCTGCTCGGCGGCTTCGTCGCCACGGAGGTATCGCGCCAGCTCGACTACGTCGAGCAGGAGCTGGGCGACAAAGAGCATCTGCTCGGCGCCTTCACGGCGGCTGACGTGATGATGGGCTTCCCGCTCGACCTGGCCGAACGGCAGGGCCATCTCGCCGGGCGGCCGCGCCTGCTCGCGTACCTGGCGCGTCTGCGCGCGCGGCCCGCCTACGCGCGCGCGCAGGCGGCGGCGTAGGGCCGCAGTGTGAGCGCGCCCGCAGCCGAGCCGTCGCGCCGCGGCCTCGTGGTGCTGTTCGCCGTCGTGATCGTGGATCTCGTCGGCTTCGGCGTCGTGATGCCGGCACTCCCGTTCTGGGCGCGCGAGTTCGGCGCCGACGCCGGCACGCTCGGGCTGCTGCAGAGCTCCTACGCCGTGGCGCAGTTCATCTGTGCGCCGCTCTGGGGTCGTCTCTCCGATCGGGTGGGCCGCCGCCCCGTCCTGCTGGGCACGATCGCCGGCACCGCGCTCGCGATGCTCGCCGTCGGGCTTGCGCCTTCATTGGCCTGGTTGTTCGCGGCTCGCATCCTGGCGGGCGCCTTCGCGGCGAACGTCAGCGTGGCCTCGGCCTACATCACGGATGTGACGCCGCCCGAGGAGCGTACGCGCTGGATGGGCCTGCTCGGCGCGTCTTTCGGGGTCGGCTTCGTGCTCGGGCCGGCGATCGGCGGCGTGCTCGGGCCCTTCGGTCACGCTGTACCGATGTTTGCCGCCGCCGGCCTGGCGGCGCTCAACTGGGGCTTCGCGCTGCTCCGGCTACGCGAGCCAGCGCGACACGCTGCGGTGTCCGAGCCGCGCGGCCGTCTCGCCGTGCTGCGCGATCCGGTGCTGCGCGGCATCGTGCTCTCGAATCTCGCCTTCTCCGTCGCGGTCACCCAGCTCGAGACGCTCTTCGCCTTCTTCATGATGGACCGTTTTCACTGGGACATGCGCGAGGTCGGCTTCATGCTGGCGGGCATGGCCGTGGTGATGGGCGGGATCCAGGGGGGCGGCATGAAGGCGCTCTCCGCGCGTTATCCCGAGCGGACGTTGGTGGTGGCAGGCACGCTGGTCCTCGCGCTCGGCTTCGCGACGGTGCCGCTTCCGACCTCGGTGGCGTGGCTACTTGTGCCATTGCTGCTGGCAGCGGTGGGCCGCGCGATCGCGCAGCCCGCGCTGCTCTCGCTGGCGTCGCAGGCCGCGCGACCGGAGGAGCGCGGCACCGCGCTCGGCGCGTTCCAGTCGAGCGCGTCGCTGGCCCGTATCGTCGGGCCGGCGCTCGGCGGCGCACTGTACGACGCCTCACTGCCGGCGCCGTTCTGGATGGCGGCCGCGTTGCTACTCGCCGTCGCCGGCGCAGCCCGTGGGCTTCCGCGCGGCGCGGCCGGCGGCGGAGCGGGCGCTCCAGCTGTGATCGTCTAGCCGAGCAGCGGCATGCTCGAGGCAATCATCCAGGCCAGGAAGCCGGCCTGGAGTGTCGCGCTCGCGAGGCGATTGCCGCCGGCGGAGTAGAGCGCGACCGCGCTCAGCTCGCCGAGGATCAGCACGATCGCGAGCGGGCCGAGCAGCAGCGTCACGACGAAGGGCACGATGCCGAGCGCGACGCCCAGCAGGATCACCGCCAGCGTCAGCACGCGGCCGCTCAGCCCGACGGCGAGGGAAGCGAGCACGCTCCCGCGCCGCACGCAGTGCTCGAAGCCCAGGAAGAACGGGAGCAGTAGCAGCGTGAGCTCGAGGCCCGCGAAGGCGCGCGTGGGCCCGGGCGTCATGTTATGCGCGAGGCCCGCGAGCGGTGCGAGCAGCGCGTAGAGGGCGGCGAAGCCGCCAGCGCCGGCCAGCAGGCTCGCCGGCAGGCCGCCGAGCGCGCGCTCCGCAGCGCGTGGCAGCAGGCCGCCGCCGCCCAGCACTGCGGCGGCGCACAGCAGCAGGCCCGCGTAGAACAGCAGCCCGCCGAGCACGTCCGCCACGTCGAGGCCGACGAATGCCGCGAGGCGCGCCGCCGACACCAGCGGCAGCGCGAACAGCAGCGCGAGCCCGAGGCCGCCGAGCGCCGCCCAGCTGCGCTGCTCGCGCCGCGGCCACACCGGCGCCAGCGCCCCGAGCGCGAGCCCGAGGCCGATGAAGCTCAGAGGCAGCAGCGCCGCCGCGACCAGAACCGGCGTGGCGCGCGGCTCGGCGAGGCTCGGCTCCCCGGGGCGCTCGATGCCGAAGCTCGCGTCGAGCCAGACGAGCATCTCGCGCGCCGCGGCCTTCGACCACAAGATGGTGGTGTGGTCGTTGCCGGGCATCTCCACGGCTCGCACCGCGTCGCGGCCGGCGAACGAGCCGGCTTCGCCGCCGTCAGCATCGGAGAGGCGCTCGGCGATGCTCTCGGCTGCGTCGCGGATGCGCTGCGGGTCGCCGGATGCGTAGATGAACAGCGCGTTGGGCGGGCGCAGCGGCCCGAGCAGCGTCCCGCCGCCGGAGATCATCACGGCCGCGTCCACGCCGACGTCGCGCTCCGCGAAGCGCAGCGCAGCGCCGGCGCCCATCGAGTGGCCCAGCACGGCGAGCCGCGTGCCATCGACCCACGAGGAGGCGCGCAGCCAGTCGGCCGCGGCGGCCAGATCCTCGAACAGGTTCGCGCCTTCGGGATCCTGGGCGAAGGCTCGCGTGTTCGTGCCGTGGCCGCGCACGTCGATCGCGAGCACCGCGTAGCCGTTATTCGCGAGGCGGCGTGCCAGCACGCTCATGCCGGCGCGATCCGCCGAGTAGCCGTGCACGAGCAGCACCACGGGCGGTCCGTTGCCGGCACCGGGCGGCTCGGGGAGGCGAAAGCCGCCCTCGGGCGCCGGCCCCGGCAGGTAGAAGGTCGCCGGAACTCCGCCCGGGATCACGAGATCGAGATGCGTCGGGCCGCCGCGCTCCGCGCGTCCGAGCCAGACCAGGCAGAGCAGGTGGATGACGACGGCGAGCGCGCAGAGCTTTCGCATGGCGAATCGCAGGATACGTTAGAGCCCATGCTGCGGCGCCCCGTCTTGCTCCTCCTGCTCGCTCTGCTCGCGACCTCCGCCTGCGCGACCCGCCCGATCGTCTATCCGAACCAGAAGCTGCGGGAGTCGGGGCAGGTGGCGGTGAAGGCCGACACCGAAGCCTGCCTGGCCGAGGCGGAGGAGTACCTCGAGAGCGGGCATGTGCCCGAGGTGGCGAAGCAGACCGGCCAGGGCGCCGTCGTGGGCGGCGCGATCGGCGGGGCCGTCGGGGCAGTGAAGGGCAGGGTCGGTCGCGGCGCGGCGGCGGGTGCTGCGGGCGGAGCCGCCGGCAGCCTCGTGCACGGGCTCTGGCACTGGCGAGACCCCGATCCGGTGGAGAAGCGCTACGTCGAGCGCTGCCTCGCGGAGCGCGGCTACGACGTGATCGGCTGGAGATAGCCCGGCGCGGCTGCGAGCGGGCGCGGCAGCGGGCTTCCGTTGCGCGCTCCACCGCGGCGCATGTTCCAGCGCGTGAGCAGCTCGCGCTCCGCGTCGAGCGGCGCATCGGCGAGCTGGCACTCGCGGCCGAGCACCATGGTGGCGCGCTCTGCCGGCCGGTAGCACGGCCAGGTCGGCAGCCGATCGTGGCCCGGAGTGCCGCTGCGTGCGAAGGCGAGCCACGAGCGCTGGAGCCGCTGTGCGAAGCGCGAGCCCTCGCCCGACAGCCCCGAGAAGGGGCGCGCCAACGGATTCGATTCGTTGCCGAACACGAACGGGATCTCGATGGCGTGGCAGGCGCCGAGCGCGCGGCGCAGCACCGGCGCGCGCCATGTAATGAGATAGGAGTGCACGGAGCCGCCGCCCTCGTACTGCGCCTCGGCAAGGCGCGCCGAGGGGACGTGGAAGACGCGCGAGGTCTGGAACGCGCTCCACACCTCGCGTGCCGAGCGCGAAGCGCTGCGTTCGCCGAGTGCGCGGCGGAACTCGCGCGCCGCCTGGGCCGGCAGTGGCGCGCCGGCAGGCAGCACCTTGGCCATGCGGGCGTGCAGGTCCACGTCGTCGAAGCGGCCGATGCCCGGATCGACCAGGCCGAACAGCTTCCACTCTTCGAGCGTCGCGCCGGTGAGCAGCGGGATGTGCGCGGTGGCGCCGCGCCGGATCGCCTCGAGCGGCTGCTCGGGCACCAGGTCGCCGTCCACGCAGGGCAGGAAGGCCATCAGCGTGCTCCAGTTGGTCAGCTCCGCCATCACGGCGCGCTGCGCCTCGAGCAGCGTCTCGATCGGGATCTTGCCGAGGCTCGCGTGCGAGGGCGGCGGGCCGCCGAGCTTGCGCAGCAGCGTGGCCGCGACGCGCTCGGCCTCTTCGGCCTCGATCACGTGATCGGCTGCGCCACTCTGGCAGATCGCACGATGGAACAGCGGGCGGGCGCGCGCAGAGCCGAGCAGCGTCGCGACGCTCATGCCGCCCGCGGACTGACCGAACACCGTCACGTTGCCGGGGTCGCCCCCGAAGCGGTCGATCTGGTCCCGCACCCATTCGAGTGCAGCGATCTGGTCGCGAATGCCGAGATTCGTGCTGTCCGCGAACTCGCCGCCGAGCACCGTGCCGAGGTGGGCGAAGCCGAGCGCGCCGAGCCGGTAGTTGATGGTCACCACCACCACGTCGCCGCGTTCGGCGAGGGCCTGACCGTCGTAGACCACGGTCGAGCCCGAGCCCACCAGGAAGCCGCCGCCGTGGATCCAGACCAGCACGGGGCGGCGTGCCTCATCCAACCCGGGTGTGAAGACGTTGAGCGTGAGGCAGTCCTCGCCTGGGCTGCGCGCCGCGGCGTTGATCCAGCTGAAGAAGGGCAGCGCGAACTGGGCCGCGGCCGGGCCCGAGCGCGTGGCGTCGCGAACGCCGGCCCAGGGCGTGGGCGGCTGGGGCGGGCGGAAGCGCAGGGGGCCGGCAGGCGCTGCGGCGTAGGGGACGCCGCGGAACACGTGGAGCCCGCGCTCGCCCGCGCCCTGGAGCCGTCCCACACTGGTCTCGACGACCGACGACACGTCCGCCCCTCATCCCCCCCGAGAAGCCCGGCATTCTACGCAATTCATTGCTGACTGTGAGTCCCGTTCGGACGAACGGGGTGTCAGCTTGAGGCCCGCGCACGCGCAAGCTCGACCGGAAGCGTGCGTGCCGCCAACGCGAAGTGGAGGGCGGCCCAGAGGTAGAGCCCGCTGCTGTAGGCCAGGCCGGTCGCGAGGCCGGCCCCGTGCTGGCCCCCCGTCAGGTCACTCACCAGGCCCGCGAGCAGGGGCCCGAGGCCGAGCCCGAACAACGTGAGCAGCGAGTTCAGCACCGCGCTGATCAGACCACGCATGCGCAGCGGCGCGAGCGCCTGGGTGACGGCGCCGACCGCAGGCGCATGCACGAGTGCCAGCACCATGCCGAGCGCGAGCAGCGGAACCGCGATCGCTGAGGAGGACGAGAGGTAGGCAGCCAGCGATGCGGGGAAGGCGATGGCGAAGCACGCCGCCGGCAGCAGCAGGGCACCGCGCGCGTCGCGCCCCCACATGCGATCGATGAGCACACCACCCGCCACGGCACCGAGCGTCGCGAGCAGCCCGATGCCGCCCGCCGAGAGCGCGGCCTGCATGTTCGTGAAGCCGTGCACGCGCTCGAAGAAGGCCGGCCCCCACTGCGCGCCGGCGAACAGCGCCATGTTCGCCAGGATCGCGCCGGCCGCCAGGTGCCGGAAGGTGCGAAGGCTCGCGATCGTTGCGAGCGCGGCGCCGAGCCCCGGCTGCTCCCCTGCCTCCTGCGTGCGGCCCTCGGACCAGCCGCGCGGCGGCTCTCTCACCAGCGCGTGAAACAGCGCCGCGAAGCCGAGGCCGAGGACGCCGATCACGGCGAAGGTGAGGCGCCAGCCGAAGGCGGTGATGCCGGCGGAGCCGAGAAACAAGCCGAAGAAGACGCCGATCGTGGCGCCCATCGCGACGATGCCCATCGTCGTGGCGCGTCGCGCCGGCGGCACGTAGTCGGCGATCAGCGGGCCGTTGGTGGCGCCGGCGGCGGCCTGGCCGAAGCCCACCACGACGCGCGTGGCCACGAAGGAAACGAAGCCGAGCGCCGCGCCGCCGAGCGCCGTGCCGACGCTCCACACCACGATGCCTAGCGCGTAGAGCCGCCTGCGGTCGGTGCGGTCCGCGATGCGGCCCAACACCAGCACGGCGGCGCCGTAGGCGAGCGCAAAGGCGGTGGCCAGCCAGCCCATCTGTCCGTCGGAGAGGCCGAGCTCCGCGCGGATCGGCTCGACTGCGATGGCGAGCAGCTGGCGGTGCATGAACTCGACCGCGACTGCCGCGACGAGCAGCACGACCACCGTGCGCACGTAGCGCGGCGAGTAGGCGGGTGCGAGTGCGGGGACGTTCATTGACTTCGTTGACTTGCGGACGCGAGCGGACGGCGCCGGCCAGGTTCGATTCTGTTCGATCCAGTCCTCGAGTCAATCAAGTCAATGAACGTCCCCGCTTCCCACTTCGTTCGCCTGCGGCTCACTGCGCGCTGCGCTTGCCTAGCGGCGCACGAAGGTGCCGGCGCCTTCGATGGCGCCGGGCTCGAAGCGGCTCGGGCGCCACGAGAGCGTCACGGAGTCGGGCTCGCCCTCGTCGAAGTCGTTCATGCTGACGTTCAGCCGCAGCGCGTCCCAGCGCGCGCCGCGGCGCTCGTCGAGCACGGCGGCCGGCACGGCGACTTCGACCGCGTAGCCGCTCTCCCTGCGCTGGACCGCGTGGCGCACGCCCTCCGGCATGCCGCCCGCGAACAGGCGCATCACCGGGTCGGGACGCGTCTCCTGCAGCGCCACCAGCGGGCTGATCATCTTCGCCATCGCGCCGCTGCGGATCGCGACGAAGGTCTCCTCGTTCTTCGAGCGCTCGGGGTCGGGCCGCACGTCGAGATTCAGCGACACGTGGTCCTGCTCGCGCGCCACCTTGTCCGACGAAGCCTCCAGCGAGTCGTCGCGTACGTCCACGGCCACGTACAGGAACTCCTTGTCCTGCCTCACGCCGAAGCGAAACGAGCCGTCCTCCGGGCCGCGGTGGATGCCGTGACCGCTGCGCTCACCGGGCTCGTCCACGACGAAGGGCAGGCGCCCCCACTCGCGCAGGTCGCCGTCCACGCTGAGGGCGCTCGCCACGCGCACGGCGTCGAAGCGGCGCTCCGGCAGCAGCGCCAGCTCGCGCTCGATGAGCAGCGCCTCGCTGCCGAGCGTCTGCGTCGCGAGCGTGAAGTGCGCACGGGCCGGAGCCAGCGACTCGTAGGCGCGAGCGGAGCGCGCGCGCACCGGCACCTCGAGACTGGCGACGCCGCCCGGCTCGATGCTGACGCGCGCTTCGGCCTGGTCAGGCACGATGTCGCGGCTCGCAGCGAAGCGAGCCGTCACGGAGAGGGGCTTCGCGCTCGGGTTCGCGATCGAGAAGCGCGCGGTCGCCCGGCTGAAGTAGCGGCCCTGGCTCACGATCGGCTCGGCCACCACCGCGTCTTCGAGCTGCTGCACGAGCTGGCGCAGCTCCGTGTCCACCACGTCGCTGGGCAGGATCCCGTCGAGGCGCAGGTTCGCGATCACCGGGCCGGCCTTCGTCATGCTCACCTGCGCCACGTGATCGAACTCGCCCCAGGGCGTACCGCGCATGCGGCTGCCGCCGCCCGTGGTGGCGAGCGTGATGTACTGCTGCTCGTTGCGAACGTGCTGCGTGTAGCGGTGGAAGTGCCCGGCGAAGACCGTGTGCGGGCGGCCTTTCAGCAGCTCCTCGACCTTCAGCCAGTCCGGCTTCGGCTGCGGCGAATCCCAGAGCGGCTGGTGGATCAGCACGAAGGTCCAGCGCACGCCCGCGTTCTGGGCCAGCGCGCGCTCGATGAACGCCATCTGGTCGGCCTGGGTCCAGGGCCCCGGCAGCGACGTCTTCGGATCGTGCACCAGGCCGAACAGCTCGGAGTTCAGCGCGAGGAACAGCACGCCCTTGTAGGTGAAGTGGTAGAACGACGGCCCGAAGCGAGATTTCCACTCTTCGGCCATCACCGCGTTGCTCATGTCGTGGTTGCCGGGCACGTAGAAGAAGGGCATCTGGAGGCGGCCGACGAAGCCCTCGATCTCGTCCCACTCGCGGTCGAGCACGGCGCCGTCGTCGGTGTAGCCCTCGATCAAGTCGCCGACGCTCACCACGAACTCCGGGCGCACCAGGTTGAGCTTTCCCATCGAAGCCTCGAAGATGCCGTCGCGGTGCCCGCCGGTGCGATCGGTCACGACCGCGAAGCGGAACTCGTCGGGATCGGCGGCGGGCGCGAGCCCCGTCCACGGGACCTGCTCGGGCGCCTCGGTGGCTTCGGTCTCGAAGCGCGCGGGGTAGTGCCCGGCGAACAGCGCGCCGCAGCCGATGGCGAGGCCGAGCCCGAAGGCGAGGCTGACCGTGGAACGCGTGGGTGTCATCTCTTCTCCTGCGCGAGGCCGCGCTTGGCGAGCTCGCGTGCGAGACGCACCACGTCCGAGCTCTTGGGCGGGCTCTTCTGCGCCGCGGGCAGCTTGCCGGCCGCATCGAGGAACATCTTCACGCCGTCGTAGGTGATCCACTTCTCGGGCACCACCTCGAGCACGATCCGCAGCGGCGAGTCGAGATTCTCGCCAAAGGCACGCGCCTGCTTCTCGTCGGGGTAGAGATGGCGTGCGAACGCCGGATAGAACCAGGCCTTCGTCTCCGCGTCCTCGTGGACGATGGCGCGACCCTTTGCGGTGATCGACTTCCCAGCCGCAAGCTTGGTGCCGGTGCTGGTGACCACGATCGAGACGCGTGGATCGCGCCGCACCGCCTCGATGCGGTGCCGGTGCGCGCCGGCGGTGAGCCAGAAGCGCCCGTCACGCCAGAGGTACGACATGATCACGCCCATGGGCCAGCCGTCTCGGGTCGCCCAGTTGAACGTGCACTCCGCGTGCGCCCGCAGCAGCTCCTCGCGCTGCGCGTCGTCGAGCGCGTAGACGGAGACCTGCTCGTAGTCGTGGATGGGATCGGGCACGCCGGCCTCCGCTTAGGCGAAGCCGCAGAGTGCCGCGCTCGGGAAGCCCCCGCCACGCTCAGCCCGCGATCGGCGCTGCTCCCGGCGGCGGGTCGTCGCGCAGCTCGCACATCAGTCCGTAGAGACGCCCCTGGGCGTTGCCGCGCACGGCGTCGGCGATCATGCCGTCGGGGTCGCAGTCCTTTGCTGCCCGCAGCAGCCGGTCGTAGCTGTGGATGAACGCCTCGGCATGGCGCGTGCGAATCGGTGTGCCCCAAAGCAGCCGCCAGCCCGCCAGCCGATCTCCCTGCGTGCGTAGCACCAGCAAGCGGCGGCTGAAGATCCCCGTCTCTCCCGTGCTCATGCGCGCCCACATCGTGTCGAGCTCTTCGTCACTCACCACGCCGTCGCCCACCGTGCCCTGGCTAGACAGGAAGAGCAGCCCGCTGATCACCTCGAGCTGATTCCCGACGAGCTGGGCGAGGTCGATGAAGGTGTCCTGCCGCGCATGCAGCTCGTTGGCCGCGATCGCGCGCGTCTGCACCTCCGCGCTCTCGGCCGTGCGCAGCATGATCTCGTGCTGGCGCTGGATGGCCTCGTTGTTCTTCGCCAGCTCGCGTTGCTGGATGAACAGGCCGAGCACCAGCCAGAGGAAGGCGAGCGGCGCGAAGGCGCCATCCAGGAAGTCGCCCATATCGCCCAGTGGCTGGTCGAAGAAGCGCTCCCAGCCGAGGCCCTGACCGATGTAGAACGCCCCGACCGTCACCCAGAGAAACGTGAGCGCGACCCCGAAGACCGTGCGCCGATCCACGGCCGGCACCAACAGATTCGCCATGACCTACCTCCTTCGCCCGCCCGCGCAGGCCTCAGGGAGGTAGCCACTTCGGAGCGTCCGATCACTTCAGGCCCGCGCCGCGCGCAGCTCCCAGCGGACTGGCGCGCGCTTGATGCCGCCGATGAAGCTCGAGTGGATGCGGGCGACCGGCCCGGTGCGCTCGATCGACACCAGGCGCTCGCGTAGCTGGGCGAACAGCGTGCGCAGCTCGAGCCGGGCCAGGTGCGCCCCGAGGCAGACGTGCTCGCCGCGGCCGAAGCCGATGTGGTCATTGGGGCTGCGGTCGACGCGGAAGCTGAACGGCTCCTCGAAGATCTCCTCGTCGCGGTTGCCCGAGGCGTAGAACAGGCACACCGACTGGCCCTGCTTCACGAGCTGGTCGCGCACGCGCGTGTCGCGGGTGGCGGTGCGCGCGAACTGGTTCACCGGCGTCACCCAGCGCACGGTCTCCTCGACCATGCCGTCCACGAGCCCGGGATTCCTGAACAACTTGTCCAGCTCGCCCGGGTTGTCGATCAGCTGCTGCACGCCGCCGGTCATGGCGTTGCGCGTGGTCTCGTTGCCCGCGACCACGAGCAGGAAGTAGTAGGAGAGCAGCTCGAACACCGGCAGCGGCTTGCCGTCCACCTGGCCGTGCACGACCACCGAGAGGATGTCGTCCTGCGGGCTCTTCTTGCGATCCTCCGAGAGCGCTGCGAAGTAGCGGAACAAGTCCTCGCGGGCCGCGTCGCCGGTCTCGCGCGGCGTGCGGCCGTGCTGATACTCGGGGTCTTCGGACGCGATGATCTCGTTGGTCCAGCGGAACAGCAGGTGCCAGTCCTGCTCGGGTACGCCGAGCATCAGCGCGATCACGGCGATCGTGATCGGCGCCGACACCTCGGAGACGAAGTCCAGCTCGCGCTGCTGGCCTGCCTTGTCGAGGATCTCGCGCGTCAGCTTCTCGACCTTCGGCTGCCAGACCTTGACGGTGCGCGGCGTGAACCACTTGGCCACGACCCTGCGGTACTTGCCGTGGTCGGGAGGATCCATGTTCAGCAGGTGCCGCGCGGGATCCTCCGGCGGCTGGTTCTCCCTCAGGAACACGGCGATGCGCGGCTGGATGATGAGGTCCTCGGGCCTTTTGCCGATCTCGACGATGTCGGCGTGCTTGGTGATCGCCCAGAACGGATCGAAGCCGGGCCGGTCGTACCAGAAGACAGGCGCGTGCTTGCGCAGCCAGGTCCACTCGGCGTGGGGATAGCCCTCGCGCTCGTACTTCTCGGGCGAGACGATGTCGAGGGTGCCGGGGTCGAAGTCGGTCTTCATCGCGGCGCTCATGGGGGACCCTCCGAACGTGCCTGGGCACGGTAGCTCCCGGCCCGCGTCGCGAGTAGAGCGGGGTATGTTCGCGCGATGCCCCTGCGCCTCGCTCTGGTCGGCGGTCCCATGTACGACGGGCTCTACCGCCTGCTCGACGAGCAGGGCGTCGAGATTGCCGTGCACGCCGACCATCCGACGCTGAATCGGCGCGTCGCGGAGCTGCTCGCGCGCGGCGAGCGCATCGACCTGCTCTCGACGCACTCGAAGTACGCGCCGTCGCAGGCTGCCTGGCTTCGGCCGCTCGATGGAGTGGTCGCAACCGAGTCGCTCGCACCGCTCGCGCCGAAGGCGTTGGACCTGTGCCGCTTCCGCGGCGCGCTGCTCTGCGTGCCGCGCAACATCGACGTACGCGTACTGTGGGCGAATCGCAGCCTGCTCGGCGCCCGGCCGGTGCCCCAGAGCTGGGAGCAGCTCGCGGCCTCGGGCCTCGCGTTCGGCTTTCCGGGTCGCGAGTCGGGCCTGTTCGGCACGTTCTTCGAAATCGTAACGGTGCTCGGCGGCCGGCTCTTCGACGATGCGCTGCGCCCCACGCTCGAGAGCGAGGCCGCCCGGCAGGCGGTCGAGCTGTTGGTGCGGCTCGCCAAGAATGCACCGGCGGACCTGTGTGACTGGCACTACGACCAGGTGGACGAGGCCCTCGGCGCAGGTCGCGTCGCTCTCGCTGCGGCCTGGCCCGGCGGTACGCGTGCGCTGCTCGCGTCGAAGGCGGGGGGCGAGCTCGAGCCTCACCCCTATCTGAGCGGCCCGCTCGGGCTGCGCTCCTACGCCGGCTGTCACGCCTGGGCGATCCCGAGTAGTGGCGACCTCGATGGAGCGCTGCGCCTGCTCGAACGGCTCGGCTCGGCCGAGGCGCACGCGCTCGAGGCGGAGAGCGGCGCGGTGTGTGCGCGCGCCGACGTGTTCGGCGCGCTCCGCGGTGCGGATGTCCGCGACACGCGCCGGCTCGAGATCACACGCGATACCGTCGCGCGCGGGATGATCACGTATCCGCCGCTCGCGCGATTTCCGGAGATCGAGGACGCGGGCTGGGGCGCACTCCAACGCGCGCTGTGCGGAGAGATCGATGCGCGGGCGGCGCTCGCGGAGATGCAAGGCGCCGCCGTGCGCGTGCTGGGAGGAAGACCTTGAGCGAGGGTCGAATGCAAGGGCTCGCTGCGGTGGTGACGGGCGCGGGCTCGGGGATCGGCCTCGCGACCGCGGAGGCGCTGCTCGCCGAGGGCGCGCGCGTGGCCGCGCTCGATCTCGCGCCGCCGCCGGCGCGCGCAGGCCTGCTGCCGCTGGTCTGCGACGTGACGGACGAATCGTCGGTCGCCGCGGCCGTGGCGCGCGCGGCGAGCGAGCTCGGCGGCATCGACGTGCTCGTGAACAACGCCGGCATCGGCGCGCAGGGGACGGTCGAGGAGAACG
>Ga0247727_10014551_pt1 | contig 13050 bp, 16 predicted proteins | sample WisWelCaveWW1625_FD_202498 | JGI IMG/M metagenome (GOLD analysis project Ga0247727, IMG submission 202498) | Biofilm microbial communities from Wishing Well Cave, Virginia, United States - WW16-25 | ecosystem: Environmental > Aquatic > Deep subsurface > Groundwater > Cave microbial mat | place...
TGGCGCCAAGGCGCCACTCAGAATGACATAATAAAAAAATACAGACAGGGTTTTGCCTTGTCTGTAAGTTTATACGTTCGGGATTTCAACCAGATTGTGATGTGATTAAGATTTCGTAACCCCCACCCCGACCCTCCCCCAAATCGAAAATCATGATTTGGGGGAGGGAGAAATTACTTTGCCATGCGATACCCGATTCCAGGCACGGTCAGAATCAGGGATGGCTGATCGGGCTTCAACTCGATCTTTTCCCTCAACCGTCGAATATGCACATTGACCGTCTTCTCGCTTTCGATATCCGGCGCAAAGCCCCACACCGCCTCGACGATCTGCGCGCGGGATAATGCCTGTCCGCGATGGCGCGCGAGATAAGACAATAAACGAAACTCGATGGGAGTCAAATTTATGACTTCATCACCGCGTCGCGCCTGACCGTTAGCCTGATCCAGAACCAGATCATTGATCACCAATACTGCCGACTCGGCTGAAGAATAATCCCCGTAGGCGCGTCTCAACTGCGCGCGTATCCGTGAGACCAACTCGCGCAAACTGAATGGCTTGGTCATGTAATCGTCCGCACCCATCTCCAGCCCGAGGACTTTATCCAATTCGTCGTGCTGCGCGGTCAACATGATGATCGGCTGGCGCAATCCCATCTGCCTCATCCGGCGGCAGAAGTCAAAGCCCGAGCCGTCGGGCAGGCGAATATCCAACACGATCAGGTGAGGGGAATTCATCTGTGCATATTCCACGCCGTCTGCGCCTGTTTTGCGTAACTCCGCAGTGAACCCGTGTTGTTTCAACCCATCCAACAGGCTTTGCCCAATGGCAGGATCGTCTTCAATGACGAGAATACGATAAGGCTCCATATTCAACGCGGTTATTATAGCGGCAATTCAATTCCTGTTATTTGGGCAGAGGATCGATCACAGCGACTCAGCGTAAATAAGCGCGATAAAAAAACCGCGTCGATGATTTCTCGACGCAGCATAAAATGTTGATTCGCGTTTCTATGGGAACGTGCGCGGCGTGCGTTGCACGTTGATCCAGCGCAGTTCGGTGAATTCATCCAGCGCGGCTTGTCCTCCAAATCGTCCGTAGCCGCTGCCTTTGACTCCGCCGAACGGCACTTGCGGTTCGTCGTTGACCGTCTGATCGCCGATATGTACCATTTGCTGCTCTCCTTCCTGCCGGTCTTGATGGCGATTTTCGGCGGGACCTCGCGGCTGGAAGGGCCCATCCTCGGCGCGGTGATCTTTACCCTCCTGAGGGAATTCCTCATTACCGAATATCCGCTGGTCTACATGCTGATCATGGGCTTGACCTTGATCGCCGTCATCCTGTACCTGCCCGGCGGGTTGATTGTGCAGGCGATCCGCTGGTGGATCTGGCTGAAGATCCAATGGGCAAAGACGAAGTTCCAGTGGCAGATGTTGAAGAGCCGCTGGCGGGATGAGTGGAGAGCGAAGGTGAGCATGTGGCTGGCGCAATGGCGGTTGAGGATGCAATGGCGGCTGGGGAGGAAGCGCTAAAAATGCTTCAAGGGATCGGCGTGACCCACTCATTCGGCGGCTTGATCGCCGTCTCGGACGCGGACTTCTCAGTGGAGCGCGGCGAGATCGTCGGGCTGATCGGTCCCAACGGCGCGGGCAAGACGACCCTATTCAACATCGTCTCCGGCGCGATCAAGCCGACTCAAGGGACGATCAAATTCAAGGGCGAAGACATCACCGGCTTGAAGCCTCACCAGATATGCAGAAGGGGTTTGGCGCGCACGTTTCAGATCACAAAACTCTTTTCCAATATGACCGCGTTCGAGAACGTGCGGCTCGCGCTGCTGTTTGGGAATCCGGATCGGAAAATTGATCGCAAGCAAGCAGAGAAAGAGGTCAATCAACTCCTGGCTTCAATGGGTTTGCTGTCGGAGAGAAACAAACCCGTCAAAGATTTGTCGCTTGCCACACAGAAGCGACTCGAAATCGCGCGCGCCCTGGCGACCAATCCAGAGATGATATTACTGGATGAAGTGATGGCAGGCTTGACGCCGCGCGAACTGACTCAATCCATGCAGTTCATCAACCAGTTACGCGGACGCGGCATCACGATCTTCATGATCGAACACGTCATGCACGTCATCATGGGAATCTGCGATCGCATCATCGTCTTTCACTATGGGAGCAAGATCATGGAGGGAACGCCGCAGGAAGTCGTCAAGGATCCTACCGTTAACACAATCTATCTGGGGAAATAAGCGATGTTGAGAATCAACAAGATCATCTCCGGTTATGGAAAGGTGCAGGCGTTATGGGACGTGTCGTTGCAGGTCAACGAAGACGAGATCGTCGCGGTCGTCGGCGCGAACGGCGCGGGCAAGACCACCCTGCTCCGCACCATCATGGGTCTGATCGAGCCGACTGCGGGGATGATTAAATACGCCGGTCAACGGATCGAGGGGCTTGATCCACACGTCATCAGCAGATTGGGAATCGCTTACGTGCCGGAGGGAGGCGGGCCGTTCAGGGATATGAGCGTTCGTGAGAACCTGGAAATGGGCGCGTATCACTCGACCTCCTGGAAGCGCCGCAAAGAAACGCTGCGCCGCGTCTATCGTTTATTCCCGCGCCTGGAGGAAAGGGAGCATAAACTATCCCGCACGTTGAGCGGAGGCGAACGTCAGATGCTGGCGATTGGACGCGCGCTCATGTCGCGCCCGACCCTGTGCGCCTTCGATGAACCCTCCATTGGTTTGTCTCCGTTGCTGGTGGATGAATTCTTCCACATCATCCATCAACTGCGCGAGGATGGCATCACCGTTTTGTTGATCGAACAAAACGTACACAAGAGCCTTGAGATTGCAGATCGGGCGTACGTGCTGGAAAATGGTCGGATTGTGTTGGAGGGGAAGAGTCAGGATTTGTTGCAGGAGGAACGGATACGGAAGGCGTATTTGGGATTGTAGCGACTAGTTGTTTCTCAAGGAGACTCACGATCCGCCTTGTGCATCCTAAAAACCTGTAAACGATCTCATTACCTACTGCTCGATCTGTTTTTTCATAAATTCGACGAAGGTTCTGGCAGACTTCGAGAGTTTCCTGTTTTTGGGATATGCCAGGATAATCCTACTCGCAATGGTTGTGTCCAAAGGGATGGGAACGACATCCGATCGCTGATAATAATTAAGAACTTTCTCCATCATCAACGCGACACCGCTGTTTGCGGCAACCAGACCGATGATGCTTGCGCCACGGAGCGTGGCGTAAAACACCCTGGGTTCAAAACCAGCCAATTTACATGCATTTAACGACAATTCATATACAAGCGTACCTTTATTGTATGTAATGAAATTTTCATCTACAAGTTCCAGCAAAGAAAGAGATTTTCTTGTAGAAAAATGGTGATCCTTTGATACCGCGACCATCAATTTATCCCTGACAATCTCAAGAGATGAGTATTGGTTCAAATCCACGCCATAATCACGAACAAAAGCCAAATCGTATTCGTGCTTGTTCAGGGCGGGCAAAACAGTTGACGCTTCCCGCTCCTCCAAATTGAAAACAATATTTGGGTACGCGATCTTGAATCTGGCCATGTAAGACGCGATCCCATATTGCGCGATCACCGGAATGGCGGCAATGGATAACGACGGCGTTGTCTTTTTGTATTCGCCAATTTCAAGCAACAATGCCTCGTGGGCTTTATTGATTTGTTTCGAATATTTATAAAACAGTTTCCCCGCTTCGGTGAGAGATATTTTACGTTTACTACGGTCAAATAGTTGAAGCTCCAGCTCCTTTTCAAGGGCCATGATCTGCTTGGAAAGCGAGGATTGGGAAATATAGAGTTTGTCGGCGGCGACGCTAAACGAACCGGCTTCGGTCACAGCCAGAAAATATTGCGCTTGTTTTATTTCCATAGCAGCCTCTTATTCCAGTATGGAATAGATTGTATCAAAGATTGAATTGCTATAAAACAGGAATAGGCGTAATCTCTCATAAAGACCAGAACTGGTCATAAGCCCCAATTCACAAGGAGAAGAACAAATGAAGAAGTCACTTTCCATATTGTTGACGATCATGGTGATTGCAGGAATCCTGCTTGCCGCCTGCGCTCCCGCTCCCACGGAAGCTCCTGCTCAACCCGCCGGTCCGGCCGACATCAAAGGCATGAAGGTGTGCTACCTGCTCCCGACCCTGGCAAATCCCTTCCTGAACAACCTGGCAACTACCGTCAAGGAAATGGCTGCGGCGGATGGCGTTGAAGTGTTTGTCTATGGCGCTGAAGAAGGTGGTGCAACCGCGGCATATGCCCAGATCGAGAACTGCGTCTCCCAGGGCGTAAATGCCATGATTGTCATGGCGCCCGGCTCGATTGAACCCCTAATTCCGGCTGTTGAAGAAGCCAAGAAAGCTGGCATCAAGGTGATTGGCGTTCCACCTGGGGACCTGGAACCCTTTGATGCGATCATGCATACCGATCAGCTCGAAGATGGTACGAAAGTGGCCCAGATGGCATGCGACTTCATCAATGCAAGATATCCGGACACCGAGAAGGTTGATGTTGTAGTCATCGGCAATGAGAGCGGAGAAAAACAGATGAACCTGCGCTACCAGGGTTATCGCACCATCGAAAAATGCGAAAAGGCAAATGTAGTGCAATATGTCGATCTGGCTGGCGATAGCATACCGATCGGAGCCTCTGCTGCTGAGACTGCCCTGGCTGCCAATCCGAACATCAAGGTCTTCATTATGCAGTCCAGCGCTCATGCCCAGGGCGCTGCGGAGACGGTCAAAGCCCTGCCGGGTGTGGACTTCAAGGATTACGCTGTCTTTGCTGGCGATATGGATCCGTCCGTGATCCCGGTCGTTACAAGCTGTGAGGATCCCTACAAGGGTTTTGTGGCAATCGGTGGTGACCACCTTCCCCAGGATACCTATGCTCTGCTCAAGAAGATCCTGCAGGGCGTGGAATACCCACAGATCACCAACGATGAATTGGTACCGACCCACTGCGACTTTGCGACACTTAAAAAATAAACTTCCTGCAGAGGGTATTTAGGAATTACGTTGTGAGGAGGGCGAAGCCCTCCTCACAACCCAAAGAGGCTTTATAGTGCATGAATGAAAATGTGGTTCTTTCTCTGAAAGACATCACCAAGAAATATCCCGGTGTGTTGGCCCTGGATCGTATATCGTTGGACTTTTTAGAAGGCGAAGTCCATGCCTTGTTGGGTGAGAATGGGGCTGGAAAATCCACCTTAATCAAGGCCGTGGCGGGGGCAATTAATCTCGACGGTGGAATTATTCATGTAGGCGGGCAGAACCATCACCAGATGACCCCGCACCTCTCCAGAAGCATGGGGATAGAAGTCATCTATCAGGAATTCAACCTGGTACCTACCATGTCTATTGCCGAAAACATTTTCCTGGGAAATAGGGTGAGCGATAAGTTCCTGGTTGATTATGAGACGATGAAAAGCAAGACCCGGGAAATTTTCAAACTATTCAACGTGGATATTGATCCAATGACTTTGGTACAGGACTTATCCCCTGCCAAACAACAAATTGTCGAAATTGCCAAATCTGTATCTAAAAATGTAAGAATCCTGATCATGGACGAACCCAGCGCCCCACTTTCAGTTTCGGAAGTGGAGCATATGTTCGAAATCATCAATCAGTTAAAACAAAAAGGCGTCACTGTTATTTATATTTCCCATCGTTTGGAGGAAGTCTTCAGGATCTCGGACCGGGTGTCGGTCATGCGCGATGGTCAGTATGTGGCGACCAAGTTGACAAGGGATACAAACCGGAAAGAACTGATCAGTTTGATGGTCGGTCGCGAGTTGAAAGAAAGTTATCCGCCACAGTCAAACCCTCCGGGTGAAATTGTGCTGGAGGTTAAAAATCTATCGGGTAATGGGAATAAGGATATATCCTTCTCGATTCGAAAAGGTGAGATTCTGGGAATATCCGGTTTGGTTGGCGCAGGCAGGACCGAGCTTGCCATGTTGCTATTTGGCGCAGCTCCCATTGAAAGCGGTGAGATTTGGGTAAATGGCAAACCCGTTCAAATCCATTCACCCCTTAATGCGATCCAGCATGGCGTCGGTTTGTTGACAGAAGATAGAAAGGGAAAAGGTCTTTTCCTGGAAATGGCGGTAGGCTGGAATATCAGCTTTCCGATACTCCGCAAGCTGTCAAAATATGGAATTGTTAGCGCCAAAGCCGAAAATAAAATTGCGGAGCATTACAGACAGCGTATAAATATCAAGACACCGAGTCTGGAGCAACGGGTAATCAACCTGAGTGGTGGCAACCAGCAAAAGGTGGTCCTGGCTAGATCTTTGGCGGCTGAATCCGGTATCCTGATCTTTGATGAACCCACCCGCGGTATTGATGTGGGCGCCAAGCAGGAGATCTACCATCTGATGCGTGAGTTGGCTGACAATGGAAATACGATCCTGATGATTTCCTCCGATATGGAGGAGTTGCTGGGGATGTCAGACCGGATCATCGTGCTGTGTGAGGGTAAGCTGGCTGGTGAAGTGCAGAAAGAACAATTCAGTCAAGACTATATTCTCGACCTCGCGTCGGGTACACATTAAGGAGACAGCTTGATGAAGAATCAAACCATAACCCTGACGAATCTGGGTGCAAAATTTGGCACCGAGATGAGGAAATATGCACCTTTGATAATTCTGATTGGCCTGACGATTTTCTTCTCGATCATCTCACCAAATTTTTTGACCTCCCGTAACATCCTCATCCTGGTTCGTCAGGTATCCTTCGCGGCGATCAGCGCAGTGGGGGTTATATTTGTGATGATTGCTGGAGGCATTGATCTTTCCGTTGGTTCCCAGATCGTGCTCACCAATATTGTGTTGTCCAAACTGATGGTCGACTCCAATATTTCACCGCTCCTGGCCATTCCGCTCACTCTTATACTGGGCGCCACGTTAGGTGCACTCAACGGTTTTCTCTCCATCAAATTGAATATTCACTCGCTCATTATCACTCTTGGCACTGCCTCAATCTATAAAGGTGCAGGATATATTTTCGCCGAATCAAGGAACATCATGGGCTTTCCCGATTCCTTCCGCTGGTTTGGCCAGGGATATATTGGTCCAATCCCGGTGCCGATCATTGTCATGGTCATTATGGCGTTGATCGGTTCTTTTATTCTGACCAGGACCTACTTTGGAAGGTATATATTTGCTTTGGGCGGTAACGAGGAAGCGGCGCGTCTTGCCGGTGTAAACATCAACGGGATGAAGATACTCTTGTTCACGATCTGTGGTTTTATTTCAGGGATCACCTCTGTTCTGCTGCTTTCGCGTGTCTTTGCGGGTCAAACTTCCACCGGGCAGGGTATTGAATTCGACTGCCTTACCGCCGCGTTGTTGGGTGGTGTCAGTTTCAAGGGCGGCGAGGGTACAATTTTCGGATTGATGACAGGTATTCTCATTATTGGTGTTTTGAACAATGCCATGCAACTCGCCAGCTTTCCTGATTTCTCGCAAAATGTAGTCAAAGGGGCGGTTCTGCTGGCTTCGGTCGGTTTTGATGTTTATCAGAAGAACAGAAAAGCCAAAGAGACTATTGCGCGCGTAGCCGCCTAATGCCGCAGGACAATTGGATACAACATGGAAACCGCTGAAAGGAAGAAGACAAGCGTGACTGTTCTCATCATCGCATTTTTTGCAGGAGTCTTGATTGCAGTATTTTTCAGGTCTTTGAAAATCACCGTGCCAGTTCCACATGATCTTGCTGGATTGGTTGGATTGATCGGCATGTTCGTCGGAAGTATGGCTGTGGACATCATTACGAAGATGATGTCCAAGTAAGTAGAGGATAAACCTATGAGTGAAGAAAAAGAAGAGCATTACGCTGTTCCGTTTGAGATTCCCCCTGCAAAGACCGACCATATCAAACGCAAGATGTTTGATATATCCTATGCCAATATTTCCCCAGCCCAGAAACTCGATATTTATTGGCCCGAAAAAGGGGATGGACCTTTCCCTGTGATCGTGTCCATTCACGGCGGCGCTTTTATGGGCGGTGACAAGCGCGATGTGCAGCTTACACCCATGCTAAGAGGGTTGAAGCGCGGCTATTGTGTGGTTGGGGTCAATTATCGGATGAGCGGCGAAGCGAAGTTTCCCGCGCTGGTTCACGATATCAAAGCCGCCATCCGTTGGATTCGTGCAAATGCAAAGTCGTATTTTTTCGACCCCATTAAAATCGCCACATGGGGCGGTTCGGCGGGCGGATATCAATCGTTGATGGCAGGCGTGTCTACGGGGATTCCTGAATTAGAGGATTTAAGTCTCGGTAACGCTGATCAACCCAGCCATGTGCAAGCCGTGGTGGATTGGTTCGGACCGACGGATTTTCTCAAGATGGATGAACAATTGGCGGAGTCAGGCATGGCTCCGGCGGAAGAGGAATCTCACAACGGTTTGAACTCACCCGAGTCTCTGCTTCTCGGAACGAAAATTACTCTCATCCCAGACCAGGTTCACTCCGCCAACCCTGAAACATATATCCATCTGGACGTGCCGCCGTTCTTCATTCAACATGGCACGAAGGATAACATCGTGCCGCACCAGCAATCGGTGAACTTTGCGGCAAAGGTAAGAGAGATTGCTGGTGATGAAAGAGTTATTTTGGAATTGATTGAAGGGGCAGGGCATGGCGACCCGAAGTTTGATTCTGCAAAGAATGTCAAGAAAGTGTTGGACTTTCTCGATCTGCACTTGAAATAAATCATTATCGTATTGTGAATAAGCCAAAGGAAAATATTCATGAGTGAAAAGAAACTTCTCGTCATCGGCGCGCACTCCGCTGATTTTGTCTGGCGCGCGGCGGGGACGATTGCAGTGACTACTTCACAAGGAGGACAAGCAAGTGTGATCGCATTGTCTTACGGCGAAAGGGGAGAATCAGGCGAGTTGTGGAAGGAACCGAATCAAACGGTCGAGAATGTGAAGCGCATTCGTCATGAAGAGGCAAAGGCGGCGGCAGAGGCAGTCGGCGCGGAGTTCCGTTGTCTTGATTTGGGCGATTATCCGCTGAATGTTTCAGAGGCGGCGCTGGATGAATTGGTGGGCGTGTTTCAGGATTTCCAACCCAATATCGTGCTGACACATAATCCGCTTGACCCGTTCAACCCCGACCATCCTGTTGCATCGCAGGTCGTTCAAAAAGCCCGTTTGTTATCTTCGGGCGCGGGGGTTGCCAGCGCGTTCAGCCGCATCACACCGCCAGACTTGTACTTCTTCGAACCTCATCAACCAGAATTATGCGATTTCAAACCCAACACGTTCGTTGACATTACCTCCGTGATGGACAAAAAGATAAAAGCGATGGACGCGATGAAGGCGCAAAGTTACCTGCATAAATATTACAGCGAACTCGCCTCACGCCGCGCCAACCACGCGCGCCGAATCTCTGGCGATGCAGATATAAAATTTGCGGAGGCGCACTTCAGAACATTACCGTGGGTGGTGAAAAGCCTATGAAACAAGATGAACTCATTCGCTTAAGTGAACTTGGCGTGGCAACCGTCTATGAAGCCTCAGGGCGTGAAGGCTTGATTGACGCGCCGTTGATTCAAATTATTCCGAACAGCCGCGTGGCTGGTCCTGCGCGCACCGCTCTTTGCGGTCAGGATGATAATTTGATGGTTCACGCTGTCATCGAACATATCCAGCCTGGAGAAGTGTTGGTCTTGAGTATGCCAGAACCGACTCCCGTGGCGTTGATCGGCGAGTTGCTGGCGACGCAGGTCAAGGTCAAGGGCGCGGCGGGGATTCTCGTGGACGCGTCCGTTCGGGATGTCAATGAATTGATTGAACTCGGCTTACCCATCTGGACGCGCTTCATCCGAGTGCGAGGCGCGACCAAAACAAAAATCGGCGAACTCAACACGACCGTCACGGTTGGCGGGGCGCAAATCGCAACGGGCGATATCGTTGTGATGGATGCGGATGGCGCGGTGTGTATCAAGCAGGAACGCGCAAACGATGTGTTGAAAGCATCGGAAGATAGACTGACGCACGAAGCGGCTTTACGCAAAAAACTTTTAGCGGGCGAAATGAGTTATGACTTGCACGGGCTTCGTGAGTATGTGGAAAAGAAAGGTCTGAAATGAATCCAGACGAACCTATCTATGACATCGCTCATCTGGCGCATGTTGAGTTGTTGACTCCCAAACCCGAAGAGAGCTTGCGATTTTTTGTGGATGTGATGGGCATGACCGAAAGCGGACGCAAAGGCGACTCAGTCTACCTGCGAGGCTGGGACGATTACGAACATCATTCGCTTCAACTGACGGCTTCTGCAACATCAGGCATGGGACATTGCGCGTTCCGAACGACCAGCCCGCAAGCGCTCCAGCGGAGAGTCGCCGCGCTGGAGAAATCAGGCAGGGGCGCGGGGTGGAGCGAAGATAACTTGGGACATGGTTCTGCTTATCGTTTCACCGACCCCGATGGTCACAAGATGGAAGTCTATTACGAAACCGAATGGTACAAAGCGCCTGAGAATTTGCGCCCCGCCCTCAAGAATCAGGCATCCCGTTTTCAAGATAAAGGCGTTGGCGTGCGGCGCATTGACCATCTCGCCTTGCTCGCTTCGGATGTGCGCGCAAATCGCGAGTTCATGCAAGAGACTCTCGGCGGTCGCGTCACGGAACAAATTATTTTCAGCGACGGTTCTGAGAAGGGCGCGTGGCTGGCATTCATGAATAAATCGTACGACGTAACTTATGCCGAGGATTCTTCGGGAGCAAAGGGACGCCTGCATCATTTCACCTACGCAGTGGATAACCGTGAAGCCATTTTGCGCGCGGCGGATATTTGTCTCGAACACGGCGTCTTCATTGAAACGGGTCCGCACAAACACGCCATCCAACAGACGTTCTTTTTGTATGTGTATGAGCCAGGAGGGAATCGTTTTGAAGTTGCCAACGCGGGCGCGCGTCTCATCCTTGCGCCCGATTGGAAACCGATAATATGGAATGAAGAGGAACGCAAGAAAGGTCAGGCATGGGGGTTGAAGACCATCGAGTCATTCCACACGCACGGCACGCCGCCTGTGGAATAAATAGCCATGTCATTCTGAGCGGAGCGAAGAATCTCTCCTCCCGTTTGAAACCTGCTTGGCAAGGTAGAGATTCTTCGCCGCTCCGCGGCTCAGAATGACATATTTCGACTTTTCAGACACCTCTCTAAAGAATATTAAGCTGCGTAAGGTGAGTAATTAAATCCCTGCGCGATAAGGAGAATCGAATGCCACACCTGACTCTCGAATATACCGATAACATTGAAGTTGAAGTCCAGCCCTTGTTGGCGCGCCTTCACGAAGAAGTCGTTGCAACCGGCGCGATTAACTTGAAGGGTATCAAGAGCCGCGTAGTCCGGCATACTCAATATCGGATTGCCGATGGCGATCTGAATTATGCATTCGTTCACGTTGGTCTATTGATCCGCGAAGGACGCCCAATTGAAATTCAAAAAGAAGCGACCAGACGTGTGATGGCGGTTTTGAAGGATGTGTTTGGGCATCGCTTTGAAAACGGGCATCTTTCCCTTTCCGTTGACCTCAAGGAAATGCGCGAAGGCATCGCGTTGACAGAGCATAATATTCCTGATAAAGCCGCGCAGGGCTGAATCCGCGCAACCATGCAGCGCGAAACACGTTGTCCGATATAATCGGACATGGGTCTTGCGTCCATCCCATCCCTGTGCAATACTATGAAAGAATTGGAGAATCCCATGCCTGATAATCCAAGCGCCCCCAGCCTCCCCGAACGACAAATCCCCGACGAACAAGTGGAAAAAATTCGCGACTTCTACGTCGAACTGCTCGGCTTCGTTCCGCCGCGCATCCAGGCGCGCACCGATTTGCTCGCGCGCCTCGACCCCGAACTGCTGACCATGCAGGAGGAACTGCGTCGTCACTGCATGTATCCCGATTGCTTCGATACGAAAACATCCCAACTATTTTTGTTCGCCATCTTACTAACCAACTTGCAGGACGCGGCGAAACTCCATGCCTTAGCCGCCTATCGCGCGGGCGCGTCCTTTGAAGAGTTATCTGCGGTCGTAAATTTTGTATTCCTATTTCGCGGATTGTCCGTTTGTTGGGCGAGGAAAAGATCAAGAACTCGATGCTGGTGAGTTTTGGTTTGACGCTCGTCCTGCAAAACCTGGCGCAGTTCCTTTTCACCGCCGATGAACGCTCCATCCAGGTCGCTTATGCAGGCGATGGATTGAACGTGTTCGGCGTGCTGATGCCCTACACCCGCCTCGGGACTCTCCTCATCGCTTTGGCAGTCATCCTTGCGTTGAACTATTTCCTCCACAACACATATCCTGGCAAGGCGATCCTCGCGACAGCGGAAGACTTTGAAGCGGCGGAACTGGCGGGGATCAACATCCACCGCGTCTACATGCTGACCTTTGCCCTCGGCGCCGCGCTCGCCTCCATCGCAGGGACGTTTGTTACCGTTACATACGGGCTTTCTCCCAGCATCGGCATCATCTGGACTTTGAAGGCTTTGATTGTCATTGTCCTGGCAGGCACGGGCAGTATTCTCGGCGCGTTCCCTGCAGGCATTTTGCTTGGCGTGGTCGAAGCGTTGAGCGGCACATTCGTTGACCCATCCTACCGCGAGGTGGTCGGTCTGGTGATCTTCATTCTTGTGTTGATCGTGCGCCCGCAGGGCTTGTTCGTGAGGAACGGATGAACGCGATGATCCAATCCAAAACAGCCTCCCGTTTCCTTTCGATTGCGGGGATTTTTCTGCTCATCCTTTTCGCGATCTATTATCCAAGATATATTGACAAACAAAACGTCTGGAATTTATTTTTCCTCATCTGCCTTCAAATTACCATCGGACAGAGTTGGAATATCCTGGGAGGTTTTGGCGGGCAGACCAGTCTGGGTCACGCCGCGTTCTTCGGCATTGGAGCGTTGGTCACGCGTACTTTATGGCTGGATGGAAAACCTTTTGCGCTCGCGTTTCTTTTGGGCGGCTTGGTGGCGCTTG
>Ga0247727_10014552_pt1 | contig 13050 bp, 14 predicted proteins | sample WisWelCaveWW1625_FD_202498 | JGI IMG/M metagenome (GOLD analysis project Ga0247727, IMG submission 202498) | Biofilm microbial communities from Wishing Well Cave, Virginia, United States - WW16-25 | ecosystem: Environmental > Aquatic > Deep subsurface > Groundwater > Cave microbial mat | place...
GGGAAGCGGCCGGAGAATCCACTCGCGCAGCCGAGATGTACGAGAAAGGATTGGACCTGAACCGCGCCGCCGATCTGTGGGAACAACTGAATCAGACACACCGCGCCTTGCTTTGCCGGGTCCAGATCATGGACAGGTCCGGAAAATTTGCCGAAGCCGCAGAGCTCTGGGAAAAACTGGAACGCCCCGAACAGGCCAAAGCAAGCTGGAAAAAAGCAGCCCGTTACGACCGGCTCGCTTTACTCTACGAAAATGAATCTAATTTCTTAGAAGCAGCAAGATCCTACGAGGCAGCGCAGAATTTTGTCAGGGCTGCAGAGCTTTATGCGGCAACCGGGCAAACGGAGAACGCCGCACAGTGCCTGGAACGAGCGAGAATGCACAGACAGGCCGCAGAAATCTGGAAGAGTCTGAACAAAGTGCCGGACTGGCTCAGGTGTTTGCAACGACTGAATGATCCTGAGGCCCTGGGAGAGTTTTACGAATGTCAAAAAGAATGGAAAAAGGCGCTGGAGTACTACGCAAGAGCGATGACTCCCGGGTTACGCTTGAAGATGGAGGCCGAGCTCAAAATCCGCCGTAAGACTGACGTGGGAAGGAAGGCTGTCCGATTGACTCTTCTGGGAAAATCGTCAGAAGCAGCAGCGGCCTGGAAGAAACTGAAGGAACCGGAGCTTGCCGCCATTCACTTTCAGGCGGCAGGAGAATATGAGAACGCAGGACTCTGTTTTGAGCGAAAGAAGCTCTGGCGTGAAGCGCTCCAGATGTATGGTCTCAGTCCAGCTCAAAAATCAAGAGACTACCCCGGGTTACGACGTGTGATCGGGAAACTCCCGCTCAATCAAAGCGGTAATCGGAGTTTTCTGGATTCTCTCGCATTCAAATGGTATGCAGACAAGAATCCGGCAGTCTTGCATCTGTTTATTGCCCTTGGGAAACTTGACGAGGCAGCAGATATCGCCGTGTCTAATGAATCCGATAAGTACGCGATAGCTCTTTTGTTGACCGCCGGACGATACGAGAGATATAGCGACTACGTCATCGACCACCGGTTGTTTTCAACGGGGATAACCCTCATGAAGCGATTATTCCGCGAGGCCTCACCTGCGGACCGGAAGCAAATCGCGCCTCCGTTTGAGAGACTGATGATGGCCTGGGGTCGATCAAATAACAATGAAAAAACATGGAATGAAATCAAAAATACAATCAATACCTTCTATGCCATTTTTTCAGACAGTTTTGTCACCGAGACCTATGAGCAATCGGGAGGATATGACAACCTGTTGATTCTTCTCAAAAGGCACAAGCAAGTATCCGCGCAAGAATGGGAATTGAAGGCAAAAAGCAAGGAGGAATCGGGAGACATGGCGGGCGCCGGGATTCGCTATTTACTCGCACAAAACACGATAGAGGCAGCAAGATGTTGGAGTCAGGTAACGCCAACCGAAGAAAACTTATCCTGTTTCAAAGTTGCAGGGCTCCATAAGATGGTGATTGATTATCTTGTTCAAGACGAACGATTTCCGATGGCAATTGTTGAAGCGATCGAAATCGGAGATATGCAGCTTGTCTCAGAAATAGCTAACAAAAATAAATTAATCGATTTTGCGGGCAGCATACTGGCACACAGGAAATCTTATGCTGAGGCCTGTGATCTGTATCTGAATGCCGGATTCAAGGCCCAGGCCGCAGCGATGCTCGAACATCAGGGGCTCTACGTCAGAGCGGCGGAACTGTGGCTTTCCCTGGGCCACGCGAAAAAATATCGTTTGTGCTTGAAAAAAGCCCGTCTTCAGCCAGTCACGACGCCTGTCCAACACAACCTGCCTGTCCAAAAGAAACTCTCTTTTTAAAGCTTTGGCGTTGACTTCTCGTTATTCCTATCCTACGGAGCGCAGGCTTCCAGCCGCTTCCAGCCTGGCTTCCAGCCTGCATTAGGGGCCGCGGACTTCCAGTCCGCACAGCCGGCCGGAGGCGGGCGTTACAAAATGCAAAACGTGCGTTTCTTTTTCGCTTACGACAAATTTGTCGTGCACCCATGTTTTTGTTTGCAGTGGAATCGGGAATCATTACAATTTAAGCTGAGAAGCTAAAAAGCCATGAGCATTTTCTGGGAAGTGAGTTATCAGGAAGCGTTGGAAAGGTCTTCAAAAGAAGAAAAGCCGATCCTGCTGTTCTTCAGCAAACCGGGTTGACCGGCATGCGAGAAGATGGATGCCGTGACGCATTCCAGAGACGAGATCATACAATTGATCAATCAGCTATTTATTCCTCTCCGGGTTGACTCTGTGAAGGAATCGGAGTTGAGTAAGCGTTATCGAGTGGATGTCACTCCCGTTTACATCGCAACCGACTCCAGGCAAAAAACGTATCACCGGTGGGCGGGATTTGCCCGTGCCGACGATTTCAGTTCGACTCTACGCGTCATGAGAGCAGCAGCAGATATTGATCGGAGGAACTATGATTCTGCAATCGAACAGCTTGCAGCGGTTGTCGATGGTACTCGATCTTCCTCGACTCCTGATGCGTTGTATCTGCTCGGCGCTGCGAAATACAAAAAGTCGGGCGACTTCCAGGAAGCTGTCGAGCAATGGCGCCGCTTGAAGCTTTCGTATCCGAATCATCCGCTCATTAAGAAAGTGGATTATGCTCTTTAGTCCTGCGGTGTAATCGACTATGCGTTTGTTGACGCGTCTTTTTGGGATCCTTCCGGGAGAAAGCAAGACAACAATTCTGCTGTTTGTTTATTCCTTTTTCCTGATCTCCGGATTCGTCATGGCCAAGTCTGTCCGTGACGGACTTTTCCTGAGTCAAAACACGCCGTTGAATCTTCCTTACCTTTATGTGTCGATTGCGGTTCTGATGACGGTTACGATGCCGCTTTATTCGCGATTGATCAGGCATTTTCCGATCCGGAATGTGATTGCCGGTTCACAAATCGTTGTGGGCCTGTCCATGCTTTTCTTCCTGCAGCTCTTTTCGTCCCATCCCGGTAGTTTCGGGCTTGCATCGTTTTATGTCTGGGTTTCGATTTACGGGGCGATTTGTGTTTCGCAGTTCTGGCTGATCTCCGGACAACTGCATGATGCCAGAGCGGCAAAGCGGCTATTCGGATTCATTGGAAGCGGTGGAATTCTTGGGGGCATCGTGGGCGGGTTTGGCGCAAAATGGATTGCGGCAAGCCGCGGCGCCGAACAGTTACTTGCGGTCATTGCTCTTTTTGCTCTCTTTTGTGCCGCGCTTGTGAAATTTCTATCTCCGAGCGAGAAAACCCCCGCGGAAGGCCCTGCTCTTCCTGCGAATCGTCAGACGAACGCTTTCAGCGCCTTCAACGCGGTGAGGAGGTCACGGTATCTTCTGTGGATTTTTATTGTGTTATTTATCACAGAGCTCATCAGCACTTTCGTGGACTTTCAGTTCAAACTTATTTCCAGGAATACATTTCCTGAAAAAAATCAATTGACCGCTTTCCTGGGCAGTTTTTATGGCTTCTTAAGCCTTGCCAATTTTCTTTTTCAAATCCTTTTAACATCCAGGATGATTCAGTGGGCCGGAGTGAAAGGAGCAATTCTGGTTTTACCTTTTACGATTCTTACAGGATCGTTTACGTTAATCTATTTCCCTGCGCTCTGGACTGCCATCTGGCTGAAAATCGGTGATGATGGGCTGCGTCATTCCCTTCACCGTTCGATCCTGGAGCTTTTGTACCAGCCTGTTCCCATTGCAATTCGGGAAAACGTAAAAGTTTTCCTCGATTCCTTCGCGGTACAGCTTGCCACAGGTCTGGGAGGCTTGCTGTTGCTTGCGTACACGCGCCTGTTTGCGCCGGATGCAGCGCCGTTCGGACTCATTGTTTTTGCCCTGTCGATTCTGTGGATCTTATTTTGCATAATTACGAACTCCCATTATGTAAACGCATTTCGGGAAGGATTAAAGAAGCGCGCGATCGATCCGGAAAGCATGAATTTACAGATTGTTGATGTCGGAACGCTCGAAACGTTAATGCAGGCCTTAAACAGCACCGATGAGAAAGTGGTTTTATATGCGATGGAATTTTTGGAACGTGGCGACAAAGCGTATCTGGTCAGTCCCTGGCTGCTGCATCATCCCTCCTCCAGAGTAAGACTGAAAGTCGTAGATCTGATTTCCGGGCGCAACGATCGCTCTGCGATCGCTCTTTTGAAGGGAGCGATTCGCGACGAGAATGTGGATGTGCAGGCGGAGGCATTACAAACGATCTGTTTGTTGGAGCCGGAAGCGCATGAAGAAATGGTCCTTTCTCTGTCCAACGAAACTGATCCGCAGTTGAGGCGGGCGGCGATTCTGTGTGCAGCCCTGGGCCCGGAGGAACAACAGCGCCAAGCGCACACATGGTTAGAGGAGATGATTCACGATTCAGGACAGGAGAGTACCGTCTTACAGATTGAGGCGGCAAAGGCGCTGGCGAAGCTGCCATCCTCGTTTCACGACCTTTATCCGGACCTGTTTACGAATGCGGATCGCGAAGTCGTACGACAGGCAATTCGAAGCGCAGCGATGACGGCCAATCCGGAATTGATTCTCTTTCTGGTGGAAAAACTCGGCGACCGAAAGTTGAAGGCTGAGGCGCGCGGCGCTTTGTTGAAGTATGGTCCGGAAATCATTCCGGTTCTGGAACAGTTCTTGAAGGATGAGCTGGTACCTTTGTGGGCGAGACGCCATATCCCGAAGACGATTAGTGGTTTCGGAACCCAGTCCGCAGCCGACACCCTCTTTGATCATTTTGACCACGCGGACCCTTTTATACGGAACAAAGTTCTCGTCGCGCTGAATCAGCTGCGCACGCTCCATCCGGAGCTCAGGTTTGACCGCCAGAAAGTCGAACAAAGATTGATCGAAGAAGCAACCGATTATTTTGACAAACTTACAATCAAGCAGGCGATCCTTGAGGAAGCAGGCGTTGACCCCAAAAAGGATTTTCTCGCCAGATCGCTGGATCGCAGACAGGACCAGAGTGTGGACCGAATCTTTCGTTTTCTCGCTCTGATCCATCCTCCCCGTGATGTTGCCAATGCTTATGCCAGCCTGAAGAGTCAGGATCCGGCATTTCGAAGCGCGGCAATCGAGTACATGGACAATGCTCTGGACCGGTCGATCCGGCGAATCGTGTTACCGGTAATTGACAGCATTCCGGACGAAGAAAAGCTCAGTCGCATCCAGACCGTTTTGCCTGTCGTAAAACGGACCGCTGACGCGGCACTGGTGGAACTTCTGAACGGAAATGATTCCTGGCTGAGCGCATGCGTCGTATACTGGATTTTTCAGCACAGAAGAAAGGACCTCTATCCGTTCTTATCGTCGCTTCATCCGGATGCGGGATTGCCCGGTGAAACATCCCGGTGGGTGCTCGGCAAAATGGAAGTTATTTCGGTACGGGAAAATTAGATGCCTGAACAGGTTGCTACAATTGAAAAAGTATTCTTGCTTCAAAACTGCGAGCTGTTTTCTGCTGCCGGTGCGGAGGAGCTTCTCACACTGGCTCATGTTACAAGGGAAGAGGAGTTTCATGCCGGAGATACGGTATTCTCCGCTGGAGAATCTTCCAGTGCTTTCTACTTCGTCGTAAGAGGAAAAGTCCATCTGGAAAGCCGTAGCAAACATATCGATGAAGAGGCGATCGAACATCAAACGTTTGGAGTTCTTTCCGTTCTTACGGGTGGTCCCAGGAAGTACAAAGCTGTGTGCGAAGAAGATTGCCTGTTATTACGCGTTGATGCAGACGATTTCTACGATTTTCTGTCGGATGAAATGGATGTCGCCAGGGGAATTTTACAGTTCTTTGCCGGACAGATTCCAGAAAAAGCAGTCATTTGAAATATAAGGAGGACAGGATGGCTCGAATATTAACAGTCGATCCGGAAACTGCCACCGGAGCCCGAAAAGACATACTCGAACAGGTTCAAAAGCAGTATGGCGGTATGATTCCCGGTTCCTATCGGATACTTCTGGTTGATCTCAAGATCGGTGGAGCGATCGGTGAACTCTATCAACATTTGAACTTTCGCGACTCTTCCCCGCTGACCAAATTGCAACGGGAAATGGTGGGAACTGTAGTCAACGGTATCATCGGCGGCGCCCCCTGACTGGGCTTGCATACGGCGGCCGTGCGCCGCTTAACGGGAGATGAACACTTGAATGCCGAATTTGCCGTCAGATGGCCCGAATATGATCTGGATCCAAAAACTCGCACTCTGTTGACTTATGCCAGGAAACTCACAGCGCAGTCTCATCTGATCGACGATCCCGATATCGATGCCATGCGCGACGCCGGTTGGGATGATACAGGGATTTACGAAGCCACAGCGCTGATTTCACTCTTTAACTTCAGCGGTCGCATGGAAGCCGCTTCCGGATTGCCTCAAGATGAGCTTCCACAGGACGCACAATTTCCAGAAGCATTTGTAGCGGAAGAATGACCAGGGAAGAAAAGCGCAAGGAGTGGGCCGTGTAGGAATCGAACCTACAACCCCCTGATTAAGAGTCAGATGCTCTGCCGATTGAGCTAACGGCCCATGTACTGATGCTTCCATGAATGCAAACAACGAAGTTTATTCTGGAGCGCACATTTTAGCAAACTTCGAGGGCGATTGAAAATGGGCGTCAGAATCAGAAAACATCCGCTGACCGGCGAATATTACCTGTACATCAATCATAAGAAATTTCGACAGGCGCAGCGGATTGCCAGAGATCGCCGTCTTGTTAAGCTAACCGATTCTTTGGCTCAGGAACTGCTCAAATGGAAGATTGAGCAAAAAATAAAAATATAGAACTGGGTGAAAAGCGCGGACGGCCGCGAGGCGTTCGCAAGATCCAAACGAAGTTAAATCTCCCGGAACCAGCATATCGTTCATTGAAACGCGCCGCAGCAAAATCACATTCAACAATGTCCGATCTTGTAGCAGAATTGGCATCCAAGCTCTGAGTGCGTATTCCTGCCTACTCCGGAACGATGGCTCCTTTTTGCCGGAATACACACTGAGAATCCATTTGTGATCATAATTTCATGGCACAGCGAAAAAGTTTCAAAAAGCAAAGTACCAAGGTGGCATCCATCCCACCGCGGTATTATCAGGAAGATTAGACTCTCCAAGAATCTATTCCAGATCCATGGAAAAACGATTGAAGGCATTCTGCGCGTCGCCGTCCGAAAGACGCTAAAAGAACACAAGCGAGCCGGAAATTCCATAGCGGCCTGGCGAAAAGGAAAAGTCGTAATCATTCCGCCGGAGAAGATTCCTGTATAAGGCTGGAAATTCAAATGAAGAAGAAACTATTCGAAGAGTTAATGGAAAATGTCAGACAAGGCGGAGCTATTTTGCGGAACGAGCGGAAGCCATTGCGGGCGTTCCGCTTCCAAGACCTGAATGTTCGGAAAATCCATCGCAAATACGGTCTTTCTCAGAATAAATTTGCGGCCAGTGAAATAGGAAAATCAGTTGTCCATTGAGGGGATTATCGGAGATTGACTTGTACGGTAAATCGCCGTACATTATTATCCATGAATAGGAGTTTTATATGGCACGACACGCAGTGATGGATCGAGAATCAAAGAAGGAACGCTTGGAAGCCCGGCTTACGCCGGAACAGAAAAAGCATATTGAACGCGCCGCCAGAATCAAAGGTACATCTGTGTCCGATTTCGTTGTTTTAAGCGCCGAGGACGCAGCGTTGCGCACGATTTACGAACAACAAACACTGACCTTGAATGAAAGGGCAAGCGAAGCGTTTGCCAATGCTCTACTCAACCCGCCTGCATCGGGCAGAAGACTGGTAGCGGCAGCAAAGCGTTATAAGGAACGAATCAAGCCTGAGTGATCATTAAGCAAGAACAAAACGAGAACTTCAGAGTGGATCTGCTGGGAAAAGCACACGATCGATCCAATTTTTCGTGTGGAGCTGAAGTTCTTGACAATTATTTTAAGAAGTACGCAAGCCAGGATGTTAAAAAGCGCTTCGCTGTATGCTTTGTTCTCACGCCTGATGGTAAAACCGTGGCCGGTTTCTACACACTTTCGCAGTATTCGGTGGAACTGGTCCGTTTACCCCAGGAGATTGCTACGCATCTTCCAAAGTATCCCGTCGTTCCCGCGACACTCATTGGGCGCCTTGCCATAGACCAAGCATTCAGAGGCAAGAAGCTGGGAGAGTTCCTTCTGCTGGATGCCCTTTACCGCTCCTTACAACAAAGCAAACAAATTGCTTCCTATGCAGTGATTGTGGATGCAAAAGATGAAGCAGCACGGAGCTTTTATGAGCATTTTCAGTTTATCCCGCTCCCTGACACTCCGGATCGATTGTTTCTGCCCATGAAAACGATCGAAAAACTATTCCACTGATGAGAAGTATCCCGCAGAAGCCATCTGCGGTATTTCGCTTCGCAGATTCGAATTTTCGGAAAACTCGTCCCTCTTACGGTCTCTCGCAGAATCTTTGGTCAACGTCGTTTCTTCCTTTCAATCTTCCATCGCCGGCCGGTTTGAAGGTCGTGACGCAGCTTTTCTCAACGAGTTTCCAACGAGCGCCGATTAAGAAGAGGATCTCGGGAATTCTTCTGTCGCTTGTGTTATCGTCGAAATCGATCTATATTGATCGTAGCGGGGCGAAGATGAAAAAGAAAGGAAGAAGAGCAACTTCAGGATTCGCCGCTGGCCGAAAAAGCGTCCTTGTTGTTCTGTTCATTCCGAGTGTTCAGCGAGACGGGATAACTCCTATCGATCAAGAATCATGGGTGACACTGGCCCTGGAAATGTTCGGAGGAGTATTTGGTGGAGCGACAGCCTATCCCAGAGCGGGGCATCTGGCGCGATGATGAAAACCAGGGCCTCCTTATGAAGGACGAACCGGTAATTGTTCATTGCTATACAAACTCCACGTGATATAAACGACCCTGCGAAGTTGCGGAAACTTTATGCTTTTTGCAGCAAAATGGGCAGAGACGGCCGACAGGCTGAAGTAGGACTCGTTATTGGAGATGAGTATTTCAGCATCAGAGACTTTACGGAGGAATCATGAAAAATCTGGATAAAACAAAAATCGCCAAGATTCTGCACGCGGAACGAAAAGGCAAAGTTTCCGCGAAAGGAGGATATTTTGGTGCAATGCAATTGTTGGCGGATGTCAATAAGCGGTTCCAAGTGCCACAAGGCGGGGGCCGTCCAACGGATCCGGCGTGGACAGAACGGCGTTTGCTTCCACTTAGACCCGAAACATTAAAACGTCTACAAACGATCTCCAACCGTATCCAAAAGCATCAGCACGTCAGCATTGAGCCCATGCAGCTTGCGGCGCTATTAGTGGAAAAAACGACAGATGAATTGACTGAAGAGGAAGTTGAAGAGCTTGTGGCCACTTCTAAATTCTAGACTCTCACAAGTTATTACCCGAAGAGGAAAAACCAATGAAGTGTAATCACTGTCAAGGCAAAACTATTCCACAGTTGATACGAAAGCTTTTCACCCTTTAGTAAGATAGACTTTCGATGATATGACAACTCATCCGTTTATTGAACGAGCGATTCGAAAAATTTCTACCCTGGAAGTTTTCCATGTTTGGCAGGCGTGGAAGGAGATCAAGAAGGCGCAACCAGCAGTTGACCGATATATGGATTCCGCCACTTCCGGAATGTCTGAAGAGGCATTTCAGGACTTCGTACGTGCAACGTATGGAGCACTTCAAGCCGCCCAGGAAAAATGCAGTCGGTTGCGACGCTTATCAAAGGAACATCTTGATGCTTTACAGTCAAAAATCGCAATGGATCTGGAGCTGCTGGAAAGGGTCGAAGATCCGGAATACTTAATGAAGCATTACAGCTGGCTTGGCCCGCTCGCGAAGGTCATACCGAGCGCGCGGCAAAGTGAAAAAACAGAAGAGCATCATCAATTTCTTGTGCACGTAAAAACAATTCTTGACGCCTTTGCTCACGCAGAGCGTTTGTCTCCTCCGTTTTCAGCTCAGAATGTTCACTCATACGAGATCCGGATTTCACTCGCCGATATCTCCCCGGATATTTATCGTAAGGTCCGTCTTTCCGGCGCCATGAAATTAAATCAATTGCACAAATTGATTCAAGCAGTTATGGGCTGGAAAGATTACCATTTGCACTCATTCGAGATGGATGGCATTGAGTTCGGAATTTACGAGCCGGAAGAAGAAATGAATTTTGTCGATGAAAAGAAATTCCGCCTGGAAGAACTTGCGCAAGGTCAGGCGATTCAGATCAAATATGTCTATGACTTTGGGGATCACTGGATTCATATTCTGGATGTCACTCCCGCAGGTGAGTTAAGCGATGCAAAGTCCAGCGCTGTTTGTCTGGAGGGAGCAAGAACGTGCCCTCCCGAAGATTGTGGCGGTTCCCATGGATACACCCGGATGCTGAAAATCTTGAACGATCCTGATCACGAAGAATATGAAGATTTTCGGAACTGGCTCCCGCGAAATTTTGATCCCGAAAAGTTCGATCTGGATCGTGCAAATCGTGCGCTAAAAAGATTAGTTCGATAAGAATCGGCGTCGAATATTCTGCCTGTCGATTTGACAGATGGGAATTAAAAGAAAAGCACTGGCTGAAACTGAGATAGAATCGTATTTGAAATCGGCAAAAGCGGAGCCACCCTGAGTTTCCTTCTATGAATGAATCGCATGATAACTAAGGGTCGATTGAAATCCCAACAAAAGCCCTACCTGTTCATAATTGCGGGACCAAACGGAGCTGAGAAAACAACCCTCGCACCTGTTTTGCTTCGTGACGCATTTGACTTAACCGAGTACGTCAATGCCGACCCCATCGCTCAGGGACTTTCTGGGTTTCATCCGGAATCTGTTGATTTTGAGGCCGGCAGAATTATGCTCAAAAGAGTTCATGCCCTGGCTGAACGCCTAACAAGCTTTGCGTTTGAAACGACGCTCGCCACACGGTCTTATGTTCGATGGATCAGAAAAATAAAGCAACGGGGCTATACAGTCCATCTGCTATTTTTGTCGCTCAGAACACCAGAAGTTGCTGTCCAAAGAGTAAAAGAGCGAGTTCGACTGGGCGGCCACGACGTAGAAGAGAAAGTGATCGTCAGACGATTCAGCAGAGGTCTAAAGAATTTTTTTCAATTATACATGCAACTGTCAAATACATGGGGTTTCTACGATAATTCAGACTCAGGAGAACCTGGGCTCATTGCTTTGGGACGCGGCAAGAGACCGACTCGGATTTTTCACCGTTCCAATTGGGAAGCATTTAAGGAATACAGTGATTAAGAAAATCATAGTCTCGAAGGATCTGTTTTTGATTCATGGAAAAACCATCGAAGGAATTCTGCGTGTTGCGGTTCGGAATGCGTTGAAAGAACACAAGAGGGCTGGAAATCCTATTGCAGCGTGGAAAAACGGAAAAGTGGTTCTCATTCCACCGGAAGAGATACCAGTCCGATAAACACGTCGGAATCAGTCTCGAACACAAATTTTCATTGCCTGGTCGTTCTCAATGTAACGTCTCTCACATTTTTGGTTTGCATTCGCTTCGTTCAATTTTCACCGCAATCCAGATTCTCTTATCAATGTTTACGGCATATGGTGAGAGCCAATCAAATCGCTCAAATGCCACACTGTAACTGGTAAGTTTATCTTTCGCTAACCAAAAATATGTGGACTTCTTTTCATGCTCAAATTTCCCATCGTAGTCGGTCGAATTGTCGCCTGAGTCAAACTGGTCACGCTTATATCGCATTTTATCTCTGATTAACTGTTCTCCAACTTCTTCAATCACAGGCTGTTTCACATGATGATTCAGCACGGCTTTCTGCTGGACAATTACGGCGGAACGATCGATCGGCAACTGCCAAATTTGGGATGAGCAATCGAAGTTGTCGCCAATTGGAATACCTGTTGGCTCAGAATCTACATCCTTCACTTTCTGGATAACGAAAAGGCTGTAACATCCCAAATGACCATATCCCGTGTAAAAGACTTTCCCATCGCGCGGACGATGCCATTCTTTTCCCGCGAAAAATTGACCTGTGAGTGTTGCTGTCACATGATATTGATAGCAATCATAAAAGCAGGGAACGCCTGTTGGAGCCGTCTTACGTTGCGCGGTCAACAATCGAAAGAATTTCTTGAACTCATCATCTTTCTTCAGGGGCACCTTGATTCCTTCCACCGACAAGGTTCCGTCCTTAGGCGTATGATCGCCGCAGCAATAAATAATCGGCATGTCAACATCACCGCCGAATGTGATCCATATATGGTTCGAATCACCATTTTTGCAGTTCATGTCGAATCCCGATGCTTCAAATTCAATCCGTACCGGCGATCTAACGGTCACGAACTTTCGGTCGAAAGCTGGCGGATCTGCCGCAAGCTCACACGGCGTTGTCTGAACTGCCTCATTATTTGCAAACGTCTTGCCAATATTCTTCTTCTAGGGGCAGACAACCAAAGAATCAAGAATTTACTCAACTTATCGTTGTAATCACCGAAATCCATTTCTCTCATGAACATTGTACTTGAATGACCAATCTGCGGAACGAAATCAACCGATCGAGTGTCTTATAATCAAGAAGCATGCAACACTGTTGTAAGGTCTTTGTATTGTTATCAGTCGTACTGCTAGCTGCAGCAACCCAGCCAACCGGAATTTCGAATGCACGTGACCTTCCTTCGTTGAAAATCGCCTGGCATTGGGAAGGTGATGTTGACCATTTCGATCTTCTTAACGGCAAAATCTACATATTAAATGGCAATAACATTACTGCGCTGAATGCCTCAACCGGACATGTTTACTGGAAAAAGGAAATCGGACCCGCGGATGCATTAACAAATGGACTGGTTGCCACACCACGCAGTGTTGCGGTCGGCATGAACGAATCCGTTGTTCTTCTAAATCCCGACACCGGCGAAATCCTCCGCACAACCGAGGTTGGCGGAGATGTCGTTGGCCTTCTCGGGCCACAACTCCTCGTAGAGGTAAGTCACGACAAAACATCTGAGCTTCTAAAGATCGATGATGTTTCCGGCGCT
>Ga0247727_10014553_pt1 | contig 13050 bp, 10 predicted proteins | sample WisWelCaveWW1625_FD_202498 | JGI IMG/M metagenome (GOLD analysis project Ga0247727, IMG submission 202498) | Biofilm microbial communities from Wishing Well Cave, Virginia, United States - WW16-25 | ecosystem: Environmental > Aquatic > Deep subsurface > Groundwater > Cave microbial mat | place...
CAGGAAATAAATGTTTGATCACGCTCCATGCGCCGTGATCCAATCCCCAGGAATCATCCAGACCGACCTGGGTATTTTTGACAAGTGACTTTGTTTCATTGGCAAGTTCCGGACTTCCCGGCGCCGGGTATTGCACATCAAACAATTCTTTCGGGAAACCTCCAAAGTCATGAATTGTTCTGGGATTTGGCATCGCCGTTACAAAAGATCCCCGTGTTTCCCAATGGGCAGAAACGCAGATCACCGCAGCCGGTTTGGGAATCGTTTTCGCCAAATTGCGGAAACCTGTGACGAATTCATTTTCTTCAATTGCATTCATGGGGCTCCCATGTCCAAGGAACAACACAGGCATCTTTTCCGTGTTGCTCAAAGGCTTTGTCCATTTGTTCAGTTCATCCAGTTTCATAGCTGTACCTGCGAGGGGCAAAATTGCAAGTGATTTCAGGAATTGCTTCCGGTTCATTTTGTTGCAATGAAGGTGGGAAGAAAAAACGACAGAGAACGCAGAGGACATGGAAATATACGGGGAGAAATGAATGGCAATAACCGCATCCAATCTCTTTTTCCTCCGTTCCCGATCACCATTACCTCCGCGGTGATTCTCACTTCTTTCCTATCTCAGAAATAACAACTCCCTGTATTTCGGCAATGGCCAGTACTCATCTGCCACAAGGGTTTCGAGCCGGTCGGCATGATCACGAACCTTTTGCAGCCAGGGCCAGACATTTTCTGAATAGGCAATGGCCCTTTTTCTTGTGCCTTTGATCTGATTGGCCTTCCGGCGTGCATCCGTCAATTCATCAACGCATACTTTTACGGATTGCAGATTGGTGTTGATTTCAGCAAGCAGGTCTATTTGAGCTTTCACCGGCATGCGTGAAACTCCGGCCGATTGCATCTGGTTGAGATTGACCAGCAATTCGTTCTGGTAGCGGATCGCAGCCGGAATGATCTGTGACAAAACCATGTCTCCAAGTACCCTTCCTTCTATCTGTACTTTCAGGATATAATTGTCAAGAAGGATTTCATGACGTGCCTTCACCTCTGAAGGCGCCATCACTTCCATTTCTTCAAATAACTTCAGGGACTCATCACTCACATAAGCATCCAGCGCTTTCGGAGTTTGTTTGATGTTGGATAAGCCCCGCTTCTTCGCTTCCCTGACCCATTCTTCGCTGTATCCGTCGCCTTCGAATACAATGTCTTTGGAATCGGTGATGTATTTCCGAAGAATGTCAAGGATGGCCACTTCCTTCTTCTTGCCACGGGTAACTTTTCTTTCGTAGGTTTTCATGAATTCCCGCAGCTGTGCAGCTACAATCGTATTGAGAACCACCATAGGTGCGGCAATATTGGCTGCCGAACCGACGGCCCGGAATTCAAATTTGTTTCCGGTGAATGCGAATGGGGAGGTGCGGTTGCGGTCGGTGTTGTCAAGAAGGATTTCAGGGATTTTTTTGATCCCGAGTTTTATATATTGTTTGGGTACATCAGTTTTTTTCTTGCGCGACGGCGTTTCAATTTCACCAAGGATGCCAGACATCTGCGAACCGATGAATGCCGACACAATGGCCGGCGGCGCTTCGTTCGCCCCGAGGCGATGGTCGTTGCCCGCTGATGCAATGGATGCGCGGAGAAGATCAGCATGGGTGTGAACCGCCTTGATGACGTTGACAAAAAATGTCAGGAACATCAGATTGTCTTTGGGATTGGAGCCTGGTGAAAGCAGATTCCTGCCGGTATTCGTTCCCAGTGACCAGTTGTTGTGCTTGCCGGAGCCATTGATGTATGCAAAAGGTTTTTCATGAAGCAGCGCGCGGAGTTTGTGATTTCTCGCAACCCGTTCAATGAGATCCATGAGAAGCTGGTTGTGATCCACGGCAATGTTCAATTCTTCGAATACCGGCGCACATTCGTACTGCCCCGGACCTACTTCGTTGTGTCTGGTGGTGATGGGAATTCCCAATCTGTAGGCCTCGCGCTCAAATTCCCGCATGAATCCGAATACCCGCTCCGGAATGGAGCCGAAATAATGATCATGCAATTGCTGGCCCTTAGCCGGACTGGCGCCGACAAGTGTTCTTCCCGTCAGGAGAAGATCGGGACGCATATTGTAAAAGGTTTCGTCAACCAGAAAATATTCCTGTTCGGGTCCCAGGGTGGGAACGACACGGGTGATGTTCTTGTCGAACAACTGGCAGACCGCAACGGCTGCTTGTTCCAATGCGGCCATGGATCGCAACAGTGGCGCCTTATGATCGAGTGCATGTCCGGTGTACGAAACGAAAATGGTCGGAATGCAAAGCGTTTGGCCGAATCTGTTTTCAAAAATGAATGCCGGTGAGCTGGGATCCCAGGCTGTGTAACCACGCGCTTCGAAAGTGTTCCTCAATCCGCCGCTGGGGAATGAACTTGCGTCGGGTTCTTGTTGTGCGAGGTGGTCACCGGAAAATTTTTCGATCGGCTTGCCATCTTCGATGGTCAGAAAGGAATCGTGTTTTTCCGCGGTGAGGCCGGTCAGCGGCTGGAACCAATGGGTATAGTGGCTTGCGCCTTTTTCCATCGCCCAGATCTTCATCGCATTTGCGACTTTCTCCGCGATGCTGCGGTCAAGCGTTTCGCCGTGGACGATGATGTATGACATCTGGTCGTAGATGTCTTCTTCCAGATATTCCTTCATCACTTTCATGCTGAAGACATTCTCTCCGAAAATCTCGGAGATCTTGCCTGATCCTTCCAATGGATCGGCGGGAATGCGGTTCTGAATCTCCTGAATGAGTTTGAAACGTGGGTTAGACATAAACAATACCAGGTTTTATGGGTCCAAAATCTCTTTCGGGCGCAAATATATAATCTAACATCAACAAAATGCACAATATTTCATCCGGAAATGTGAATTCGGACCCATGGTTGCTTGAATTCCGGTCATTTTTCGATCAGATTTACAAATTGTTCCAAAACCACGCGAAAATCAGGCCATCTACCTGTTTGAAAGTCAGAAAAATGAGAATGTACCCATTGTAAAACTCATAATTGTGATTTTTACCCCGCTTGTTGGTACATCTATGATCGCCAATTGATGGTGAAGCCACCGCAATCAATCGAATAGCGATCGGAATCCGTGATCAATGATCACGAATCGATGCTGGAGGCATCGAACGTTCATAGCAAAGGTTGCCGCCCACACCGTGCCTTCGACCACGACGGAGTGGCACCGGAATTGGGGCGCTTGTGATTCGCGATGGAGCTATCAGCGTGGAATCCCTCCAGGAGCTTTCTTGCCGGGATGAAAAGAAGAAATGAAGTGAAAATGAAAATTTAGCAGGCAGGAGAAAAGTTTCCAGGAAAGAAGTAAGAAGAAATTAACCGAAGGCGGTTTTTTTGCTCATTGTTCATTCATCTTTCTCCCTTCGTCGCCATCCTGCCAAGCAATTCCGGAATTTCACCCAGGGCCTGGATTTCCGGGCTGCCGCCCGGATTTGGCTTTTTGCAGGGATTGAAGAAAATCGTCTTCATTCCTGCCCTGTCCGCGCCAACGATATCCACATCGTAGGTGTCACCGATGTAAACGCAATTGCCTGCGACGGCGCCGGAGATTTTCAGGGCATGATGAAATATTCCCGGCTGGGGTTTCTTCCAGCCTGAGGATTCGGAAGTCGTCACCGTTTCAAAAAATTTCCGGATGCCCGAGCAGTTCATTTTTGTATCCTGGATCTGGTCAAATCCATTTGTGATCACATGCAACGCAAATGATTTCAACAATTGCTCCAGGATTTCCAGGGTTCCTGGCATCAGGGCCGGCTTTTTGGGACAGATCTCGAGAAATTCATTGGAAAATTTTTCCGAAAGATTCCGGTCAGTCAATCCGAATTCAAGAAAGATTTCCGCAAACCGGCGTTCCCTCATTTCCTGAAGGTCAATTTCATCCCGCCGGAACAAATCCCACAAATTGCCATTGACTTTGCAATAGCATTCGAAAAAATCCCCTGTCTCAATGCCGTACTTTTCCGCAATCCGGTTTCCGGCAAAAATTTCAACGATGGTTTCCCTGGCATTGGAATCGTGATCCCACAAAGTGTGATCCAGGTCAAAGAAAATGTGTGAGATCTGAGTCAAGGCGAATTTCAATTCCCGGTATCCGGGGCAGGATCATGGAAAAGATTGAGAAGTGTCTCTTCGAGAATCGCAAAACCAAAGGACCAAAGGATGACGGATATGCTGAGAAAGATAATGATACGCTTCGGCCTTTCGCCGAATGCAATTGCGATTGCCGGGCCGATCGGCGGACTGAAAAACGGAGGCGTCAGAAATGCAACTCCGAGAATGCCAAACCGCCTCCAGATTTTGATGATCAAACGCATTCTCCTGATTTTGTTTTTGGTCAGAACTTTCTTTTTGGTCCGTTTATTCCGGAAATTCTGAATGGCGTCCCGGATTTTTTTCCCGAAATAAGTGAATACAGATACTCCGGTGATTCCACCTGCAACAAGCGAAAAGAAAGTTTCTGCCGCTGAAAGATTTTCGGAACCAGCCAGCGCCACTGCGGGAACCATTTTCAGGGAGGCAAGTCCGGCGACAGAAAGATATTTCAGGATCAGTTCAATCATCCCCGGGGATCAATCCTTTGGACCGAATGCGAGATCTCCCGCATCGCCCAGCCCGGGTACGATATAGGCCCTGGTAGTCAACTCTTTATCAATGGCTCCAACAATAATATTCGCGTCGGGGATGTGCTTCTGCACATATTCAATACCCTGTTCGGCGCCGATGATGCCGGCGATAAAAATGTTGTCGGGACGACCGCGGGTGGATTCGATGGTTTCAAAACAGGAAACGATGCTTTGTCCGGTTGCAATCATCGGATCCAGGAGAATCAGATCGCGGCCACCGGTCGTCGGGATCGCGGAATATTCCACCTGGATCACAAATTCAACCGCTGAACTGTGCTGACGGTATGCCGAAATGAATCCGTTATCAGCCTGATCAAACACATCGAGAAATCCCTGGTGCATCGGAATTCCGGCCCGGAGAATGGAAACGATAATCGGAAAATCAGAGGGGATGCGCATTTCCAGTGTTCCAAGTGGAGTGGTTACCTCCCTTTGTACATACCGGAGCTTTTTGCTGATCTCATAGGCGAGAATCGTGGAGGCCCTTGCAATGTTTTTCCGGAAACGCCCGCGTTCGGCCTGGATTTTTTCATCCCGGATTTCGTATAGAATTTGGTTGAATATGGAATCAGAATCGCCAATTGCGATCACCCGGTCCTTCGCGTTCTGTTCAGCCATTCTCTTTTAGTTTTCCGGAGCTTTTACTTCTGTTCCGTAATTGTATTCCACCGTTTTCACAACGCCGCCACCGGCATTGTAATATTTCCAGTATCCGTGCCTCCGGCCCGTTGCATATTCGCCTGTATTCTCCACCTGCCCGGATCCGAAATAATTGGTGCAGGGACCGTCAATCACTCCCTGCCGGAACGTCCCTTCAGAACGCTTGACACCAGAGCGGTAAAACGTCTGAAATTCGCCTTCTACCAATCCCAAAACATATTGCGTGACCGCCTTTTTCCGTCCATTGTCAAAAAACCACGTATAAGTTCCGTGCTTTACATCCGTTGCTGTATCCAGAACATAAAACACATATTCGATTTTGGATGAATCTTCCTTGAAATATTCAACGATTTTTTTGGTTTTGAGCCCTTTCTGCGCTTGTGCGAAACCGGCGGGGATAAGAAGTACCAATGAAAAATAACAAAACAACCGGAACAAGAATCTGGGCATCAGCATTGAATCAAGGTTGCTAAATTAGGGATTCACAAGGGAAAATTTTTTTCATGAAGTGGCTCGAACAGACCGGAGAATTTGGATATCTCAGCTGGCAGGTATTCTCCAATCTGCGCCACAGCTTTGCCGATCGCCGTCGAATTCTCTACCAGCTTGATCACGTCGGCGTCAATTCCATCCCCCTTGTTCTGATCGTCGGATTCTTTTCCGGGGCCATTATTGCCTGGCAGGCAGCGTATCAATTTACCGGAATGGTTTCGCTCTCGGTAATGGGAGGTCAAACCAGCCGCGTAATCGTTATGGAAATGGGACCTGTCCTGACAGCTCTTGTGGTTTCAGGGCGAATCGGGGCGTCTATGACGGCGGAAATCGGCTCGATGAAGGTCACAGAGCAGATTGATGCACTTCGAACCATGGCGATTGATCCTGCACGGTACCTGGTACTGCCACGTTTTCTCGGTCTGGCCCTTATGATGCCCTTTCTGACATTGTTTTCAGACATGGCCGGCGTTTTTGGCTCCTGGATGGTATCAGATTATTTCCTTGACATCAGCAGGCAGGTCTTTTTTGATTCGGCAAAAACGTTTTTCATGGTGAAGGATTTGTTTGGCGGATTGCTGAAAGCAGTGATTTTCGGAAGCCTGATTTCCCTGATCGGATGTTATATGGGAATGACAACGAGGGGAGGTGCGGCGGGTGTCGGAAAGTCCACAATCCGGTCTTTCGTTTTTTGCGCCATTGCCATACTTGTCAGTGACTTTTTCCTTTGGTTGATTTTGTTCTGAAAAATTCACGAAAATGGATAAATTTTTATATGTTTGGGATGCCAAAAAAGGCCCTGAACCCAGCTATTGTGTGCTGTTAATCAGGCACTTATATCCTGAAATTCTTATGCGAAAAAGCTCAACTTCGCTTTTGGTAGTCTTACTTTGCCTGTTTTTCGTCATTTCCGCCGCCGGAGGGGCTTTCGGGCAAGATCCTGAAGTGACACCGGAAGAACCGGAAAAGAAGGAAAAAAAGGAGAAAACCAAAGCAGAAAAACCAGATGGCGGTGGCGGGGAAGTCATAAAGTTCAAAGGAACTCCCGCTAAGATCATTGAACAGGCCGATGCCCTTTTTGTGACTCGTCGTTATGTCGAGGCAGAAGAAGGATACCGCCAGGCGCTGGAAAAGGATCCAAATTGTTTCCATTGTATGTACCGCGTTGCCCTTTGCAACGAGTATTTTCAGAATTACAAGGAATCCGTGAAATGGTTTGAATCTGCCATTGCACTTGATCCAAACCGCAACGATACCGCATACTTCAAGTTGGGCCTTAGCTACAAAATGCTTGACAGGTACAACGATGCCAGGGAAATGTTTGAGAAGTTCCGTAAGAAATACACGGAGAACGACGATTATTTCAAACGGGTTGACCTTGAAATCAAAGGATGTGATTTTGCAGAAAAAGAAAGAGAGAAGGATCCTTTGTACAAAGTATGGCCGGTTAACATCAATACTTCTTCCAGCGACCTCTTCCCGATGGTTCTGAATCAGAATGGCGTTGACTCTTTCCTCGTCTTTATGTCCTATCGCGCAGAATCTTTTGGCAATGACATGTACACAGGTGCGGCGGAATCCAGTTTTTCGGATTTGTGGAAGGCGCCCTTTGAAGATGATTCGACTTTGGGGGTTTCAGAGAATCTTGGAAAACAGGTCAATACCAAACAGAATGACGGTACAAGTTCATTCACTTCCGATGGTATGACGATGTACTATGCGATTTGCAACCAGGGAAAACGCGGATACGGCTGTTCCATTTACCAATCCAATTACGATCCCAGGAAAAAAGCTTGGGGAAAAGCACAGTTGATCGAAGGGCTGAATGGAAAACGGGAAGTGGTGATCAATTCACGGGGCAAAACAAAGGAGGTTCCGACCTGGGATGCCCATCCGTCTCTATCTGCTGATGGCATGACGATGTTTTTTGTTTCCGACCGCGAAGGCGGCTGGGGCGGACTGGATATCTGGTACTCCATCAAGCAAGGGGAAGAATGGTCAGAGCCGGTCAATGCCGGTCCGAATATCAATACCGCCTTTAATGATATGAGTCCCTATCTGAATAAGACAGGTGACCGCATCGTTTTTGCATCTGATGGCCGCGTAGGAATGGGCGGACTTGATCTGTTTGTTGCTGAGGGTTCGATCGGAAACTGGAAAGAACCAAAAAACCTTGGCATCCCGATCAATTCGAGCTACGATGATTTTGCAAGTACCTGGGTGAATAAAGACAGCACAGCCATTTTTACTTCCAACCGTCCGCAAAAGGATAAGGAAGAAGAAGGCCCGGATCATGGACGTGATGATATTTATTTTGCGCGGATGATTCCGCCGCCGCCGATTACGGTTGCCGTTCACGGGGTAATTCGCGACAAGAAATCCAAGCAACCGGTGCCGTTTGCGCTTGTGATGTTGTTCAAAAAGACTGATGAAGGCGAATTGATTCCGGTTGACACCTTCCAAACCGACCAGAGCGCCAATTACAATTTCCCGCTGGAAATAGATAAGGAATACAAGATCGTCGCCAATGCGCCGGAATACCTGGCAAATGAGGAGAATCTCAATACCTTCGGTCTCAAGGAAGACACTGACTTTGAGAAAAACATTGACATCTACCTCGAGCGGATCATCATCGCTTTCCCGATTGTGTTGAACAACATCTATTACGATTTTGATTACGACACACTTCGGAAGGAATCAAAGGAAGAATTGCAGGGTCGTCTGAAGAAGACGATGGATGACAATCCGCAAATCGTAATTGAAATCGGATCACACACTGACTCCAACGGTTCAGAGAAATACAACAAGGACTTGTCAGAGCGCAGGGCAAAATCGGTGGTGAAGTACCTGGTCGGCCTTGGCGTGAAGGCAGATCGTCTTTCCTGGTATGGATACGGCGAATCAGATCTTCTGATTTATCCTGAGCTGACCGATGAGGACGAACAATTGAACCGCCGGTCAGAATTCCGGATTATGGCGATTGATTACGGCGACAAGTGATAGTCTGGTTTGTTCTATGAGCGGGAAGCTTTGAACAAACCGGGGAAATATGACGCAAGGGGCGTGTCTTCCGGCAAGGAAGATGTTCACGCTGCTATATCTGATCTGGATCGGGGGTTGTTTCCCAATGCATTTTGCAAAATAACGGAGGACATCGCCGGTGGCGATGCCGCCATGTGCAATGTGATGCACGCCGATGGCGCCGGAACAAAATCTTCACTTGCGTATATGTATTGGCGCGAGACAGGCGACCTCAGCGTTTGGAGGGGCATTGCCCGCGATGCCATCGTGATGAACACCGATGACCTCATGTGTATAGGCGCCATTGACAACATCCTGGTTTCGGGAACCATTGGAAGAAACAAATTTCGAATTCCCGGGGAAGTCATTCGTGAAATCATTACCGGAACCGAAGAATTCCTGGAAATGCTCCGCGGATTCGGGATATCCATCCGCAGCACCGGCGGCGAAACTGCAGATGTCAACGACCTCGTGCGAACCATCATCGTGGACACAACGGTCTTTTGCCGGATGCCGCGCGCCAAAGTCATAGACATCCGCCCGCATCCGGGCGACGCTATCGTCGGATTTGCTTCCTTTGGCAAGGCCGTTTACGAAGATTCGTACAACGGGGGAATGGGCAGCAATGGCCTGAGCAGTGCAAGACATGACGTTTTCAGCCGGGAATATGCGACCAGATATCCTGAAAGTTTCGATTCTGACATTCCTCCGGAGCTTGTTTTTTCGGGTTCGCGGAAGTTGACCGATCCGGTGGAAGGAACAGGACTGGATTGCGGCAAACTGATGCTTGCATCCACGCGTACTTACCTGCCGGTCGTCAGAAAACAGATTGCTGAACTTGGCGATAGCATCCACGGGATGATTCATTGTACCGGCGGCGGACAAACGAAGGTGATGAATTTCATGAAGGGGATGCATGTCATTAAGGACAATTTGTTTCCGGTGCCGCCGCTGTTTCAGATGATTCGCGACGAATCAAAAACGGATTGGAAAGAGATGTACCGGGTGTTCAATATGGGGCACCTGCTGGAAATTTTCCTTCCGCCGGAAGATGCGGAAACTGCAATTGCAATCGCCGGAGAATTCGGAATTGAAGCACGTGTGATCGGGCGTTGTGAATCTGCAAAGGAGACCAGGCTATCGCTTCTTACGCCAACCGGAATGGTTGAATCCTACTGATTCCCCGTCAGCTTATCGTATTCTGATTTGGCAGCGGCTTTAAATGGGCCACCGGCCATAGCGGCTTTAAATGCCTCTTTTGCACGATCATTGTCGCGGTTTTTGGCTGCGGCAAGACCGAGCAGCATGCTGTATTGCGCTTTTGATTTGCTGTCAGCCGTTCCGCCCGAAAGAAGAATATCCATGGTCGAAATCGCAGCTGCGTATTGACCGGATTTGTATTGACAGAATCCCTTGTCGTACAAGGCTTTCCTGTTCGCCGGATCCACCCCAAGGATGCTGTTGCATGTTTTTATTCCGCCGTTGTAGTCACCGGCATCAATCTGCATACCAACAAATTGCAATTCCAGTGCCGATTTCTTGACCGGATCCGTTTCCATTTCCGCGGCCTGCTTGTAATAGGATACCGCCTCAGCAAAATTTCCCTGCTTCTTGGCGATTTTGCCGCGAAGAACAAATGCCGGTGAATAATCTTTCTGGATATTCAGCGCCTCCGTTATCTTCTCTTCGCTCTTTTCATATTCGCCTACCATGAAGTAGGAAACGGCAGCACGATAAAAATACACCGGACTGTTTTTCGACATCTGGGCAGCAATCATCTTGCTGTAACTTCCGAAGTTGGCCTTGTCCCAGGCGCTCTTCGCATTCGCGTAGTCACCCAATTCATTGTAAGCCACTCCAAGTTCATAATAGAATTTGGCCGATTTCGCAGGAGGCGCATCCAAAAGCTGTGAAGTGGCGATCAGCATGCTTTCTTTTGCCTGGGCATGATCACCCTTAACATTGCTGACCTTCGCATCGTAATACAGGATTTCGAGGTTGTTGGGGTCAATTGATTTTGCATCGGCAATGTGAGGCGGAGCTTCATCATCCCGCTTCAGTTTGGTCAGCATTTGCAGAATCAGAATCTTGTATTGAATTTTTTTAGTTTGATCTTTCTCATGATTGAAGGCTTCGTCGTAATACGAAACTGCTTTGTCGTAATCTTTCTGATTCAGGTAGATTTTGGCAATCAGGGAATATGCGCCTGTGAAATCAGGGCTTTTTTCGATGGTCCTTTGAAAGGAAGCGATAGCCAGGTCGAATTGCTTCAATTTGTAATAGCACATTCCCTCGGCGTAGTAGTACTTGTGGTTGTCTGGTTCTGCTTTGTATGCAATCTGGTACTGAGCTGCCGCTTCCGGGTAACTCTTTGCCCTTTCCAGCACTTTTCCTTTCTTGTATGCCTCAGCTCCGGCGCCCTGAGACCAGCAATTCAGGCACAAAAGGTAAAAAAGGCAGAAACCGAGGATATTTCGGGAATGATTCAAATTCATCTTTCTTCTGGCAATAAGTGATTAGTTAGGATTTCAAATATAGGCCCTCAAGCTTTCCCCGCCTAATTTAAGACAAAAATTTTGATGAAGGTATGGGTTCAAAACGGGTCAAAAAACAGCGATTTATGGGAAATCTTACCCGCCCGGTGAACCACGTAGATGTCCACTTTTAAATGCTATTCCGGCCACGTAATATTGAACTTTCCAGGCTGCAACTTATATGAATTTCATTGACGAATTGACATGGCGGGGAATGGTACATGACTCAACTCCGGGTATCCGGGATCACCTCGAAAAAGGGATGACTTCCGGTTATGTTGGATTCGATCCGACTGCTCCTTCCCTGACGATCGGAAACCTCCTTCCGGTCATGATGCTCGTTCATTTTCAGCGTTCCGGCCACCGTCCGCTTGCGGTCGTTGGCGGCGCTACCGGCCTCATAGGTGATCCTTCAGGAAAATCGGAGGAAAGGCAATTGCTGGATCCGGGTAAGATTGAAGAAAATGTAAACAGACAAAAGCTGCAGCTTCAATCGCTTCTTGAATTTGACGATTCCCCTACCGGCGCGATCCTGGTAAACAACCTCGATTGGTTGGGAAAATTCAGTTTCCTGGAATTTCTCCGCGATGTCGGGAAGTACCTGACTATCAATGCGATGATTAGCAAGGACTCTGTCAAAAACCGTATGGAAACGGGAATTTCATTTACCGAATTTTCTTACCAGCTTCTCCAGGGATATGATTTTGCACACCTTTTCAGGGAGCATTCCTGCACGTTACAGATGGGCGGATCAGATCAATGGGGAAATATCGTAACCGGAATAGATCTGATCCGGAGGATGCACGGCGGCGAGGCTTATGCCGTGACATGTCCCTTGCTGACAAAAGCAGACGGAACAAAATTCGGCAAATCCGAATCCGGTAACATATGGCTTGATAGCAATATGACCTCGTCGTTTAAATTTTATCAATTCTGGATCAATGCGACGGACGGGGACATTGTGAAACAGGCGAAAATATTTTCACTCCGGGAAAGGAAGGAATTGGAAGAAATCATTGGTCAGCATGAAGGCTCTCCGGGCGGGAGAATCCTGCAAAAAGCCCTCGCTGAGGAAATGACCTTGCGTTTGCGTGGAAAGGAAGCGCTTGACCTTGCGCTTACCGCTTCAGCCATTCTGTTTGGGAATTCTGTGAAAGAAGACCTTTTGAAATTACGTGAAAGCGATTTTCCGGTTGTTTTCGAAGGGCTGGAATCGGGCGAAATTTCGATGTCAAAAGCAGATGCCGGTTTGCCTGTTGCGGATTTCCTGGTCGAATCCGGGGTTTTTGCAAGCAAGGGAGAAGTAAAACGGCTCATCACTGAAGGCGGACTGAGGATCAACCTGGAAAAATGCACATCTCCGGATACACAGATCAGCAGGAAAGATCTTTTGAAAGACAAGTACCTGATTGTGCAACGCGGACGGAAAAAATTCCAGATCATATACATCAAATAACGAACCCTATGATCCGGTTTTTGTTGCCGGTATTTCTGCTTCTTGTAGTCAACAGCCTCTTAGCCCAGGCATTGAGGATTTCCAAATACATCCCGGGTGATTTCCGCCTGGGACCGGGCGAACACCGTGTTGAATTTTTCAATCCGGCAGATGCCCCGGTTGATATTTCGCGATGGCTGCTGGTCACCCGCGATTATTCGGTGCGTTTTCCGGCGGA
>Ga0247727_10014554_pt1 | contig 13049 bp, 13 predicted proteins | sample WisWelCaveWW1625_FD_202498 | JGI IMG/M metagenome (GOLD analysis project Ga0247727, IMG submission 202498) | Biofilm microbial communities from Wishing Well Cave, Virginia, United States - WW16-25 | ecosystem: Environmental > Aquatic > Deep subsurface > Groundwater > Cave microbial mat | place...
AAAAAATTGCCGATTAGCATATTGATAGCAGAAGATGAAGAAGATATTGCTGAACAATACCGTATGGGATTTGAAGATAGAGGTCATAAGGTGAAAGTTACCCACAACGGCGTTGAATGTATCAATGAATATCGTAGAGCACGTCAATCATTGGGTAAAAAAGAACCTCAAATTTACGATGTAATAATAATTGATCATAACATGCCCTTAAAGGATGGAGCAATGTTGGCTGAGGAAATTCGAGAAATAAACCCCGAACAGATCATAGTCTTTGCAACTGCTTATGGAAACCAGCTGATAATGGGTTTAGAAAAATTTGAAGATGTTGATATTGTTACTAAACCTCTATCCATAACAAATTTAGTACAAATGGTAGAAGATAGGCACTACAAGACAGTTGAAGCTTAAAAATCAAATTCCTTCTCTTCCTTCTTCAGCCTCATAAATTGCTACATTAATTCTGGCAAGTAATTTCATTTTTGATTTGTGAGCTTTTTTACTATGGCTGTAGTCTTTTTTTTCTACCAATATTTGAAGTCGATTTAATTGTTCAAAGTTCAATTCTTTGAGACCTTTTTTTGAGACAATTCCTAATAGTTTGACTCGTTCATGATCCTCTGGAGTAATCTCTTCGGTCACTACAAAGATTTTCTCTAAAGTGAGTATATTCGTATCTTTGGAATATCAAGGAATGTAAAAATACAGTTTAAGAATTGAGATTTCCATGGTAGAAAAAATGAGGGCAATGGTATTATCTGAATTAGGACCAATCGAAACCAATCCATTAAAGCTTACTGAAATTGATAGACATGAAATTCAAAGACCTAATGAACTTTTGATTAAAATTGAAGCATGTGGAGTTTGTCATTCTCAATTACATGGAATAGAAGGAGATTGGAAAGATTTGGGAATACCGCCTATGCTTCCTACTGTTCCAGGACATGAAGTTGTAGGAAAGGTAGTAGAAATTGGAAAAAATGTTACAAAATTTAAGGTTGGAGATAGAGCTGGAATATCCCCTTTGCTTGAATCTTGTATGAAATGTCAATACTGTAAAGAAGGAAATGAACACTTGTGTGAATCAATGCAAGTTTTGGGAGAATCGCTTAAGGGAGGATATGCTGAATATGTAACTGTAACAGAAGATTTTGCAACAAAAATCCCAGAAACAATGCGACCAGAATATGCTGCACCTCTATTTTGTGCTGGCGTTACTGCATACAAAGCAGTAAAAGCAAGTGAGCCATCTAAAAATAAAAAAATTGGAATATTTGGAATTGGTGGAGTTGGTCACATGGCAGTTCAATTTGCAATTTTAGAAGGGGCAGATGTTATTGCAATTTCAAGAAATAAAAAACATTTGGAGATTGCAAAAAAATTAGGAGCATCAATAACAATAACTTATGACCAAGATCAAAAAAAATTCTTACAAGAATTAAAAGAAAAAGTTGGTTTGCTAGATGCGGCAATTGTATTTGCACCAGCAGATATTGTAACAAATACTGCAATCAAAGCAATCAAGAAAGGGGGATTAGTGGTTATTGGAACAATTGGCAAGATTTCTAATTTTGTAGCATTTGAAGAAAAAACAATTCGTGGAACTTTAATTGGATCAAGAAACGACATGAAAGAGGTAATTAGAATTGCAAATGAAAAAAATATAAAAGTTTTTTCAGAAGTTTATCGCCTCGAGCAAGCAAATGAGGTTTTAGCTAAACTCAAAACTTCAGAAATAGAAGCACGCGCAGTTTTAGTTCCTTAATTGCTAAATTAATACAACTCGTATGATTTTATCGATTAGACAGTCGCTTAGCTTTAACGAACTTCCAAATCCTTTTTGTCATTTCACTTGGGGTGATACTACCTTTACCAAAAACTTCTTCAACAGTTTCTGTTCTACCTGAAAAACTGATTGCATATCCACCAAAAGGCAGTTTCTTTCCTTTAGATTTTGATCTGGGTTTTGCTTTTCTGCTTATAGTTCTCTTTTTTGATTTTCCTTTTGTTGCCAAATTCTTCTATGGTCAAATGTAATTGGGGGATTATAATATTTGCGAATGATAATAGTCACAAATCCCAGGTTTAGTTTCAAAATAGTTTGTAAATTATATGTTCATTCAAATGAACAGCATAATCTAATTTTATGAATTTTGTTAAGATTTCAATGTGTGGAATAGTTCATTTGTATTAATTCTAGGAATTCTGGTAAGCTTGACTATTCTTTCTCCTGGCCAATCATTGGCATCTCATCAATCTGGAGTTACTTGGCAGCTAATAGTTATTTCTAGCGAACCAGCATGTAGTGGTTATCACCATTATATGGTACAAAAATACAATGAAATTACAGAAAAATATCTTGATCTTTATGGTCTAGAAAATTCCCAGTATGAACCAGAATGTTATACTGAAATTAGTTTTGCTGAAGAATATGAAAAGCCATCTGATTTGGATCTCTTAATTTTAGTTTATGATAGAGACAAAGGAAGAGTTGAACTACATGCTCATAACACTGGAGGTCTTTACATTCATCAAGGAAATGATTTGAGTACTAATCACACCGTAATTATTTGTGATTGCCCAAATTTCAAGTATTCAGATCCTGTTTGGATTCTAAGTCATGAGCTGTCACATTTTGTTTTAAACTATTTGGGATTTGACCTTGATGTAGCAGAAAAAGAAATTCATGGACTAGATTACAAATTTGATAGTTGTGTAGAAGGAACGTATGATAATTTGTGTTCTACTATTAAGACAACAATCGATACACAAAGATCAGATTGGGTAGTAATGATTCCATATGAACAAGCTATTGGAAAAGATCCCCCACTTCCTTTAGTAGAAAAAGTATCACTAGAATCTCCAATCCAAACTACGATGATAATAGAAATTACAAACTGGTGGCTTGATGGAGAAATATCTGATGAAAATTATATTAATAGTTTGAATATTTTATCTGGAAAGTCAAGTGATGATAAAATAATTCCCAATGGAATTTTTCAAGATTCTGCTTTGTTAATTCTCGCAGAACCTCAAAATGATAATGATAATGGAACCTTAACAGCAGATGCTTCATTGAAAATAACTAAAAATTTTGATGATTTGAATACGTCAATAGTTAGGCAGCATTCCAATTTTTCATCTTCGGATGAAAAAATATTCCTTGAATGGTTAGAAACAAAAGCATTCTCTTGGAAGGCTGGTGAAATAAATGATGATGAATTTATCGCAGAGGTTGAAGAGGTTTTGGATTCATCAAAAGTTGGTTTGTACCTAGACTATCTCGATAACCTATCAGTTGAGGAGTTAATTTCAAAGGCTGTTGAATTTGAGAAGGCAGGAAAATTTAGGAATGCCTTATCTTACTATGACATGGCTTTAATAGAGAGTTTTGATTCTGGCGAAAACGAAATAAAAGCACTTATTGGAAAAGGATCCGTTCTTAATTCACTAGGGCAGTACGTTGATGCTATGGAATATTTTAACAATGTCTTAGAAATAGAGCCAGATAACATCAACGCATTAAAAAAGAAGGCATTTGCTCTTGCACAGCTTGGACAAGTAGAGGAAGCTAGAGATTATTTTGAAAGTGCGAACTCAGATTGAATTACAATAAATTTTTAGCCTTAAATAAAAGTCAAATGTTCTTTGAATCGTGAATTGTAGAAGGTGCCATCATACGGACCAGGCTCATAAACAGTATAATGAGAGTACTTCTCTTCTAAAATTAGGAAGTTACCAAATTCCAGATTGTACTTGTAAGCAATATCTTGATATCATAAAAGAGATTGATGAGGAATTGTTGTAAGTAAATAGTTCATATAACAAACCAAATGAAATTACTCATATGAAAAAACATTCCCCTCCAGATGAAATGAGAAAGGATCTCGATAATCTTTTAGCAAAAATTAATGCGTTAGAGGTTTCTGCATCAGATGAATACCAAAAAGGGATCGTTAAAGTTCTACGGGTTTTAGTGGAAGGACAAATTCATTCTATAAATGAATTTGAACATTTGAAAAAGGCAATAGATCTTGTCACACTTCAGCTTTTTGATACACAGAATAAAATTAATTCATGATTTCATAGTTGTATCACTCAAACCACACCCAACACATTTCATTAAAATTGAATTTTTTAATTCTTTTTCTTTTTTCATTTCAGAGCCACAGCAGGGACATTTCATAAATTATCTTAAAGTTTTATGTTGAAATATCATTATTTAATCTTCCACATTGCAAATTGGTTTGTATTGTACTAAAGCTTTGTTTACAATTCTTTCTCTTTCTTTTTCTTCTGAACCTGTCATTGGGTAAATTGAAAGGTATAGATTATCCTCAGAGCCAGTATGTGTAAGCCAGCATTTGAATTTTTTATTTTTTGTAAAAAAATCAGTTTCGTTTGTTTTTTCTAATTGATCAATGTAAATTATGTTAAAGATGTCTTTGTTGCGCGCCAGTATTACAAAGACCACTTCGCTCATAGGAGGCCCCCATTCAGCTAGTTTTATTGGTCCTAAAAACTCATAGTGAAGAATTTGTATTGTCATATTGATTGTAATTGAATCGATCTTTTCTTTTTTATGCTAGATCGAGGCTTTTTTAGCCCTATTTGGTAGACCATGTTGCTGTGCATAATGCACACAAAACCGGTTAACAACCAACCTGAGATACCCTATATCAACAAATGAAAACAACTACCCAAAAACAAAAAGAACTGAGAACCAGTCACAAAGCAGTTGCTCCAATTATAGCAACTCTTCTATTGGTTGCAATCGCAGTTGTGGGAGGCACAATTATCTTTGTATTTGCACAAGGATTCTTTAGCTCTTCACAAATCAGTGGAACACCACAAATCGAATCAGTACAGATCTTAGGTTACGATTCAAGAGCAGTTACCGCATTACAAGCACATGATGGAAATCTAATGCTTGCTGGCTCTGCTGGAGATATAGATCCAAACAAAGACCAAGGCGAAAGAGTAGCCATATATCTTACCAACAACAGTGTACAAAAAATTGTCCTAGGTGAGATAAGCTTTGGCGGATATATCTATCAATACGTTGATGCATCAGCTACAGGCTTAGGTACTTACCTTTCTGCAAACGTTCCACAAGGCAACTTTACAGTCTTGACTTCAACTCCAGATACACTGTTGGCTCAAGGTGCAGGCGAATTAGCCCCAGGTCAAACTGCAACTGTAGTTCTGGATCTTGATAGCGACCTAAGAATTGGACGTTCTTCACAGTTCAAACTAACAACTTCTAACGGTAATGTGTTTGTAGGAACAGTTTCCGTTGGTCAACAAAGTGGTTAACCCCACTCCCCTTTTTTCCTTTTTATGGAGGTATGCCAAAAAATGAAAAACAACTCCCTAGCCATTTTATTTTTGATTACAATATTACTGCCAGCAAATATTGTACCGGCATTTTCACAAACTAGTTCAAATAATTTTGAGAATTTTCTAGTAGAATTATCACTTTCACCATCACATGTAGATGAATATGATTCTACACATTCGGTTGGGTATGTGAATTTGGTAAGCAAAAATGGTTTGGCTGTCAAAGCCCCTCAAGATATTGCAGTAGGATTAGAATCAGATGATCCTTCAATAGTTTCGGTACCAACTTCAGTTTCAATTCCTAAAGGCCACAACTTTGCAGTTTTTGATATACAAACTGGAGATAAAGATGGAGAAACTACTATTTCTACAATATTTAATGATAAAATAGATTTTAAAAACTTCAAGGTTGGTGGTGCTGATGATTCAATGCCAGATGGCATTAGTCTTAAAATAAATTTTCCAACTAATAACATGCATGTAAACTCTGAGATGCCGTTCTCAGTGTACTTGCAAACATCTGATGGTGATATTATCAGAGCCCCATACGATATTGAAATTGAGCTCAATTATGAAAAATCACTTCTTCATACTAGTGTAGATAAGATGATAATAAAAAAGGGAACCTATTATGCCTGGGGAATCATAAATACATATGAGGAAGTTGGCAATGGATTTCTTAGAGCATCTTTTGATCGTTTGGGAATAAATACGTCTGAAAATATTGAAATTACTTCTTCATTACCTGTTGCACTTGCAATAAACGTATTTCCTGAACAAATATCTGCTGATGTTAACAGAAATATTGATGTTTTTGTGAGTTTGGTTGATTCAGATGGCCTTCCAGCTGTAACTCCAGTGGATGTTACACTAGAGTTATTCTCAGATGAGGATGTTGTTGGAAGAAAATTAGATGATAGGATGAAGGATACAGATATTGTAATAAAAACAGGTGAATTTGGTTATTACTTTAGAGAAAAAATGAATCTTGCTGGTTTTGAAGGACATGAAATAATGATAGGGGTTAGTGCAAAGGATTTAGGAATCGCAACTGATCAATTTGAAGCTGTACAATCACTAAACATGGATAATCCCTTGGCAGAAAACCGTACTCTAAGTCTTTTTGTGCTTCCACAAATCCCAAGTAAAACAACTTCAATTTTGGTTTATCAAATTATGGCAAAAGCAGCGGATGAAGGCTGTACAGAAGCAGTAAATGAGAAAGGAGAGATTGTACCGTGTGAAGAACAAGTAACCAATATAGAAGAAAAAAACAAAAAAGACATCCATTCAATTATAGCACTTGGTGAGGGGGAATTATATCCAGTACAAGCCAATGAAAATGTTGCGTCTGATGGTCTAGTAGATAAAATAAACATTATCTCAGGTGATAGTTCCATAATCAATGTAGAAGAATCTGGTAATATTGAAAGCTCGTATTCATATGGAACAGCCATAATATCAAGTGGTCAAAAAAATGGGGAGGTTACTCTTGCTGCAACAGTAAAGGGGATTGGGGCTGGAACCATAACGTCTGAGGTAATTGATGTATTCAAGCACACTGATACAAAGATTTTTTCCCCTACTGGTCCTGATAATATAGTGGTAGACAAAAATGGATATTTTGATTTATTTTTAATTGCTCTTGATGGAAAATCAAGACCGAAAATTTTAGAAAAAGATACCAAATACATTTTAAATCCAGTAAATGATGTTTTAGAAATTAAAAAGAATCATTCCTTTGCAAGTGCAAATTTCCTTAGTGATTCCTTTAATGTAATAGAAGGCACGCCCATTATGGTAAATGCAGTTCCCATTGGAGTTGAAGCAGAATTGAGCCTAGAGGCATCAACTAGCTTTGCTAGTCAGATTTCATCAAGCATAGAAATTGAGCTTCCCTTTAAGAATTTGGATGCCAATAGCCAGGTTCCATACAATGGCATAGTACAGCTAAGAGATCTACTGGGAAATCCTAGTAGTGCTACAAAGGATGTTAGAATTAATCTTAATTTGGATGGAACAAAAATTGTAGATATTCCTGAATATGTAACAATTTCTCAAGGAAATTCATACGCAACATTTCCCATTTCTTCTAACGGGCAAAATGGAGATGCCACTATTGGTGCTAACATAAAAGGGGTATTAGGCTCTCAAACAAAAATCAGTACTGTCTCAAATGAACCTAAATTATTGATCTTTGCAGATGGTATAACGAATCCTCTTAATATTGGCAAACCTACGGCATTAAAAATTTTTATTGATGATGAAAACGCCGAGTCAGTTCCTGGGGCAATGATAAAATTTATCACAGCACCTGGCGTTACAGTATCACCTGCAAATACAAGAACTGATGAAACTGGCATGGCTAATGTGGACATAACAGCAAATGAAGGAGAATTAGTTTCAATAGAAATACTTGCAAGCGCATCAGGGTATTCTGATGGCAAACAAAGCTTTGACTATACAGTAGCTGGTTCCTCTAGTAATTCTTTGGCACTTGGTCTTCCGGAATGGGTAGTTTATGTTGGAGTTGCAGCAATGGTTGGTATTGCAGCAGTAATAGTAGTATTTCTTAAAAAACCAAAGGCAGAAAACACTGAAGATGAAGAAGAATACGAGTACGAAGACGAAATCTAGTTAAGGTTTTGATCTAGTAGAATTATTAAGAATTTCCCATTGTTGCTGAAGTTGTTGAAAGTCAGGATTATTCCTTATTGTGTCTGAAGTCTTGTTGATTAATTGTAAGAGTTCATACTTTGTTGCATTTTGCGTTTCTTTTGTAATTACTGTTGCATTATCAATAAAGTCTTCAATGTGTTGTAATTCTATTTCATCAGGATCTCTTTTTTCTAAAATACCTACAGTAACAAATAGAATTACAATTCCAAATGACAGTATGATTACAGTAGCAGCAATTGCTAATGGGAAGTTATCGCGCAATTAGACCATCAATTATCTAAAGTAAGAATACATTTTTAGTTTATGTGCATTCAAATGAACAGCACAGGCTGTTTAAAGTTGTATAATTTGTTTGATCATTAATGACAAACAAGTTACAACTAATTGCGATACTGACATTGGCATCAATCCTAATTACAGGAGGATTTGGTCTAACACAACTTGCATATTCAAGTGGCTCGAGTAACGATAAGAAAGATGACTATAAGAAAGTTGAAGTTACGAAACATGATGATGAAGAGGAAGACGAACATGATGATGAAGAGGAAGACGAACATGATGATGAAGAGGAAGACGAACATGATGATGAAGAGGAAGACGAACATGATGACAAACCAAAAACGGCAACGATCAAACTGTTTAAAGCCATTACCACCGACAATAGAGCTGATACACCACCTGACTTTGTGTTGACAATAAAGAATGCTACCGGTTTTGTGATAACCATTATTTCAGGTGCAACAGAAACCACCATTCCAGCAGGAACTTATACAATAGGTGAATCTACACAACCTGGATATAGATTCGTGTTAATTGCAGGAGATACACAATGCCCATCAAAGCTTGACACACCATTCATCGTGAAAGGAGGAGACAAGATTGAGTGTACGATTTACAACGAGGATGACTTTGTTGAAGGACAAACAGGTGGAGAAGGAATTATCTTCCAACACAATTCTATGCAAGTCCAATTAAGTGATAAGACACTATTGGATAGTTGTGATAAAACTACTGATCCTACTCAAAAGGATCCCTGTATAGAAGTAATTAGCGCGTCAAATGGCCAAATAGGCATTGTAGATTCTAAATTGACATCTGATACCACTATTGTTTTGTTTAGTGTAATAGAAGCGAATCGACTTGAAACAACACTTGGAGCAGAAAATCCGGTTTGTTCTATTTCAGCAATTGTACAACACGATAAAGAATCGTTCTATCTTAGAGACTCAATGGACCTATCATTCCCATCAAATCCAACTATGCACAATGTAGTTGTATTAAAATGCATAGGGATGGTAATTGGACCGATAATGGATCCTGAAACTGGTGAAGAGTATCTGCCAATCTATAATGTAAACTATGCATTGATAGATCCTGCCTTATAATAATACTCTAATCCTTTCTTTTTTTTAAAATATTTTGTGTTGGAGACTTTGGTTTTAAATTAAATAATTCTTTTTATATTTTCACTAAGCAGAAATTACTTAGTCAATAATCTTGGCAATACATTTATGGAATTACTTGAAGTAGAACTTCTGCAATTGTTCCAATTGCATTTTTACCAAGAGTTGTAGAACCATCTGCGAGAACATACATAACATAAAGCTGCGTCGAATTTACTGCAGGAGCTGTAATTTGGAATTCTATTGTTTGTGCTATGCCCCCAACGCCTGTAAGTGGAGCATTAAGAATACCAACAATTTGTGAAGAACTATCAGAATAAGTTTGAATTGGTTGAATAGTAAAACCTGGAGCATTGAGTACTGATGGACTTGTCCATCCCTTTGGGATATTAATTATAAGCCGAGAGGTTAGGCCGTCTATGTACTGAGAGCCACTAGTATCAAAGTCAGCTAAAGTTGCATTAAGTTTGACAACACTTGAGGACTTTATACCAGTTACATTTGTGATTATGTCAGAATCGCTAGTTGAACCGGGATTATCAGTAAGGTAAACGTTAACAACTGCAGTGTTTGAATTATCCACCAATGTACCATATCCGGTCTTTCCAAATTGTCCTAAGGTGGTGTACACGTTTAGACTCAATGGTATATTCTCAAGAATATCAGTAGGTCCTCCAGATAGAGTACCAGGAGATACTCGAACATTAAAAGGAACAACTGAATAACCAGGAACTAATGCAGGACTTGCAGGATTTTCCCATAGTAATTGATTATTCACTGGACATCTCCACGTACCTGCTGGGGTAGGAGGTATGTTTGTAGGAGTACAGGTACCACCTGCATCAAATATTTCGTCTCCTCCTGTAGCCCTAGTAGTAATTGCCGATATTACAATTTTGTTGACATACATGGGTTGCGGGGTTGGATTTACGATGTTAATTCCCCATAGTGCTTGTTGATTATCAACGCCAAATGGACCTGGGACTACAGCGAAAATCTCAGGTCTGGCTAATAGATCTTGTGTGAGTACGATTAATTCAGATACATCTGGTTGCTGCAACTCGATTGATTCAGTTGCAACGTTGCTGTCAAGTATGAATCCTGTATCCTCCTCTGTTGCAGTTGCATAGCTATCAAAATCCACTATGGTACCTACACCGCCTGTTGTAATATACTTCCATGTAAAAAATGCACCCTCACCTGGATCCAAATCAACTGGTACAGGAACAGGTGGAACAGGAGAAGTAAATGGTAGGACAATGTTTGGGTAATCACCATTTGGAGCAACGTTAAGTAGACGTGTGTTACCAATATTTTCTACATGCATAGTAAGCGTAACATTTTCTCCAACTTTAACTTCTGGAGGAATAGCAATTAGATCTGCGCGCATATTGTTGCTTGCTCCAACATTTAATTCAGATTTCACTACAGTACCAAAGGTAGAAACTACTTTGATATCATAATCATCTGTATTCATAAAGAGAGGAGTGTTTTCAAGTATGTTAGAACCATAACCAGGAGGAATCACGGAATCCTTGTAATCAATAAGATATTTTTTTGCTGGAAAGCTTCCACTGTTGTTTATAATCCAAAGATCCCCAACTTCCACAGGATTTGTTCCCTGATTTTTAACTTGTATTCCAAGTCTGTTGTTGTTTGATTCATCTGTAGAAACTGCAATTGAGAATTTTTCTTTGGATTTTTCCATAATAGAGTCTGAAATCACACGTTGAGTGTTTATTGTGTCTCGTTGAACATCCATGGCTATAAAAAAAGTTGAAGATGCACTAGCAAACAATACCAGAAATATGGCGCCTCCCACTATAGTAGAAACTGCCCTTCTTTTGTGTAATCCTGCCCTCTTTTTGTTAAAATTTACCACTTGGCATCCCCACTCAAGATTATAAATTCGGCAGGCTGTGAGCCACCAAAATTTACAAGTACTCGCAGGGAACTCCACATTCCTATATCTTGAGGTATACCACCACTTAGCTTTATCACAAGCCTTACTTCACCATCACCTGGAATTTCATTGGTTGCTAGTTGCTTTATGGGCGCGTCATTCTCAACAGGAATAATGCTAAAAGTACCCGCCCTTGGATAATTCCCCCCAATTCCAATGTTATTGGTAAGTACAAGATCTCCAACTGCAAACTCATCCCAAGTATGACCTACATTATTAATCAAAATATTATGAATGAAGACAGAATCTAAGTTCATGTTTCGTATCTGTAAAACAATAAACTCTGTTCCTCCATTAATAGGGAGATTATCTGCAACAGTGATAATGCATCCTCCACTAACTCCTTTAGTACATAACATTTGATTAAAGGTATTATTCAAATCTGGAACATCAGTTAGTTTAACTGAATCACGTGTATCGTAACTTGTTAACCTAATAGAGTCTATTCGAGCTTCTGCAACAGGATTTTGATCAACTGCAAAAAATTCATTGGACATCAAATTTGAAAGAAACACCGCACCAGCTACTGTTACAGCTAAAATCATCATTGTTCCAATTATTTGCGATACAGCCCGTCTTTTTTGAATACTAATTACACCATTCATGTGTTAAACGCCCTCGCTACGGTATCAAAAAAGTTTCCTCGCATAGTAATTATAGAAATTTTATACTCTTTTCCAGCTGGATCACCTTCTCCCCAGTTAATTCCTTCTATATCTTCTGCACTTACAGTAATATCGGTACTATTTTTTAGTGGTATCACTATTGGTGAAAATGAGCTTATATCGGTAATTTTGAAAATTATCTTTTGATTTGTCATATTTACAATACTAATTCGATCTATTGTAGTTTCTACTGTACCAGCATTTCTGAGCGAAATCATTACTTCCTTAGAGTTCTTATCAAATCTAATATGCTCAAAAACAAGATCCTCTTGAATACCGTTATTTCTAAATTCTAACGAATTTGACATTTCATTGTTAAAGGCTGTTATTTCAGTAGTACCATTAAAAAGAATTATACTTCCAAGTGGTACAACAATGGCTAGCATCAGCAAGCTACCAATAACTTGACTTATTCCTCTTCGTTGCGTTGATGACATAGCAATAATTGGTAAAAATTTTAGAAAATTCAATCTTTTCAGCTCTCTAGTTTTGAAACTTTTTCAGATAAAATATTTTTAATTGAAGAAAGAATATTGTCAGGATTTTGTTCTGTTATAATAGAAATGTTATAGTTTGAGGTAATTGTCTTTGCTTTCTCAGAAATTGATGGAAACCCTATCAATATGGCTACATTTGGGGATGTATCTAATACTTCGATAATCTTAGAATTTAATTCAGAATTATCACTCTCAGCATTTGGGTTTTTAACATATATGAATACAGTTCTTTTATTTTTGTCTTCACCGTAAATGTTTATGCGATAATGATTACCACTTTTTCCAGTAAGAGTATAGTTTTCTTCCGCAGAAAACCCAAATGAGTCTAAAAGATTCTTAAGTGATTTTAAGATTGGAGAAATGCTAGAGTTAGAAGCATCTTGTAAATTCTTAAGTGAAAAGCCTGGAATGGGAATTGAATGTGCATCAGAAATTTCAAAGTCATGATTGAATGTTCTACACCGCATCTTTATTGAAACATCATCAAATTTTTCTCTGCATTCAT
>Ga0247727_10014555_pt1 | contig 13048 bp, 9 predicted proteins | sample WisWelCaveWW1625_FD_202498 | JGI IMG/M metagenome (GOLD analysis project Ga0247727, IMG submission 202498) | Biofilm microbial communities from Wishing Well Cave, Virginia, United States - WW16-25 | ecosystem: Environmental > Aquatic > Deep subsurface > Groundwater > Cave microbial mat | place...
TCCCCACCCGGGTGGGGGTCTGCGTTCATTCGGAGTCTCCTCGGTAGATGACGACGAGCGCGTCGACGGCGATTGCGCCCTCTGCGCTCAGGATTAGCGGGTTGACGTCGATCTCCGCAACCTCGGGGTGCTCGGCGGCGAGGCGGCCGAGCGCGACGACCGTCTCGGTGACGACGCCGCTCTCGTCTGCGAGCCCGGCCTCCTCCACGAGGGCGCGTGCCGTCTTGCGATCCACGGGGGCGAGCGCGACAGCGACGCCGCTCTGCCTCTCGACCTCGAGACCTCCCCGGCCGACGGCGAGGATCGGGCCGTAGTCCGGATCGCGGGTCATGCCGCAGAAGGCCTCCAGCCCGCCTGTGATCTCCTTCGCCACCAGCACCGGCCCGCCGAGGCGGCCCGCCGCGGCCGCCGCCTCCTTCGGGCTGCGGACGCCGATGACGACGCCGCCGACCCGGCTCTTATGTGCCGGGCCGTCGAGCTTCACGACCACCGGCGTGCCGAGCGCCTCCGCCGCCTCCCCGGCCTCCGCCGGCGTCTCAGCCCGCCGCCGGGGGGCGAAGCGGATGCCGTAGCGCTCGAGCACGAGCGCTGACTCGTGCTCCGGCAGGGCGCCCGGAACGGCGAGATCGGAGATGTCCACTGGCGCGCCGGCGAGAGCCGGTGGCCGTCCGGGTCGCCACCGTGCGACCGCTGCGAGCGCCCGCATTGCGTTGCCCGGGCCACGCAGGAGAGCGAGGTCGCGCTCGCGCGCGAGCGCCGCGATCTCCGCCGGCGGATCGGCGGTGTGAACGGTCGTGACCGCCGGGAAGATGTCCGTGCCCTCGACCGCGTCCGCGAGAGAGCGCACGATCATGGCGCACCAGGCCTGCTCCGACGCCCCCCGGAACTGCGAAAGATCGACCTGAGCGAGGAGGACGTCGAACTCGCCGGAGCGCGCCATGAGCCCGAGCGACCCGGGGTAGACGCGCTCGGCCGCGTCGATCGCCCAGGCGTCGAGCGGGTTTGAGGGGGAGAGGTAGTTCGGGAACTCCGCCTGGAGCCGCCCGGTTAAGTCCGGCGAGAGCGCCGGGAACGGCATCCCCGCGGCCTCGCCGTGGTCGGCGAGAAGGCCACACTCGCCGCCCGACTCGGAAATCGCGCCGATGCGAAGGCCGCGCGGCCGCCGCCGGCACCCGAGTACCTCGAGCGTCTCGACGAGCTCGGGGAAGTCCTCGACCTCGATCGCGCCGTAGGCGCGGAGCACCGCCGAGAAGGCACGCGAGGAGCCGACGAGGGCACCCGTGTGCGCGAGCGCAACCCGCGCGGCGGCCTGTGAGCGGCCGACCTTGAGGCAGACGACCGGCTTCTCCGCCTGGGAGCAGAGCGCGAGCGCCGCCTCGAAGGCCGCAGGCCGCCGCACCGCCTCGAGGAAGAGGCCGATCGCGCGCGTCGCCTCGTCCGCGGCAAGAAACGCCAGGAAGTCGGCGGCGTCCCGTGTCATCTCTCCACCGCAGGAGACGACGCAGCGGAAGCCAACTCGGGGCCCGAGGGCCAGGAGCGCCTCCCCGATCGAGCCCGACTGCGACACCGCCGAGACGTGGCCTGGAACGACCGACCGAGGCACCGTGCCGATCCAGGCCGACGCGGCTCCAGGCGCCGCGACGCCCATGCAGTTCGGCCCGAGCACGGCCGCTCCGAGCTCGAGCGCACGAGCCGACAGCCGCTCCACGATCGGCGGGCCTTCGGCGCCAGCCTCCGCGCCGAGCCCGGGCACGATGAACGCCCGAACTCCGGTGGCTGCCGCTTCCTCGAGCGCCTGCTCGACGCGTGAGTGGCCGACGAGTAGGAGCGCTGTCTCCGGAAGCTCCGGGAGGTCGGCGACGCTCGGGAAGCAGGTGAGCCCGAGGACGTCCTTGCGGTTCGGGTTGACGCCCCAGGCCGGGATCCCGCTCTCGAGGATGCTCGCGATCGTCTCGGCTCTCGAGGGCGACGCGCCGACGACCGCGAGCGAGCGCGGGAAGACGACGGGCCTGACGTCGCGCAGCGTGGTATCGGAGCCGGCAGCCATCCGGCTCACTATGACGGCTCGACCTCGGAAGGAACGCGGGAAGCGCTCCGGGCGGAGGCGACCATCCAGACCCCCACGGCCACGCACGCCCCGATGAGCACGGCGTAGACTGCGCGCTCTCCGGCCGAGTCGGCCAGTCCGCCGGCAGCGACCGGGCCGACCGCGGTCGCGCTCCCCCAACCGACGTTGATCAGCCCGATCACCGCTCCCCGTCCGAGCCCGGCCCGGCGCGCCGCCTCGGCGCCCAGCGGGAGCCCGACCGTGTAGAGGACGGCGAGGAACGGCGAGCGGGCGAGCACCGAGGCGATAACCGGCTCCGATTCGCTCCCGCCGAGGGCGGGCGCGAACGACAGGGCGAGGGCGAGGGCGCTCAGGCCGAGCACACCGAGCGTCACCGCCCTCTCGCCGACGCGGGCGACCCAGGCGCTCGTGACGATGAAGATGGCCGCAGACGCCGAGAACACGAGCCCGATCGACCCGGTGGAGAGGTCATTCGCATCGAGCTGGAGGGGGGCGAGGAGGTTGACGACGCTGTCGGCGGTCCCGCCGAGGAACATGGCCACGAAGGCGGCGACGATGAGGCTCTGGGCGCGCGCGGCTCGAAACGTCGCGAGCATGTGCCGGGGCTCGTGGTCTGCGACCCCACCTGCCCCGCTCGACGCGAGCCCGAGGGTCACGGCCGCCGCCGCGATCGCAGCGACCAGGAAGGGGACTGCCGTGCCGGCGTGCTCGGCGACGACGCCGGCGAAGCCGGGCCCCACCACGCCGCCGATTCCTGCCACGACCATCACGGCGCCGAGGGCGGAGGAGCGGCGGCCGGCCGGTGCCGAATCGGAGAGCCACGCGAGGCCGGCAGTCCAGATCGTCGTCGAGGCGAGCCCGAAGCCGATGCGCGACGCGAGCAGCGAGCCGAAGTCGCCTGCCAGGCCCTGGCCCAGCGTCGAGACGGCGAGGATCGCTCCGGACGCGAGGGTGAGCCTGCGGGCGCCGACCCGGTCGGACAGGAGGCCGATCGGGATCGACATGGCGACCGTCGTGATGCTCGAGGCGGAGAGGAGCACGCCCGTCTCGATCCTCGAGAGCCCGAGCTCGTCGCCGAAGATCGGCGTCAGCGGGATGATGGCGAGCAGGACGACCTCGTCCACGAACAGGAGCGCGTAGATCAGGAAGAGGAGCCGTCTCATCGCGGCCCGGGCGGAGCCGGGCGTCGTCTCAGCGCGTCACCGGGCGGCGCTCCCGGGCGATCCGCTCGATCAGGTCGGCGGCCCGCTCCGTGCCGGGGTTCGCCTGCAGCCGCGCCGCGATCGTCGCCATGCGCCCGTAGAGAGGCTTGTCGGCGAGGAGCCGGTCCACGGCGCCCACGAGCTCGTCGTCCGTGAACGCGTACGTCTGCAACCGCACGCCGAAGGCGGTCTCGTCTGCCCGCTGCGCGTTGTCGTACTGATCCCAGAAGAGGGGGAGAACGACGAGCGGCTTCCCGAACGTGAACGCCTCCGAGAAGGTGTTGTTGCCGCCGTGCGTGATCACGACGTCCACGTGCGGCAGGATCGAGATCTGCGGCAGGAACTCGGCGCCGATCATGTTGTCGGCGAGGCGAAGGAGCTGGTGCTGCGGGCCCTTGCTCACGATCACGCGGTGGGGAGTCTCCGCCAGTACGTCCACGAGGCGCTGCATGAGCTCGACGTCGGCCGAGCCGAGGCTGCCGAGGCTGAGGTAGACGAGCTTGCCGTCGCGCCGCGCGACGTCCTCGGGCAGCTCGAAGGGCGCGTCGGTGGCCCGGACGCAGGAGTCGAGCCGGTGCCAGGTTGGCCCGAGCGGGACGGAGCGTGGGTAGTCCACCTCCGCCGGGTAGACGTGGATGTTGAGAAACGGCGACTCGTGCATGAAGTGGAGCTCGGGGAGCGGCGGCGCGGCGGCGGCCTGGAGGTAGGCGTCGAACTCGCCCCACGTGTCTGCGTGCGTCCGGCGGTACTCGGCGCGGAACTCGCCCCAGCCCGCCCGGTCGGCGGCCGGATAGCCGGAGAAAACCGGGGGCAACTCGGGCGCCTCGAGCTCGAGTGGGTTGCAGGACACGATCCGAACCCAGGGCGAGCCGTAGTCGAAGAGCGCCCGCCACGAGACGACGATGTCGTTCACCATCACGTCGGGCCGCACCTCGTCGAGGATCTCGGCCACGCGCTCGTTCGCGTACTTGACGCCGTCGATGAGGGCGATCCAGGTCGGGTGGATGAACTCGCCGAGCTGCTCGATCGTGGGCTTGCGAAAGATCGGTGACGTGTCGTGGATGAAGTCCCGCCAGAACTGGCCGGGCTCCTCCTCGACCTCGGGCGGCGGCTGGACGCGCATGAGGCGCTCCTCGATCCCGAGCGGCTCGAAGGTGCCGGCGAACGACTCCTCGACGATGAAGACGCAACGGTGGCCGCGCCGGCGCAGGACGTCGGCGATGCCGAGGAGGTTGTTCGTCGGGCCCCAGGCGCCCGCTTCCGGGAAGAACGTGAAGGTGAAGCCCACCTCGGGGTACTATCACCGCCTCCCGAAGGGTGGGCAACTCCGAACTTGCACGAGAAGCGGATCGAGATCCGGTGGCGAGACGTGGACGCCTACAACCATGTCAACAACTCCGTCTACCTCACGTACCTCGAGGAGGCGCGCGACGAGTGGATCGAGGGGGCGCTCGAGGGCGTCGCCGACCCCTGGGACTTCGTGCTCGCGCGGGTCGCGATCGACTTCCGCCGCGAGCTTTGCCAGGAGGACGTCGAGGTGATCGTGACCGTGCGCCTCGAGCGGCTCGGCACCTCGAGCGTTCGCGTGCGCGAGGAGATCCACACCGCGGCCGGCGAGCTCTCTGCCGAGAGCGAGTCGGTCATCGTGGCCCGCGACCGCGAGACCGGGCGCTCCCGGTCCCTGACTCCCGCGGAGCGCCAGGCGTTCGAGCGTGCTTGACGGCACGATTGCATCTTCTGTGACGGCTGTGTAGAAGGATTCGAGCAGTCGAGCGAGGAGGTGCAGCGTGGCGAGCATGTCACAGTCCGAGGTGGGCTCAGCCGTCTCTCTGTGGCGCTATCCGGTCAAGTCGATGATGGGCGAGGAGCTGAACGCCGCGGAGGTCGGCGAACGCGGCGTCGTCGGTGATCGCGCCTACGCGCTCGTCGACAGGGAGACGGGGAAGGTGGCGAGCGCGAAGAACCCGCGCAAGTGGCCGAGCCTCTTCGAGTTCCGGGCTTCGTACGCCGAGCCTCCCGGGCGGTCCGGGAGCCTCCCTGCCGTTCTGATCATGTTGCCGGACGGCCGCGTTGTCTCCACTGCAGCCGAGCACCTCGACCGCGTCCTCTCCGAGGCGGTCGGGCGCGAGGTCATCCTCGCCTCTTCCGCTCCCGAAGCGCCGGTGCTCGAGGAGTACTGGCCGGACATCGAGGGCCTTGCCCTGCGCGAGACGACGACGGACGAGGCGATGCCGCCTGACACCTTCTTCGATCTGGCCTTCGTGCACGTGCTGACGACGGCGACAATCGACCGGCTGCGAGGGCTCTACCCGCAGGGCCGCTTCGAGGCGCGCCGGTTCCGGCCGAACATCGTCGTCCAGCCCGTCTCAGGTGAGCCGGGCTTCGTCGAGAACGACTGGATCGGCCGGACGCTCGCGATCGGGGACGAGGTGCGTCTGAGCGTGACCGGGCCCTGCCCGCGCTGCGTGATGACGACTCTGGCGCAGGCGGACCTGCCGAAGGACCCCGGCATCCTGCGTGCGGCCGTGAAGAACAACGAGGCAAACGTCGGTGTCTACGCGTCGGTCATCCAGGGCGGGGCAATCCGGCGCGGGGATGTGGTGAGGCTCGTCTGAAGGCTGGGCGGCGGTAGAGTCGTCGCCCTATGAGCCTCCCTCACCTCTTCAGCCCGCTGCGTCTCGGGCCGGTCGAGCTTCCCAACAGGATCGTCTCGACGGCGCACCAGACGACGCTCGTCCACGACCACCTGCCGACCGACGGTTTCGTCGCCTACCACCAAGCGCGCGCCCGCGGCGGGGCCGGGCTCATCGTCCTCGAGGCGACGGCCGTCCACGAGTCCGGCCGCCTGACGCCGGCCACGCTCACCGGCTACCTCCCGGAAATCGTGCCCAGCTACCGGCGCGTCCTCGACGCCGTGAGGCCGCACGGGACGAAGCTCTTCGTCCAGCTTTTCCACGGCGGGCGCGAGCTGATCGCGAGCGCGCCCCGGCCGCCGGCGGTCGCGCCCTCGGCGATCCCGACGCAGCGCTTCAAGGTCGAGCCGCGCGCGCTCCGCGAGGCCGAGATCGAGGCGATCCTCGCCGGCTATGCGCGCTCCGCCGAGCTCGCCGCCGAGGCCGGGCTCGACGGCGTCGAGATCTCGGCCGCCCACAACTACTTGATCGCCCAGTTCTTCACGCCCGAGCTGAACCGCCGCGACGACCGCTGGCGCGAGGGCAGGCGCTTCCTCTACGAGGTGCTCGGGGCCGTTCGCGCGGCCGTCGGGCACGAGATCGCGGTTGGCGTTCGGCTGTCGGCGGACTCGGAGGCGGCGCAGCGGGTCGCGAGCCTCCTCGTGGACGAGGACGTGGACTTCCTGAGCGTGGCACTCGGCGAGTCCTCGACCTACCGCGGCTCGACCGGCATCGTCCCCCCGCCTCCGATCCCCGAGAACGCGATCGTCGAGCGGGCCCGCCATTTCCGGCTCGGCAAGCCGCTCATCGCCACGTCGCGCGTGATCGACCCGGTCGAGGCCGACCGCCTCGTCGAGGAGGGGCGCGCCGACGCCGTCGGGATGACACGAGCGCTCATCGCCGACCCCGAGCTGCCGGCGAAGGCGCGCGAGGGCCGGCTCGAGGAGGTGCTCCGCTGCATCGGCTGCAACGCCTGCATCGCGCACTACCACGCAGGCACGCCGATCGTCTGCGCCCAGAACCCCCGCACCGGGCGTGAGCTGACCCTTCCCGCTCCGATAGCGGCTGCGGAGCGGAAGCGGGTCGTCGTGGTCGGGGCTGGGCCGGCGGGGCTTGCCGCGGCCGCCGAGGCGGCTGCCGCGGGGCACGAGGTGATCGTCCTCGAGCAGGCGATGCGAACGTGCGGCCAGATCGCGCTCGCCGGCGCGGCCCCCGGCCACGCCGAGCTTCTCCGGTCGCTCCGGGAGAACTATCAGCTCCTCCTCAAGCGAGGCGGCGTGGACGTTCGCCTCAACACGAAGGCGACTCCGGAGGTCGTCGCCAGGCTCGAGCCCGACCTCGTGGTCGTCGCCGCCGGCGCGCGTCCCTATGAGCCTCCCTTCTCGTTCGAGAACGTGGACGTCGAGCAGGCCTGGCGCGTCATCGACGGCGTCTTCCCGCGCGAGAAGCGGGTCGTCGTGGCCGACTGGGGCGGCGATCCCGCGGGGCTCGACGCGGCGGAGATCCTCGACCGCGCCGGGAACGCCGTCACGCTCGCGGTCGCCTCGGCGTCAGCGGGGGAGGCCGTGCACCAGTACCAGCGCAACCTCTACCTCGCCCGGCTCTACAGGGCCGGCGTCAAGATCGAGCACCATCTCGAGCTCGTCGAGGCGGGCGCGGGCACGGCGACCTTCCGGAACATCTTCGCCCCCGAGGTCGAGCGGACGTTTCCGGCCGACGTCCTCGTCCTCGCGCTCGGACGGGTACCGAACGACGGGCTCGGGGAGGAGCTCCGAACTCTGGGCCTTCGGGTCGAGGAGGCGGGAGACTGCCGCTCGCCGCGGGGACTCGAAGAGGCGATCCTCGAGGGAACGCTCGCGGTGCGCGACCTGTAAGAGCCGTTCCGGGCGAGCCGTGGATGGTCCGCGCATCTTTTGCGACACCCTTCCCGGAGGCCCTATCCCGTCAACGATGCGGGCTCGAAGCGAAAGACAGGTCCAGGGGTCTGACCCCGGGCCATGTGCGCTTGGGGCGTGTCCTCCCGGCTCGGACAGGCGCCTGTTCCACAGGGCTTGGTTCTACGGTGGCTCGGCGCTAGCGAGTCCGCCGCGGCCGCCGCACGAGCTCGAGCTTTACCCGCTGCCGCAGTATGCGTCAAGATCGGGCCCATGGAGCTTCCGTTTCCGGTCGAGGAGTACCGCGAGCGCACAAACCGAGTCCGCGCCGAAATGGCTCGTCGAGGGGTCGAGGTGCTCTACGTCATGAGCCCGCCCAACATCCTCTACTTGACCGGGTTCGAGTCGATCTGGTACCCGCCGCGCGCTCCAGTCGGCGTCGCGCTCGCCGTCGACTCGGAGGAGCTCGTCTTCCTCGACTACGAGCGCCACCTCCACCTCGTCTCGCAGACGGCGTTCTTCGACGACGCGGTCTGGTTCACGTACGAGACCGCCCTCGACGCCGTCGCCGACGCCCTTGCCGCGAGGGGCTGGATGCGAGGCACGGTCGGGATCGAGCGGTGGACGGCGAGCCCCGGCGCGCCGGTCGTCGAGGCGGTTGCGGAGAAGCTCCAGGCCCGCGGGGCCGAGGTCGTCGCCGGCGACTGGATCGTCGATCGCGTGCGCCTCGTCAAGTCCCCGGCCGAGATCGAGTGTGTGCGGCGGGCGGCAGAGATCGTCGACGCGGCCTTCGTGGAGATCCAGAACTTCATCCGTCCAGGCCGGACCGAGCTCGAGATCGCCGCCCGACTGAACGCGATCATGGCCGACCACGGCGGCGAGGAGCCTGCCATCCGCACCATGGTCTCGGCAGGTCCTCTCGTCTGGTGCCGGACGCACGGCGCCGCCGGACACCGTCCCGTCGAGCGGGGCGACGTCATGTACGTCGACGCCTGCGGCGTCTACCAGCGCTACCACGTCGACCTCTGCCGCACGCTCTCGATCGGGCAGGACCACCCGAAGGCGCGAGCGATCCTCGAGTACACCCGCGAGAGCGTCGTCGCGGTGCAGAAGGTCGTGAAGCCCGGCGACCCGCTCGACGTCGCGCAGCGGGCCGCCGAGAAGCACGTCTTCTCCCGCTACGGCTCGGAGAACGTCTGGTGGGTCGGCGGCTACGCGCTCGGCGTCGCGCTCCCGCCGAACTGGGTCGGGCACACCTACCTCTCGAACGACGCCTGGGAGGCGTTCACCTGGGAGCCCGGCTACGTCACGAACTACGAGAACATCCTCTTCGACCGGGACGAGGGCTTCACCGCGAGCTACATGGAGACGTTCCTCATGACCGAGGACGGCATCGAGGTGCTCTCGCAGGTGCCGCGCGACCTGATCGTCGTCGAGTGCTGATCAGGAGGCCGTCGCGGGCGCGACGGCGACCGTCTCCTCGGACTCCTCGTCCGGCACCGGCCTGATCACCGTCCACCCGACGAGCGCGGAGGCCGCCAGCCCCGCGAGCGCGACCCGGCTAGCGTCGAGCGCGCTTAGCCAGTGCGTGTGCTGGTGGAGGAGCCAGACGGTGCCGCTCCAGATCACGAGCGGCCCCAGGGCCGACGCGACGCGGTTCGCGAGGTTGAAGAAGCCGAAGAACTGCCCGCGCACCTCGGGCGGCGTCAGCCGGAGCATGAAGACGCGGTCGGCGGTCCAGACGACGCCGAGGGCGCAGCCGACGATCGGGCTCACGACCCACACCGTCCACGGCTCGCCGACGAGCGCCGACAGGAGCACGCTGGCCGCGAAGAACGGCAGCACGGCGAGTAGCGGGCGCTTCGGCCCGACCTGCTCGACGATACGCCCGCCCGTGATCGCCCCGAGCGCGGCCGCGAGAACCGAGATGCCGATGACGACGTTCTTCTCGCGCTCGGTGAAGCCGCCGAGCCGCGTCATGTACACGGCCATGAACGCGGAGAGCGTCGCGATCGCCTCGGAGTAGAAGAGGCGCCCCGCGAGGAAGCGGAAGACGCGCGGGTAGCGCCGCATCTGGCGCAGAGTCTGGGCGAGCTGGCCGAACGCTCGGTTCACGGCGCCCGCTGCGGGCTGGCGCGCGCGCGGGCGCTCGCGGATGAGGACGAGAGCAGGCAATGCGAAGGCGAGATAGAGGAGCGAGGCCGGCGCAAAAGCTCGCTGCTTGCTCCCCTCGCCGACGATGAGCTCGGCGACGACGGCGAGCCCGAAGATGATGCCCGCGAACCCAAGCGCGACCGCAAGCCCCGAGACGCGTCCGTAGGACTCCGGCTCGGCGACGTCGGCGAGCAGCGGGTCGTACTGGGCGAAGGCGAGCTGCGCGAAGGCGACCGCGATCGCGGCCACGACGAGCGCAGGCAGCACGCTTCCGTCCACGGGGAGGATGCTCAGCGTCGCGCACGCGCTTGCGCTGACGAGGGAGAAGGCGATGAGGAACGGCTTCCGCCGTCCGAGCTGATCGGCGAGCGCGCCGGCGAGCGGCATCACGAGGAGCACGAAGACCACCACGGTCACTTGGGTGACGCTCACGTACCAGTCGGGCCGCCCGTGGTCGTCGATGATCCAGGCTGGAAAGAAGCGCACGACCAGGAGGAACGTGAAGAGCGAGTAGGCGAAGTCGTAGACCGCCCAGGCAAGGGTAGGCCCCCGAAGAGGCGACGGGGCGGCCGCGGTCATGGGCGCAGCGTATTCAGTCCCACGGAGCCCGAGAAACCGACCCGGCTTTACGGCAAGGGCCGCGAAGCGTCAAGATCGCACCGTGAGCCTGACCGACCGCGAGCGGCAGATCGTCGGCGAGATCGAGCGGCGACGCGACGAGCTCGTCGCGCTCGCCTCCGACCTGATCGGCTTCGACACGACGGCGCGGGCGACGCACGACCCGCCACGCGACGAGGCGAAGCTCCAGGGCTACCTCGCCGATCGCCTGCGGGCGGCCGGCGCGGAGGTGGACGTGTGGGAGCCGGACGCCGAGGCCATGGCCGGCAAGCCGCTCGTCCCGCCCGGCCTCGGCTTCGAGGGCCGGCCTCAGCTCGTGACGCGATTCCCCGGGGCCGGTGGCGGGAAAAGCCTTCTTTTCAACGGCCACATCGACGCCGTCTCGGCGGAGCCGCTCGACCGCTGGACGAGCGATCCCTTCCGTGCAGAGATCCGCGGCGGCAAGCTCTACGGCCGCGGCTCGTGCGACATGAAGGGCGGCGTGGCGGCGATGGTCTTCGCCGCCGAGGTGCTCGCGGGGCTCGGCGTCCGCCTGGCCGGCGATCTCCTGGTCGCGACGAACACGGACGAGGAGTCCTCGGGCGCCGGCAGCATGGCGCTCGTCGAGCACGGCGTCCGGGCGGATGCGGGGATCGTCACCGAGCCGACCGCGTTCGACGTCTGGGTCGCGTGCCGCGGCTCGAGCTACCCGGTCATCACCGTCCTCGGCCGCCCCGGCCATGCCGAGGTCTTCCAGCCGCACTGGCGCGACGGCGGCGCGGTCAACGCGATCGAGAAGGCGAAGGTCGTTCTCGACGCGGTCGAACGCCTGCGCGCCGAGTGGGCGTCCCGGAGCGACCTGCGTCACCCCTACCTCTCGCCGCCGACGATCCTGCCGACGCTCATCTCGGCCGGCGAGTGGTGGGTCACCTACCCCGCGTCCTGCCGGATCACGTGCTCGATGATGTACCTGCCGCAGCAGGGCGACGCCGACGGCTGGGGCCCGGCCGTGCAGAGCGAGATCGAGGACTGGATAGGCCGTGCGGCCGCGACCGATCCCTGGCTCGCGGAGAACCCGCCGACGATCGAGTGGTCGAACGGCGTGATGGCGATGGAGATCCCGCCTGAGGAGCCGATCGTCGGCGCGATGCTCGAGGCCGGCGCCGACGTCGGCCGCCCTGGGAAACTCTCCGGTCTCGACTCGTGGTACGACGGCGCCACGTTCACCCGCCTCGCCGGCACGCCCTCGATCGCCTTCGGCCCGGCCGGCTTCGAGCCGGGCGGCGCCAGCGTGGCGCACACCATCGACGAGTACGTACCCGTGGACGACCTCGTCCGCTGCGCGCAGGCGCTCGCGGTCGCGGCGATCCGTTTCTGCGGGGAAGCCCAGTGACGCTGATCGTCCCCGAGCTCCCGCCCGAGATCCGCGACCTGAAGGAACGGGTCGCCCGCTTCGTGGAGGAGGAGGTGTACCCATTCGAGGCCGAGATCGCCCGTCGCGGCGAGATCGACGAGGCGAGGCTGGCCGAGATCCGCGCCAAGGCGCGCGCAGCGGGCTTCTCGCAGCTCAACATGCCCGTGGAGGCCGGCGGCAAGGGGCTCTCCATGCTCGGCCAGGTCGCGCTCGAGGAGGAGGGCGGGAAGGCGACCAACGGCCTCGGCTTCGCCGTCGTCGACCGCGGCCCTGCGGAGCTCTGGGAGATCGTGACCCCGGAGCAGCGGGACCGCTTCGTCATGCCGATCGTCCGGGGCCAGTACCGGGAGGCCTGGGCCGTGACCGAGCCGGGCGCGGGCTCCGACGTGAGCATGGTGGCCGCGACCGCCGTCCGGGATGGGGACGATTGGGTGCTGAACGGCGAGAAGTGGTTCGTGACGAGCGAGGGGAGCCCCGGCTTCTACATCGTGCTCGCCGTCGCCGAGGGGGAGCAGACGCTCTTCCTCGTCGAGCCGGATCGCCCGGGGCTGGGGATCAAGCGAGTCCCCGGGTTCCTCCACGACCCGTACCTCGACCACCATCCCGAGATCGTCTTCCGCGACTGCCGCGTGCCGGAGGCGAACCGCGTCCCCGCCGGCGGCAACGAGGGGGCGAAGGAGTGGTTCCTCGCCGAGCGGCTCTTCATCGCCGCACGCTGCTGCGGCGCGGCGGAGCGCTCGCTCGAGCTCGCCCGAGCCTTCTCGCAGGAGCGCGTCGCCTTCGGCGCGCGGATCGCCGACCACCAGGGGATCGCGTTCCAGCTCGCGGACTCGCTCACCGAGCTCCTGGCGGCGCGGCTCGTCACCTACCACGCCGCGCACACCTTCGACACGGAGCCGAACAGGAAGATCGTCCACGGCAAGGTGGCGATGGCGAAGCTCTACGCCTCCGAGACGGCCGCCCGGGTGGTGGACCGCTCGCTCCAGGTCTTCGGCGGCCGCGGCTACATGGTCGAGAACCCGGTCGCGCGCTTCTACCGCGAGGTGCGCGTGGACCGGATCTGGGAA